>Ga0315904_10006390_pt1 | contig 16135 bp, 20 predicted proteins | sample LakEriMetagenome_6_FD_203529 | JGI IMG/M metagenome (GOLD analysis project Ga0315904, IMG submission 203529) | Freshwater fungal communities from buoy surface, Lake Erie, Ohio, United States - Buoy 12 MA120 | ecosystem: Environmental > Aquatic > Freshwater > Lake | place: USA: Lake Erie, Ohio... | reverse complement strand
CTAAGACAGCGAAGCGCGGCAAGAAGTGAGCGAGGGTGAGGCGGTGAGTCAGACCAAGCGTGAGGAAAAACGCCGCGCCGCAAGGGAGCGGAAGGACGCGATCCAGCAGCAGGAGTTGTCCATCGAGAGGGAGAGAGAGCAGGCAGCCTTCAAGGCACTGCAGGAATCCCGTAAGGGCATCATGGGAAGGCCCAGCTCCTACACGGACGAGAGAGCAGACGAACTGTGTACATGGATCGCACAGGGGAACAGCCTGCGCAGTTTCTGCAAGATCCACGGGATGGAAGCCCAGACGGTGTACCGGTGGATGCGGGAGCGCCCCGACTTCCAGCAACGCTACGCACGCGCGCACGAGGATCGTGCCGACAGTCTGGCCGACGAGATGTGCGACATCGCCGACGAGGTGGCCGCCAACGGGGGCAGCATCGAGGCCGTACAGGCCGCCCGACTGCGGATCGACACCCGCAAGTGGATTGCCGCCAAGTTGCGACCGGGCAGGTGGGGGGAGGTGCAGGCACCCAAGGCGCAGACCGCCGTCACGTTCAAGATCGGACTGCCCCTCATGGACAGGGGTGGGGGTGGAATCACCATCGATGCTACCCCTGCTGTTGAGGCGCTCCCAGACGGGGCGGAGGCGGCCTAATAGCGGATCGCGCACTCCTTTAATGGCATGGCAGACCCCCCTCAGGCCTGCCGTCCAGCGGCGGCATCCGGCCCCCGCCAGCGGCCCATCGAGCGCGACGGGGGGTGGCTTTGGTTCCACCACACATACCTACTCACACGCACTGGTCGACTCCGGTCGTGACCCCCTGCTGGCCACTGAGCTGCAGGCCGGGGGGCTATGTTGGCCGGCTACAAAATTTTTTTGCGGCTGCCCTTTAGGCGGTCGATGTACCCAATCGGTCACTGGGCACCCTCCTCATCGCCCAAAGTCAGGTCGCCTCCCCTGACGGTAGTGACGCGGGATGTCGTAACCCGCACTTACTAGGGGGTTCGCATGATTCCGAAAGAGTTCTCGATCATGGGCTGCACGGTGACTGTCGAGATCCTCAGTGACGAGGAGTGGCAGCACGAGGGGGCGGTCGGGTTGTATGACCCGTCCCGTCACAGCATCAAGCTGTTGAAGTCAAATCAGCAGATGATGGAACACACGTACTTTCATGAGCTGGTGCATTGCATCCTGCATACGATCGGCAGAACAAAGCTGTCTGATGATGAGGAGCTGGTGGACATGGTCGCAGGACTGTTACATCAGTCTGTTAAGACAGCTGTGTATCCGAACAACAAAAAGGGCAAATGAGGCATGGTTAGAAAATTTAGTGATGAGGAGCTGTTGGCTTCTCTTGAGCGCAACCGGTATGTGAGATCTGAGACGGCTCTTGAGCTGGGGATCTCTGTCAGGAACCTGATCATGCATATCGGCAGGCTGAAGGCGGCTGGGGTAAAAATCCCTGACACGTCTTACCCGATCGGGCATCAGACCCGCAGCTTCGAGGACAAGAAGAAGCAGTTCGAGATCAAGGAGCTGCCGGACGACGACGTCTCCGTCGAGGAGCTGGTTCAGATCCGCAAGCGGCAGTTCGCTGCCAAGAAGAGCCATGAAGAGGCGGCCAAGCTCATCCCGGTCAAGATCAAGATCGATGGCGCTGTAGGCCTTCTGCACTTCGGTGACCCGCACGTCGACGACGACGGCACGGACATTGCCGCCTTGGAGCGCCACACCAAGCTGGTGTCGGACACGCCGGGGTTGTTTGCCTGCAACGTGGGCGACACCCTGAACAACTGGACGGGTCGGTTGGCCCGGTTGTACGGCGAGCAGGCTACGTCAGCGGCGCAGGCATGGCGTCTGGCGGAATGGTTCGTCGGACGCTGCGACTGGCTGTACATGATTGGGGGAAACCACGACCTGTGGTCTGGCGCTGGAGACCCGCTGAAGTGGATCGCAAAGCAGCAAAACGCCTTGTACAAATCCTCAGAGGCACGCATAGCCTTGAGGTTTCCAAATGGGCAAGAGGTGCGTGTGAACGCACGCCACGATCATGTCGGCTCGTCGATATGGAACCCAGCCCACGGGCCGATGAAGGCCGCGATCATGGGCACGCGAGATCACCTGTACGTCGCCGGACATAAACACGAGTCGGCGTACTCAGTGCTGAAAGACCCCATCAGCGGGATCACGATGCATGCGCTGAAAGTTTCGAGCTACAAGATCTACGACCGTTTCGCAAAGGAGCGCGGCTTCAGGGACAATACGCTCAGTCCTTGTGCGCTGACTGTGATCAACCCATCCCTTCCGAATTCGCACCCAGACCTGATCAAGGTCTTCTGGGAACCGGAGGAAGGAGTCAACTACCTTAACTTCTTGCGGAAGAAGAAATAATGGAACTTCAAGCTGTCTTTAACGTAGTCCTTGGCCTGTCAGCAACAGGCTTGGGATGGTTCGCTAGAGAACTCTGGTCTGCGGTGAGTGATCTTAAAACGGATGTTGCAAAGCTGAGGGAGGATATCCCAAGGCACTACGTCGCTAAAGATGACTACCGCGAAGACATCCGTGAATTGAAAGGCATGTTAGAAAAGATCTTCGACCGGTTAGAGAACAAGGCCGACAAATGAGGGATGCAAAATCCGGTTTCAGCATGGAGAAGGTCGTGGACATGCTGTTCCCAGTCTTGCTTGCCGCCGTCGCTTGGCTGCTGGGCGAGATCACCTCATTCCAGAATCGCTTGATTGCTATTGAGTCGAAGGTTCCGATCTTGATTACCGAGGACGGCGTACCGACCGACAGCCCGTTGAGCGCGACCAAGCGGCAGGAACTCAAGGACGATCTGATGGAAGACATTCACGACCTGCAGGTGCGGGTCAAGTTGATGGAGGAGCGCAACAAATGATGACTCTGATTTCTACGCTGACTTCGTTTTTGGCCGGCGGCCTTCCGAAGTTGCTGTCCATTTTCCAAGATCGTCAGGACAAGAAGCACGAGCTTGCGATGATGAACGCTCAGAAAGAGAAAGAGCTTGCGCTTGTCGAGCGCGGGTATCTTGCTCAGGCAAAGGTCGAGGAGATCAAGCTTGAGCAAGTCTCTCTTCAGACTGCGATGGAAGAGCGCAGTGCGCTTTACCAGCACGACATGGAGATCGGCAAGGGAGCCTCGCAGTGGGTGATCAACCTGCGTGCGAGTGTTCGACCCGTGATTACTTACGGGATGTTCTTGCTGCTCGTGTTCGTTGACATCGCTGGCTTTGTGTACGCATGGCGTATGGGCACTGACTTCCAGATCATGCTCGACTACATGTGGGACGAAGACACCCAGATCATCTGGTCTAGCGTGATTGCATTCTGGTTCGGCACGCAAGCTTTCTCCAAGAAGTAACGATGCACCTCCTCCTTCTGATATGGCTGCTGCCATACTTCGAGGATTCCGACTCTGAGATCTCTGAAGAAGTCTGGAAGGACTGGCAATGAAGATCGGCCCAGCCGCAATTAAAGTCATCAAGCACCACGAGGGCGTAAAGTACAGACCGTACCTATGCCCCGCGCACTTGTGGACTGTCGGCGTTGGCCATCTCTTGTATCCGCAGCAGACTAAGCTTCCGATGCTCAGAACGCCGGAGAACGCCGCAATGATTCTGCGTAAGGAATTTTCCTTACTGCCGGAGGACAATCGTGTCTGGAGTGCTGCTGAAGTGGACGATCTCCTCTCTCAAGACCTTATGCGTTTTGAGCGTGGAGTGGCCCGTCTTTGCCCTAACTCTCTTAGCAATCAAGGACGGTTTGAAAGTCTTGTCTCTTTTGCATTCAATGTAGGATTAGGCAATCTTCAGCGAAGTGGGCTTCGCATGAAGAACAATCGTGGGGACTTTGAGGGGGCCGCTGAAGAGTTCATGAAATGGACTAAAGGCGGTGGTCGCGTGTTACCGGGACTTCTGAAGAGGCGCAGAGACGAACAGGCTTTGTACCTCTCATGTCCAAGCTAGATAAGATCGCAGAGGCGGCCAACGCCGTATCGAACCCTCTCTCCGCCGCGAAGACTACGGTGGAGTCTGCTCGTGGCTTGATGAACGAGACCTATGGTCTTGTTGAAGACGCCCGTGCTATTGCCGCGAAAGAAGCTGCCGTAAGGCAGAAGAAGCGCGACGAAGCAGCGCTGAAGCCGCAGCTCACAAAAGATCGTGTTACGAAAGTCGTTACAACCCGCGAAGTCAATTCGGCTGTAATCGACTACAACACAAAGACAAGCGCCGCGACTGCTGCAATGAAAGCAGCTCTCATCCGCGAGAAGCAGCGCGAAGAAGAGCATGCTATGTACTGGTCTATGTCCCAGTCTGAGCGTGCAGAATACGACCGCGCACGCAAAGAGCAGAATGAGAAGATCAAGCAAGAGCAGCTAAGAATCGTTCGAGAGAAGCGGAAGAAGGACGAAAGGAACGAAGTTATTCTTGCTGTTGTCGTGTCACTGATTATTTTCGTAGGCGGAGTTTACGGGATGCTTGCTTGGTTAGCTTATGCTTCCAACAACCAGCCCTTGAAGCAAGCACTTGGCCTTGGGTAACGCTTTAATAAGGAGGCACTTATGAAAGCCAGCGATGTGAAAAGAGAGGATGGCAAGATTGTTTATCGGGGCCACAAGTTCCCCGGATTCAATAAGCCGATCAATGCTCCGTCTGGAGCCAAAGAGAAGAAGATGGTTCTTGCCAAGAAAGGCGAGGACGTGAAGCTTGTTCGCTTTGGCCTTCGTGGCATGCAGGACTACACGCAGCACGGCAGTGAGAAGCGACGGGATAATTACCGCGCACGCTCTGCCGGCATCCGCGACAAGTCTGGCAACCTGACCAAGGACGACAAGTTCTCAGCGAATTACTGGGCACGAAAAGTACTCTGGTAATGGAAGTCCAGTACTACCCGCCGGGGCCGGCGTGTGAGTCCTTCCATCTGGATGGCTCATTCGTACGCGGCCTTATGGGGCCAGTAGGCTCTGGCAAGTCCACCGCATGCTGCTACGAGATCCTCATCCGCGGCGTGCAACAGCAACCGGGGCCGGACAAGATCCGCCGCTCACGATGGGCTGCGCTGCGTAACACGTATCCTGAACTCAAGTCGACCACGATCAAAACGTGGATGGACTGGATGAAGGATATTGCTGTGATGAAGTGGGACACGCCGATCACCTCAACGATCGCCATCGACAACATCGGTGACGGCACTGGGGTTGAGATCGAAGTTCTCTTCATCGCTATCGACAGACCTGAAGACGTGAACAAGCTTCGGTCGCTCGAACTCACAGGCGCGTGGATCAACGAAGCCTCTGAGATGGACAAGTCAGTCCTCGACATGTGTACGCAGCGTATTGGTCGTTACCCGTCCAAGCGCGTCGGCGGCCCGTCATGGACTGGCGTGATCATGGATACCAACCCACCAGACGATGATTCTTGGTGGTATAAGCTGGCAGAAGAAGACAGGCCGAAGGGCTACAAATTCTTCCGCCAGCCGGGAGGCCTCATGCAGGATCTGGACGAAAAGTCCGATACCCACATGGAGTACATCCCAAACCCAAGAGCGGAGAACATCCAGAACCATAGCCTTGGTTACCAGTACTACCTGAATCAGGTGGCTGGCAAAACCGAAGACTGGATCAAGGTCTTCCTGCTTGGGGATTACGGCACTACGATGGACGGTAAGCCCGTCTATCCGGAGTGGAACGACAAGGATCACTTTAGTAGCAATTCGCTTATGCCGGTCGATGGTATGCCGGTAATCCTGTCGTTTGACTTTGGCTTGACCCCTGCATGTGTGTTCTTGCAGATGTCTCCGAAGGGACAGCTTCTCATCCTTGATGAGCTAGTCTCTGAGGACATGGGCATCCGCCAGTTCTACTCAGAAGTTGTCAGGCCTTTCATTCTTCAGAAGTACTCTCGCCATCGGATCGAGGCTGTGGGTGATCCGGCGGGAAACATTCGCGCACAGACTGACGAGAAGACCTGCATGCAGGAGCTTCTCTCAATGGGACTGATCTGCGAACCAGCGCCGACAAACGAGTTTTTGGCCAGACGCGAAAGCGTGGCCTTTTTTCTTCAGCGTCTCTCTTCCAGTGGGCCGGGGTTTATCCTTGGCCCTGACTGCAAGATGCTGAGAAAAGGATTCAATGGCGGCTATCGGTACGAGCGCATTCGTGCGTCAGGCACAACGAAGTTCAAGGATCGTCCGGTTAAGGACAAGTTTTCTCACGTTCACGACGCCCTGCAATACGGGTGTCTGCACATGAGGCACGAGATGAACCCCGTTCGACGCAAACCTATCAGAGAAGCAAGCACAGGCGGTTGGGTATAAAACATGGCACTTAAATCGGTCAAGTTACAAAAAGCGCAAGAGGACTCGGTCATCCTTGAGGAGCCGGTCGTGTTGTCGCTTTCAGCCTACGTCCGTCGTTGCTATGAGGAAGCAAAGACCGCGAAGTCTGACGTGACGGAGCGCTTGCTCCGCGCAGAGCGTCAGCGCCGTGGCGTTTACGATCCTGACAAGCTCGCAATGATCCGCGATACCGGCGGCTCAGATATCTTTATGATGCTCACGGACATCAAGTGCCGTGCTGCTGAGAGCTGGATCAAGGACGTCATGCTTTCGACTGGCGAGAAGTCGTGGAGCCTCAAGCCCACTGCTGAGCCTGAAGTTCCGGATGTCCTGCGTAACGAGATCATCGAGGCCGTCACTATCGAGGCCGATCAGGTTCAGAGCGCCGGCATTGGCGTGAACCCGCAGAGCATCGAGAAGCGCATGGAAGAGATCCATGCGGAAGTGAAGAAGCGCCTGATGGAACATGCCAAGGACGCTTCGATGAAGATGGAGCGCCGCATCCTCGACAAGATGCAGGACGCCAAGTTCGACAGCACGCTCAGCGAGATCATCTACGACTTCGTTACGTTCCCGTGCGCCTTCATCAAAGGCCCGATGATTCGTACGAAGAAGGTCATGAAGTGGGGTTCCAACTGGACGCCCAAGGTCGAGGAGACGATCGTCGAGGACTTCGAGCGCGTCTCGCCCTACGACATCTTCCCCTCGCCGAACGCGACAACCTGCCAAGACGGCTACCTGATCCATCGCCATCAGATGACTCGTGCGGACATCGAAGTGCTGCGTAGTACTCCTTCGTTCGATCAGGGTGCCATTGATGAAGTCCTGCGCCTGTATGGCCGCTCAGGACTTCGCGAGCTGGTTCAGTCTGACACTGAGCGCAACTTGCTCGAAGGCCGCAACAACACGCTGATCGGCACTGAGCTGATCGAGGGCGTGGAGTTCTGGGGGTCTGTCTCCGGCTACATGCTCCGTGAGTGGGGCATGTCCGATGTTGAAGATCACCGCGAGTATGAAGTCAACGTGTGGATGGTCGGCAGCTATGTGATCAAGTGCGTCAAGAACCCTGACCCGCTTGACCGTCGCCCGTACTCGAAGGCGTCTTGGGAGTCGATCCCCGGCGCGTTCTGGGGTCTGGCCCTGCCTGAAATGATGACCGACATCCAGACTGTGTGTAATGCCGCCGCTCGTGCGCTGGCGAACAACATGGGCATTGCCTCCGGGCCGCAGGTCGAGATCTCTGTCGACCGCCTGCCTGACGGCGAAGACCTGACCAAGATGTACCCGTGGAAGATCTGGCAGACGACGTCAGACAGAACCGGTGGCGGTCAGCCGGCTGTCCGCTTCTACCAGCCCAGCATGAATGCGGATGCATTGCTTGCGGTGTACCAGTACTTCCAGCGCATCGCTGACGAAGTGACTGGCGTGCCGAACTACATCTACGGAAGTGGTCAGGCTTCTGGCGCAGGACGCACTGCGTCTGGCCTTTCGATGCTGATGGAAAATGCCGCGAAGGGTATCAAGCAGGCTATCCTATCGCTCGATGCTGCGACCACTGATGTCATCCATCGCCTGTACGATCACTTGATGATCTACGACGACGACAACTCGATTAAGGGTGACATGCAGATTGTTCCTGCCGGTGTGGTCGGAACTCTGCTCAAGGAGTCTGTCCAGCAGCGCCGGAACGAATTCCTGCAGCTGACATCCAACCCGGTAGACATTCAGATCATGGGGCCAAGTGGACGCGCAATGCTGCTCCGCGAGGCGGCCAAGGCTCTGAACATGGATGTCGACAAGATCATCCCTGACCCTGAGAAGATCATGGAAGCCCAGAAGATGCTGAGCGAGATGGCTGCGCAGCAGCAGCCTGAGCCTGCCCAGCCCGAACAACTCCCACCCCAAGGAATGATGCAATGAGTAAAGCAGGAAATTTCGCCGCAGGTCTTCTTGGCGGCTACGTTGGTTACAAGCAGCAGAAAGAAGCGCAGGAAGAGCGCAAAGCTGAACGCGAGATGATGCAGTCCATCCTTGGAAAGAAGAAGGATGACAGCGCAAACCAGCCTGCTGCTGTCGCCAAGACCGCGATGGCGGAAGGCGCTGCCGCTGGAGATGCTGTATCAATGCAAAACCCGCAGGATGAAGAAGTCCGTGGATTTGCTAACGGCGGCATGATCGGCGAGATGCCGAAGCAGTACGACCGCTTTGGCTGGCAGCGTCAGTCCTTCAAGAAGGGCACGCCCAGCTTCTAATGGATCAAAGAACTAGAGAGGCGCTGAACCGTCTGAGTGCCGACTCAGACTTTCAGCTTTTCGTTTCGCATCTAACGGGATTGCGCGATGCGCGGCTTGTTGAACTGGAAGACGCTACGGTGGCGCTCCAGTCTCACAAGCTGCAAGGCTACTGCCAAGCATTGCGTGATGTCGTGCAGATGTGTGCTAGGAAACCCTAGCGCACCGGAACCGGAGGAATCCGGATTGTTAGTAACAGCCTGAATACCAGATCGTAGGCAGAGAATACCGATAGGCTCTCTTGCGCGAAGGTTGGCTCATGGAGTGTTAAATGGCTCGCGTTAATAGGAATGCTGAAAAGCAAGCGCAACTTGCAGATGAGATGTACAACAAGGTCTATGGGAACACCGGTACGCCGGCTCCCGAAAACAAAGATCCGCCTCCGCAGGAAACTGCAGAAGCTCCAGTCACGGAACCGGTTACTGATCAAGCCGCTCCCATTGACGAGGCACCAGCCGAAGTCAAAAAGGAAAACGACGAGAATCAGCCCAAGCCCAAGTTCCCTGATGCAGACCCGAACGATAAAAGTTGGGAGCAGCGGTACAAAGTTCTCGCGAACAAGTACTCGGCTGAAGTCCCACGCTATGCGGCTGAGATCCGTTCTCTGAAAGCAGAGATCGCGGAACTCAAGAAGTCTGCAGAAGCAAAGCCGGAACCAGCCAAACAGGTTGACACTCTCGTCAAGCCTGAAGAAGTTGCTGAGTACGGTGAGAAGTTCGTCGACTTCGTGAAGCGTGCAGCCAAAGAGGTTGTACCTAACGATGTCAGCGAGCTGCGTTCAACGGTCGAGGAGCTTCGCAAGACAAACTCCCAGCTGGAGCGAAAGCGGTTCTTTGAAGAGCTTGTCGGCCTCTCCCCAACATGGGAGTCGCTGAATACGGACAAGGAGTTTCTTGACTGGCTTGGGGAGCTTGATCCCTACACCGGTCAGCAGCGCCAGTCTCTGTTCGACGACGCTTATGCAAAGTTAGACGCTTGGCGTGTCGCCAACTTCTTCAACTCCTATAACGATGGCCTTGAGAAAAAGGAACCTCCTGCGCAAAAGCCTAACCTTGCGGATCAGGTCACGCCTAAGACAACTGGCAAGACCGCACCCCCGCAAGGAAAGAAGCTTTACACGAATGCAGAAGTCGCTCGTTTTTACGACGAACTGCGCCGTGGAAAGATCACACAGGAAGATGCGCGGAGGATTGAGCAAGATATCTTCGCTGCTCAGGCAGAAGGACGCTTTCGATAAGCCCCTGCCCAGTGAAGTCAACTAAAGGAAGTTCAATATGTCTCTCGCAGTAAGTGGTAACTACTATGGTGCCGGTTCGGGCGTTGATGCCTACACTGGCAAGTTCATCCCTGAGATTTGGTCTGGCAAGCTTCAGGTCAAGTTCTATCAGACGACCGTGTTGTCTGATATCACGAACAACGACTGGGAAGGTGAGATCAAGGATCAGGGCGACAAGGTCGAGATCCGCACGGTTCCGTCGATCACTATCAACAACTACCTCAAGGGCCAGACGCTTGCCGCGCAGGTTCCGACGAACGACGTTCTTGAGTTGTTGATCGACAAGGGCAAGTACTTCTCCGTCGTCGTTGATGACGTGGATGACGTGCAGTCGGATCTCAAGCTCATGGACATCTTCACGAACGACGCTGCTCAGCAGATGAAGATTGCCGTGGACACCGACGTGCTTGGCGCGTTGGTTGGCGCTTCGGTCTCGGCCAACGAGGGCGCGACTGCCGGTGCGATCTCTGGCGACATCAACCTCGGCGTGTCGGTCGGTGGCTCGAAGGCTGCCCGTAAGGTCACCTCGACCAACGTGATCGACTACCTGATCGCGATGGGCCAGTGCTTGGACGAGCAGAACGCTCCGGAAGATGGCCGTTGGGTCGTCATCCCGGCGTGGATGGCGTCGAAGATCAAGACGTCCGACCTCAAGGACGCCTCGATCACGAACGACTCCATGTCGCCGCTGCGTAATGGCCGCCTTGGCATGATCGATCGTTTCACCCTGTATGTCAGCAACCTGCTCCCGTCGCAGACTGGCATCGCTGGTGAGGGTGCGGACGCCAGCGTTAAGGCGTTCAGCTGCTTCGCTGGTACCCGTGATGCGATCACGTTCGCGTCTCAGATCACGAAGATGGAGTCGCTCCGTAGCACGACTACGTTCGGCAACATCGTCCGTGGCCTGAACGTGTACGGCTACAAGGTCGTGAAGCCGGAGGCTCTCGTCGAGGGCTTCTTCTACAAGGGCTAATCCCTAGTAGGTAACAGGGAGGGTGGTTGGGGATTCCCGGCCACCCTCTCTTCTTGAGGAGGAAGGCATGCTTTTACGAAACAAGCGGACAGGGTTTGTATACTCGTACTCGAAGGTTCTCGCGAACGATCCAGAGTTCGAGTTGTTTGAGGAACAGCCTGTTGCGACTGTTTCGCAAGAGCATACTGAGACGGTGACAGTTCCTGTAAGGAAGAGAAAGTCAAAGAAGTCTGGAGAATCTAATGGCACTAACGCCCAATAGTCTTTTCGATCGTGTACGCGATCTGATTCAGGACGTAGGTAAAGTCCGCTGGACTGACACCGAACTTCTGAACTATCTGAACGATGGCCGGCGCGACCTCGCTGCCGCACGTCCAGATCTCTACGCGGAGACGACGAACCACGCCCTTGTTGCCGGCACGCGCCAGACAATTCCGTCAGACGGAACACGGCTGATCGATGCCATCCGCAACGTGACTTCTGCCAACGTGATTGGCCGCGCAGTCAGGATCGTCGAGCGCGAGATTCTGGATGCGCATTCGCCTGACTGGCACACGGAGCCGGTATCAACCTCAATCAAGAACTTCATGTACGACGAGCGCGAGCCGAAGACGTTCTACGTCTACCCGCCTGCCGCCTCTGGTCACAAGATGACCATCGTCTACTCTAAGGCTCCTGCGGAGCTTATCTCTGCCGACCTCGTTTCCTCTTCAGTCCTTGAGAAGGAAGACATCTTCATCAGTGCGCTGGTGGACTATATCGTCTACCGCTGCCTGAGCAAGGATGCTGAGTTCGCCGGCAATGCCCAGCGTGCGGTTATGCACTATCAGGCATTTGCCAACCTAGTCGGCATTGGCAACAAGAAGCGGCTCACGAACTCACCCAACTTGAACAACGTCGGCGGCGCAGTCCCGCGGGTCGCTACAGTGGAGGCTGGAGGTTAAGTCATGGCAACTCTCACCAGCTTCTACCCGTACGTCCTGCCTGACGTCCCCGGCTGCCCGGAGATCTCAGTGGATCTCGCTCTGCGATCGTCGCTCATCGAGTTCTGCGAGAAGTCCCTGATCCTGCAGCGTGACCACGATCCGCTCACAGTTGTTGCGGGTGTTGTGGACTACGACTTCGAGCCGCCCACCGGCAACCTTGTGGTCAAGATCATGAAGGCTTGGTACAAGACCAAGGAGCTTCAGCCCGTCGCTCCGGATGAGATCGACAAGTCTGAGCTGTACAACCGCACCTTCGAGGGTGCCAGCACGGATGGATCTGAGCCTAAGTACATCCTGCAGAAGGACGAGCGAACCTTCTCACTGTTCCCGATCCCGAAGGATAATGCCGCGAACGCCCTGACGATGCGCGTTGCCTACAAGCCGACCAGAACAACCACAACTGTTGATGATGTGTTGTTCGAGGACTACGCTGAGGTAATTGCCCACGGGGCAAAGGCGCGGCTGTTCATGTCACCGGGCAAGACGTATACGAACCCGCAGCTTGCTGTTGCGGCTATGGATCAATTCGGTCGCGGCGTGAATACCGCCCGTCAGCGAGCCGTTCGAGGGCATGTGCGGTCTGACTTGTCCGTCCAGATGCGGAGACTCTAATGGCCTACAGCACTACTATCCCGCTGGTTGAGGGAGACACCCTCCCGATCCTGTACATGAACCTGAAGGACAGCAACGAGGCCGCAGTCGGCCAGACGCTGGACTCGACCAACCCTGCTACGTGGGCACCTATCAATCTGACAGGCGCAACCGTGCGCTTGAAAATTCGTGCCGTTGGATCTGCTGTAATCAAATCGACGATCGTCGGCTCTGTAACGGATGCCGTTAATGGTCGAGTTGCATTCCAGTGGTCGTCCTCCGCGCTTGATACCGCAGGCACGTACGAAGCAGAAGTCGAGGTCACCTACACCAATGGAACTATCCAGACCGTGTACGACCTTCTGAAATTGAAGGTCAGAGCTGACTTCTAATGATTCGCGCAATCTTCGAGGTTGCGAGTCCAAGCCCAAGCATCCAGATAGCCGAAGCTTCGGCGGATGTTTCGTATAGGAACGTCCGCGCACAGACAGGCTGGGTAGCTCTTGGGCTAGACCCTGAATACGTAGAGCTGAAGGGACAGCTTAGCTACGTCAATCTCCTTGGAGAACTGAAGTACACCAACCTTCAGGCCGCGAATGTCTATGCAGACCCGACCCCGCCTGACCGCTGGGTCAACGACATTCAGGTTACGGCAGACAGTCTTGCGATTACCTTCGCCAAGATATCCGCCGACACTGTCGCGCTACTTGATGCGCACGTCTTTGCCACTCACAAGCGGGTTGCGGACACATTCTCTGCAAGCGCTGTATCTCGACTTGCTTTCGGAAAGAGAGCGTCCGACTCTCAGTCTGTATCCGATCAGATACAGTCTCTGACTGTAGGGAAGGGGCTTTCTGATATTCAAGCGATTGTTGACGCCCTGCAGAGAAGCATGGCGCTTGCGAAGGTTGACTCTGTTTCGGCTAATGACATACGGCAGTACAGCCTATCTAAGCCACTTCAGGACTCTTTCTCTTCGGAAGACTCAGCTTCTCTTAGCTTTTTGGCTTACAAGGCTGACTCTTTCAGCACATCTGATTTCCTGTTTAACGACTTTAGCAAACTTCTTTCAGACGTTGCGCTTGCCGATGATAGGTTCAGCATAGAAGACGAGCTGCAGCAGTCCATAGGAAAATCGCTTGCTGACTCGTTCAACGTCTCAGATGCCTTCTCTTATACCGTAAACTTCAACAGAAGCTTTTCGGAAACTGAGTACGTTATCGACTCCCAGAACCTATCGTTCTTTAAGGGTCTTAGCGACTCTAAATCAACATCAGACTCCGGCGCTTTGCGGATGACCGACTATGCGGACATCTCCTATTTCGCCGAAGACTATGTCGGCGTTTCACGCACTTTCTAAAACTGAGGTTCAGTAAATGAAACTTGTAGAAGACATCAAGGCCACCGGCAAGCTTCAGATCCGGCTGTTCGACGAGAACGGCGGTTTGAAGGAAGAGTTGGATCTCAACAACCTCGTCGTCACTGTCGGCAAGGACTTCATCGCTTCGCGCATGGTTGGCACCTCCTCTTCGATCATGAGCCACATGGCGATTGGCGAAGGCTCGACCAGCCCGGTTGTTGGCAACACGACGCTTGGTAACGAGCTTGGTCGGGTTACGATTGCCAGCGGCACTGCGAGCGGCTCTGTTGTGACCTACGTTGCGACCTTCGGAGCCGGCACTGGCACTGGCCCCATCACTGAGGCCGGCGTGTTCAATGCTGGTACTGCTGGGACTATGCTTTGCCGCACTACATTTGCGGTTGTGAACAAAGGCGCAGCCGACAGCATGACGGTGACTTGGACTGTAACGATCTCCTAATAGGGGCAAGGCATGTCGAATCTTACGACTCGCGCAGGAAAGGGAAGTCCACTCACCAACAATGAGCTGGACGCCAACTTCACCAATCTCAATGCGGACAAGGTTGAGATCGGTGGAGATCTTTCTGGCACCCCAACTGCGCCCATCGTTACCAAGGTTCAGGGCCAGAGCTTCTCGTCCGCCGCAGCTAATGTCGGCGAGAAGCTGGTCTGGAACGGTACTGCATGGGCACCCGCAACAGATCCCAGCGGGGAACCTATCGGTCATGCCGATAAGAGCGAGTCGTCGATCGGCTTCAACGCGGGGACTCGTACGTTCACGATCTCCCCTGTCAGCGCGTCGTTTGTCGTTTGGTGCAAGGGCGTAAAGCATACCTATACGTCCGCTCAAACCGTTGTCATCCCGAACACCACCGGCCTGCATTTCATTTACTTCAATGCGTCTGGCGTTCTCTCGACGCAGATGACCTACTTCACTTGGGAAGAGCATGCGCCTACAGCGTATATCTACTGGAATGCGACCACTCAGCAGGCGGTTTACTTCGGCGACGAGCGGCACGGCATCACGCTTGATTGGCAGACTCATGAGTACCTTCACCGTACTCGCGGTGCTGCAATTGCCAACGGGTTTGGCGCGAGCGGGTACACGACGACTGGCACTGGCGCGACTGATGCGGATGCGCAAATCGACATCGGCGGCGGCACGTTCTTCGACGAAGACATGCAGGTCGATATCGTCTCGACTAATACGCCTGTCGCAGGTACGTGGCAGCAGGATCTGTCTGGCCCTGCTCTCATTCCTGTTCTCTATCTTAGTGGCTCTTCTTGGGTCTTAGACTCGCCGACCAACTTCCCTTTTAAGGTTGTCTCAGGAGTCCCGCAGTACAACCTGTATAGCGGCGGCACTTGGTCTACCGCTCCTGTTTCGAACAACGAATACTTCGTTTCGTGGATTCTTGCCACGAACAACCTGACTTACCCCGTCATTGCGATCATCAGTCAGGCTCCGACGAACCAGCTTTCCGGTGCAGAGGCGATGACCTTCGAGGGCTTGAACCTCAATGGGTTCCCCTCTGTCGAGTTCCGTCCGCTCTACAAAGTCATATACCAGTACAAGACTGGCTTCACGAACAGCATCAAGGCCAGCACGATTTCGGTTTACGACCTTCGTAGCCTGCAGTCTGCCGGCGTTGCGGCTGCTTTGGTTCAGGATCACGGCAACCTGTCCGGCCTTGGCGATGACGACCACGCACAATACCTACACGTATCTGAAGTCCGCACGCCGTCCTCTGCCGTCAAAAACAGTTTCCTGCCGTCGCAGACAAGCAACAACGGCAAGTACCTCACCACTGACGGAATCAATCCGTCTTGGGGAGATGTCCCGTCAGGCTCGCTGACCTTCACTGGGGATGTCACTGGAACTGGCAACACCGGCTCCTCGACGACCCTGACGCTCGCCAACAGCGGCGTAACAGCCGGAACATTCACCAAGGTGACTGTTGACACTAAGGGCCGCGTGACGACGGGAGCTTCGGCCAACAGCTCAGATATCGCGACGGCATTGGGCTTCACGCCTGAGAACGTCGCCAACAAGGCTGTTGCGAATGGGTATGCCTCACTCGACGGCTCTGGAAAGGTTCCGTCAAACCAGCTTCCGTCCTACGTGGACGACGTGCTGGAATACGCCAACCTTGCGGCCTTTCCGGCCACTGGTGAGACCGGCAAGATCTACATTGCTATCGATACGGTCAAGACCTATCGCTGGTCTGGATCGGCCTACGTTGAGATCACCTCGTCCCCCGGCAGCACAGATGCAGTTCCTGAAGGCAGCACTAACCTGTACTTCACGAACGC
>Ga0315904_10006389_pt1 | contig 16143 bp, 17 predicted proteins | sample LakEriMetagenome_6_FD_203529 | JGI IMG/M metagenome (GOLD analysis project Ga0315904, IMG submission 203529) | Freshwater fungal communities from buoy surface, Lake Erie, Ohio, United States - Buoy 12 MA120 | ecosystem: Environmental > Aquatic > Freshwater > Lake | place: USA: Lake Erie, Ohio... | reverse complement strand
CGTCGGATCGCTGTACGGGGGGAGCGACCGGTTCCTGTTCAGCATGTTGCCCGAATGGGTCATTCCCGTCCGGCGCGTCGCCCACCTCCATGCGCTCGACGACACACTGGCCGCAGCAGGCGGTGAGTTGCCCGGTGTGATCTACATCGAAACACCCGGCAACCCGACGATGGACGTGCACGACCTCCGCACGGCCGTGGCGTGGGCCCGGAAGCACGAGCGGCCCGACCACCCCATCCGGGTGTTGGTGGACAACACGTTCCTCGGGCCCCTGCTCCAGCAGCCGTTGGGCTTGGGTGTGGACCTCGTGCTGTATTCTGCTACGAAGTACCTCGGCGGCCACAGCGACGTGGTGGCCGGGGCCTGTTCCGGCACCGAAGAGGCGATCGCGCGGGTGCGCAGTCACCGCCACCTGCTGGGCGGTGTGCTCGATCCGTTTTCCGCATGGTTGCTGGCGCGCAGCATGGAGACGCTGGAAATCCGCGTGTTGCGGCAGCAGGAAACCGCGGGGAAGGTGCTGGCCTTCCTGCGCCAGCATCCGCGGGTCACCCGGCTCAGGTCGGTCCACCCCGCCGACCTCGATCCCGTCGCAGCCGACGTGCAGGCGGCCCAAACGTCCGGACACGGCGCGATGCTCGCCTTCGAAGTGGCTGGGGGCCGCGAGGCGGCATTCGCCGTCCTCAACCGGCTGCAGACGGTTCGCCTTGCCGTGAGCCTCGGGTCGACCGAGTCGCTGGCGACCCACCCGGCGAGCACGACGCACAGCGCCATTCCCGCGGAAGAACGCGCACGACTGGGCATCGGGGAAGGGCTGATCCGGCTCAGCGTGGGGCTGGAGCCGGCGGAGGCGCTGGTGTCGGATTTGGCCCGAGCGCTCGACGCAGAACGCTAAAAGTCAGTTCGTAATCCGCCGACCTACGGCGTCGAGCAGCTCGGAAAGCGACCCGCCTTCCGAAGTGGCCGCCCACACTTGGGCTCCGCTTTCGCACGCCACCAGCTTCGCGCTCAGAAAGGAACGCCCACCCACACACGACTCGCGCAGGAGCACGACGGCCTGTGCCCCGGCCAACGAGCCCGCCTGCACCACGCTCGATTCCTCGTACAGACCGTCCATCGAACGGCGCTGCTCCGCAAGCAACGCATCCAGAGCCCGCCGCTCCAGCACCCGGTAATGGCGGAGCAGCCGCACCGCCGCAAGTTCCTCCAGTGCGAGTGGATCGCCCGGTCCTCGGCAGGTCGTCGCGCCGAGCGCCACGACGAACACCTCGCGGATGCCCGCATGCTCTTCGGGCCGCAACGTGACTTGGACGCCCCGTGGATCCTCAGCAACCGCGGGCTGTCCCGCAGCAGAACCCGCGGCCGACGGTGGTGTCACCTTCGTCATCGTGGCATGCCAAACGGGCGGATACCCCAGCACCCACGCCCACAACGGCCAGACCAGAACGCCCCCGATGGCCGCTCCTACATTGACGCTCTTTGCCTTGTGGATGACCCCTTGGTACGTTCGGTAGTCCGGGTGCTGCAACTCCACCCCGAGGGAATAGCCAGAAATCTTCGCATCCCGGTGCAGGTAGGGCGTAGCACCCACCTCCAGCCCGTCGAGTTTCACCCGTGCGCCAGCCGGCTCGCTGGTGATCAGCACTTGGCTGGTGCAGCCCGCAAAAAGGAGCGGAACCGCTAGGAGCGCCCAGCGGTTCACGCCTCTTCGACGCGGTACGCGTACCGCTCCATGATGGGGTTCGCAAGGAGTTGGGCGCAGGCTTCCTCCACCTTCGCCTCGGCCTCCGCGCGAGACGCCGCCACCACCTTCAGGGTGATGTGCTTGCCCACCCGGACCTCACCGATTTCAGGCAATCCGATGTGCTTCATGGAGTTCGAAACAGCCTTTCCCTGGGGATCCAGGAGTGCCGGCAGCGGCATGACATCGATTTCTGCGGTGAATTCCATGGCGTTGAGTGAATGTCGTGACGGGCCCTTCAAGTGCGTTCAGCGAACCGACCGACCCTGTTCGAACCTGCGTACAAACATAACACTGCCAAGCCCGCGGCCCCTCCCCACCACAGCGGCTTTCCTGCCGCAATGCCCCCCATCGCAACCACCAGCACAGCTCCCATCGCCCCGAGCAACCGCCGCCGAAAGCGGTCCCATGCCGCGTCCTTGCCCCACCCTTTGAAATCCGGCAACGGCATGCGGGAGACCATGATCAGCGGAACCGCCGTCACTCCAAGCCCCCACGCCGCAGACACCGCTTCCAGCGGAGCCCCGGCCACCTGCATCGCCCACGTTGCCATCCACCAAACCGCACCTGCCGGAGCTGGAAGCCCGCTGAACCCCCGATGCGCAGCGTCCGACGTGCCTGCACCCACATTGAACCGCGCTAACCGGTACGCCGCCGCCGCGGCCATCGTTCCTCCTGCCGCACCCAGAAACAGCAGCTCTTCCGGAAGGATTGCTTGCGCAAGGGACCACGCCACCACCGCGGGCACCACGCCCGACGTCACCACATCCGCAAGGCTGTCCAACTGCACCCCGAGCGGTCCTGCAACCCCCAACGCGCGCGCCAGCGCTCCATCTACCACGTCACACAGCAGCCCGAACCCCCAAACCCACAGCAACAGTGCCCCGGACTCCGCCTCGACCACCCCCACCAGCACAGCGACACCGCACAGCAGGTTCCCCTGGGTGAATGCATTGGGAATCCACGACCGGCTCAAACGCATGGGCCGAAGGTAGCTCCCGAACGAGAACCTGCATGAAGACCGGAATGAACTGCAGAAATAGGCTTGAAATTCCGTATATTTGCACCCCTGCGGTCCGATGGCCGAGTGGCTAGGCTCAGCTCTGCAAAAGCTGCTACAGCGGTTCGAATCCGCTTCGGACCTCAACAGACTTCAAAGCCCCAAGCATCTGCTTGGGGCTTTTTTGTGCCCGTCGCAGACGCCTGAGCTTGCTCAAGGCGGACAAGATGGGCGCAATAAAAGCCGGCGGCGCGCAACGCGCGTCGCGAGCTTTGAGGTCTGTTGAAAGCACCCCCCCCCTCCTGGAACACAGGCGGCGGTGCGCAACGCGCGTTGCGGGCTTTGAGGTCTGTTGAAAGCACCCCCCCCCTCCTGGAACACAGGCGGCGGCGGCTGGCGCCGCCTGCAGTCCTCGCAGCAATTCCACCTCCGAACCATTAAACCTGCACCCGGACGAAAACGTCTGTGGAATCATGAACAACACACGAAATGGTCGGGCGAGAAGAGCCATCGCACCCGTTTTCGCAGGATGCATGGCCGTTGCACACGCAGCCGCACAGCCGGAACTCTCGGCTTGGCACCTCAATACCGACGGGACAACGGGTCGGTTTTGGTCAGGCAACACACTTGTAGACAACGGGATACTCTGTGACGTCCAGGAAGTGCTGTACTCCGATGCAAACGTCTACGTACGCGCGACAGGCGTTCCGCGCTATGCGACCGCTCCGTTTTTCGATGGAAATCCGTCGCAAGCAGCCGATCAAGACTACCTTTTTCGGATTCCGCGCACGCCAGAAGAAGGCCCCGCGGGCGGCACCCAAACGGGACTGGGCCACATCGGAGTGCTCGTCAATGGGGTGGTGATTTTCAACCCACTGGATGCGTTTAGCTATGCGAACCAAAACATTTGGCACCAAAACGGCGGCTACTTCGAACTCGACGGTTTTGATTGCGCGGGCGGACATCCGGCCATGGGGCGCTACCACCACCACCTCGTGCCCGCGCCCTTCAGCGATGCGCCGACCCCTGCGACGACGGTATGCGGGGCCTTCCCGAGCGAAGGACTGATTGCCCTCGACCCTTCGGCCCACAGTCCCCTCATCGGATTTGCCTTCGACGGGTATCCCATCTACGGGCCCTTCGGATTTGCTGAACCCGATGGTTCTGGAGGCATCGCCCGCATCCAGTCCAGTTACCGCACCCGCGACATCACAGTCCGGCACACCCTTCCGAATGGAACACAACTGCCCCCGAATCAATGGGGACCAGACGTCGGTGAACTCATCACACCCGCCATTCCTCCTGGAGCTGAGCCCGAACCGGCCAACCTCGGTGCATACGCCGAAGATTTCGAATACATCGCGGGCCTCGGAGACCTCGACGTCCACAACGGTCGCTTCTGCATCACCCCAGAATACCCCACAGGAACTTATGCCTACTTCGCCACCATCGACTCGCTGTTCCACCCCGCCTTTCCATACTTCATTGCCTCGTACAAAGGGGTGGTAGCCGAAGACAACTTCAGCGGGCCTCCCGGGGGCGGGGGTGGGACCACCAGCGTGGTCATCTCGGAACCGGTTGACGTGTACACCGGATCGGCTTCGGTGGGGGCCACGGGCGGCGGGCAGACGGGTGGCGCTTGCGGCACCGGGCCGACCCCGAATCCTGCGACGGACCGCATCGTTTGGGGCGGCTTGGACAATTCCGTCCAGGAACGGGTCGCCCTGCTCGACGCCCGGGGCCGGCAGATCCGGGCCGGATTGCTCGATCCGGAGTGGGAACTCCCGGCCCTCCCGGCCGGCACTTACTTGGTGCTGCTCACCGACCGGCCCGGATGTCCGCCCGCACGCCTCGTCATCACCCCATGATGCGCACAACTGCCGTACTAGGTGTTTTAGGAGTATATGGGGCTGGGATCGGCGGGGTGCAAGGGCAAGCTGTAGGGGCTGTTTGGGGGGCACCACCGGATGGTCCAGCATCGGGTTGGGTACATCAGGGTCCGGGCTGGGAAGACGTGCAAGGGATGGCAGCATGGGGGGCGAAAGGCTGGGCCGTCGGTTTGGACGTGTACGATGCCGACGGAAATGCCGTGCCTCAGGTTGCCTTCGCAGGACCTGATGGGGTGATTGCGGAGGCAATCCTTGAAGCCAAAGGCCATGTAGCGGGGGCGGCGGGGACGGATACCGGGGATGTTTGGGTGGCTTGGCGAAGCGTCGATTCATCGCCTACTGCAGGGACCACGAGTTTGGGAAAGCTGGGGCGCTGGTCGGGCAATGCCGCGGAAGGAGCTCCCATTGCTCCAACCGCCGTGGTGAATTGTCCGTGGAGAACTCCGTGGATGCAACCGGAAGATGTTGTGGCCGTGGCAGGAGGCGCCGTCGTGGCGGGGTGGGGCTTGGATCCATGTTGCACCCACCGCGAACTGCCCTTGTTGTGGAAGGTTGACGCAAATGGCCAGCCCGACCTTGGGTTTGGCCACGGCGGACTCGCCGTGGTAGACCTTGTTGCGCATGAAGTCATCCGGCCTCCCGGCCACAGTCCACTGCATGAAGCTTCCGCAGATCCCATGCGGCATGAAATCGGAGGATTTTTTGCTTGCAGCGCACCTGCGGAGGCCGGTTTCGTGGCCGGAGGGGGCTACGCGAACGGGTCCTCCTACGAACTGCTTGTCGTCCGCTTCACCGATGGAGGCATGCTCGACACCGGATTCGGGAATCAGGGCATCGTTCACCTGAATGCAAATCCGGGCACTTCCCACTGGATCAGCAATTTGCGCTGCATCGGGGACCGCATCGTGGCCTTGGTGACGACCCACGCTGGCGGCGATCTCGAGCCGGGGTGTGTGGTTTGGTCCCTCGACGCTTCTGGCCAAACCATCGGGTGGGAAGAAGTCGCATCCGACCATGGAATCGCACAGCAATGGGTCGCAGCACATGGAGAACTCTGGGCCATTGCCGTTTCCGAAGATCCCACAGATCCAGTCATCGGATTCCCATGGTCACAAGGGTTTGGGCCGCCCAGCGCGTGGCCACGGCCCCCAGGGGTTGCGTGGAACGGTGCCCAAGCCGCTTGGAATCCCCGGTCACACGTCCTCGGCCTCGCGTACCGGTGTCTCGATCCGGTCAACGCCTCCTGCGATTGGGGCATGAGGACGTGGTCCCCTTGGGCAGAAACTATGTTGCATAAGTGACAATACGCGCTCTTTCCGGTGTTCCGCGGGCTCAGGTGCACCGCTTTCAATCCACTGATTCTGCGCCTGGACGGTGTCCAATTTCTTCAGGAAAGGCCGCAAAAAACCGAGCCACTCACATGCGTTGTCATTTCGTTCACTCCTGCTGAGCCGTTCAATTCAGAAAAAAATCCACGCAATCGCTCCTATATAAACACATTCCGACCAACACGCACCGCGCTCCAGCCGGTAGTTTTGAGGCGATGCCGAGAGCCTTTCGTTCGACAAATCAACTCCACTTTGACGAAGCCCTGAGCGCGTTGAGGAGGGACATCGTGCGCAGATGTGGATTTGAAATCCAAACCGTAAAAGAGTGCCGCATTCTGAGCAGCGAACTCGAAGAATTCGATCACCGCTTTCCACTTGCTATGTCTACGATCCGTCGGTTCTTCGGGCTGATTCCGAACGGAAGTGAGTTTTCCATTACCACCCTCAACGCGCTGGCGCGGTACGCGGACAAGCCGGATTTCCATTTCTACCTCGACACGGTACATGCCGACCACTTCGACGTAAAAACCTCTGCGTGGGATGTGGCCATCCCCGCAGCCCACATCGCATTGCCCGATTCGTTGAGCGCACTCATAGACCTGGTTGAATCGGTTCCCTTCACACGTCCGAAAATGCCGCTGATTGCCCGCATCGCCCAAGGAGTGGAGGCGCTCTATGAAGCCGAAGATGCCCCAGAATATGTTTGGCGCAAGCTGAACCGAAGCACCCGCGGACGCAGCCTGACCATCGAGGGGTTCCCTCCGCTAGACACCTTAGCGGGGCCCGGACGGGCCATGCTCGAGGATTACCTGTCGTGCTCTTCCCTCGAACGGGATCGGGTGTTCGCCACGACACTGCTCGCCACCGGCGCACTTTTTCGAGGTGACGAACGTACTGCCGCCAAGGTGGCTGCACGGATTCCCAAGGAATCTGAGTCCCTGCATCCCGTGGTCCGAGGCCGGTGCATGGGGTTGAAGCTGGTGCTGCACGAAACGACCGCCGAGCCGCACAACTACAATGCGATCACTGAAGAGGCACGAACGGCCGCGGCCCTCGCAGGACCGGACGGCGAGCACACCCTCGTGCAACCGCTGTGCCGCATGGGCGTCTTGTGCTGTTCTGAGCCCCTCCACAACGGGTTGTTGGAGGCCGTAGAACAGCTCGAGCGCAGGCCCGAGTTGGCTGTTGAAGCAGCTCCCTACCTCGGAGCGCTGCGGCTCGAGTGGGCATGGCTTTCATTTTGTACAGGAAAAGGAGATGCTGCCTGGCATGTGCTCAAGGACCTCAGTGCAGAGTGCTTCCCCTTCTTCGAGCGCAAAACATCCGAACTCTACCTCCACACCCTCGCAGCGGCCATTGCCCCGAAGGAAAGCGTTCGGAACCACCACGCCGAGCAAGAAGAAGCGGTGGCAGAACAACTGAACTATCCGTGGCTCCATGCCCGGCTGAAGGAACGCGTGGCTGCATGTGCATAATCCCGCCGAAGTGTCTACTTTCGGCCCATGCTGCGGTACTTCCTGGGAGCCGTAGGGCTGATGGCCGTGCTGACGGTCGGAGCCCAAACCGACATCTACGATGCGGCTGAATTCATGCCGGTAGCTCCGGGATGTGCTCGGATGCCTGGGCCTGAACCGAGTGAATGCACACTCCGCTTTGTCGGGGCACAGTTGGCTGAGGCGTTGGTTTGGCCTGCCAGCTGCGCAAACCATGGGGGAGGGACGGCGCTGCTTTCCCTGATCGTGGACGAACGCGGGCAGGTCACGGCCGCGGAAGTCCTGCGCAGTGTCCACCCCGACTTGGACCGGGCAGCAGCAGCGGCAGCGCTCCGTCTCCCCCTCCTACAACCCGCGAACGAAGACGGCAAGCCGGTAAAGGTCCGGCTTACGGTCCCTTTGAAACTCCAACCTCCCGCCTAATCGCCACCATGACCGCTGCACGTTTCCACCTGATCCTACACCTGCTGTTCGCCCTGTTCCTCGTGGGATCGGGCAGCGTAGGACTCATATCGTTCTATGCCACCCCGGAATCCATGACCTTGCCGGAAGGGCCGGGCAGGCCGTTCATGGAGGCGGTGATTGCGACGGGATGGCTGTTCCAGTGGGTTGCGCTGTTCAAACTCGTGGCAGGTATCGGATTGCTGGTGCCGCGGACCCGGACGCTGGCCGTGTTGGCTGCCTTTCCGTATGCAGTAAACATTTTTTTGTGGACGCTATTCGGGAATCCGTCTGACTTGCCGATGGGTGCCATTGTTTTGGTTTTGAGCGTGTTGCTAATGCGCGTGCACTGGGCGAAATACGCGCCGATTCTGCGGGCCTGACGGCCTGATGCAGGGCGGCATGTCGAGGGCCTTGTTTCTTGCCGTTCCTTTGCGCCGGCAAAAATGCCCGCGTGTTCAGCCGAGGTCGGCACGCAACCGGAACGTATCGTACCGGCCCTGTGCGACAGGGATTCCATCTCGGCTCGTTTTCCGCACACGGACTTGTGCGGTGTTGATTCCCTCCTTGCAATGCTTTTTACTGAACTGGGCTTGAGCGACCGTGTGTTGCGCGCCCTCCAACCGCTCGGATACACCGAGCCCACCCCCATCCAGGCCCAGGCCATCCCCCACGTACTTGCCGGCACCGACGTCCTCGGTTGCGCCCAAACCGGCACCGGAAAAACCGCCGCCTTTGCGCTGCCCATGGTCGACTTGCTTTCGCAGCAACGCCCTGAAGGCCGCCGCGTCATCCGCGGACTCATCTTGACTCCTACACGGGAGCTTGCAAACCAAATTCAGGACAACCTCAAGGCCTATTCCATCCACACCTCACTGCGTTCAACGCTGATCTACGGGGGCGTCGGACAAGGCCGTCAGGTGGAAGCTCTCAACCGCGGCGTCGACATCGTGGTGGCCACGCCTGGACGCCTGCTCGACCTGATCCAGCAGGGGTATGTCTCGCTTCGGCGTTTGGAATACCTCGTGCTCGATGAAGCGGATACGATGCTCGACATGGGCTTCATCCACGACATCAAGAAGATCATCGCGTTGCTCCCTGAAAACCGGCAATCGCTGTTTTTCTCTGCGACCATGCCTCCGGCCATCCTTTCGCTGGCCGGCACCATCCTGCGCAACCCCGTCCGGGTAGAGGTCTCCCCGATCTCATCCACCACGGAACTCGTGGATCAACAGCTGTACTTCGTGCCGCAGGACGACAAACGCGTCCTGCTCGCAGAGATGCTGACAGCGGCCGATGTCACTTCCGCCCTCGTCTTCACCCGCACGAAACACGGCGCGGACAAAGTCGTGAAGTTCCTCAACCAAGAAGGCATCAAGAGCGAGGCCATCCACGGCAACAAGAGCCAACCGCAACGCGACCGCGCCATGAATGGCTTCCGCAGCGGGAGCATCCGTGTGCTCGTCGCTACGGACATTGCCGCGCGCGGCATCGACGTGGAGGAAATCAGCCACGTGTTCAACTTTGAACTGCCGAACATACCCGAGACCTATGTGCACCGCATCGGCCGGACGGGACGCGCTGGGGCCACCGGCACCGCAGTCTCCTTCTGCAACGGCGACGATGAGCCGGAATTCTTGCGCGACATCCAAAAGCTCATCGGCAAAGAAATCCCGGTGGTGACGGAACATGCGTACCATTTCGAAGTGCCGGCGAACCGCCGCACGCCGCGTCCCGCTGGAAAACCTGCCTACGGCCGGTCTGGTCAAGGACGACCGGGGCAGAATCGCTCCGGTCAAGGTCGGCCCCCACAAGGACGGTACAACGACGAGCGCCCCGCGCGTCAAGGCCGCCCCGCGGCACCCCAGCGGAACCGCTCGGAAGGTGCACCTTCAGATGCCCCACGCTCAGCCCGCCCGCAGTACAACGATGCGCGGCCCGCACGGCCCGCAGGCTCGGGTGGTTCAGGTGGTTCAAGTGGGACGGGAGCACCTGCAGGGTCGAACCCGAACTACAAGAAAAAGAAGCACCGCAAGCCCGGGCAGATGTCCGGGAAACCTGCTTCCCACACCGGGAAACCCGCCTCTGCAAGCTCGGAGGGCAACAAGTCCCGCGGGTTCAGCCTTGCGGGTCTGTTCGGCGGACGCAAAGGTTGAGTGCACACAGCGGCATGCAACGTTGTAGGCGAGGAACTTGCGGTGGAGATTTGGCAAGGTTCATGCAAATTTGCACACCATGAATCTCACCCCTCGGGTCCTTTACACCGTCATCGTCGTGTTGGTCGTCGGCTGTGCTGTTTTGGCCTACCAACTCCTGCAGCAAAACGAGACGGTCGAAGTCATTGAACAGGAAAAAGTTGAGCTCACGGACGAACGTGACCGCCTGACCGCTGAACTCGAAGACCTCAAGTTTTCCTACGACACGCTGAAGACGGAGAACGAAGTGATGCTGGCTGAAATCGCGGACCAACGGAAGGAAATCGACCGCCTGATCCGCAATGTTCGGTCTGGCAAGAAGTCGGTGTCCTCCGCCCGGAAAGAAGCGGAGACGCTGCGGACGATCATGAAAGGCTATGTGGCCACCATCGATTCGCTGAACCAGCTGAACCAAGCCCTCATGGGCGAGAACGAGACGATGCGCTCCACAGTGGCCACGGTGCAGCAGGAGAAAGACAACCTCCTGCAGCGCCAGCAAAACATGGAGCAAATCATCTCGACCGGCAAGGTGCTCTCCGCCACGAGCGTCACCGCGCAAGGGTTGCGCATTTCCGACTCCGGGCACCAACGGGAAACCGACCGTGCAGGGAAAACGGACATGATCAAGGTGTGCTTTTCGTTGGCCGAGAACCGGATTGCAGAATCCGGACGGCGGGAACTGTACCTCCAACTCGTCGCACCCGGCGGACGCGTCCTGCCTACCGGCAACGGCTCTTCCGGGAGTACGCCCGGCGGAGAATCCGTCAGTGCAAGCCGAGGAGTGGACTACGCGAACTCCCGGCTTGACGCCTGCATCTTCTACACACCGTCCACGGCATTGCCCGCGGGCACGTATCGGGCCTACATCCTCGACGGCGAACAGCGGATCGGCTCCGGCGAGTTCGTGTTGCGCTGAACGCCTACAAAGCGGCGTGCTCCGCGGACAAACGAACCGCCGCCTTCCTGGCGGGACCGCCGCACCTTTCGGCCATGAATTCTGCACAGCGCGGAGCATGGGGGGAAGGGTGCGCGGTGGCGGCGTTGCAGCGATGCGGAGCCCGCGTCGTGGCGCGGAATTGGCGCTGGCGGCGGTGTGAACTTGACGTAGTGGCTGTAGAAGGGGGCGTCACGGTGTTTGCAGAGGTCAAGGTGCGGGCCGTGGAATCCGCGGAATCTGGCTGGGCGAGCATCGATGCGCGCAAACAACACCGGTTGATGTGCGCCGGGGAGGCTTTTTTGCGCCGGCACCGGGAGGTCCCTGCGGAGGTCCGGTTCGATTTGGTCCTCATCACCGGCCACCCCCGCGAGTTTGTGCTGCAGCGCGTGTGCGATGTACTCGGACCCGTTCCCACAGCCCTGTCACCGGCTATCTTTACGCCACAATGAAGAAACCTCCTTCCCCCCGGCCAGACCGTGGACGTCCCGCTGCTCCTGGCAAACCTGGGGCGAAACGGAGGCCGGCAAAACCCCCGCGCAAAGCGCGTGTGGCCTCGGACCCCAACGGACCGATGCGCCTCAACCGGTACATCGCGCACGCCGGGATTTGCTCTCGTCGGGAGGCGGACGTCCTGATCACCTCGGGCGTGGTCACCGTCAACGGCGAGGTGGTGACCGAGCTCGGCCGCACCGTGTTGCCGTCGGACCATGTGCAAGTCGGGACCGACCGCATCCGTCCGGAGGCGAAGCGCTATGTGCTGCTCAACAAACCGAAGGGCTTTATCACCACACTGGATGATCCGCAAGGCCGCCGCACGGTGATGGAGCTCGTAAAAACCGCCTGCAAAGAGCGCCTCGTCCCGGTAGGTAGGCTGGATCGGGACACTACCGGACTGCTGCTCTTCACGAACGACGGTGACCTCGCAGACCGGCTGACGCACCCCCGCAACGGTGTGCGCAAACTCTACCACGTCACCCTGGCAGAAAAAGTGCAGCAGCACCACCTCGATGAAATCCTCAAAGGCTTCGTGCTCGACGACGGCTTCGTCAAGGCGGACCAAGTGAGCTTCGCGGGCAACGACCCGCACGAGGTGGGCATCGAACTGCACTCCGGCCGGAACCGCATCGTGCGCAGGATCTTCGAACACTTCGGCTACAAAGTGGTCAAGCTCGACCGCGTTCGCTTTGCGCACCTGACGAAAAAAGACCTTCCCCGTGGCCATTTCCGCCACCTCAACGAAGACGAGGTGAAGTTTCTCCGCATGAACGCCTGATCCCGCATGGCCACTTCCGATTCCTTGGTCATCATTCCGACCTACAACGAAAAGGGCAACGTGGAGCGCATGCTCGAAACGGTGATGGGCCTTGCATGGAAGCCCCACGTGCTCATCGTCGACGACGGCTCCCCCGACGGAACCGCAGGCATCGTTCGGTCGGTCGCAGCCCGGTATCCGGAGCAGATCCATTTGCTGGAACGCAGCGGAAAGCAAGGCCTGGGCACGGCCTACATCGCTGGGTTCCGGTGGGGACTGGAACGGGGATATGCCTACCTGTTCGAGATGGACTGCGATTTTTCCCACAACCCGGAGGACCTCGTGCGGCTGCGTGCGGCGTGCGCAGAAGGGGGCGCTGATGTGGCCGTGGGCTCGCGGTACACGCGCGGTGGCAAAGTCGAAAACTGGCCATGGGACCGACTGCTGATGAGCACGTTCGCTTCCATCTACGTCAATGCCGTACTGTGGCTGGGCGTGCGCGATGCCACGGCTGGCTTCAAGTGTTACCGCGCCGAAGTGCTTCGTACCATCGACTTATCGCGCATCCGGTTCGTCGGCTATGCCTTCCAAATCGAAATGAAGCACTCCGCCCGCCAGCTGGGCTTCCGCATCGCCGAAGTCCCCATCCGCTTCATCGACCGCCAAGTGGGGGAAAGCAAGATGAACATGGGCATCTTCCGCGAGGCCTTTCTCGGAGTCTTGTCGATGCGCTTCCGTCCCGTCAAACCCGCCCGCTGATGCCCATCACCCTCTTTCAGAATGTAGTCCTCGTCAACGAGGGGATTGCTGCCCCTGGAGAATTGCTCGTCGATGGCGCCGACATCGCGGCCGTCGGTCCGACCGTGGATACGACCGGGGTACGTGTGGACCGGGTCGTGGATGGACGGGGCCACTGGTTGATGCCCGGGTGCATCGATGACCAAGTGCATTTTCGGGAACCCGGGCTGACCCACAAGGCCGACCTGTCCACTGAATCCGCGGCGGCCGCGGCCGGGGGCATCACGTCCTTCATGGAAATGCCGAACACGGTCCCGAACACGCTGACCCTCGAGCTTCTCGAGGAGAAGTACGCACGGGCTGCGGAAGTGAGTCCGGTCAACTACTCGTTCTACCTCGGAGGCTCGAACGACAACCTGCACGAAATCGCCCGCATGGACCCGTCTCGCATCTGCGGGGTCAAGGTATTTATGGGATCATCCACGGGCAATATGCTCGTAGACAGTAGAGAAGCCCTCTGCGGCATCTTCAGCGAGGCGCCTACCTTGGTCGCCGTGCACTGCGAGGATGAGGCCACCGTGCGCGCAGCCGCTGCGGCCGCGAAAGCCCGGTTCGGCGAGGCGGTGCCCCCCGAATTCCATCCGGTTGTCCGAAGTGCCGAGGCCTGCTACCGAAGTTCCTCCCTGGCCGTTGAGCTCGCGGAGCAATACGGCACGCGGTTGCACGTCCTTCACATCTCCACCGCGCGGGAACTTGAGCTTTTTTCGGCCACCACACCCCTGGCTGAAAAGCGCATCACCGCGGAAGCCTGCATCCACCACCTGTGGTTCACGGATGCCGACTATGCCCGATGCGGAAACGCCATCAAATGGAATCCCGCCGTCAAAACGGCCGAGGACCGCACAGCCATCCGGGCAGCTCTGAAAACCGGCCGCATCGACGTGGTCGCCACGGACCACGCGCCCCACACGTGGGAAGAAAAGTCGCGCAGTTACTTTGAAGCTCCGTCCGGAGGGCCCTTGGTGGAGCATGCCCTGGTAGCGATGCTTGAACTTGTCCACGAGGGCGTACTCGAGCTCACCGATGTACCCCGGCTGATGGCGCACCACGTGGCGGAAGCCTTCCGCCTGCTCGGCCGCGGATACTTGCGCCCCGGGTACCGCGCGGACCTCGTATTAGTCGACCCGAATGCGCCATGGACCGTTGAGGCACCGCACGTGTGGGCCAAATGCAAGTGGTCACCCTTCAACGGGGTGCAGTTTCGGAGCCGGGTCCGGTCCACCTGGGTCAACGGCACCGAAGTCTACGACGGGGAGCAGGTACTCCACCGGGGCACCGGAGAACGGTTGCTCTTCGACCGATGAATCCCCGCTGGTCGGCGCTGCTCTTCGGCGTCCTTCTGCTCGCCGGATGCGGCCCCGGGTCAACGACGAATCCGGAACCACCGGAAAACGTCTTGTCGAAGGATTCCTTTGCCCACCTCTATGCCGAAGCCCAACTCATCGAGGCGGCGGGCAAGCACGGCATGTTCCGAGAAGACGACCCCGACATCCGGCTTGCTGCCGCCTATGCAGAGCTCTTTGCCCGCACCGGCGTGAGCGAGGAACGGTACCGGGCGAGCTTTGCCTGGTGGTTCAACCACCCGGAAGCCCTGACCGAGGTGCTCGCGCTCTCTACCGACTACTTGAACGACCTCGAGCGGAAGGAAACGGGCGTGCGCTACGTCCCCGCCCCGGTAGATTCTGCAGGCAGGGCTCCTGCGGTCACGAAAGGAAAGACCCTGCGTCCGCGGAAAGCGGTTCAGTCCGGAAACTGAGCCCGATAGGCCGTCGCGGTCGCTCGGATGGTGTCCGCAATCGGCGTGTAGGCCCAGGTCTTGCCTGCTTCGCCAAACCGTGCTGCAAGGCGGTCTGATGCGTAGTCGTGGTGGCGGTCCGTATTCGCAAGCGCCTCCCGGGTCACCAGCGTTTTCCGGCCCGTGAATGCCTCTGCAACCCGTGCAGCCCTCCATGCGATTCCCGCCATCCAAGGCCGCACGGCGACGCGCGGCGCAGGGCGGCCGAGCGCATCGGCCATCGCAGCGAACACCTCCCGGTACGCCCACGTCTCTGCGTTCAGGAGATACCGTTCGCCCCACCCGCCGATTTCAGGCAACTCCAGAGCCGCGCGGGCCACATCCTCGGCCGCCACGAATCCGTTCGCCCCCCGCGGATAAAACGCCAAGCCGCGGTCTACGGTGGCAAAGAGCTCCGCCGATGATCGCCGGAAATCGCCCTCGCCGAGCACCACCGAGGGAAGCAGCGACAGCACGCGGAGACCCTCCTCTCCCCCACGCCAAACTTCGAGCTCCGCCGCATACTTCGAGCGGGCGTACGCGCTCACCCCAGGCCCTTCGCTGAAGGGGGTCCCTTCGTGCGTGGGTTCGCCGTCGCGGCGGCCGAGGGCGGCGACCGAGCTGATGTAGACGCATTCCGGGACGCCTGCGTGGAGCATGGCATCAACGAGGGCAGCGGTGCCTGCGCGGTTCACCCGGTCGAGGGCGCGGGCATCGGCGGGATGGAACGAAACGAGGGCAGCGCAGTGGTAGACGCGGGTGCACCCGGCGAGGGCGGCGTCGAGGAGGTCGCCGTCGAGGAGGTCCGCTTCTGCCCAAACGAGGTCTGCGGACGAGAGGCCGCGGCGCGCGAGGAAGGCCTCGAGGGGCGCCGAGTCGCTTCCGGCGCGGCGCAACGCGCGGACCGGCCGGCCGGCGCGGAGCAATTCCGCCACCACATGCATGCCCACGGACCCCGTGGCCCCGGTGACGAGTTCCATGGCGTGAAGGTAACGGGTGGGGGGATTCGGGGCGACATTTGGACCCTGCGGCATGGAACGGACTCCCCACCTGAAGGCACTGCTCGAGCGACTCCCCGGCGAACCCGGGGTGTACCAGCACTACGATGCCGCAGGGAAACTCCTCTACGTCGGCAAGGCGAAGGACCTGCGCAAGCGCGTAACGAGCTATTTCACGGGGCGCGCGACGGGCAAAACGCGGCTGTTGGTGGCGAAGATTGCGGACATCCGGTGGATGGTGACCCCGACCGAGGGAGATGCGCTGCTGCTCGAGAACAGCCTCATCAAGGAGCATAAGCC
>Ga0315904_10006386_pt1 | contig 16143 bp, 22 predicted proteins | sample LakEriMetagenome_6_FD_203529 | JGI IMG/M metagenome (GOLD analysis project Ga0315904, IMG submission 203529) | Freshwater fungal communities from buoy surface, Lake Erie, Ohio, United States - Buoy 12 MA120 | ecosystem: Environmental > Aquatic > Freshwater > Lake | place: USA: Lake Erie, Ohio... | reverse complement strand
GTGTTCGCTTCGCGTCCAAAAAACGCTTGTTCGCGGTTTTTTTGTCGTTGTGCGTCGCGGGTCTCTTTGTATTTTTGTCCGCGGCGGCTGTTGCAGGGTTTGCAGGCTGGTACGAGGTTGTCGATTGTGTCGCTTCCGCCTGCGTCGTGTTCGATGAGGTGGTCTGCTTCTGTGGCTGGTTGTCCGCACCAGTGGCAGAGTGGGTTGTGTGCGAGTAGTTGGCGTCTTGCTGCTATGTATTGGGGGGTTCGTTGTCTGTTGGCCATGTCGGGGTTTCTCCTTTGTGTGGAGTGTAGTTGTTTGCCCCCTGCTGGCGCGCCCCCCCGAGGGGGCTTGCCCTCGTAGTCCGTAGAAAGTCTGCTCGGTGCTTGCCCCCCACACTTCGAGCTAGTAGCTCTGGCTGCCGGATGTTTAACACCTATGGACGGACACCATTCGCATTTATGACGTTTGGACGCTGCACACCAGCCTCTAGGGCATGGCGCTCTACCCTCGTTCCCGAGTGTTATACCAGCCAAGTGCAACCCCTGACGTGATCGTGCGTGTGTTCAGTTGTGTTGAGCGTGGGATATTACTAGACGGCCTATTACCTCTGCTACTTGTGGCACTACAGCGTTTCCGAGTCCTCTAAGTCTGTCCACCCTGTGGGAAATCCCATGAGCCACTCGACCCACGTCGGGTTCAGTCGTCCACCATTGCCAGCCGTCATACCGCGCTTCTCCTCTTCGGTCAAAGACCCCGAGTCCACGTGTTTCTGAAGCATCTGCTGTGAGCCTGTGTTCCCCATTCCCGATGCGCTCATTGTCGGGTATTTCACTACTTCCGACAGTCCTTGTTGTTTGCTGTTCGGCCCTCTGCCCTTCCAATCTGATGCTGTCGGTGTGGGCCACTTCTGTACTGCTGTTGAGAGGTTGAGGCTGTGTCGTGAGCCTTCCGTCTGCTGTGTTGATTTCAGGTCGCCCGTCCATGCATCGCTCGCCACTGGTGTCGGCCACATATTCACAGCTGCAGGAAGGCTTGGTGTGTGTCTGTTGCGCTCGCTCGGACTGTCTCCTCGTTTCGCATCGCTTGCCTTCGGTGTTGGCCACATTTGCACTGCATCCGCTAACCCCAAACTGTGGCTCGTGTTGCCATTCTTCGATTTCCTGCGTCCCGTTTCGGTCAGTTCCGCTTGTGGATGTTCCACCTCTTGTGTCGTTGGGGTAGGCCACAATGATGACTCTGTCTCGCCTGTGATTGGCTCCCACGGATGCTGCAGAAACAATACGCCACTCTGCGTCATACCCGATACTGGCAAGTTCACCAATAACGGACAATCCCCCCATAGAGAGATGTCCCCGTACATTTTCCAAGATTGCGTATCGGGGTCGTAGTTCGCTAATGGCTGTTCTGACCCATGGCCACAGATGCCTCGAATCTTCTTCACCTCTCCGCTTACCTGCCGTACTGAAAGGCTGACATGGGTAACCCCCACAGATGACGTCAGGTCTTTCGACTTCTTGCCAGTTAATTTCTTTAATGTTGCCATGGTTTGGCACCTCGGGCCAGTGTTTGGATAGTACACGACACGCGTACGGGTCTATTTCGGATTGCCAAATAACGTTCATACCAGCGCGTTCTAAACCAAGGTCTAGCCCGCCTATGCCGCTGAACAGTGAGCCAACAGTGAGTGTCATGCGCCTTTGACGCCTTTAGCACCTAGCCGTTTTGAGATGTTGTGCAGGTCGGACGGTTTCCAGACGTAGCACTCTGCCCATGGCGCAAGATGGAATAGCCATTCTTTTTGATCGGGGGATAAGACGCCTTTGTCGGCTTTAAGTTCGCAGACGATGAAGCCTCGCTCTCGATGCGCTAGGCATAGGTCGGGCCAGCCTTTATCACCGGATAATGCGGTGCGCCATGTGCCGTCTCGTGACTGCATTTTCATTGGGTGGAACACTCGCCAGCCGTTCATGCGGGCTAACTGGATTACTTGGGCTTGGAAGCCTTTTTCGTTCATAGTTCACCGTTTATGTATTTGTGTGCCCACATCCCGAGGGCGCAAGCTGCTACAAACGGCCACGACATTGCGAGGAACGCTAGGAACGAGTAGTAAGAAACCTTGTCGTTTTGTGACATCTCGTCGGGTTCGCCAGTGTCCCAACGGATAGACAAGTAGCGAAAGTACATAAATGCGGGCACGACCATGACGCCCCAAATGTAGGTAATCATTAGTTTGCTCCTAGCAACTGGTTGTAGCGTGCCTGCCATTCGTCGCAGAGTGTGCGCCATTCTTCGATTTGTTTTATGGCGCGTTCTGCTAGGTGTTGCCAGTCTTGGCGGTCTTGTACGGCGCTGTGTAGCAGTGTGCGTAGTTCGTCTACGGTGCGCTGTAAATCGTGTATTACGGGGTCATACGTTGTCATTGTCGGGTTCTTTCGGTTGGGCTTTTAGAAGTGCTTCGTATTGTTCGGTGAGTGCTAGGACGGGGCAATCGGGGTGGCATCCCCAGCCTTGTCGGCAGCCGTTGGTGTGGTGCGGTACTTTCATTAGAACGGTTCCTCGCTTGTGTCGGGTTCGGGAAACTTGCCTGCCTTTAAATCGTCAATGAGCGCACTCATTTCTTTGGATGTCAGTGTGGCTAGCCATTGTTTTGGAACTTCCCGCTCGGCTTTTTTGTAGAAACTGGCTGCGAAATACACTTGCTTTTCCGAGGCGAGTCCTGCGGGTTGTGTCACGGTCACGCTAGGCATACGGCTGTCGTTACCTCGCTCGACTGCGGGCCCGTTGCTTGTGCGTTGCACTTTTGCCATTTCTTCACGGCTCGGACGCTTAGTCATGTCACTGCCTGCCATGCCACAGTTAGCCAAGGCTCGCCCTATGGCACTAGTTTCACAGTTCTCTACATGGCTTGTGCGGTTCACGTTGCCACTACCGCGCACTTCTTCTGCGTAGCCAGTGGCTATAAGGTTTTCGCCTAGCCATAGTTCGGCTCGAATAACGCAGATGTCTGCGCCGGGTTCGCTGACCATGCGTGTTAGCACACGCGGGTAGTCGTTGCTCGATGCTTCGTAGCCTGCAATCTTGGCAGTTAGCCAACGATCTAAACGGGCGGCTACTGGCTCGTAATCGTCAAGGTTAAAGCCCACGGCGCACATCCTCAATACTTGGGTGCCACGTGTGGTGCAAAATGCTTAACTCGGTGAGGCGTGCAGCTGCTTCGCCTAGCACCTTGCCTTTCAGGTCGTCACCGCTTAGGTGAGCATCCGTAGCCATGTTTTTTAGGCGTTGGATTATCTGTGCATCTGTCATGTCGGGTTCCTATCTGTGTTTTAGTTGCTGTTGCCTCGCCAGTGGGCTAGGCCGCCATTCTCGTACAAGTATTTTGCTACTCGGAAATTGCATTGTGCCTGCATGAGAACTGTGCTACGCGTATTTTTACCACACAACTGCGTCGTAACCGTGTACCAAGATGAATTGACCTGAAACAATCCCACGTCCCATGATCGGACGGCTTTGCAGCGTTTACGGTTGTGAAATCTGCCGTTATCTCGACAGTCGTTGTGGCTCATGCCGGTGCGGTAATTCCAGCCGACCGCCCGTGTCTCGCACTTTGACTCGCGCCACATAATCGCATCCATGGTGCGCCAATCTTTACGCTTAAACGTCTGTTTTATCTGCTCGGTGTATTTAGGGCACAGCCAAGGTTTAGACGCCTCTACGGGGCTTACAACGGCTATAGGGGCGATTGTGAGGGCTATGGCGAGGGCTAGGCGTTTCATAGTAAAGACTTCCAAATCTTGACGGGTCGGCGGTGGCACTCGGGACGGGCCGACGGGGTGTAACGATCAGTGGGCGCAATCCAGCCAGCCTTGGCGGCGTTGGTCATCATTGCACCAACCGCGCGAGGCTCATGGGGCATCGGGTTGAGGCGTTGGTGCATCAGTTCCCACACGTCATCGGTGGTGAACTCTGGGCGTGTTTTGGCTAGCCAACGGATAGCGGCTTCACAGTGCAATTTCCATGCGGGCTGTGCATTTGCCTCTACCTGCTCTATGGCTCGGTCTCTAGCCTCAATGGCTGCGGGTACGTCAAATAGTGACGGTTGGGTGCTCATAATTAGGGTTCCTATCTAGGCCGTGTCGGGTGGCCTGCATGTCACCTTAGCAAGCGGTTGGGGCGTGTCAAGTCATTAGATGACACAACCCCAGCACCGCCGATAGGAAAGGCAGTACTGGGGCGTCGTGTCTCCATGCCCGTAGGCATTGGCGATTACTTTATACCTGCACGGGTGAGGGCGTCAATCCAAGCAGCTCGAAACGCTTTAGCGTCGTCCGCAAAATGCGGTGCCAGTTCCACATGTAGCCAGCGCCCACCGGGCGTTCCTGCGTTGTCTTTAGCGTTAAAAATCTTTACGCCCGCCAAGCCTTCGCCGCGTGAGCATCGGTAGCCAGCGCCCCAAGCGGTCTTGTCTTTGGGGTCTTGCTGTGGCCAGCGATACGCGTAGTCGTGTATTTCTTCAATGCCTAGTTGGGCGGTGTTGGCTAGTAGGAAGTTCCAGAGGGCTAGTGCGTTGTCTCGGTTTTGGTATCCGAGATCTACGGCTCGTCCTGTGGCGTGGACACTTAACTGCGTTGAGCCTCGCATCGGGCGGTTTGCCCATACGCCCAAATTGGTGAATCCCCAGCGTTTAGACGCTAGGCGTAGTAGTTCGAGTGTGCCTTCTCGGGCTTTGCCGTAGTTGCCGTCTGTGTTGGACGTGTATTTACGGGGCATTTGGCGGGTCTTTCGGCTTGTCTTTAAGGCCGTTGCCTGCAAGTAGGCCGATAAGGCCACCGGCGAGAGTCATAAGCATTGGGGACAGTACTGCCCACGCTTCGGCGTCGTTGGGGGCTTGCTCGACTGGTTGCACCACAAAGAGTAGGCCGTAGATCAGTGAGACAATGGCGGCTACGAATGAGAACGAAAGTGCGATGCCTACGATGAGTATTAGGCGGGCTTTTATTTCTTCGTTAGTAAGTCTGTTTTCGGGTTTCATTGGCAGCGTCTTTCTAGTAGGCCGTCGGCTTTAGTGGTGTCACAGTTCTCGCGCACACGATCAGCGCAAGCTGTAAGCGTGACGGTGAGCAGGCTAAGCAGGGCTAGAAGTTTCATCGGTTGGGTTCCATTCTTCGGCGGTGTTACCTTCGGCTACCCATGCTAGATAATCCGGCATTTCTGAGGCTAGTCCGCTCAGTACTTGGTCATCCATTACTAAAACTGCTACTTCTTCACCTGTCGATGTTTTGGTTTTGTACCAAGTTGTCATAATTCTACGCTCACTTGAATAAATGGGCTTCCAGAGCCTCGGAACATGTGGCCGCCGTTTGTAGTAATTGAGGTGGTGTTAGTCATTGAAACACTAATACCGAACACGGAGGCGGCGTCAAACGTCGGCACTGATGCGCCTAGTACTGCGGCGATTCCGTTGAAGAATCCGAACTCGCTTGCGGTGGCGGATGTTGTAATGGCCGTGGGTGCGGCTCTCATTGGTACAGGGAAAACAATGTACGCTTGGCAAGCGGTACCGTTCACCATGCCAACACCGAAACGCGCGTTCGCCGTTGTGAGTTGGAATCTCACCGTATAACGCTGACATAGTGCTAATTCTTCGCCACGAAGTCGATACTCAAACGGGCTAAACACGTTACCGCCTTCGAGCTGCACAAGACTAAGAGTGCGTGTTCCACCGTCCGCCGTAAACTCAACCACGACATTAGCGGTGCCGTCAAGCGTAACTATCTGCGGACTAGCGCCATACGCGGGCGGTGTGCCACCTACGTTATAAACACGACCCGTAGCGGTGCCTGTCCAAGACAAGGTATAGGTGCCTGCGGGCATGTTTTCACGCTCAACTATTTGCTGTAACACACCAGACGCAGAAATCGTAACCGTGGTGGATTGTGAGCCTGCGGTAAAGGTTAGGGCGGTGTTTGTAAATCCTGATTTCCAACGGTCGAACCCGTAAGAACCGGAGGCGAGGTTGGTCCCGCTGGTGTAGCCGCGCTGGTTGATTACAAAGGCGCCGTTAATGATGCGGTTTGAGTATCCGCGAGTTAGCAGGCTGTTGGTGTTTCCAGCCGTTAAAACCTCGCCCGGTGCAAAAAGTCCGTTAATTGGCATAACTAAAATCCTAACTTGTTTTGATTAAGGACGCCCGAAAAGGCATCATCCAAAATAAAGAAATTAAGCGCATCAGACGACACAAGGTTATAAGTAATACGAGTCTGTTCAGGGCTAGCCGACAAAGTAGCGCCGTTTAGATACACATAATAACGAACACCACGCAACACAATCTCGGCCCGTTCCCCAGTACCAGCAAGGGTAAAAGACCGCATCATCGTGTCGTTAGTCTGCCTCTCCGAAATACAAGAAATAGACTCTGGCACCGCGTTCTGCACCTGCAAAGTAGCCAACACATAGTCCGCAAGGTTTTGAGCCTGTGTAGTTGTCTCGTTATACGACTGGTAATTAACTGAACGATCGTTAGACCCGCTAGAGACCTGCGGCGCTAAACCCTCACCTGTAACAACTACCTGCGTCACAAAAGAATCAGCCTGCGAAAAAAACTTTAGGTTGTCATACAAAATAGGCAAACTGACACCGATGCTTAACGTGTCGTCAGTGAAAGCCCCATAGTCGATGGCGCTAAAAGTTGCACGATCACGCCAAGTTAAAACACCGCTAGCAGCAGTTGAGTACAAAAACGCTTGCGCCGTAAAAGCAAGTTGGTTTAACAGGTTTAGCAAGTTTGCGTTATTTAGCGTTTGCGCCGAAACTGTGGATGCGTCTGGCGGTGTGCCACTAATACGAAATAGAGAAATACCAGCGTTAGCAGCTGCTAAAAAAGCGGCTTCGTTGGGGGCGATACCAGCACTCCAACTGTAGGTATTACTGGTCAAAGCCCTGCCCGCTTCGGCGAGGGTGTCCTCGGCGTAAATAGTCCAAGTGTCCTCGGCAGGCACGATGCCGTAGTTGATTTCAAAATCAGCAATTTTACCTGAAAACACACCACCGTTAAACGTGTCTGGGGACGGTGCAGAACCGACACAGTTAATCCTTATGTCGTCGCCAATTTTGAGCGTAGGCAAGGTAGACGGTACGCGGCCTGTAATGGTTGCGGTGCCCGCCTTAAAAGGGTCTTGGATTTGTGTACGGCCTCTATTAACTGTCAGGCTTTGCACGTTGTTTATGGTGGTGTTAGCGCCAAACGGTAAGTGTTTAACGGTGTAGTTAAAGCGAGCCATTAGGACACTCGGATGGGTACGGAACCGTTACGGAACATGTAGGTACGCAGTGCGTCTACGACAGCGTTAGGGTCTGCCCCCTGCACATAAATGTTCACATCGCCGCCGCCCATACCGCCCATACGATCGAGGGGGACTACCGCCTCTGGGCCAGCCTCACCAATAAGCGCCAAAGTAGGGCCAGTAACAATGCCACCGTCCGCTAATGCGGGGATACCGCCCGACAGCACGAAATCCACGTCCACACCAAGGTTGCGCTGCAAACGCTTTAACTGCTTTTCGGTTAAACCCTTGCTAGATAGACGCAACTGATACTTAGCCACCACCGCGCTAATACCCGCCACAAGAGCGTTACCAGCGTCTACACCGCCTTGGTAGAACTGTGTAGCGGCGTTCTGCCCCACCGATGCGCCAAGGCTTTGCACTTTCGCTGTGAGGGCGTTTGCCTGTCCGATAGCGTCCGCACCGCCCGCCAGCAACTCATCTGCGATAGCGCCGCCAGCGTCCTGCCCTGCTGCGAGCACCTGCTGTAACGCCCCTTCGGATAATCCCGCAGCTAGTAGACGGTTAATCTTCACCGTGAAATCTTGGGTTTTTGTTACCTGATCGGTGAGGGCCTGTAAAAAGGTTTGCCCTGTTTCGGTGGCTGCATCCTTGGCGTCCTTAAAACTAAACGCGCCTGTAATCGAATCCGAAACCGACTGTGCAAAATCGTTAAATTTATTTTTGGCTTTTGTCAACTGTTCGTTAGCTGCGTCTAAAGCATTGCCTAAACGGTCGCCTATTTCACCCCGCAAATTTTTAATTTTTCGTGCGAGTTTGTCAGCTGCAGATTCTCCAGCGCCCATGCCTGAAGCAAAACCCATGTTGGCATCCTTGGCGGCGATGACACCAGCCGCGTATTCTCTAATTTTTTGTTGAGCAGGCCCTAACGGGCCGACAAATTTGCCAAGCCTGTATTCTAATTCTGTGAGGCCGTAATACGCCGCGCCTTGTGCGTCTGTCATCGCGCCAGTTGCGTTTGTAAATTTGCTTACATCACCAATAGCGTTTTTGATTTTGCCCGACAAAACCACCAAAGCGCCTGCAGCAGCAATGGCGGTAGCAATTCCAATACCTGTAGCGACTTGTACTGCTGTAAAAGAAACCGCTAACGCCGTATTGACCGCAGTGGTAATCGCTGCAATGGTTTTCCAAACGCCTAAAGCAATGTTGGCGGCAACAATTCCGCCAGCAAACAAACCTATTGCAATAGTGACAGCGCCAAAAAGGACTGCGTTCTGGCTTGCAAAACTTGCCAAACTGCTAAGCAATGGCAATACAGTTTCAAGCACTGGAATAAACATTTGCCCAAAACTGCGTGTTGCGTTGTCTAATTGGGCTTTTAATATTTTTTGCTGTCCTGCTGCGCCTTGACTTGTTTTAGCAAAGTCGCCTTGCATGTATGCCGTTTGTTCTAAAATTTCTGCTTGCGCCGCCAACGCTTTGTTAGCCGGTGTCAAAGCCTCTTTTGTGCTGCTAATTAAACCAAGTTTTAACGCTCTGTTTCTTAAGGTTGCGTCGTCAAGTAATACGTTATATCGGCGTATTGGTTCGGCTTCGCCTCGCATTGCAGCGCCAATAGCCTGAATGGCATCCTCGGGGCTTGTATTCATAAATGACGCCATGTCGGCTGCAAGAGTTGTAAATTGTTTAGAGAAGTTTGCTAAATCACGGCCTTGTAAGCCTGCGGCTTTTCCTAAACCTGCGAACGCCGTTGCTGCTTGTATTGCAGCTATTTCGCTTAAACCTAGAGACTTTGCGGCTTGTTTTGAAAAAGATGAAATGTCTTTGGCTGATTCACCAAATAAAACATTGGCTGCGTTTTGTGCTTCGTTTAGATCTCCAGCCGCTTGCGCAGCTTTAATGCTCATTGTGGCAAGACCTGCAAGCGCAGCAGTAGCAGGCACAGCGGCTTTTTTAACTGCAAACTGTGCTTTTTGGCTAGTTGTTTCTAGCTGCTTGAACTCTGCTATTGCTTTCTGTATTCCCCTACCATCAAAGTCGGAAATAATCGGAATTTTGATACTCATCCCGCACCGTAATTTCTCTTGTTGTACTCGTCCATGACGCGCTCAATGACTTGGCGCATCTGCGCTTCTACTTCGGGGGCGTTCTTTTCTGCGGCGGGCCACATGATACGAGACGGTGGCCCGAACTTGCCCGTCAGGTTCGCCGCCATAACTGACTTATTTTGTCTGCCTGCCATGTCGAATAAAGCATTGACACCGCCAGCCCACGACACATAGAAAGCCGAAATGTCCCGCGTGATGCCTGCGTACTCGCGGGGCTGTTTAGTGCTTGTTTTGGCTTTGACATAACTGCGAGCCTTATAGGCGTCCCATGGTAGAAGTTGTACGCCTGATTTGCCCGAAACCCATTTATTATCCCAACCCGATAACGCCCGGCTAGGAATCTGGCGTTGAGCGTCGGCAACGATAGGAGCCATAATTTTGCGGGCGTTACGGCGCAACTCGTTAGATAGCGGACGGTTAAATTGGCGGAGTTCGCGCAATGCGTTTTTAACTCCTACAACTTCCATATCCAAACTAACGGCCATTCTCGGCTTCTTTCAGTAATTTAACGACCGTTGCTAGATCGTTTACATCGAAGTCTACTGCATGAGGCCACCAGCCTGTCCGAATTAGCAAACCTGCTAAAGAGTGTCGGTAGGTGCCTCGTGGATAGGGTTTTCGTCATCATTGCTCACAACGTCAATGCTTAAACACTTTTTCACGAAATCATCAAACGCCACGGGCACAGTAATTTTGTGCAGCTTGCATGACTCGTAAGCAAGATAAAGCAAGTCCTCTATGCCGATGCCGTTAGCCATGTCTGAGGCTTTGCGCTTAAACTTGCGTTCGTAGGCAACCATTACATAAAGGTTGGTGGTTACTTCTAATGGGCCTTCGCCCATGTCTACGCGTAGTGTGAGGTTCACTTGGTCTCCTTAGTCGGGCTCAGAGTATGAGCGGGTTATGCGCCTGTTGTGTCTACTGAGTACACGCCACCTACGAAAGTGACATCTACGGTAGAAAGTTCGCCCATAGTGGCGTTAATTACTGGAAGTTCTGCGAGGAACGCGCCAGTGAGAATAAAGCCGGGGTTTGTGGCGCTATCTGCGGCGGATGTTGGCTGTACGCGCACTGTGGTGGTGGTGCCGACAAGGGCTTGCAACGATGCGTAGGTCTCGGTAGCGGTGTAGGACATATAGAGCGACAAGGTCACTTCGTGGTTGCCGAGGCCCTTAACGAACTTGCGATCAGTGTCACCAAAAGCGGTGGACTCTAACTGGTCAAAGCGGTGCGTAAGAGTTGCTGCTGTGCACTGGTTCGAGAGGTCTACCGAGTTTACGGTCACTACTGGGTTTGAGAGGTAGGTGCTTGTTGCCATTATTCTGACTCCTTGTCTGTGGTGATGTTATCACCTTTGGTCTTTGCTGTTTTGGGTTTTTCAGTGCCAACCTCAATGATGAAACCGCCCTCAATGAGAGCGTTTATATTCACGCCACCAATGGGGCGGAACTCGTCACCGGGAACACCGATTCGGGGGCTAACAATTTTATACACGGGACTCCTTACGCGGTCTCTGCTTGCATTGAGATTAGCAGTTCGTAGGCGGGGTAGTCCGCGCCACCAATAGAAACAATGACGGGGTTACCTGACTTCACCGCCACATTTTTGGCAAGCACTTTAGACGTGATTTGCAGGATGTCCCGCAAGGCGTCAAGGTTGCCCGGGCCCGAGCCGATGACCTTCACTGGAAAGTTAAGCGTAACGATGTTGTAATTCCACGCATCAAAACTAGGCGCGTCAATAAACACGCATGAGGTGGTTATCTGGCGGGGGTCTATCGCCACGGGAAGCCCTGTAATGGTCTTAAGCGTCGTTGAGAGGTCGTCTATCGCCTCGTTAAAAAGGTCGTTATAGGGCAGAGGCATTAGGCAACCTGTGGGCGGTTAATGCCGAGCAGCTGCAACACCATAGGGGTGATGCCGTTAGCGGGTGGAGTACCCATGCCGTCAAACGATGCCAGCGCCGTATATGAACCTTGCTGACGGAAGTACGCCGCACCGATCATAATCGTCCCCAAGGTCACATCACCGCCCGGGCTAGTCGAAAGACTGTCTTGCAAATAACCGGCTTCGACACGCCTACGAAAAGCGAAAGCGTTCGCAGCTGCGGCGCACTGCACCAAAAGCGCTGCGGCGTTAGTGCTCGTAAGCGGAATGTCTAAATAGTTGGCTATCTGCGTGTTGGTAATCCAAGTGCACGTTTGTGTCCAAGTGACAGTGCCAAGCACCTCAACCTCATACTCGAAGTTTGCGCCAACATCGACAAACAACAACTGGTTAGGCCGTGGCACCGTCTCATCAAACATCAATGTGCCGTCAGTTTCGGTACCAACGTACTCGTACTGTGGGCAAGCCAACACTAGAAACGTGCCGTCAAAACCGTCTCCAAGGCCAGTGATAGTAATGCTTTGACCGGGCGTAATGTCGGTGTTCGTAAGCGTCTGGACGACTGCATAATCGTCCAAACGCATACGCGACGTAATGTTAAATACCGCCATGACGGTACCGCCTTTCGGAATTAGGCGAGTGCGATGCTTTGTACTTGTGTCGAGTCTGCAATAAACGTAGACACATATCCGTAGTAGGAGAATGTGCGGCCCAGTGTGCTTGGGACTTCCACGCTCATAATGCCGCGTACCTGCTCGTAGAACTCAATCGCTTGTCCACGTGCTACCACCATTGTGCCTGCTGCGAAGTTGCGGTCAGCAACAAGATTAAGACCAAATGGGTTAAAGGTGTTTGCAACGGTGACGTTTGCAGATCCCATTGCGTTCACGCCCATAAGACCGGCAGCGCCCACATATGGGAACACTGGGCGCTTGTCTGCGTCAAGCTGCGCACCAAGTGCTTGCCATACGCCGGGAGCCACAAAGATGTGATCGGGCAGGAAGTTGGTTTCCAAAAGGATGTTGTATGCGCTTGTGTAAATTGCGCTAATCAGTGTGCTTGGGTCGTTTGCGGTGACGTCCCATGTTGCGCCTGAAGCAGTTGCGCCAGCGACGATTGCGTCGGCAGCTACGTTGTCAGATGCAAGCATGTACTGACCTGCCAAGTCGCGAAGGATAATTTCCAACGCAGCGGGAGAAGTAAAGTCAATGTCCTGCACTGAAAGAGTTACTTGTCCTGCAAGTGTGGTCTTGGTGACAACATTTGAGGCGATAACTGGAGTAGTAGCAGATACACCGCCAAGTTCTGGCGACTGTGCCCCAACGCTTACGTGAGTTGTCCATGTTGGGCGAATCCATGTCTTGGACTGTCCACCGTCTGGCATAGCGCGAGCGCCAACAGCGGCGACTACTGGACGAATGTAGTTCAAATCCTCAAACACTGGCCCAAGAACTGGCACTGGCAAAAGACCGGGGGTATTGGTGGTAAGTACGTCACCAGCTGCGGCTTGCAACGCTGACTGCTTAGAAAGCATGTACTCATTTGCTGCGGCTGCAACGTTTGCAAAAGTTGTGCCACCGATGTGCATAGCAGCCATGTACTCGCCCGGGGTGGGAAGTGCAAACTTGCGCTTTGGCTGTGCAGGAATAGGAGCGGTAGGAGTTGTTGCTTCTACGACTGCTTCGGGCTGTACTGATTCCACTTTGGTCTCCTCGACTGGTTCTGATGTGGGTTCGGTGTCGGGTTCTTCTTGTGATGCTAACACAGTATTTTCTGCGCTTGCATAAACTTTCTCAATTTCTGCCCCCGCAAACGCAGGAATAGGTACGAGAGAAAGTTCTAGCCACTCGGCTTGGGTGACGATCATGGTTCCCTCGTCGTCATACGAAAAACGTGTGGGGTTTACGCCGACACTGACGGAATCCAAGACACCGTCTAGGGCGAGGGTTAGTGCTTCGTCGCCTGCGGCGGTTGCCGAAATACGGGCGGCAAACATCATGCCTTCCTCGGTATCTACACGCTCGGTTACAAGGCCGACAGGCTGTGAGGAATCGTGATACATAAACAACTTCGGCGCTTTGCCTTCGACGGGTAGCGCGCCTTTCTCAAAACGTACTGCGGTACCGTCCGAAACGATAGCGGTTTCGCCGTATGGCACCGCCACGCCAGTAATCGTGCGGGTTGGGTTGTCTCCTGCTGCTGCGTCAATCGTGACCGCTTGGGCGTTTAACTTGATCATGCTCGGTTTTCTCCTGTCTCGGGTTCGTCTACTTCGACCATTTCGCGGCTCATGTTGGCATCGTCAATTTCACCGAGGTATTCGTCTGTGTCGAACTCTACATAAGTGCCTGCGGGAAGTACATTGTTTCCGCTCAATGTGGACGTGATGCACTCGGCGTAGGTTTTGGTACCGTAAAGCCATAAATCCCAGCGGGACTCACGGCTATTGGTGTAAGCGTATGAGCCAGTAGGCACGCCAAGTAGGTACGGCGGAATGTTTGTAATTTGTGCCGCCTGCAGACTGCTGAACTGTGCCGACTCAATGAGCATCATTTTGTCCGGGGTGGCCGTAGTTGCTTCATAGGTCAGAAACTCGTTTAGGGCTGCGGTTTGATTAGTTTGGCGGGCGGCGTTAAACGCAGCTGCAAGGTCTGCTAACTCTTGACCGCTAAGAGGCTCACCGCCTGTCTGCTTTAGAATGCCAGACGGAATAGCCGTATTTGCGTTGCGATAGCGCGCGTCCTCAATTTTAAGCGCGGTGGCTATGGCCTGCTCGGATGAATAAATCCAACCCTGAATTGGGCTAATGAATTGCACAAGGTTGGCGGGGTCTAACTGGCCGCCTTGAAAATAGACCTCTTGTGAGGGTGCGTACCACACTGGCCCTTCTTGATCGGGTGTAGTAATTGACCCAGCGGGCAGGCGGGTAAACGATGCGGGAAAGCCGTCTGCGGTGCGAGAAAGAACATACCAAAAGGCTCTTCCGAAGAAAGCGATGTCATCGAATGTCCAAGCCATGAGAGTTTCATAAGGAATTTGTGGGTCAGGGCGGCGAAGCCACGAACGAGGCGCTAAATCTATGTATTCCATTTCGCGCTCGGTTTCGTTCCACTGCTCGCGGTACATCTTTAGCGGCATTGCCGAAATAACACTGGCGTGCAAATCGCGGGCGCGAGAAATTGCGGGAACCTGCATAGCGCGATTACGCGCCTCACCCTCAACATAAGAGTAATACTGGCCGATCATGTTGGGCCCTGCGTGGTTGCGGGAGTATCCAGTGCCCGCCGCAGCTGCTTTGGTTACCTGTGCGGGTACCACGCTTATTTGTGCTTTAGTTTCCTTACGGCTGAAAAGTGGCATGTGGATTCCTCGAATAGTGGCTCGCCGTCAATCCCGACAACTGACGACAAGCCTGCCTAAATAGTAACCGTACTACATCACAACGAGCATAGGTTTCTGACGGTTTTGTGGTCGGCTCACTGCGGACACTGCCCACACCATGCAACGCGCCGCCTCTATCGGCCCGGGTGACTTCTGCGACGAGAGCACATAGCCTTGTGCGGTGCGTACCCCTGTCGCGCGGTTTACATGCTCGGCAAGTGTTTGGTTACCGTCGTGTAGCACTTTGCCTTCGAGGATCATGTTTCTTACGAGTGACGTGTAGCGGATTAGTTCGGCGTACCCGGTCAGTTGGTAGCGACGTTTTAACGCCGTAGGCACATGAATCTCCAGCGTAGGAGTAACCAGCAATATGACAGACGGGTGCGTCATGACACGCTCGACGTGTGTCCACATCTCCGCCTCGGTATCCACCACAAACTCAATCTTGGTAAATACCTGTTGGTTGTGCACCACAGATCTACAGCCGATGTATCTGGCCTCATCAACACTGCTGTCCACGGCGAGGATGCCGCCGTCGGGGAAATCCTGCGAGGTTCGGCACTTGTCCCACACGCCAGCGTCCAGCCACGCCCCACGCGATGCACTCCACTGGTTGCCATGAGAACGCGGAAAAGAATCTGACTTAACCGCAGCTTGTAACGCTTTAACGGTGATAGTGCGCCCGAGTGCAGGGTTCGATAGCCCCCAATATTGCGGGTCTCTCGGGTCACAACCAGCCGGGATAGACCATTCCGCAAAGAAACGCTCGGACGTTACGCTCTCGTCAATTTCCTGTAGCGCAATAGATCGGTAGTTAATCATCGCGGTACTGGACTCGTCACCTGCAGTAGACCACATAGACAACAAAGGGTTAGCGCGGGCAATCATCGTAGGCCGTAGCGCATCGTCCATAATCTCGGGGCTAATGTTCCAAAGTTCGTCCACAATTACTAGGTCGTAAGACCCGCCGTGAAGTTTGCTCGACGCAGCTCTAACTTCCCAGCGTGACCCGTCAGGCATCTGAACACTCTTGCGCCCCAAGGCTTGTAGCAACTTCGCCCCAAACGACTCTTTAAGCACAAACGCTAAATCGTTAAATATCGCCTCGGCACGATCCAGCATGTTGGCCGTAGATAGCACATACTGCGGGGACTTGCGGTGCACTACTGCGTATTCGGTGAGCCACCAGCCAATAAGCGCCCGGAGAGCCACGCTTTTGCCTTGTTGTCTAGCCGTACTCACTAAAGACTCGCGGAACACTAAATCGCCGTTGTCATCGTGCGCCAACTGACCCGACAACGCCGTCACCTGCCACGGCATCAACTCGATATTGAGATGACGTTGCGCCCACGCTGCAACCGCAGGCCCATAAGAACATCCCCCCAGACCAGCCGTAACCAATCGCGGAAACTCCGAAGCAATCGGTTCCGATCCTTGCTGGTTGCCGTCAATATCGGCCAGTTTTGGCTCGTTTTGGTCAAAAAAGAGACGCTTATT
>Ga0315904_10006383_pt1 | contig 16148 bp, 9 predicted proteins | sample LakEriMetagenome_6_FD_203529 | JGI IMG/M metagenome (GOLD analysis project Ga0315904, IMG submission 203529) | Freshwater fungal communities from buoy surface, Lake Erie, Ohio, United States - Buoy 12 MA120 | ecosystem: Environmental > Aquatic > Freshwater > Lake | place: USA: Lake Erie, Ohio... | reverse complement strand
GACTCCATGTAGCAGGCGGCCGCCTCGATCGCCCAGAAGCCGCAGCGATCGCCCGCCAGCTGCCGCGTCTTCTCCGCGTCGACGCGACCCTCGGTGAACAGTTGGTGCGTGGCCTCGTGGTGGATCGTGACAGGATCGGGCTCGCGCGGGTCGGCGGCTGGATCAACGAAGAACCAGATCGTCTTGGTAGGGGTCCAGTAGATGCCATTGGTCATGCCGACCCGCGGTTCGAACGGCTCGAGTTCCGAAACGTACTGGCCTCGGTCGGCGCAGAGGATCGCCGAGTGGGGCGGGTGCATGGGTGTGCGGTCGCGGCCTGCGAGCCGACGCTCGAGATCGGCAGGTTCGACGGCATAGGCTCCGAAGACCTGCCGCCAGGCATCGCGGGTCTCCTCGAGTGTCGCTGCAAGGCCCGCGGCGTCCGCGAGGCCCGCCGCGGTCACGATCTCCCAGTGATCGGCGTGGAACTCGCGGCCGTGTTGCACGTCCCGCGGCCGGGCCTCGTCCTCCGCGGCCGGCACCCAGCGGCCGCGGTCGGAGCGCTCGCCGGCCCGGTAACGCTCGAGCCTGGCCTTCGGCATCCAGCCGAAGGCCGGGTCGTAGGCCTCGCCGCGGTCGAGTCGCTTCGCCGCCTCCGGCCAGAGCCAATCGTCGCCGCGTCGGATCCAGCCGCCCGCGGCACGTGCCCGCTCGTGGTTCGGGTCGTCGCGGAGCGCCTCGTGGAGCAGTCGCAACGCTTCGCACGATCGCTGCGCGAGCGGCGGGGTATTGCCTGCGGGATTCGCTGCCTCGTCGCGGCTGGGCGCGCGGTCGTGGGCGGACGCCACGAACACGGCGTGATCGAACAGACCCGCGGCGCGGGTCTGGCGTGCCCTGAGGAAGTCGCTCCAGACCGTTTCCTCGTCGGGCGTGTCCACCGACGCGGGCTTCTCGACCGTCGCCGGAATCCGCACGACGTGCTGTCGCTCTCCCGTGGCGGGCAGCGGCCACGCGGAGATCGCCTTCGCCAGAGACTCGTCACCCGCCGCCGTCGACCGCCTCGCGAGGTCGTCAATCGAGGCCGCGAAGGCCTCGTCGAGTTGGGCGAGGCTGCGGCGCGGCGGCTTCTCCGCCGCCCCGACCCAGGTGGCGGCCACCATCACCGCGATGCCGACTGCAGCGTCGCGAACGGGTCGTCGGTGCCAGCGGCTCTGCATCGCCGGACTCCCACCGGGATGAATGGTCAGGACTCCGCGAAGGCCGAGTCGAACTGCCGATTGCTCGGTGCGAAGTCGAGGTTCTTCACGAATCGGGCGGCCTCGGCGGCGCCATGCTCGCGGTCCATGCCGCAGTCCTCCCACTCCACCGAGAGCGGACCTTCGTAGCCGGCCTGGTTGAGCGACCGAATGATCTCCTCGAAGTCGACACCCCCGCGGCCCGGCGAGCGGAAGTCCCAGCCGCGGCGGGGATCGCCGAAGTTGATGTGGCTGCCGAGGATGCCGGTGCGGCCGTTGAGCGTGACGATCGCGTCCTTCACGTGGACGTGGTAGATGCGGTCGGGGAAGGAGCGGATGAACTCCACGGAACTCACGCCCTGCCAGTGGAGGTGGCTGGGGTCGAAGTTGAAGCCGAACTCCTCGCGACGGCCGAGGGCGTCGAGCGCCCGCTGGGCCGTGAAGATGTCGAACGCGATCTCGGTCGGGTGCACCTCGAGGGCGAACCGGACACCGCACTCGGCGAAGACGTCGAGGATCGGGTTCCACCGCTCGGCGAACTCGGCGAAGCCGGCGTCGATCATCGAGTCGGTCACCGGAGGGAACGAGTAGAGCAGGTGCCAGATCGACGAGCCGGTGAAGCCGTTGACGACCGAGACCCCGAGTTTCTGCGCCGCGCGGGCGGTGTTCTTCATCTCCTCCGCAGCCCGTCGATTGACGCCCGCGGGGTCGCCGTCACCCCAGACGTGCGGCGGAAGAATCGACTTGTGTCGCTCGTCGATCCGGTCGCAGACGGCCTGGCCGACGAGGTGATTCGAGATCGCGTAGACGGAGAGGTCGTGTCGCTCGAGCGTGTCGCGTTTGGCGGCACAGTAGCCGCTCTCGTTCAGGGCCCGGGTGACGTCGAAGTGGTCGCCCCAGCAGGCGAGTTCCAGGCCCTGATAGCCGAAGTCGCGGGCCTTGCGGGCGAGATCTTCGAGCGGCAGGTCGGCCCACTGGCCGGTGAACAGCGTGACGGGGCGGGGCATGCGACGAACTCCGAGGCGAAGGGGGCCGGAACCGTGACAGCGATTGTGCCACATCCCCGCGGACGGGCAACAGTCATGCGGGCTGCGGCTCAGGGCGGCTGCCCATGCTCGCCACCCCTGCGCTACTGCCGGACGACCCGTCGCAGCAGCCACCAGCCCCAGAGCGTGATCAGCACGTTCCCCATCCAGACCGCGATCGGCGGCACGCTGCCGCGCTTCGCCTGATCGACGCCGAGCATGAACACGGGGTAGTAGACGATCAGGATCGGCAGAAAGCAGAGAAAGAAGCTGGTGAGAAAGTCGGCGTTCCGCATCCGGATCGCCATCGGGGCCCCGACGAGCACGAAGCAGAGGCAACTGAAGCCATTCGCCCACCGCCGCCACGGTTCCATGACGATCCGGTTGAGCCGGTTTTGCTCGTTCCTGAGCAGTTCCCGCTCGTGGCCGGTGAACTGCGGGGTGGTGGCGTCGATCCGGCCGGTGAGCATGCCCATCGCCGTCTTGCCGGCGACGAGTTGCTCGATGCGGTCGATCTTCTTCGTCTGCTCGACCCGGGCCGTGGTGAACTGGGCCATCGCGATCTCGGAAGGGCTCGTCGAGGTGGTGCCCTTGCGGCTCACGGCGTCGAGCGGAAGTTCGCGGACGATCGTGTCGGGAAACGACGCGGTGTAATCGCCCATGTGGAGCGTGCCATCGCGGAAGGTGACCACGAGGGCGTTGTTGGTCGCATTGGCCCGCAGTTCGGCCTCGGCCGCCGACACCGTCGCCGGAGGGCCGCCGGCGCCTCCGGACTGGAACGAAAGCGTGGGGCGGATGAGCCGCCTGCCGTCGACCGCCTTGACATTGATCGAGATCTGCGGCGTGCTGTATGACCGCTGCTGCCGCAGTCTCCCGTAGATGATCTGCTCGACGCTGTTGACCACCACGCGGCGGACGCCGTCGCGTCCCCACGACACCGCCACGTCGTTGAGCCACACCGAGACGAAGCTGACCACGAGCGCGAGCATCGCCGCCGGCCAGACGATCGCCATCGGTGAGATGCCCGCAGCCTTGAGCGCGATCACCTCGTTGGAGGCCGACATCCGTCCGAACACGCTGGCGACCGCGAACAGCATGGTGCCCGGCACGGCGAACCGCATCGCCTCGGGGATCACGTAGGGGATGAGCATCAGGATCTGGATGAGCCCGAGCCCCTGCTGCTGTGCTTCGCGAACGAGGCCCACCACCAGCATGAACAGCGTGAGCGCGGTGAGCGCCACCAGGAACACCTGGAGCAAGTCCCAGAGCACGTAGCGAGAGATGATCCGCATGGCGGCGGGAGTGTAGCGGCGGCCTCCGCGCCGGCGGCAGGTCGATTTATGGCGGAAACTGCGGGGATATCGGGTGGCTGGGGGCTTGTCGGACAGGATCGGTTGGGTGACCATGAGCGGCAGCTGGTTCGTCTGTCGTCACCCACGGGAGTTCATCATGGCGATTCGTTCCCTCTGCCTTGCCGCCGCGTGCGCCGCCACCTGGGGTGCCGTGGCCATCGCCCAGCAGCCCGCCGCGGCCGCCAAGAAACCCAACATCCTCGTGATCTGGGGCGACGACATCGGCACGTGGAACGTCAGCCACAACAGCCGCGGGATGATGGGCTACCGCACGCCCAACATCGACCGCATCGCCCGCGAGGGGGTCTCGTTCACCGACTACTACGGTCAGCAGAGCTGCACCGCCGGCCGGGCGGCGTTTCTCGGCGGCAACTGCCCGGTTCGCACCGGCATGACGAAGGTGGGCCTGCCGGGGGCGAAGGAGGGCTGGCAGAAGACCGATGCGACGATCGCGACGGTGCTCAAGAGCCTCGGCTACGGGACCGCGCAGTTCGGCAAGAACCACCAGGGCGACCGCGACGACCACCTGCCGACGATGCATGGCTTCGACGAGTTTTTCGGCAACCTCTACCACCTGAACGCCGAGGAGGAGCCGGAGCACCGCGACTATCCCGGCGACATGAAGCTCGCCAGCGGCAAGACCTTCCGCGAGACCTACGGCCCCCGCGGCGTGCTCAAGTGCAAGGCCGACGGCAAGGGAGGGCAGACGATCGAGAACACGGGTCCGCTCACCCGCACGCGGATGGAGACGATCGACGAGGAGACGCTCGCCGCCGCAAAGGACTACATCCAGCGGCAGGCGAAGGCCGGCGCGCCGTTCTTCTGCTGGTGGAACGCCACGCGGATGCACTTCCGCACGCACATCAAGCCGGAGAGCCTGGGGAAGAGCGGCCAGGACGAGTACAGCGACGGGATGGTCGAGCACGACGGCCACGTGGGCGTCTTGCTCGCGGCCCTCGACGAACTCGGGATCGCCGACGACACGATCGTCCTCTACTCCACCGACAACGGCCCCCACTACAACACCTGGCCCGACGCCGGCACCACGCCCTTCCGCAGTGAGAAGAACTCGAACTGGGAGGGAGCCTATCGGGTGCCGGCGTTCGTCCGCTGGCCGGGGAAGTTTCCGGCGGGCACCACGCTCAACGGTCTCGTGGCCCACGAGGATTGGCTGCCGACGTTCGCGGCCGCTGCGGGCGATGCTGCGATCAAGGACAAGCTCGCCAAGGGCGTCACGCTCAACGGTCGGCCCTATCGCAACTTCATCGACGGCTACAACCAGCTCGATCACCTGTCGGGCAAGGTGCCGCAGTCGCCGCGGAACGAGTTCTTCTACGTGAACGACGACGGCCAGATCGTGGCCATCCGCTACTCCGACTGGAAGGCGGTGTTTCTCGAAAACCGCGGCGAGGCGTTCGAGGTCTGGCGGGAGCCGTTCACCGAGCTCCGCGTCCCGCTGCTGTTCAACCTTCGCCGCGACCCGTTCGAGAAGGCGCAGCACAACGCCTCGGTCTACAACGACTGGTTTCTCGACCACGCCTTCGTGGCGGTGCCGCTCCAGCAGATCGCCGGCCGGTTCCTGATGAGCATGAAGGAGTATCCGCCGAGCCAGACGCCGGGCTCCTTCAACCTCGACAAGATCCAGAAGCAGATCGAGGCCGCCGCCGCGGGGCGGTAGGCGTCATGCCGCCCGTCGGTGAGCGACCTCGGGGAACGCCTCGCTGAAGGCGTGGCCGCTCTTGGAGCGGATGCCGAGTGTCGTGAGCAGCCGGCGGCGGAAGGTGCGGAAAGGGATGGCCACGCAGCGGTGGGCGCGGATCCACCAGGGCCGCAGCCGCTGCATGTCGGCCAGACTCAGGCCGACCTGGTCGGGGCGGTGCTTCACGCGGTGCTTGAGCAGGTGATAGTCGTCGCTCCGCTGCAGGATCCGGAGGACGCCGCCGAGCAGCACGCCCGCCAGCCGGCTCTCCGTGGGGATTCCGAACGAGATCTGGTAGTCGATGAGGCAGGGGCGGCCTTCGTCGTTGACGAGGATGTTCTCCCGCTTGTGGAGATCGACGTGGGCGACGCCGCGGCGGTGGACCTCGTCGAGGATCGCCTGGAGTTGCGGGAAGAACCAGTCGTCGACGTGCTCGCCCTCCGCGAGCGCGTGGCCCTCGATCCATTCGTGGGCGATCGCCGTCGTGACTTCGTCGCCCCCCACGCGGATCTCGCCGAGCGACACGGGCACGCCCTCGATGCCGGCGAGGCGGTCCATGAACCACCGCTCTCGTGCGGCGAGCGTGCGGCCGAGCCACCGCATCGGCACCGGCCCGATCCGCTGCGTGCGGTTGAACTTGCACTTCGCGGTGCGGGTGGCCGACCGGTAGACGGCCGTCGCGGCCCACGAGTCGTGCTTGAGGATCTCGATCCGGCGAAACGTCTCGCCGTCGAGCGTGATCGTGGCGGGCGGGTCGGCGGCGCCGAGGGCCCGGAAGGTGGCCGGCCTGGGACGGGCGGCGGCATGGCCACCAGCCGAGTCGTGGGAATAGACCGCCGCAGCGTTCGACATCGTTCCGCCCCCCGTCTGGCCCCGGGGCGGTCATCACGCCCCGTGGCATGGCGATCGACCGGGACGGTGGTGGCGCTTGATCCGGGATGCGCGGGCGGCGCCGTAGCCCGCGGAGCCCGCGACTTCGTCAGGCCGCAGGGTCGACCCGTTTTGCCGAGTGTGCCGGCGGGCGGGCCTTCAGGCTCGCCGATGCCGCCGCCAGAACGCCGAGGCCATGGCACCGATGCCCACGGCCGCCAGCGCGATCGTGGTCGGCTCGGGTACCACGATCACGTCGCCTGAGGACTGGGAGAACGTGACGGTCTGGGCATCCTTCACGATCTGATAGGTGCCGCTGCCCACGGGAGTCCACGTGCCCGCGTAGAAACCGGACGACTCGACGGACGCGAGCGATCCGGAAGACGGCCCGGTGAAGTCGAAGATGGTGTAGGTGCCCTCGGGCAGGGCGGATGCCCCGAAGGAGAACTGGAGAATGCCGCCGTAGGTCACACCACCTCCGGCGGCGATGTTGACGCCGTCGTAGTCGGTGCCCCGCACGGTGCCGGCCACCTCGATGAGCGTGGTGCTGGTGCTGGTCAGCACGAGCGAGCCGAGCGTGATCACGCCCGGGCTCGAACCGGGGGCGAGCGTGCCGCTGACGGTGACAGGGCCGTTGATCGTGCCGGTGCCCATCAACCAGGCGTTTGCGGCGACGGAGAGGCTTCCGGAACCGAGCGAGCCGTCGACCTTGAAGGTGCCCGCCGAGACGGTGGTCGCCCCCATGAAGGTATTGTTGCTCGTCACCGTCAGGATACCCGAGCCAAGCTTCTGGAAGCCTCCGGAGCCGGTGATCGCGGTCGACAGCGTGGTGTTGCCCGACTGGTTGACGGCCACGAGGCCGTTGTTGGTGAGGGTCGATTGCGAGAGCGATGCTCCGTCGTTGAGGTTGGCCTGGCCGCCGGCCGACACGGTGAGCGAGTTGATCGCGCCGCTGAAGTTGGCCACGCCCCCCGCATCCACCATGACGGTGCCGCCGACGGCCCCGCTGTAGTCGGCCGTGCCGCTGACGCTCGACGTACCGACGTAGGACGAGGCATTGGTGATCGTTCCACCATCGTTGGTGATCGTGTTCGGGACGGAGAGGTTGTTGAGGTCCAGCGTGGCACCTGCGGAGAGCGTCACGGCGCCGCTACCGAAGGAGCTCACGTTGCCGGCCTTCAGCGTGCCGCTGGAAACGGTCGTGCCGGCCGCGTAGCTGTTGGAACTTGAGAGAAGCAGGAGAGCCCCTCCCGTCTTGATGAGGCCGCCGTTCGACACGAGTCCGCTGAGCGTCGTGGACTGGGCGACCGTGAGTGACCTCGTGCCGCCGCCAAGATCGACCGAGCCACTGAGCGTGAGGACGCCGATTGCGGCTGCGTCGCCGAACTGGACATCGCCGCCGATCGTGACGCTGTTGGCGAACGAGCGAGCAGCCCCGTCGTTGCCCGTGGTGAGCGTACCCCCGTTCAAGCTGAGCGTCCCGGATCCGAAAGCGAAGTTGTCGCCGCCCCGAAGGGTGCCGGCGGAGAGAATCGCGCCACCGCGCAAGCCATTGCTACCACTCAGCGAGAGGGAGCCGCCTCCGGCCTTGGACATCCCGCTCGAGCCGGTGAGAAACGAGCTGATTGTTCCTGATACCGAAGCATCGACCGTGATTGTGTTGGCAGCTGTATTTGCCCCGGTAAGGGCGATCGTACCCCCAGAAAACTGATAGCCAGACGTGGAGAGTTGCATGCCTGCGATGGCGGAGACGGAACCTGAGACCGTGACAGCGCCGGAGTTGTTGCCAAAAATGAGCGTGCCGCTGCCCGACTGAGTGCCGGTGCCGATCGTGCCGGTGGTGGTCGCCCACGTGAATCCGCCCGTCATCCAAGTGCCGGAGCCGCCGCCGCCGGCGACTGGCGCCCAGTAGTTGCCCGCGGGCGGAGCAGCCGGCAGTTCGTTGCCGTACACGATGTTGTCGAGACGTAGCGTACCGACATTGCCGCCCGATGACTCGCCGTAGACCATGAACGAATCGACGGTGCCGGTGGCGAGCTGAGCCTTGCTCAGATTTGTGCCCGAAAGCGTATTTCCAATCCAAAGATCCCACGTTCCAGCCGGAAGCGAGTAGTTGGTGCCGCCGCGGTAATAACTCGTGGACGATGCGTCGTTATTACCGTACATCGCAAAGTCCATGACCGAGTCTTTTGATAGAGGCAGCGAGGACAACGCAGTCCAGGTCGATACGGCACGATAGGAGCCGCTGATGGTGGACGTACCGAGCCCGAAGCGAAGGCTGGCCGCAGACTCGTTGCCCGTGAAAGTACTCGCATTGCTGAACGAGGCGCCGTTTCCTGTGAAGAACGTGAAAATGCCCGAGTTGCCCGAGATGATCGTGGAGAAGGACAGCGAGTAAAAGTTTGATCCGGCGTAATCGAAGACGGAGAACTTGTTCACAGAGGCCGAGGTAGGGGCTGTGAGTACGAGTTCGGAGCCCGTCCCCAGCGACGCACTGCCGGGGTTCTCCAACGCGAGGCTTCCGCCGCCGGTCCCAACTCGGACAAAACTTGTGCCGCTCGGAGGGGACGGAAGAAATGAACTCGATGTGCCGCTGGACCACGTTCCGGTCGTCGTGCCGAAGTCATAGGTGTAGATCGCAGCCCACGCATTCGTCGGGATCGAGACCAGAAGGCCGATCATCGCCACGATGCCCAAGCCTTGAATGCTCGAGCGATTCCGATGCCGCATGCTCATGATGGAAAACCGCCTATCGATCGTGATCGATCGGTGCGACCTCCTGTCGCCTCCGTCGCAGGGTGAGTGCCTGAACGAGGGCCGGTACTCGACGGCCGCGATCCAATCACGGCTGTAGAGTCCGGAAAAACGACGAACCAGAAGCGACGGAGGGATTCACCGCCGTCACTTCAAGGCAGAAGCATGCAGCCGGATTGTGAGAAATGAATGAGGGCATCAGTGAGAAAGTTGTCAGCTGTCTCAGAGACGATGCCGCGTCCGTGCGGGCCTGTTTCAATCCATGGGTGCACCCCATGGGCGCACCAGTGTCGAGCGGGCTTTGGATCGTTCTCCTGGCGGTCAGACAGTCATCGAGACAGTCGTCACAGACGCTGAGACGAACCCCCCAAAGGCTTTCGATCGGCGGGAGGATACGCCATGGCAGGGCTGTCTACATGGACCGTAACCGAAGGGAGCAAACCGGGTGCCAATCGGCGCGAAACTGATGCGGTGATCCGGCAGGCCGCTGAGGCACGGGCAAGACGCAACTGGCACCCCATGAGCATCGATCGCTGCCCATGGCTGGTCCGGGCTGGCTGCCACCTGATCGGGCAGCGCGGGGAAGGTTCTGCACGTTGCAAAGGCAGGAGCCTTCGGCGTCCGCCGAGTCAGAAGGCCCGTTCGTTGCCCGACCTGGCTTTTCAGCCTACAAGTGATCCCGGGGGGGTGCAGTCGACCCCGGAATGTTTGTCATCCCCGAGCGGAGCGTCGTTCAGGTGACCCATCGCCCGCGTTCTTTATGGATCGGCGTCGCCCCGGCTCTGCTTGCGGCCGTGTCCGGTCCGTCGGCATCGGCCGCCCCGCCCTCATCCAGCTACAAGCTCGTGTTTGCGGACGAGTTCAACGGTGCGGCGCTCGACACGGTGAAGTGGATCGACGCCTACCCTTGGGGCCGCACCCACAACCACGACGCCTACATGGCGTCGTCCAACGTCCTCTTCCCGGGTGATGGCACGGTCACCCTGAAAGCCGAACGGGTGGCTCAGGGCGGGAAGACCTTCACCTCAGGCGTGATCTCCACCGGCTACTCGCTCGAGCGGTTCGACGGCGGCTATTTCGAAGCCCGGATTCTTCTACCCACCACGCCCGGGTCGTGGCCGGCCTTCTGGGGCCTCGACAACGGCTGGCCCCCCGAGGCCGACATCATGGAGTTTCCACTCACCACCGACACGACGAAGGGCTATCCGAACACCGACTACCACACCGCCTGGCACTACACGAACACCGCCGGTTCGGCCGCCGCCGGTGCAGGGCGGGTGAATCCATCGAGCGCCGGGGCCCTCAACACCGCGTACCACACTTTCGGCATGGAGTGGACGTCGGACACGAGCGCCGCCTTCTTCTTCGACGGCGCGCAGGTGAGCAGTTTCTCGAACACCACGGCCATCGCCCAGATGACGTCGATGTACCTGATCCTCAACTATGCCGTCGGGGGCTGGCCTGGTACGCCCTCGCTGGCCCAGTGGCCCGCGTCCGCCAGCGACCAGACGAAGGTCGACTACGTCCGCGTCTACCAGAAGCCCGCCGTCAGCGGCACCATCACGTTCAGCGGTACCGCCGCTGGCGGTTCGTGGGACACGGCGTCGCGATGGATCGGCGGCGTTCCGAAGTTCGAGGACCAAGTGGCCGCCCTTGGTGCGAACGGCAACGGAAGCATCACGCTCGACTGGAACCAGGCTCGCACGATCGGTGGGCTCGCATTCACTTCGACGAGCACCTCCTATACGGTCGGCGATGCCGGGGCCTCGTTGCAATTGGCCCGCTCCAGCGGCACTCCCACCATCAGCCTCGCCGCCGCGAACACCAAACCGCAGACGATCGCCGCGAGGCTCGAACTCTACGAGTCGACGACGGCGATCACCAACGATTCCGCTCAGACACTCTTCCTCACCGGCACGATCGTCGGTGAGGGGACGCTGACGGTCGACGGCACCGGGACCGTCGTGTTCGCCAACAACAACACCTACACCGGCGCCACCATCATCGACGCGGGCGCCGCCGGACCGGCCGTGGCCAGAATCACACGGTCGCGGCCGTTCGGCACCGGCACCGTGACGATCGGCGCCTCCGGCAACGCCACCACCGCGAGGATCGAGATTCAGGATACGCGATCGGTGCCCAACACCATCACCTTCAACGGTCGCAACAACACGACCGCCGGCCTCCTCAACCTCGGCGGCACCAATGACTTTCAGGGCAGCATCGTGGCCAACGTCGGGGGTGGCAGCTACGTTATTCAGTCCGATGCGGGGACCATGCGGTTCTCCGGCACCGCCGCCGACGCCGGGGGCGTGTCGCTCACGTCGGCCGCGACCGGCAACCGCACGTTCACGCTGCAAGGAGCCGGTCGCGGTGAGGTCGTCGGCGGGATCACCAACGGGGTCGGCGTCGTGCACCTGCTCAAGACCGACAGCGGCACGTGGACGCTCTCGGGCAGCAACTCCCACAGCGGCACGACGACCGTCCAGGCGGGCACTCTGCGGATCGCCACCGGTCGGGCTCTCGCGGCGAGCCCGACCGTCGTTGCGGGTGGCACGCTGGCGATCGACATAGGCGTGATCGCCCGCACGCCGAGCCTGCGACTGGCGGGGGGTGCCGTCCAGGCCTCGTCGCTGCTCGTCAATGGCACGACAGGCGTCGCACGGCTCGAGGTGCAGTCAGGCGGATTCTCCAACCAGCCCATGCTGTCCGTGAGCGGAAGCGGCGTCGTGAAACTGCCTGCGTCCGCCACGGTCGATGCGCACGTGGGCGGGCTCCTCATCGATCAGGCGACCGGTGGCTGGGTGGATCTGGGCGGCTCGCGGATGACCGTTGCGGCCGGCGGCATTTCGCAGGCCGCCCTCGTGGCCGACCTGCTCTCGGGATTCGGGACCGGTGCCTGGGACGGGACGACTGGGATCGCCTCGTCGGCCGCCGCTGCGGCGATCGCGAGCGGCACGCCGCGGACGGTCGGCTGGCTCGACAGCGGCGGCGGGTCGTTTTCGATCTCCTTCGCGGCGGCGGGTGACACGAATCTTGACGGCGTGCTCGACATCCTCGATGCCGCCAACGTACTCGCCGGCAGCCTGTACGACACGGCCGCCGCAGCCAGCTGGAATCAGGGCGACTTCAACTACGACGGCATCCTCGACATCCTCGACGTGGCCGACTTCACCGGCACGGCCCTCTTCGACGACGGTGGCTACCTGCCCGCTGGAGCGGCGGCCGGCATCGCCTCCGTGCCGGAGCCCGCGGGGCTCGTCATCGTCGCGGCCGGGATGGCGGCCGCGTGGTCGCGACGGCGAAAACCAGCGGCCTAGAACTTCTGGATCATGTCGAATCCGAGCATCGTCTGCTGGTTGCTCACGCCGTCGTTGTAGGACCGGCGCGGGCCGGTCGGGCCGCCGAAGAAGTCCCAGCGGAAGCAGGGCCGCATCAGGAAGTTGCCCGTCGGCACCCAGTTGGGGCCGAGCGTGAGCGAATAGTAGTTGCCAGGCAGCGGCACGTGGTTGGGATTACTGGGCCGGTTCAGGCCCACGCGGGTGCCGTCGGTGTCCTGGAACCACTCGAAGCGGGCGCCCCAGAGCCAGGTCTTGCTCCAGCGGTAGTAGAGATACTGGTCGATGCCGGTCCACAGGGCGGTGCCGCCGTCGGCGAGCCCCTTGGCCTGCGTGCCGAGCCACTGGTGGAAGACGTATTCGACGTTGTCCGTTGGCCGCAGCTCGAAGAGGAGGCTGTATCTGGTGCGGTTGGCCGAGGCGAGTGGAGGGGCCGGCTGGAAGAGGGGCGAGAAGTCGTTGCCCTCGTTGCCGCTGACGATCGCGAACGAGGTGGCGAACGAGTTGTCGTCGTTCTTGGCCCGAATCCGGCCGAGGAAGTTGGCATCGCTGTAGGGTGAGGCGAGGCCGTTCCAGCCGTTGACGAGGCCGGCATCGACCTCGACGTTCTCCGACGCGTTCCAGTTCACGAGGCCGCCCCAGTGAGTGAAGGGGCCGGCGAACTGGTAGCTGTAAGACTTCTGATAGAAGAAGTTGCCCACGGCCGGCACGCCCTCGTAGCCCACGATCGTGTAGAAGTGGCCGAGCTTCAGCGAGATGTCCTGGTTGCCGAGTTCGGCGTAGAGCTGCGGAATCGCCAGGCCGTAGTATTCGCCGCTGTTCCAGTCGGTCGGGCCGGGATTCGTCTCCCAGCCGAGCGACATGGCCAGCGGGAAGTCCTCGCCGTAGAGCAGGTCCGTGCGGTAGCCGATGCCGTTGGAGCCGTCGGTGGGAAGCGTCCGCTCGGCGATGAAGTACACCTGGTTCATCATCGCCTCGTTGGCACGATCGACGGCGTTGTAAGGGCCGTTGAACTTGCTCGGCGGCACGCCGAAGTTGCCGACGAAGCCGCCGTCGAGCCAGCCGGAGACGCCGCCGCGGTCGTTGCGGCCGAAGAGGAACCAGTCTTGGCCGGAGGGGATCATGCCCGTCATCACGTCGTCGGTGAGCACCGGGTCGAACGACTCGAACGAGCCCACCTGGCCGGGCCGGCCGACGAATGCTTCCTCCTGGGCCGCGGCCCAGGAAGCCATCACCATGCCGATCGCCATCGCCACCACACGTGCGCCGCCACGCATCGCGTTGCCTCCTGGTTCGGATTCCCGAAACGTCATCGGTCGGAGATTCCTCACGACCGTCGTTCGACGCACGATCCGCAGAAAGGTCGCGGCTGGTCGTCCTGGCCTGCGCGACCCGCACATCTTGCCGCGGGTGGGCCTCAGGGGCCCGCGAAGCCATCTGCGTCAGCCGTGGGCTGTCTCGTCGGAGCGGGCAGCCTCGACCACGCGACGGTAGATCGCGATCGCCGCCGTCGCCGCTCGGATGGCCCCGGAAAAATCACCTGCCGCCGCCGGTTTCCGAGCGTCTGCCACGGCCTCGAGGAGCCGGTCGCGATCGCGGCTCGACAGGCCATCCGCCGCCGACTCGACGCTGGCGATGATCCCCTCGAGGAGTTGGGCGGAGGCCGCGCAGCCGTAGGTGCGGTACGGGCCGCCGCCGAGTTTCGCCCCCGGCCGCAGCACGCGGACTCCATCGCCCTCCGGCGCGATCGACCCGAGAAACGCCGCGAGCAGCGAGCCGACGAAGAGCAGCCCCATCGCCACCAGGATGGCGAACGCCAGGGCGTTGGCCAGAGACTCCCCAAAGCTGGTCTTTGCGCCGGCCGTCGTGAGTCCGCCGTACCCGACGAGCGCCACCAGCAGGCTCGCGGCGGCCACCCCGAGGAGGCCCCAGGGCATGGGGCGGCGGTCTGCGGTCGCGGGAGCATCCTCCGTGAGCGGCCACGGGGCCGCGTCGACGCCGTCACGCGACGCCTCGTTCTCGCCGGCGCGGGCAACGATCACCGTGACGTTGTCCGGAGCACCCCGCACCAGCGCCAGGCCGACGAGGGCCGTCGCCGCCTCCTGCGGTGTGAGGTTCGCCGCCAGCAGGCCGATCTCCTCGTCGGCGACCTGGCCCGACAGGCCGTCGCTGCAGAGCAGGAAGACATCGCCCGCGGTTACCGGAAACGGGCCTTCGAGATCGACGGCGACCTGCGGGTGCGGCCCCATCGACCGCGTGATGATGTTCTTGGGGATCGGATCCTCGGCGCCCGGCGGCCGATGCGCCTCCATCTCCCAGGCGAGGGAGTGATCGCGGGAGAGCTGGTCGATCGTGGTGCCGCGGATCCGGTAGGCGCGACTGTCTCCGACGTGGCCGACGAGCGCGCCGCGGGGAAGAATCGCAAGGGCCGTGCACGTCGTGCCCATGCCCTTCATGTCGATGGCGCTCTCTCCCCGCGAGTAGATCTCCGCGTTGGCCTGCTCGATGCTCGCTTTGAGTGCCAGCGGCGGCGAGCGGGCGGCGGTCTTTTCATAGAGGAGCGGCACGTGCTCGACGGCCAGGGCGCTGGCCATCTCGCCCGCGGCGTGGGCTCCCATGCCGTCCGCCACCACGAACAGCCAGCCGCGGCGGCGATACTGCTCCGTGCCCCAGGGCGCGAGCACGGCCTTGGCGTCCTGGTTGTTCGCCCGCCGGCGACCGATGTCGGTCAGCTCGCAGTAGTCGAGAGTGGTGCCGGATCCCACGCGTCGAATCCCGGGAAGGCGGGTGGTTGGGGCAAGGGAAGGGAAGGACGGCAAGTCTAGCCACCCGTCGGCACGCTCGCGACCTGGCACCGGCCGGGCAACCTGGGGAAGTCCTGCCGGTCTGGCGGCGGCCGTGGCGGGCACCTATCGTCCGCCCCATGCGTCGCGTCTTTCTGCTTGCCGCCGCTGCCGGTCTCGTCGTCTCCATTCCGGGCTGCGTGCAGCGGCGGATGACGATCCGCTCGAATCCGCCCGGTGCGCTCGTCTACGTCGACGACTACCAGATCGGCACCACCCCGGTGTCGCACGACTTCGTCTACTACGGCACGCGGAAGATCAGGCTCGTGAAGGACGGTTACGAGACGCTCACCGTTCGGCAGCCCTTCCCGGTCCCGTGGTACGAGATCTTTCCGCTCGACTTCGTCACGGAGAACATCATTCCCTGGGAGGTCCGCGACGAGCGGGTCGTCGATCTGGCGATGCAGCCGGCGGCATCCACGCCGCCCGAACTCGTCGTGGCCCGTGCCGAGCAGGTGCGGCTCGCGGCGGGCAGCCTGCCCCCCGCCACGCCACAGCCCGTCGTCCAAACCGCGCCGGTGGTCCAGCCGGTGCCGGCCCCGCCGCCCGCGCTGCCGCCGATCCAGCAGTACGCGCCGCAGCCGCTGCCCGCTCCGCCCCAGCAGCCGCTTGTGCTGCCGCCTCCGCAGGGAATGCAGGGACTCCAGCCGCCCATGCGAAACGCGCCGTCGCAGGGCATCCCGTCGCTCGGCGTGCCATAATCGCGGCATGCCGCGAGACGACCGTCCTGCCCGTTCCCCTGCCCGCGATGCCGTCGAGAGCCGCAAGCTCGACCGGCTCCGTGACTTGCTCCGCGAGGTGCTGCCGCGGAACGGCTTCTATGCGGCGAAGTTGTCCCGCGTGCCCGATCCGACCGGCATCCGCTCGCTCGCCGACCTCGCCGAGTGGCCCTTCACGTTCAAGGAGGAACTCGTCGAGGCGGCGGCTGTCAGCGGTCGTCCCGGCAATCTCACCTGGGAGCCCGAACGCTACCTCCGGTACCACCAGACCAGCGGCACGCACGGTCGGCCGCTCCCGGTGTACGACACCGCTGCCGACTGGGCGTGGTGGATG
>Ga0315904_10006382_pt1 | contig 16149 bp, 14 predicted proteins | sample LakEriMetagenome_6_FD_203529 | JGI IMG/M metagenome (GOLD analysis project Ga0315904, IMG submission 203529) | Freshwater fungal communities from buoy surface, Lake Erie, Ohio, United States - Buoy 12 MA120 | ecosystem: Environmental > Aquatic > Freshwater > Lake | place: USA: Lake Erie, Ohio... | reverse complement strand
TTTTGTTCGATTTCCGAGAAGGGGAATCGGAAAAACGAATTATTCTCGATCGTAGAACGTAAGCTGGTCGATTGTATTCGGATGCCGTCGTTCAATACCCACTTGCTGTTTTTGAATTTCCTCAGGTGCTGCCCATAAACGCCCAGGTAAAACATGTTGTTCTTCCCGTCCGGATATCGGGAGTCAAGTGCGGTTTTATTGCCGGTACGGAGATCGGTTCGGTCTGCTTCGGATTGCAGGTCGTTCCATTGTCCGTCGAGTCCGTAGGTGAATTCATCATTCCCTTTTTTGGTTCGGCCATCGAAATTGAATCCCCATATGCCGATCTCTTCTCGTCGGCTATCGAACCTGTCGTACCGCAGGTATTCGCGTGTTTGTCGGCTTTCTTTTACGAACTGATGGCATACCTGAAGGTTCACTTCTTGCTGCGCGTTGATCATCCATTGTGTTTGATACGCGATCAGTGAACGGAATTGGGGACCGTAATACCACTCAGCAAATCGCAGGGTCGTGCCGATACTTCCTCCAAAATTCCGTCTGTCTTGCAAGCGGTCGTATCGGGGGATATCATTGGTGTTGGAAAGTTGCAGGTTTAAGGAGTGTGTGATGCGATCGTTTTGCTTGTACAGCAGTTTTTGGGTGATGTCCCATTGCTGGTATCCGGAGAATTTCTGGATGCGTTCATCCGGATTGGTAACGATGCGGTCGATTCCATCGCGGGTCTCGATGTATTGTGATCGGCGTCCGAAGTTTGGATATTTCTCAGGATATCTGGATCCCATTTTGAGATCGCCGAATTTGCTGAACGTGTAGGATTGTAGCCAGCCGAATTTTTGGGTGCCGAGGTTGACATCCACATGTCCGGTCACTTCTCGGTTGATGGTACGGTAACGCAAAAATTGATTGCCGCTGATCGATGTTTTATTTGAAGTAGAGAGTTTGGGAGCGCGGGTACGAAAATGTATCGCTCCGCCAAGTGCATCGCTTCCATGCAGCGTGGAAGCGGGCCCCATTAAAATCTCAACCGACTCCAAAATATTTTGATCCACGGAAATGGCATTTTGCAAGTGCCCGGCCCGATAGATAGCGTTGTTCATTCGAATGCCGTCAACAAGCAACAGCACTCGACTGGCTTCGAATCCGCGCAGAACCGGACTGCCGCCACCTTGCTGACTTTTCTGTACGAATACCTTTCCAGTCTCCTGTAATAGGTCGGCTGTGTTGGCCGCGTTGACCTTTGCGATCACAAGCCGGTCGATTACCATTGCCTGTTGGGCTGTATGATTAACTTTCTCTCGAAACTTATTGGTGTAGATAAAGGCTTCCTCGAGTGTTTTGCTTTTGGTTGTATCCGTTTGGGCATATGCGCCTAATGCCGTCAGTAAGAAAACTACGACCCCCTTTATTCTCATGTAGCAGATTGAGTAGTGAATTATTTCTTCTTTCGGATCAAGCTATCGATCGGGTGATTCGCTTTCAGTGTGTCCATCACTTCTTGCGCCCATCCGGTTAAGGCTGCTTTTTCTTCCGATGTGAGTCGTGCATCTGTATGCGTCCAGGTGTAAGAATTCAATGGCATTTCACCTTCCTTCACTTGTTCGATCACCTCTTCCATCTTGTGATATTGATACCGAAGGCGTTTGTTTGTGTATTCATCGAAATTCAGGTGTCCTTTTCCTTCTTCAATGTGATCGTTCAGCCACCAGTAGACCGGCTGAATATTTGAATACCACGGATATTGGCTGTTGTTCGAATGGCAATCATAGCAAGCCTTTTTCAAAATAGAAGAAACATTTTCTGGCACCTCAAACTTTGTTTGTATGGCATGCGGTTGTGGTTCAGTGGTTTGATTTTTTGCCGGGCGAATGAATTGGATCGCAATCAGGGTGATCAGCAAGGCCCATCCGATTTTTTTCAGCATAACGTATCTGTTTAGGATTGATCGATCAATATATTTCCCGTCATTTCCGTTGGCACGGGAATATTCATCATGGTCAGAATGGTAGGAGCGATATCGCCAAGTTTTCCGGCATCGATACTTCCATGCCATTCTTTATCGATGATGAAAAGTGGTACAGGATTCAGCGTGTGTGCAGTGTTGGGAGATCCATCGGGATTGACCATATAATCAGCATTTCCATGGTCAGCGGTCAAGAAGATGGTGTAATCGTTTTTCAGTCCGGCTGTTACCACCTGTGCGACGCAATCATCGACCGTTTCCACTGCTTCGATGGCGGCCTGCCAGACGCCGGTATGTCCGACCATATCGGCATTTGCATAGTTTAGGCAGATGAAATCTATTTTTCCTTTTTCAATCTCGGGTAAAATGGCGGCAGTAAGTTCTTTGGCGCTCATTTGCGGTTGCAGGTCATAGGTGGCAACTTTTGGGGAGGGGATCATGATGCGTTCTTCTCCAACAAAAGGGTTTTCTCTTCCGCCACTGAAAAAGAAGCTGACGTGCGGATATTTTTCTGTTTCAGCGATACGTATCTGCGTACGGCCATTTTTTTCGAGCACTTCTCCGATTGTATTGTTCAGGTTGTCGGTAGCGAATACCACCCCGATATTTTGATAATTTTTGTCGTATTCCGTGAAGGTGGTATAGTGAAGTGCCAGTTTTTGCATGTTGAATTCGGGCAGATCGATCTGGCTAAGTACCTGCGTGATCTCGCGACATCGATCGGTCCGGAAATTAAAACAGATCACGGCGTCTTGTGGCTTGATTTTTGTCAGTGCCTGATTCTGCTCATTCACGATCACCGTAGGAAGAATAAATTCATCAGTGATGTTTGCGGCGTAGGCCGATTCGATTGCTTGAAGAGCACTTGCTGCGGTTTGACCGGTTGCCTGAATCAGCGCGTCATAGGCCAACTTTACTCGCTCCCATCGTTTGTCCCGATCCATCGCATAATACCGGCCACTCACCGATGCGATCTTTGCTTTTCCTGCTATTGAATGTTCCAGTTGTGTCAGAAAGCCTTTGCCACTTTTAGGATCGGTATCTCTTCCGTCGGTAAAAGCATGGATGAAGATCTCTTGTACACCGGCCTGGTGGGCGATGTTTACAAGTGCTATCAGATGTTCAATGTGTGCATGTACGCCGCCATCGCTTACCAGTCCCAGCAGGTGCAATGGTTTTTTATGCTCGATGGCGTATTGGAAGCTATTTCGGAGGGTGGTGTTTTGAGCAAGTTCTCCATCCGCGATGGCTTTGTTGATGCGTTGCAGCTCTTGGTATACGATGCGTCCGGCGCCAAGGTTCAGGTGTCCAACTTCTGAATTGCCCATTTGTCCGGGAGGGAGTCCGACCGCCTCTCCGCAGGTCACCAGCGTGGTATTCGGATAGCGTTGATATAAGCTATCGGTGAAGGGAACGCGAGCATGTTGGATGGCATCTGCGGCAGGGACTTTTCCAAGCCCCCATCCATCCATAATCACGAGAATGACTTTTCGGTTTTTCTGGTTCATGATTGAAATATTCCGTTGAAACGGGCCATTCAAAGTTACGAAAGCAGCAGCGGGGGCGGGGGAAATGAGGCTATTTTTGTGGCATGTCGACAAGTAAATACCTGGAATCCTTTAATACCTGGCTTGCGGAAGATCTTGGCACGGGTGATCATACCACATTGGCCACCGTGGGGGCAGATGTACAGGGAAGTGCCGTCTTGCTGGCCAAATCAGCCGGCGTCTTGGCCGGTGTGCAGGCGGCATTGGATTTTTTTGATTTTGTGGATCCGTCTTTGGAGCGAAAAGTTTTCATGAATGACAGTGATCGCATTCAACCAGGTGATCGGGTCTTTCAACTGAGCGGATCAGCCCGTTCGTTATTGATCGGAGAGCGAGTGGCACTGAATATGATGCAACGCATGTCTGGGATTGCAACGCTTACAGACCGGTACGTGCAGGAGATAGCCGGCACAAAAACTGTTTTGCTGGATACGAGAAAAACCACGCCCGGTTTTCGTTGGGCCGAAAAAGAGGCTGTGAGAATCGGCGGCGGATCCAATCATCGTTTCGGATTGTATGACCGAATCTTGATCAAGGATAATCATATCGATCATGGTGCTGGGGTTCGATCTGTAATTGAGGCGACCCGTCAATATATATCTGCCAATCAATTGGCTATACCTGTTGAGATCGAGGTACGCACCATGGAAGAACTCAATGCGGTGATCGAAGAGGGTCAAGGCTGTGTGCATCGGGTGTTGCTCGATAATATGTCCCCGGAGCAGGTTCACGAAGCGGTTGCTCGCATCAATGGGTTGTATGAATCAGAAGTAAGTGGCGGCATCCAGTTAAGTAATATTCGAGCTTATGCAATGGCTGGAGTTGATTTCATCAGTGTTGGTGCGCTGACGCATCAGGCGGTCAGTTTGGACCTGAGTTTGAAAACGGTAATCGAATAATATGTCGAAAAAAAATCGGCCCGATCAACAGGGCTATGTGTATAGCACCGATCCGAATTTCTCCTACGAGCATGAGTCCAATGAGGAAGAGACGTTGCCGCCGGCGAAGCAACAGCTCTATGTTCGGCTCGATACCAAGCAACGGGCCGGAAAGGCTGTGACCGTAGTGGAGCGATTTGTAGGCAAAACAGACGATCTCGAGGAATTAGGAAAAAAACTGAAATCCCATTGTGGCACCGGCGGTTCCGTAAAGGACGGAATTGCGCTGGTGCAGGGAGATCAACGAGAAAAGATCAAAGCTTTTTTGCTGAAACTCGGGTATAAGGTGAAGGGGTGAGGGTTGAGGGTTGAGAGTTGAGAATATTATTGCCCTTGTGCCAGGCTGTACCCTTTTTTATCTCCCCACATGTTCAGGATTTCGATGGAGCAAACTTTAAACTCCTTCATGAAGTGCTGATACAGTTCAAGTATTTCCTCCTGGGTACAGGCAGCTGCGTCTTTACTCTCGATCCGGCAACGGTATTGATTGACCAGGTTTGTGAATACAGAGCCCTTGGGCCAAACCTGCGTACCGCGATTGCTGATGGTGACCAGTTCGAATTTCGGATCCAATCCGGTGAGTATTTTTTCCGCAACGGCGTTGGGTTGTTCTTCGCTTTCCACAAAAAAGTCAGCCCCCACGATCTTTTCATCCATCGTTTCTTTTGACATGATCAAAGGGTTCTTCTCCAGTTTGAACTGGGTGGGTGTGATCGGTTTGTCTTCCAGGATAGGTCTGGCGCCCTGTGAAGGTGTTTTGCCCAGATTGTTGATGATGGTCTCAATGAATTCAGTGGTGTTGAGTGCCGGTTTGCTCTTGTCTCCGAAATCACCGGTGCGGGCACCGCTTTCTAGTGTGTACAGCAATGCATTCTCGATGCGGGCGGCATGTCCCATAAATCCAAGATGACGCAGCATCGCCAGTCCGCTTAATAGCAAGGCGGTCGGATTCGCAATATTTTTTCCCATGATGTCTGGAGCGGTGCCATGTACAGCTTCGAAGATGCAGATATGGTCGCCGATGTTGGCAGATGGTGCAAATCCAAGTCCACCGACCAAGCCTGCACAAAGATCACTGACGATATCGCCTTGTAGGTTGGTAAGCACCACTACATCGAATAGGTCAGGCCGGGTCACCATTTTCATGCAGAGGTCATCCACGATCACATCATCGCTTTTCAGTTCGGGGTATTCTTTGGCTACTTCATAGAATACTTCCAAGAAAAGTCCATCGGTGATCTTCATGATGTTCGCCTTATGGCCGCAGGTGATGCGACGGGCCCCTTTTTTGCGGGCCATTTCAAAGGCATAACGGATTACTTGTTCGCTACCCGGACGGGTAATGAAACGGCGGCTCAGCGCCACATCATGCGTAAGCATGTGCTCGATTCCTCCGTAAGTATCCTCGATATTTTCGCGTACGATCGTGAGATCGATCGGAATACCGGCCTTCGAAAAAACCGTATCGACGCCGTGGAGCGTTTGAAAAACCCGCTTGTTGGCATAGGTGTTCCAGGTTTTACGAGCGGTGACATTCACACTTTTCACACCCTTGCCTTTGGGCGTTTCCATCGGGCCTTTGAATAGGATACCGAGCGATTCAATGGTTTGTTGAGCTTCCGGTGTCATTCCGTTGTTGAACCCTTTGTCAAAAACCCATTTACCCATTTCAACAGGAACGTATTCCAGCGGTACGCCCGCAGTATCAAAAAGGGACAGTACGGCTTTCATGATTTCGGGGCCAATGCCGTCCCCATGGGCGATCGCGATCTTCATAATGTGAATTTGGGTGCAAAATTAGGCAGGGACACGCCAACCAATTTATGCACAAGGGAAAATTTATAATTCTCTTTACCTACTTTTAGATATGGTCAGTCTGGTCACCTCAGGGGTAGCTGTTAGTGTGGAAACATTTTATCAGGCTGATGCCAATCAGCCTGAATTCATCTTTGCCTATCGCGTTACGATCGAAAATAAAAATCCGTTTCCTGTTCAATTGATGCGACGTCACTGGGATATTTTCGATAGCAATGGCTCCTATCGTGAGGTGGACGGTGAGGGTGTGATCGGTTTGCAACCCATTCTCGAGTCCGGGGCCCGTCATCAATACATCAGTGGTTGTAATCTGAATACAGAGATGGGGCGGATGTCCGGCTTTTACGAGATGAAAAATCTTAATACCGAGAATACTTTTGAGGTGGCGATTCCGGCCTTTGATCTGATCATGCCGGCTAAACTGAACTGATCACCTCGGCTTGTACCCTGCTTTTTCCAGGATTTTTTGCGGTGCTGTCCAAATGAGTGCCTCCGGGGTTGTATTCGGGAATTTTTCCATGTAAGCACGCACGATCTGACGACCGACCCAAGTGCCCAGGTTGCCTGGTGATCGCTCTTGGTCGAGTCCAACAGTAAAGGGACCTTCTCCTAAAAAATTTTGCAACAGTTCCGGGTCGTTTGACTGCAAGTCGATATTCTTCAGAAAATAACTCCAGATCATGGATTCATTTTTTTCACACCATTTTAGTTGATCGGCCGTATACCCCATTTTGAGCGAATCGGCTGTGTGGGGAAGGAATCGATCGAGCAGCCAAGCTTCTCGTCCGCGGCGGATCATCCGATCGATCAGTGAGCCGAAGCGTGCAGTATCGGGTGCAATATCCTGTACGATTAATTTGAGGCAGTTCACGGCAATGTTCGGGCGATCGAATCGGCGGCTGATATAGGTTGGAAATAGCTCCATCCCTTGTGGTGAGAGATAAAATGAAAAATCTTTTCCTGCATATTGATGTAATCCGACGGCGATGCCTTCTCTCGTGAGGGCTGTGCCCGGTGAATCGAATGGGCCAACAAAAAAAATGAGTTTTTTATTGGTCGGATAAGCGGGAAAATAATAGCGGGCAAATTGCAATCCCTCTTTTACAGACCGTTGGATATCATCCACGGCCTCATACGTGCGCATGAGGGTATCATACAGCGGCCGATACCCTTCGAAGAAAAAAAGCAGGTTGTTTCGACTATCGGAAGAGGTGTCATCGGCAGGGAGTCCGAGTACATGCTGCATGAAATCGACATAAAAGGTTGGGTGTTCCTGCCGCACTTGTGTCAGTCCCTCATTCAGGCGATTCGGGTCTATCGCAAAAAAAGAGCGATCGAAGCGTTCTACTTCCACCTTGGCGTCCACTTTCGCCACATCGGGTATAGTGTTGTTGCCACAGCCGTAGAGAGCAGCTAAAAACAGCAGGGGGAAAAGACGATTTATCATATGTTATCAAACGAGGTCGGAGTGTTGAATATTGCCCGGCATGGGCCATGAGTCAGTACCTTTGCAACATGCGCATCGCACTGGCTCAGCAAAACTACCGAATAGGGGATATTGACGGAAATACCGACAAGATCCTCGAGGCCGTTCGATCGGCAAAGGAGGCAGGTGCGCAACTGATCCTTTTCTCTGAGCTGGCTGTTTGTGGCTACCCGCCACGCGATCTGCTAGAGTTTTCAGAATTCATCGACCGATGCGAACAGGCGCTGGAGCGGATTCGTATCGCTTCTGCAGACATTGGTATTGTGGTGGGTGCACCCCAGCGGAATCCGAACAAGAACGGGAAACGTCTTTTTAATACAGCGTATCTGTTCGATGCACAGCAATTGATCGGCGTGGCACAAAAAACCTGTTTGCCCAACTACGACGTGTTCGATGAGTATCGATATTTTGAGCCGGCTCGACAGTGGTCTGTTTTACAGTTTCGAGGAAAAAAACTGGCAATCACGATCTGTGAGGACATCTGGAATATGGGCGATCATCCGCTGTATCGTGAATGTCCACTCGATCATTTACACCCACAGCAACCCGATCTGATACTCAATTTATCCGCCTCTCCGTTCGACTATACCCACTTGGAAGATCGTAAGGCGATCCTCAAGCTCAATGTCAGAAAGTATAACATACCTATGCTGTATTGCAATGCAGTGGGGAGTCAGACCGAATTGGTGTTCGACGGCGGTTCACTCGTGATGGATGCAGATGCGAATCTGGTACAACAACTCCCCCTGTTCGAAGAATCCATTCGGTATGTAGATGTAAAAGAGGGCGGACGATTCACACAGCCTGTACTTGCTTCTGCTGCTCAACTCCCTGATGCGGAGTGGAATCCGGATACACTGCAGCCTGAAACGGGTATTGCTGCCATATATCAGGCACTAGTGCTAGGTATCCGGGATTATTTTCAAAAAATGGGATTCAAGCAGGCGATCCTGGGTAGCAGTGGTGGTATCGACAGCGCCGTGACCTTAGCATTGGCCGTAGAGGCACTTGGAAAAGAAAATGTTCGTGCGATCCTATTGCCTTCTCCATTTTCCTCCACACATAGTGTAGCAGATGCGTCTTCACTCAGTGACCGACTGGGGAACCCGTATGATATTGTTCCGATCGATCGGGTTTTTGAGTCTTTTCTGGTTGAGTTGAAGTCTATGTTCGCCGACCGTCCATTCGGGTTAGCCGAAGAAAACATGCAATCCCGTATCCGTGGAAATTTTTTGATGTCGATTGCTAACAAGTTCGGTTATATTCTGCTCAACACTTCGAATAAAAGTGAATTGGCTACCGGATATGGAACCTTATACGGCGATATGGCCGGCGGACTCGCTGTTTTAGGTGATTGTTATAAACTTCAGGTCTACGAATTGGCTCGTTATATCAACAGAGAGAAAGAGATCATTCCGTCCTCCATTCTTACCAAGGCTCCCTCGGCTGAGCTCAGACCCAATCAAAAGGATTCAGATTCATTGCCTGATTATTCGTTGCTCGATCCGATCCTTTATCAGTATATCGAACAACGGAAGGGTCCGGAGTCGATCGTTGCCAAAGGATTCGATCGGACTATGGTGGAACATGTGATACGACTCGTTAATCTCAATGAGTATAAGCGCAATCAATTTTGTCCCATCATTCGCGTATCGCCCAAGGCCTTCGGGGTGGGGCGTCGCATGCCTATTGTGGCTAGTTACCTGACGAGTAAATCAATTGCCTGATCCATGCGCGGGCTCGTCTACAAATCTACCGGCAGTTGGTATGTGGTCCGCGATGAGCAGGGCAAAAGCTGGAATGCTCGGATCAAGGGTGTCATGAAGCTCGATTCAATCACCAGTACGAATCCGGTTGCGGTGGGTGACTGGGTGCAAATGGAGATTGAAGAGGAGGCGATCGCTAGTGCTATGATCACAACTATCGAGCCGAGAACGAACTATTTACATCGACAAAGTCCGCGTCATAAGTATCAACATCACATTGTGGCGGCTAATCTTGATTTGTCTATGTTGATCGTGACCGTGAAAAGTCCGAAGACCTCCACTGGTTTCATCGATCGTTGTTTGATCGCCTCTGAAATGTATCACGTTCCTTCGATCATTGTTTGTAATAAAGCGGATCTGCATACCGACAAGGAGAATGCTGTATTCGAAGAATGGAAACGAGTATATGGAGGTGCCGGATACCCGGTTCTACTCGTCAGTGCCGAAACGGGTTTGGGAATGGATGAACTGCTCAGCATGCTGAGTGGGAAGACGACTTTGGTGACCGGACACAGTGGAGTGGGTAAATCAAGTTTATTGAATCGTTGGTTACCCGGCATCAATCGTCGCACCCAGGATGTGAGTGGATGGAGTGGCAAGGGTTTGCATACGACCACATTTGCTGAGATGTTTGAACTGCCGCAGGGAGGAAGACTCATAGACACCCCCGGTATGCGTGAATTCGGGTTGGTGAATCTGGAGAAAGCAGAGCTTTCACATTATTTTCCGGAGATGCGAAAGCTGCTGGATGGGTGTCAATTCAATAATTGTCAGCACCTCAACGAACCGCAATGCGCCGTAAAAGAGGCGGTGCGTACAGGTATTATCGATGAAAAGCGATACTTGAGTTATGTGAATCTGCTGGATTCGATCGACGAGCGCAATTATTGATCAGCTTCGAAATTTCTTCGCCCGCTTTACACTTTTCATGGCTTTGGGATCGCCGCTGAGAATCTGTTCAGCGCCTACATTTTTACCGTTGCTCGGACAGCCCGATTTCCGACGAAAGAGATTACTCATCAGGCCGCAGGAAGTCAGCGTAAAGCAAATCAGCAGCAGTCCCCAGAAACTATTTTTCAGTCGCATCTTTAATTATTTTTCGTTCGTTTCTTTTTGAAACCAACCGGCGTATTTGATATAGTTATTAGCGATGCGTTCGATTTCGCCCCGCACCAATTCAGGCGTGATGTCTTTTACTTTTTTCGCCGGCACACCGGCATAGATGCTGCCACTTTCACAGATGGTTCCTTCGAGTACCACCGCGCCGGCGGCGATGATGGTGTTTGATTGTACAACGGCTTTATCCATCACGATGGCGCCCATGCCGATCAGTACGTGATCGTGCACCGTGCATCCGTGCACGATGGCATTGTGCCCGATGGAGACAGAATTTCCGATGGTGGTGCCGCATTTTTCATAGGTGCCATGTATGCAAGCGCCATCCTGAATATTCACCCGGTCGCCGATGCGGATAAAATTCACGTCGCCACGAACCACCGCATTGAACCAGATGCTGCCCTCTTTGCCCATTTGAACATCGCCAACAATGGTAGCATTCGGTGCGAGAAACGTGTTCTCTCCGAATTGCGGTTGTTTTCCTTCTACCGGTAGGATCAGTGCCATCTTGCTAGTTATGATACAAATATCCTCTTTTCTTTCCGACCTTTAGCCCGTGAATACAAGGGAGATTTTTTTAAGACATGTGGCACAGACCTCGCCGGCCTCCTTGGCCTTCGAGATCGAGCGGGCGGAGTGTGCCACACTGTTCGATGTTAAGGGTAATGCCTATATCGATCTGATCGGTGGCATCTCTGTTGCGAACATGGGTCATGGTCATCCGAAGATCTTGGCGGCCATTCGAGAGCAACTCGACAAGTACCTGCATGTGATGGTATATGGTGAATTTGTTCAATCCCCGCAGGTGCGCTATGCGCAGCGTCTTTGCTCTTTGCTACCATCAATCCTGAACTCCGTTTACTTCACCAACTCCGGTGCTGAGGCCGTAGAAGGTGCCATGAAGCTGGCCAAGCGATATACGAACCGAACGCGTATCATCAGTTTTCAGGGATCTTATCACGGCAGCACCCAAGGGGCATTGAGTGTTATAGGGGATGAGTATTGGAGACAGGCGTTTCGTCCTCTTTTACCTGACGTCTGGCATCTTCGATACAACGATCCGGCAGCTATAGATGCCATCGACGAAACAACGGCTTGTGTATTGCTGGAGACGGTGCAAGCGGAATCGGGCATACTTGTTCCGGATGCCGGCTGGCTGAAGGCGTTGGAGAAAAAATGCAGGGCGACGGGTACGTTGCTGATGTTGGATGAGATACAGGCTGGGTTCGGTCGCACCGGCAAGTGCTGGGCCTTTGAATGGTTCGACATCGTGCCCGATGTATTGTTATTGGGGAAAGCGTTGGGTGGTGGGTTGCCGCTTGGTGCTTTTATCGCGGATAAAAAATTGATGGATCAGTTGACCGATGCGCCGGTGCTCGGGCATATCACTACGTTCGGCGGACATCCGTTGAGTTGTGCTGCAGGGCTCGCTGCACTGGATGCACTGGTCGAAGAAGGATGGATGGAGACAGTGAAAGAAAAAGAAGCAATCTTTCGTGCGCACTTGCAGCACGCGGCGATCAAATCGATCCGTTCCTTCGGATTATGGATGGCGGTTGAATTCAGTGATGGGGAAACATGCAAACGCGTGATCGATCATTGCTTAACAGTAACTCCGCAAGATCCAACCGGACTCATGACCGATTGGTTTTTGTTTGCGCCGAATTGTTTGCGCATCGCGCCTCCATTGATCATCTCAGAAGCACAAATCAAACTTGCTTGTGAACGTGTCTTGAAGGCTATCGATCAGAGTAGGCTATAGATCCAGAAACCAAGCAACGCGCCGAGCAGCGGACCAATAACGGGGATCCAGCTATAGCTCCAATCCGAATCTCCTTTTCCGTGAATGGGTAACATAAAATGGGCGATGCGTGGCCCGAGATCTCTTGCCGGATTGACTGCATAACCCGTCGGACCACCCATACTCAATCCGATCGCCAATACAACAAGCGCAATAGGAAGCGCATCGATCGTAACGAATGGTGTGCTGGGTTGAGACATGCCCAAGGCTGCAACTACCAATACGGCAGTGCTGATGATCTCGGTGATCAGATTCGGTATGGTTTTACGAATGGCGGGCGCATTGCAAAAAACGGCTAGTTTCAAGGAGGCATCAGCTGTGCGCTCAAAATGTGAATGATAGGCGAGCCAGGTGAGTGTAGCGCCGGTGATCGCACCACCGAATTGAGCAATCAGATAAGGTATGATCAGCGTTCGATCGAAATCGCTGAAAAGGGCGGCCCCCAATGTAAAGGCAGGATTAAGATGTCCGCTGCCTCCCAGTTTGACACTTACATAATTCCCGATGAATACGGCCATGGCCCATCCAAGGGTGATGACGATCCATCCGCTGTTGTTGCCTTTTGTATCGGTCAGTACTACATTGGCCACCACGCTGCAGCCCAGTGTGATAAGGAGGATCATGCCGATAAATTCTCCGATAAATGGTGTCATGTGTGATCGGTTGTTTTTATTGTGCGTTAGCCCACGCGATGCTGGCATTCACGGCTCGGTGCCATCCCGCTAAGGCAGTTGTTCTTTCAGCATCCGAGCAGAGGGGGTCGAATTGTCGTTGTTTTTTCCAGTTGGACTGAAGGGAGGAGAGGTCTTTCCAATAACCGACCGCCAATCCGGCCAGGTAGGCCGCACCGAGCGCGGTGGTTTCGGTGATCTCGGGTCGTATCACTGAACAATTGAGTAGGTCTGCCTGAAACTGCATCAATGCATTATTGATGGTGGCGCCGCCATCCACACGAAGTTCTTTTATGGGAATGCCGGCATCCGCATTCATGGAATGTAATACATCCGCCGTTTGATAGGCGATGCTGTCCAGTGCCGCCCTCGCCAGGTGTGCCTGATTACTACCGCGTGTCAATCCGAAGATCGTACCACGTACATGGGGGTTCCAGTGTGGTGCACCCAATCCGGCAAATGCCGGTACGATGTATACACCTCCGGCATCGGGTACCAGCGCAGCGAGTGCTTCCACTTCGCTTGAGTGGCGGATGATCTTCAATTCATCTCGCAGCCATTGCACTACGGCGCCTGCGATAAAGACACTTCCCTCTAATGCGTAATGGGTGACGCCGTTGATCTGCCAGGCAATCGTTGTGAGTAGTTGGTTGTTTGAGTGGATGGCTTTCTCTCCGGTATTCATCAGCATGAAGCAGCCGGTTCCGTAGGTGTTCTTGGCCATACCGGGTTCTGTGCAGAGTTGTCCGAATAAGGCAGCTTGTTGATCGCCGGCGATTCCGGCGATGGGAATGTTATTTGAGGGATCGCTTCCATGCAGGTGTGCCTGACCGTACACTTCACTGCTCGATCGCACGTTGGGCAGAATGGAGGATGGGATATTGAAAAGTTCGAGTAGTTCATTGTCCCATTGCAAGGAATGAATGTTGTACAGCATGGTTCTCGACGCATTACTGACATCGGTTACGTGCACTTTTCCTTTTGTGAGGTTCCAGACCAGCCAGCTGTCGATGGTGCCGAATGCGAGTTCTCCTTTTTCCGCACGTGCTCTCGCATCGGGTACCTGTTCCAGGATCCAATGCAGTTTGGTGGCCGAAAAATAGGCGTCGATCAGGAGTCCGGTTTTTTGCTGGATCATCGATCCTTTTCCCGCAGCTTTCAGCTGGTCGCAATACGAAGCGGTGCGTCGGTCTTGCCATACGATGGCGGGGTGTATAGGATGACCTGTTCTGCGATCCCATACCACGGTTGTTTCTCGCTGATTCGTGATGCCGATCGCCGCGATCTGTTCGGGTTGAATCTTAGCTTTTGCAAGCACTTCGGCGATGGTGCCCGATTGCGTGCTCCAGATCTCATCTGCATCATGTTCTACCCATCCGGGTTGCGGATAATATTGTTTGAATTCTTTTTGGGCGATGCTGACGATCTGACCCCCTTGATCGATCAGGAGGGTTCGACTGCTGGTAGTGCCCTGATCGAGGGAAAGTATGTAGCGATTGGACATGACGATCTGGATGGCCAAGTAAGATAATCGATTTACGCAATGCGTAAAACAAAAGATCCCGACTAATGTCGGGATCTGAACAGAAGGTGTAGGGGAGGATCAGAAGTCAAGCCCCATCGATAAATAATATTTCGGTTTTCCTTTGAAGAATCCATCCATTTGCCAGGCAGCATCTACGCGCAGGAAATAGCCGAGTACAGTGCTGCGGGCACCGAATCCGTATCCACCGGCAAAAGGACCGATACCACCCGCTTTCACTTTCAGCGTTACGGGTGGAGCCCGGTAAAATAAGGCGGGACGCTCGATCTTATCATAGGCTCCGTTCCAGGCTGTTCCGAGGTCGATGAATTGGACCAGTTGAAAATTTCTGAGCAGGGCATTGTTGATCGGCTTGTTGATGAAGGTCGTGAATACCGGGATGCGTACTTCACTGTTCAACACCACGGCATTGTTTCCGTTGGCGATATTTTGTTTGAATCCGCGCAGGTTCACGGCCAGTGATTGATAGGCATAGTCGTTATCCGGATCGAGCGGATGTGCCGGATCGAAATAGCGATAGGTGCCATCTGCTTTTTGATTGTTGGCGAACATCAGCCAATTGTCGACTCCACCCAGATAGTAGACGATCTTTTGTGTGCCGAAAGAGAAATCGCCGGCTGCTCGAACCGACCAACTGATGTTTCGGTAGATGGGCAGGTAGTGGCGGAAATCAAATCCCGCATTCATTACAAATGGAAAATCCCCGGTACCCTGCACGGTATTCTTTCCGATCTGTGCATTGTAATCGAAATAAATCTTCCAGCGCAGTCCTTCCCAAATATTCAGTGCGGGAGAAATGGCATCGTCATGCACAAATTCAACACGGGCCAGGGCATAGCTCAATCGATCGTCCTTGGCAAACAGTGAGCGGTCGGGGAAGAACTCATTGGCGAGTTTAACGTATCGATCGCTACGATACCCCAGGTTAAAACGCAGGCTGCGCACTTTATTGAAGGGGTAACTGATACTGGCTTGGTATAGGTTGGATAAGAGTTTTGAATTGTACCAAGTTGAGTCTGTGTACAGGGGCGGATTGCTGATCGCATTTCGATAATAGGTGAATCCGAAATCGATTCGTTTTTTCAGGTATTGGGAGGTGAAAACGTATTCGTTGTTACGGAGGTTGGGACTGATGCGATAACCGCCGGCGATCTTCCAGTCTTCCATCAGGTCGGAGGTTCCTACTCGTATAATACCATTGAGCGGATCGTTGTTACTCAGTTGGATCGGTCCGTACCCGCCTTGGAAAGGTTGGTAGCGGGTGACCAGTACGTTATTGTTGAATCCGCTGACGAGATAATCATTAAAGAATTTCGGGGGGCGATAAGAATATCGTTTGAGTTTGGGTAGTTCAGTATTCTTTGCGGGAAGCGTTGTGCCTACACTCAGCATACTGTCAGATTCGTCTTCAAATCCACTGGTGAAATCACCTCCGGTCTGCTTCGTACTGTCAGCGGTGGCTGGCGCATCGGGGAGTGATTTTTTTGCAGCCTTCTTGGACTCTTC
>Ga0315904_10006381_pt1 | contig 16150 bp, 20 predicted proteins | sample LakEriMetagenome_6_FD_203529 | JGI IMG/M metagenome (GOLD analysis project Ga0315904, IMG submission 203529) | Freshwater fungal communities from buoy surface, Lake Erie, Ohio, United States - Buoy 12 MA120 | ecosystem: Environmental > Aquatic > Freshwater > Lake | place: USA: Lake Erie, Ohio... | reverse complement strand
CTTCTAAATTTATACGTTCGTCAGGATATAATGGTGTTAAGTTATCAAAGTTAATTTTATTTCTAGATTTTTCAGGATCTTCGAAATTTATTTTACTAACTTGTAAAAGCGCAAAATATCTTTCAGAATCTTTTGGCGCTCTAATCTCTCCTTCAACTGTATCCCCTTTTCTAAGACCAAATCTTCTAATTTGACTTGGGCTTACATAAATATCATCGGGTCCTGGTAAATAGTTCGACTCAGTTGCTCTTAAAAAACCAAAGCCATCTTGCAGAGTCTCGAGAACTCCGCTTCCAGTAATTTTTTCGTTTTTTTCGGCAAATTTTTTAAGAATGGCAAACAAGATTTCTTGTTTACGCATTGTGCTTGGGTTTTCTATTCCAAGTTTTTCTGCTTCTAAAATTAAATCTGCTGGGGTCTTATTTTTTAATTCTTGTAAGTTCATTTATGTTTGGGATTGTCTTGTGAAACTTTTGAGAGTGGAATGAATATAACAATTATAAATTATATTTCAAGCGGGTTTAAAAATAACCAAAAACACAACAATTATGAGTATTATAGTTGGTATTTCATTTATAAACCTAAAAAATTTTGAACTTCTAATATTTCGATCTAATTCAAAGTCTTTCAAGCATTTTGATAAAAAACCATGATAACCCGATAAAGCAAGCACTAATATAAACTTAAGCGAAAGCCACAAAGAGAAAATAGTTTCTAATCCTAAAATCCACCAAATCGACAAACCAGTAATCCAAGTAATAATCATGGCTGGATTCATAATTATTTTCATCAACCTTTTTTCCATTACTTTAAAAATCTTTGATGCTTGTTCATTATTATTTTCAACATGATAAACAAACAATCTTGGCAGATATAAAAGTCCAACCATCCACGAAACTACAGCGATGATATGAATGGCCTTAAGTGTTAAATATAAACTCATTAGTTTATTAAATATTTTTTAACAATATGTTCCATCATTTGAATATGGTCATCATTGTCATTTAGGCAGGGTACAACATCATAATTTTCTCCGCCACTTTCTAAAAAGCTTTCTTTGCCCTGAATTGCTATTTCCTCCAAAGTTTCAACACAATCTGATGAAAACCCCGGACAAATCATAAGTACATTTTTTTTTCCTTTGAACGGAAGTTCTTCTAAAGTTTTGTCTGTATAGGGTGTTAACCATTCTTCTGGTCCAAATCTTGATTGAAAGGTGGTCTCGATGGGTATGTCTTTAAATTTTTCCTTTATAAGTCGTGTAGTTTTTTGGCAATAGCAATGGTATGGGTCACCTTTAGTAAAATATTTTTTGGGTATCCCATGGTAAGAAGCTAAAATTAAATCTGGCTTCCATTTAATTTCTAAAATTTTCTTTTTTATACTGTTTACAAGAGCGTCAATAAAAAGGGGTTCAGATTCGTAATGAGGGATAGTTTGCAAACTAGGTTGCCACCTCATCTTAATTAAATTTCTATATACTTCATCGCATACGGTTGCTGTAGTTGCTGCCGCATACTGTGGATACAGTGGGAAAACAATAATTTTTTCGCACCCTTCTTTTTGCAAAAGATCTAACTTGCTTTTAATGCTCGGATTTCCATAACGCATTGCAAAATCTACAAGAATAAAATTGTTGCCTATTCTTTTGTTTAGTTTGTTGGTTTGGTTTTTTGTATAATATCTTAGTGGAGATTCATTGGTTTCTTTCATCCAAATTTGCTTATAAGCATGCGCTGTTTTTGCTGGTCTAAAAGTTAATATAAATAAATTTAAAATTATTTGCCAAAGAATTGGATTAACCTCTATGACTCTGGTGTCTGATAAAAATTCTTTTAAATATCTTCTAATATCCCACCAACTAGTCGAATCTGGAGTCCCAAGATTAACAAGCAAGACGCCAGTTTTTCCAAATTTTACCTTTGGGTGATTAATTTTATCTAAGTCAAAACTCATAAATTATAACCCCTTACAAACTCAACTAATTTTTTAACATTTTCTGGTTTTGTTTGTGGCAAAATTCCATGGCCCAAATTAAAAATATAAGGCCTGTTTTTAAAAAAATCTAAATATCTTTTTGCTTCTTTAAACATTCTTTGCTGACTTCCTAATAAAAATTTTGGGTTTAACCCGCCTTGAAAAACTACATTATTATTTAAATTTAAATCATTAAGATTTATATCATAATCAAGATTGATGCCGTCTGGGGCTACCTCTCTTATAAAAGCGTTAATATTCTTCTTTATTCCTTTTGGAAAACACACAACTCCCTTACTAGGAAATTCTTTCTTAATTTTTTTAACAATATTTTTATTTGGATTAATACAAAATTTTTTTAGGTCTTTTTTGTCTATTAGACCCGACCAACTATCAAATAATTGTATAACGTCTGCCCCAGCTAGTATTTGCTCTTTGCAGTGAATATAAACTAAATTTTCTAATCTCTTTAATATTTTTAATATCTTCTCTTCTTTTAAATTTACTAATAATTTCCTATTTCCTTTTGGTGAACTTTTATTAATCATATAAACTAGCAGTGTCCACGGCGCTCCAGCAAATCCAATTAAAGATTTTTCTTTGGGTAATTTTTTTCTTATATTTTTTATTATTTTATAAACATTTTTTAACTTTTTTATAAAATTTTCATTACTTAAATTATAAAATACCTTAGGTTTATAATTTTCTAGAACTGGGCCTATAGTTTCTTTAAATTTTATATTTTGTCCTGCTGCTTTTAAAATTAGTAAAATATCCGAAAATACAATTGCTGCATCTAAATTGTATCTTTCTATAGGTTGCAAAGAGACTTTCGTTGCGTTTTTAATATTTAAGCAAAAATTAATAAAATTTTTATTTTTTTTTCTAATTGCTTGATATTCAGGCAAATATCTACCTGCTTGCCTCATAAACCAAATAGGTAAATTTTTTCTCTTAAATATTAAGCTTTTCTGAAGAGAACTACTCATTAATAAATATTAGTTAAAATATTAGTAGTATATGGTTATGTTAGTAGTGTGTTTATATTTTTATCAACAACTTATTAACAGAATTTGTTAGTAAAAATATCAACCTGACTTTTGATTTATAACAATAATACAAAATTATTAACAATATTCAAATAAACACAAACAAACTTATTAATGTTATTAATTAAATAACAACAATTTATTAGCTGTTAACCCTTTCTAATTTTAAAGTTAAAAATGTATAAAGAATAATTATAAAGATTTTTCCACAGTCTTATGAACAGAAAATATAACGTTTTTTTAGTATCCGACTCGACCGGCGAAACCTTAGATAGAATATTTCTTGCGTTAAAAGCTCAATTTGAAAACTTTAATAATTCTCTACACCATTTTTCTTTTGTTAGAACGGATGCGCAAATCACAACACTATTGGAAAAATGTAACAAAGTAGAAAACCCAATTGTTTTATATACGCTTGTGGAGTCTTCAATTACTTCATTCTTAATTCAGGAAACTGAACGATATAAAATTCCATGTTTTGGAGTTTTAGATTATTTAATTCCAAAATTTGAAACAGTTTTAAATCGAAAGGCAAATCGAAAACCAAGCGGGCAGCATATTCTAAATAAGGAATATTATAGAAAAATTGCAGCCATGCAGTTTAGTATTGAACATGATGATGGCCAAAAATTAGAAACAATTTTAGAGTCAGATATAATTATTTTAGGAATAAGCAGAACCAGCAAAACCCCAACAACTATCTATCTTGCAAACAGAGGATATAAAGCCGCAAATATCCCAATGATTCCTAATCAAAGAATATCCGAAGACGTATTAAAAAATAAAAAGAAGACAATTGTTGGCTTGATTGCTGATCCAGAAAGATTGGTTGATATTAGAAAAAATAGGTTAAACACACTAAGCGAAGAAAAACATACTTCGTATGTTGATTTAGATAAAATTAGAGAAGAATTAGAAGAAAGTAAAAAAATATTTAAATTAAACAATATTCCAATAATTGATGTCACTAGAAAGTCTGTAGAAGAAACAGCCGCGTCTATAATTAAAATTCATGAGATAAAAAATAGTTAATGAGGAATATAATTTTAGCATCCGCAAGCGGAATAAGGCTAAAAATATTAAATGATTTTGGTTTTAATGTTAAAGTTGAGATAGCAAACATTGATGAAGAAGAAATAAAAAATTCTTTGTTAGCAGAACAATTTAATTCTTTTGACATTTCGAGAGCTCTTGCCGAAACCAAAGCAAAAAAAATTAGTAATAAAATATACAATCAAATTATTTTAGGAGCAGACCAAGTGTTAGATTTGGAGGGAAAGTTATTTAGTAAGCCAAATAATATGGATTTGGCAGTTGATTTAATGAATAAACTAAATGGTAAATTACACTCTTTATTTAGCTCAATTTGTTTAAGCAAAAATGGGTCAACGATTTGGATGCACACAGAACAGGTAACTTTAAAAATGAGAAAATTATCTGACAATTATATTAAAGATTATTTGCAAAAAGTAGGCCTTGAAACAATTATGAAATACGGGGTTTATCAAATTGAAGGATTGGGCAAGGATTTGTTTGAAGAAATAAAGGGAGATCAGTATTCTATTATGGGAATGCCAATTAAACAATTAATTAGATATTTTGAACTAAATGAAAAATAAAAAAAAATTTTTGGTAATTGGAAATCCTATTAAACATTCTTTATCTCCTCAGCTTCATAAGTATTGGTTTGGTAAAAATAAAATTAATGCCGAATATAAAAAATTAAAAATTGATCAAAGACAAATTAAAAAAATTTTAGATAAAATTAGAAAAAAGCAAATTGAGGGAATTAATGTAACAATTCCTTTTAAAAATAGTGTGATTAAATATTTAGATATATTAGAGGGAGATGCAAAAAAAACATCTTCGGTAAATACAATTTATATAAGAAAGCAAAAATTAATTGGGGATAACACAGATGTTTATGGTTTTGCTTTTGGGATATTAAAAAAAATTAAGAGTAAAATAAAAGCAGCAGGAATAATTGGTGCAGGCGGAGTAACGTCTTCTATTATTCTTGCCTTAATTAAAAAGGGTGTAAGAAAAATTTATATAACTAATAGAACTTTTTCTAAATTAAAAGTTTTCAAGAAAAAATTTAGGGGCATAATTTTCCCGGTTAGATGGAATGAACATTTAAAGGTATTTAGGCAAGTTCAAATTTTAATCAATGTCTCAAGTTTAGGTATGCAAGGCCAAAAAGATTTAAAGTTTGATTTTAGTACCTTCGACAAGAAAATTAATGTTGTTGATATCGTTTATAACCCAGAAAATACTAAGTTTTTAAAGGATGCACGTAGATATGGCCACAAAGCCTTTTCAGGCTTAGATATGTTTGTATATCAAGCCCAGAAGGCCTTTTACATTTGGAATAAGAAAAAGCCAAAAATAACCAATGATATTTACAAAAAACTTAGAAAACTAATTAATGATTAAAGTTGGCATCTTAGGAAGCGTTGGTAGTGGAAAGTCTTTTGTTGCTAATATTTTTAAAGACTTAGGATTTAATATTTTCTCAGCGGATCAAATAGTTTCTCAAATTTATGAAAGGAATAAAAACATAAATAAGAAGATTTCGAAATTTTTTAAATTAAAACTTTATCAAGGCAGAATAAATAAAAATGAACTTAGAGATACCTTAAAAAAAAACCCAAAAAAGTTTAAGTACTTAAATAAAATTATTCATCCAATTGTTAGAAAACAATTAATTTTATTCTTATCTAAATATAAAAAAAATAAGTTAGTGGTTCTTGATATTCCTCTTTTGGTTGAGAATAAAATGTTCAACTTTGTTGATATATTTATCTTTGTTAAGGCTAAACCTGCTATTTTTAAAATTAGAATAAAAAAAAGAAGAAATTTAGATAAACAATTTTTAAAATTATTAGAAAATCAGCAGGCTGATGAAAAAATTAAAAAAAGTTATGCTGATTTTACAATTGATAATTCTACTAAAAGCAAAGTTAAATTGCAGGTGAAAAAAATTCTTGATAAGATTCTTTTAAATGATTGAAGTTATTTTAGATACAGAAACCACAGGACTGTCTGCTGATAAAGACAGAATCGTTGAGATCGCTTGTATTGAATTAAATAACCATATTCCAACAAAAAATATTTTTCACACTTTTATAAATCCTGAAACAAAAGTTTCAGCTGATGCTTTTAATGTACATGGTTACTCTGATGAATTTTTATCAAATAAACTAAAATTTAGAGAAATCGCTAAAAATTTCCTTGATTTTATAAAAGATAAAAAACTCATTATTCATAATGCAGATTTTGACCTAGGTTTTTTAAACAATGAATTAAGACGTCTTAATATAAAACCAATTTTAAAATCTGATGTTGTTGACACATTACAAATTGCACGTTCAAAATTTCCAGGCGTTGGCAATAGCTTAGATGCTTTATGTAAAAGATATAAAATTAATGTGGAGGCTCGAGAAAAGCATTCTGCGTTAGTGGACTGTCATTTATTATCTAAAGTTTACATTGAATTAATTGATAAAAAAGAATTAACCCTTGATTTGGAGTTAAGTAACAAGGGCAATAATGATCAAATGAGATTAAATAATGAAAACAGACAAGGAATTATTGTGCCAATTAGTCCTGAAAAAGTGGAAGAGTATAAGAAGTTTTTAAAGAAGAACGTTCCTAATGCTTTTGCGTTAGATTAGCAGATTGTTGTTCGTATAACTCATTAAAATTAATTTCTTTTTTAAACTTAAATTCTTTAAACCCTGATTTTCGAAATAATTCAGTAATAAGATCGGTTAGTTTTTTTGCATATAAATCTGGAATTTCAGCAAGTATAATTCTTTTAACTTCCTCCGCTTTTAAAGCTGTGTCAGTTATTTTAAATACTACTGCTAAACATGCCTCTGCGTGAATTTTGTTTGTGACTTCTTTTGGAGCTTCAAAAATAAGTTTGCAATTAAGTTCTAACATTCCCCCCTTTAATGGCTTATTGGAGATATCAACTTTTGTTTCATATTTTCCAAGATTTTGTGCTGCGTCAACAAAGCAATCAGGAGATGGAATTTCAAAGGATAAATCCTTCACGTAGTTTGCAATAATTTGATATTTAGGATTATCTTTAATTTTTTCTTCCATTTTTCAAATTTGGTTTCTCACTATTAAAATATAAATTTATTATATTGAATATCATTTATTTTGATCTAAATTTAAATGTATTAATATTTAAATATTTAATCTAAAATACAATTAAATGAACGATAATTTTGGCTACATTGATATAGTTTTACTTGCAATCGTTGCAGGTATAATTATTTTAAGACTTCGAAATGTTCTAGGTAAGGGCGCTGAAGATAGCGCAATTCGAGCAAAAAAATCAGTGATTGTTGATGCCCAATTTGAAGATGTAAAATCTTCTAAAGTTGAAGAAAATATTAATACAAAAGAATTTAAAGAAGATACTTTCTTAAAAGGAGCGCAGGCTGCTTATGAGATGATCGTTAATGCATTTGCATCTGCAGATAAAAAAACTTTAAAAGATCTAACTTCGCCTGATGTTTATAAAAGTTTTGTAGCTGTTCTTGATGATAGAAAAAATAAAAAACTTCTTAATCAATTTACTTTTATAGGTATTAAAAAAGCAAAAATTGAAAATATTGATAAAAAAGATAGTTTTTACACCGTTAAAACCAGATTTGTGAGCGAGATTATATCCTGCGTTAAAGATGCTAATAATAATATTATAGAGGGAAGTTCAGATGAAATTCAAACAGTAAATGATGTTTGGTGTTTTTCAAAAGATTTAAATTCAGATGATCCAACTTGGCTTTTAACTGAAATTGCACAGGACGTGCATGCCAAAGAATAATAAAGATCCTATAAATCCTGAAGATATAAAAGCCTGGGAAGATTTTAAAGGCAAGAAATTTTTAGAGGGTGATAAGGGAGAAATTTTTAAAAAACCTATTAAAGAAAATAAAAAACAAGATCAAATTGATTTTAAAATAGATTTGCACGGATATTCTTTGCAAGAATCATTTGAAAAAATAAGAAGTGTTATTGAAAATTGTTATCAAAAAGATTTGCGAAATATTTTAATTATCACTGGTAAAGGCCTAAGATCAAAGGTTAAAGAAAATCCTTATTTGTCCGAGGATTTGAGTTTATTAAAATATGCAATCCCGAATTTTTTAAAAGATAATTTTTCAGATATTATTAATTCTATGGATGAACCGGATCAAAGTTTAGGCGGATCTGGTGCTTTCTTACTGAGATTAAAAAAAAGATTATAGAATAGTATTTTCTTGATAATTAAAGCTAATTTATTGATAAGGTTAGTTTTTCTATATATAGGTTATTCATTCATATGAGGATTGCAAAAGTTAATCGTAAAACTAAAGAGACATCCATCGAGGCAGAAATTAATTTGGATGGAACAGGTATTTATAAAATTGATACGGGCATTGGTTTTTTAAATCACATGTTAGAGCAGCTATCAAAGCACTCTTTGGTAGATATAAATTTAAAAGCCAAAGGGGATTTGCATATCGATTTGCATCACACAACTGAGGATTCTGGAATTGTTATAGGCGAGGCTATTGCTAAAGCTTTAGGAGATAAGAAGGGTATCAAACGATATGCCCATGCGTATATCCCTATGGATGAAACATTAAGTAGAGTTTCTTTGGATATTTCGAACAGGCCCTATTTGATTTGGAATGTGAAATTAAAAGTAGAAAAACTTGGAGAAATGGACACTGAACTGTTTAAAGAATGGTTTCAGGCTTTCTCCCAAAGTGCTGGCATTACTTTGCACGTTGAAAATATTTATGGCGATAATAGTCACCATATCATTGAGTCTTGTTTTAAAGGTTTAGCAAGAGCACTGCGTCTTGCATTAGAAACAGATTCAAGAGCAGCGGATTCTTTGCCTTCAACTAAGGGAATACTTTAAAGATTTTTTAAATGTATGTATCAATCGTTGATTATGGGACCGGTAATCTCAATTCTGTATCAAAAGCTTTAGAAGTTGCAGCAGAGCAAATAAATAAAAAAATAAATATAAAAATATCAAATAACCCTAAAGATATTTTAGATTCAGATAAAATTATCTTACCTGGCCAAGGTTCTTACAGACAATGTGCTTTAGGAGTTAAAAATATAAAAGGTTTATGGGATTCTCTTAATGAATTTGTACTAGTTAAAAAAAAACCAATCTTTGGAATTTGTGTTGGGATGCAGCTATTTTCAGAACAAGGTTATGAAGAACAGGTCACAGAAGGGTTTGGTTGGGTTAAAGGTTTTGTTAAAAAAATAGAAATAAATAACAAGGATTTAAAATTGCCTCATATGGGCTGGAATGAAGTCAATGTCGTAAAAAAAAATGATTTATTTTTAGATATTAAAAATTTATCTCATTTTTATTTTGTGCATAGTTTCGCTTTTGAGGCTAAAGATAAAAAAGATGTAATTTGTATAACAGATTATGAAAAACCAGTAATTGCAGGTGTTTTAAAAGAAAATATTTTTGGAACCCAATTTCATCCTGAAAAAAGCCAGAGCAATGGAATTAAGTTGTTGTCTAATTTTTTAAATTGGAATTTATTATGATTATATTTCCAGCAATTGATCTAAAAGATGGAAAGTGTGTAAGACTTTATAAGGGAGATTTTAACAAAACAACTATCTTCAATTCTTCCCCATTTAATCAAGCATTAGAATTTCAAAAGAAAGGTTTTACTCATCTTCACTTGGTAGACTTGGATGGAGCTTTGAAAGGAAAATCAAAAAATAAAAAAATTATAATTAAAATTATAAAAGATACTCGTTTAAATGTGCAATTAGGTGGTGGCATTAGAACATTAAAACAAATATCTTTTTGGATTAAGAATGGGGTTTCAACAGTAGTTGTTGGAACCATGGCTATTCAAAATCCCAAAATATTAAAAAAAGCATGCACTTTGTTTCCAGGACAGATTGCAGTAGCTTTAGATGTTAGAAATAATCTTTTAGCTATGAAAGGCTGGGTTAAACAAACAAAAATAAAATTAATGCAATTTTCAAAAAAATTAGAAGATTTTGGTGTGGCAAGAATTATATACACCGATATTAATAGAGACGGTACAAAGCAAGGTATTAATTTTTTTCAATTAAAAAAAATAATAAATAAAATAAATATTCCTTTAGTGGTTTCGGGTGGAGTTTCTAATATAAAAGATATTCAACAATTAGATAAATCTAGATTATTGAATGGTGTTATTATTGGTAAAGCAATTTATGATAAAACGATAGATCAAAAAAAATTAGTTCTTTTTAATAAACTATTTAATGCAAAATAAAGATTTAATTAATTTTTATCAATTTATTCAAGCTAATCAAATTAATGAGGCTAATAATGAAATCAATAAATTACTTCAAACGGAACCAAATAATTTTTTATTTCTTCATTGTTACGCATTTGTTTTATTTCAACAAAAAAATTTTTTAGAAGCGATTAAAGTATTTAAAAAATCAATCGCTCTAAATGAAGAATTTTTAGATAATTATTTTAATATAGGTCTATGTTTAATTCATTTAAGAATGAAGGATGAGGCAATATTTTATTTAAAAAAATATACTAATTATAAGCAAGATAACTGTGATGTTTATAATAATTTAGGTTTGATTTATCATGAAAATAATCAACTAGAAGATGCAACAATATGTTTTAATAAATGTATTTCAATTAATCCAAACTACGTAAAAGGTTATAATAATCTTGGTGCCACTCTTTTCAAGAAAGATTTAATTGATGAAGCAATTCATGTTATTGAAATTGGCTTAAAAATTGATCCCTCATTTATTGATCTTAATTTAAATTTAGCAAGATGTCTGACAAGAAAAGGTTATTATCTAAAAGCTATAAAAATTTTAAAAAATCTTCTTAAAAATAATCCAAATAATCATAATATTTTAGCATTAATCGGAGATTACCATATTAAAGTGGGAAAAATATTAGAGGGATTTCATTTTATAGATGAAAGTCTAAAAATTTATGAAGATCAGACATTATATGAGTCAAAGCTACTTAGCTATTTTTACAAGGAATATCTAGATTTAGATAATTATTATAAAGATATCGATAAGTTAAAAAAAATTTATAGTAAAAATTCTATAGTTAGAAATCAAAATAAACCTTTTTCTTTTGATAAACAAATTAGAATAGGATTTATATCTGCAGACTTTAGAGAACATGCAGTTAGCTACCAAGTTTTTGATGTAATTAAAAATTTATCTGAGAATTTAGAATTAAAATTATATTTTTATTTTAACAAATTGGAAGAAGATGAAATTTCAAAAAGTTATAAAAAATTAAATATCAATTGGACAAATATCTTTAAACTTTCTGATGAAGAACTTATTAATAAGTTAAGGGATGACAATATCCAAATTCTATTCGATTTAAGTGGATTTACAAAAGGAGGAAGGCCAAATATTTTTTATAATCAACCTTGTTCCATTCAAATTTCTTGGTGTGGGTATCTTGCTTCGTTTGCAATGGGACAAAATCATTACATTTTTGCTGATAAATTTACAATACCTGCGGAGGATGAGAGTAAATACAAAGAAAAAATCTATAGATTAGATAAAACTTGGACAGTCTTAAGCAAGAATTATAATGTTGTTGCAAACAATAATCTCCCGGCACTTAAAAATAAATTTATATCATTTGGAAGTTTTAATAATATTTTAAAGATTAATAACAAAGTAATAGAAATTTGGTCTAAAATATTATGTAAAGTATATAACTCTAGATTATATTTATTTAGTGATAATTTTAATGAAGAAGAATTTAAAAGTTATTTTATAAAATTATTTTTAGAAAAAGAAGTAAAGTTAAATCAACTATATTTTGAGCCAAACTTAGATAGAAATGATCTTTTGAATAAATATAATTCAGTAGATATTACTCTAGATACCTTTCCATATAGTGGCGGTACCACTTCTTTAGAGTCTTATTGGATGGGGGTCCCCGTTTTAACAAAAAAAGGTAATTATTTCATTTCGAAGAGCACAGAAAGTATTAATAATAATATTAACTTAAACGAATGGATTGCAAATGATGAGGAGGATTATATTAATAAAGCTGTAAAATTTTCCAGTAATTTCCTTTCTTTACAATCTTTAAGAAATTATCTTTTGGAAAATAGAGAAAAATTTATTATTTTCGATAGCAAATATCTTGCAGATAATATCTTGGATGCATTAAAAAAATTAATGATAAAACAAAATGCTTAAAAAGAGAATTATACCGTGTCTTGACGTTAAAGATGGCAGAGTTGTCAAAGGGATTAATTTTTTAAATTTAAAAGATGCTGGAGATCCTGTGGAGCAGGCAAAGATATATGATAAAGGTGGAGCTGATGAAATATGCTTTTTAGATATTACCGCATCTAATGAAAATAGAAAAATTTTATTAAATAAAGTTAGCGCTACTGCAAAAAGTTGTTTTGTTCCTTTAACGGTTGGTGGTGGAATTTCTAGTGTAGAAGATATTAAAAATTTACTCCTTGCCGGAGCTGATAAAGTCTCAATTAACACTGCAGCAGTAAAAAACCATAATTTTATAAAAGAAAGCTCTATTAAATTTGGATCACAATGCATTGTCATTGCAATTGATGCAAAAAAAGTTGGAACTAATAAATGGGAAATTTTTACCCACGGTGGAAGAAATGCAACGGGTATTGATGTTATTAATTATGCAAAGATTGCAGAAAAAAATGGTGCTGGTGAAATACTTCTAACTTCCATGGATAAGGATGGAACAAAATCAGGTTACGACCTTGAGCTAACAAAGGCTATATCTAGTTTAGTTTCTATTCCTGTTATTGCATCAGGAGGTGTTGGCACCCTTGAAGATTTATATGATGGATTTAATCAAGGTTCAGCAAGTGCAGTCTTAGCTGCCTCAATATTTCATTATGGAGAATATTCAATAATGGATGCAAAAAACTATTTAATTAAAAAGGGAATACCAATAAGAATTTAATTATGTTTAAAAATCTAGAAGAACTTATTCAAAAGATAAAGAAACAAAAGAACAAAAATCCAAAAATTTCCTATACAGCAAGCCTAATAAAAAAAGGAAAGAATTTTTGCATAAAAAAATTTACAGAAGAGGCAAAAGAACTTGCGACTTCAGCAAAATATTCAAATAAAAAAAATATAACTCATGAAGCAGTAGACTTATTATATCATTTCTTAGTTCTTTTAGAATTTAAGAAAATTTCAATGACTTCAGTAATGAAGGAGTTGAAGAGAAGGCAAAAAATTTCTGGAATTCAGGAAAAAAAAAATAGAAAAAAAAATGTACGATAAGAATAATATTTTTGCAAAAATATTAAGAGGTGAAATTCCTTGCGATAAAATTTATGAAGATAAATTTTCACTTGCCTTTAAAGATATTAACCCCCAGGCTAAAATTCATGTTTTAGTTATTCCAAAGGGAGCTTATGTAGATATGAACGATTTTGCAGCAAATGCTAAAAGTGATGAGATTGAGGGTTTAATTAGGGCTTTAGGAAAGGTTGCAGATATTTTAGGGGTATCTACAACGGGGTATAGATATTTAGGAAATAATGGCAGAGATGGTGGTCAAGAAGTACCTCATTTGCATTTTCATATTTTTGGTGGAGAAAAATTAGGAAGAATGATCCATAAGTAATATGGAAAGGTCCATAGATAGGTTTTATCTTCATCTTCTCAATTATAAAGATTTAATTAGATCCAATTGTAAGGAAAAAAATTTAGAAATTTTAATAGAAAAAAAACCAACTATTGATCTTTGCAAATTCTTTTATAAAGAGATTGGAAAAGATTTTTTTTGGCGGGATAGATTAAAGTGGAGTGATGGTGATTGGACCAACTATATAAGCCAGGATTTTTTTAAATTATATATTTTAAAATCTAATAATAAGTTAGCTGGATATTATGAGTTACTCTACAACCCCACTAACCCTTCTATGGAAATTGCATATTTTGGTATATTTAAAGAGTTTTTTGGCAAAGGAATAGGCGGATATTTATTAACCGATGCAATATTAAACTCTTTTAAAGAAAAAATTAATAAAGTCTGGGTACATACTTGTACTCTTGACCATCCCAATGCTTTGAAAAATTACCTCGCAAGGGGCATGACTATTTTTAAAACAGAAAAAATATTCTTTAATCCTGAGAATTTATAATTTTAATTTGGAATCTGAAATTTTTCATTAGAAATAACGTTCATTTTTATATTTTTCATCATAAATTCAAGTGTTGATTTGTCATAATTTTTTATTCTCCAACCAAGAATTGTGAAATTTTTAGGCTCAAAATAAATATCAACGCTTTCATTAGAACTTATTTCAACGGTAGCAACAATAAAATTATTACTAATATTAAATTTTTCAATATTTGATAATTTTTCTATTAAACTTTCTTTATCAAGCATAATTCCTAAAGGAGTATCTTTGATACTATAATTATAATTTTTATTTTCTTCTTTATTTATTAAGTACAAATAATCATCGTTAACTATAATTTCTTTTTTTTGTTCATCATAAATGCAGCGCATTTTTTTTGGATAAACTAAAATACAACTTCCATTTTCTTGTCCATCACTTGAAAGTTGCGTAAAATTAAACTGTAAAGAATTCATCTTTTTTAAATTTTCAATTATTTTATTTTTTTCTAAAGCATTTAACTGATTACAAAAAAATAATAGCACTGTTAAAACAGTACAAAGTAATTGTTTCATTTGAATTAATAAATTTCTCTTTTACCTACGTGATTGGCTGGACTTATAATTTTTTCTTCTTCCATTTGGTCAATAATTCTAGCTGCTCTATTGTAGCCAATTCCAAGTTTTCTTTGTAAAAAACTAGTAGAAGCCTTGCCTTCAGTTTTAATTATTTCAACTGCTTTGCTATATAATTCATCTTTTCCATCGGCATTCAGTACAACTTCATCATTTTCCTGCTCTTCAATTTTAGTAACCTCCTCAATATAAGTTGGTGTACCTTGTAATCTTAAGAATGTTGAGACTCGTTCGATCTCTTTTTCAGAAACATAAGGACCATGAATTCTAATAATCCTACTTGCTGAAGACATGAAAAGCATATCACCGTTTCCAAGTAATAATTCAGCCCCTTGCTCTCCAAGAATTGTTCTGCTGTCTATTTTTGATGTTACCTGAAATGAAATTCGAGTTGGAAAATTTGCTTTAATTGTTCCTGTGATCACATCAACGCTCGGTCTTTGTGTTGCCATAACGATGTGTATTCCTGCAGCCCTTGCCATTTGTGCAAGCCTTTGGATGTAGTTTTCTATCTCTTTACCTGCAATCATCATCAGATCAGCCATTTCATCAACAATGACAACGATATATGGCATTTTTTTCTTAGATTCTGATGGAGCTTTTTCATTAAATCCTGAGATATTTCTAACTCCAATTTCAGTCATCTCTCGATATCTTTTTTCCATTTCTTTAACTACCCATTTTAAAGCTGTTGTTGCTTTTTTAGGTTCAGTGATAACAGGCGTTAATAGATGAGGTATTCCTTGATAGATTGAAAGCTCTAACATTTTTGGGTCAATCATTATTAATTTACAATCATCAGGCTTATGCCTGTAAAGAATTGATAAAATTAGAGTGTTGATACAAACAGATTTTCCAGATCCTGTTGTTCCAGCAATTAAAAGATGTGGCATTGAAACTAAATCACCCACAATTGGAAAACCAGAAATACTTTTGCCAAGTGTTATTGGAATTTTAATATCTTTATTATTAAATTCTTTGCTAGAAATTATTTCTTTTAAAGCAACGTTTTCCCTAACTTTATTAGGTATCTCTATTCCAATGGTACTTTTGCCAGGAACCGTTGCAACTCTTGTAGATATAGAACTAGTGTTACGTGCTATGTCTTCAGATAGATTAATAATTTTTGATGTTTTTATTCCAGCGATTGGTTCAAATTCATATAAGGTTACAACAGGCCCAGCACTAACTCTTTTAATTTCACCTGAAATACTAAAATCTAAAAGAACATTTTCTAAAAATTTTGACTGCGTCTTGTAACTTTCCTCATCTAATTGATTTTCAATCTTAATAGGATCATCAAGAAGTTTTA
>Ga0315904_10006380_pt1 | contig 16152 bp, 12 predicted proteins | sample LakEriMetagenome_6_FD_203529 | JGI IMG/M metagenome (GOLD analysis project Ga0315904, IMG submission 203529) | Freshwater fungal communities from buoy surface, Lake Erie, Ohio, United States - Buoy 12 MA120 | ecosystem: Environmental > Aquatic > Freshwater > Lake | place: USA: Lake Erie, Ohio... | reverse complement strand
CTCAACCTCGAGTTGGCCGGGGCTTGCCATTTGGGGTCGTGAAGTTGCTCGGTGCCGGAGCCGCGTCCGTTGTTCGTGGGACGAAATCCCTTGATGCCGCGTGGTCCTTCGAGTTCGGCGATGTTGCTCCAGGCGCTGTAACCGCTGTCGGAAAGGTCACTCGATGGTTTGTCGGTGGCCACGGCCTTGCCGAGCTTGGCTGGGATCGCCGCGTTGAAGTCTGTCGAGCGGACGATCGTGGTGTCGTAGGTGATGTTGGCGTAGCCAAAGACATAGTCGTCCACGTTGAGCACCGGCATCTTCGCCACCCACTGCCCTCCTTGCTGCATGCCGGTAGTGTCGCGCCAGGAACGGGCGTAGCTGCACGGGTTCTTGAGCGCGTAAAACATCTCCACCTTGCGCACGGCATCGGGTGAGGTAGGCGTGATGACGAGTTCCGGCACACCATCGGCATCCAGACGGATTTCCGACTTCGGACGATCCGGCCAGACCACGTCTTTGCCGAGCACATGCTTTTCCAACCAGAACTTCGTGTTGTGCCCGATCTTCTCGGTGTCGTGATGACCACGAGCTTGAATCGCAAATGACCACGGCACGTTCTTCGGGAACTTCTTGAAGCTCTCCAGGCCGCGTTCATGCCCGCCATGATGATCGTTTGAGCCATTCAAAAACAAGGTCGCCGCCGTGATGAAGGGCACATGGGCCTCAGGCGCGATGGAAGCCAAGATGATCTCCTCGCCCGGCGACTTCGGCGGCTCGACGTAAGGCACGTTGTAAAGCCAGACCTGCTTGTCGCGGTAGTAGTCGTTGTAGCCGATGCCGAAGTAGGCGGCGACGGCCTTCACCCGCGGATCGGTGGCGAGATTCCACATCAGCGTGCCGCCATACGAATAGCCCGTCGCCCCGAGCCGCGTGCGATCCACTTCCTTCTGCTGCTCGAGATAGCTCAGCACCCGCCGCTGAATGGCATACCACACATAGTCGGAGGTCTGCTTCGGATCCGTGATTTCCTTTCCATCCAGGTCCTTCGCCCGCGCCGGTCCTGCCACCGTTCGATCCATGTTTCCGTGCCGCAGCTTCTCCGGATACTTCGTGAAGTGAGGCCGGCTTCCTGTCTTGCCGCAGTAGTCATGTGCCATCACCGCCCAGCCATCCTCGACATACTTCTTGTCCGGCTCCGGCGCCCCCATCCAGCCATGCACCACCAGCAGTCCCGGAGCCTTCACCGCACCCGTCTTCACCCGGTAACGGCAATAAACACGAACCTTCTCACCGAGCACATACGCGCTGATGTAAGAGTCGCGATTGAAGATGCCGTCTTTCGTTTCCACCTTCACGACCTCCTCTTTGAAGTCGCCCTGATCAGGGTCGTAGTCCTTCCACAGAGCGGCAGGTGTTGGGAAGGGTGCGGCGGCGTGCAGCGATGCCAGCGGTGTGAGCAGCAGCGTGAAGAGAAGGGAGCGTTTGAGCATGAAAAGGAGCAATCGTCGTGAGTCACGATTCTCTACGCCCGCCGTCCTGAGAATCTACCGCCGCAGCGCATTGATCAGCTCATCCAGCTTGTTCAGCACATCCTGCATCTGGCTCTGGTTGTAGCTACCATCGGCCCCTTGGCTCAGCGTGCCCACGCCGTTGCTGTTGTTGCTGGTTTGAGCCAAAGCATTCGCGATGGCATTGTTCAGATCGTTGATCGTCGCTCGCTGCTGGATGTCAGCATTGAGCGAGGTGAGTTGCGAACGCATCTCGGCGCTGGAAAGCGGTGCATTGTTCGCGGGCTTAGTTGGATCGAAGGGCATCGTGTTAGCGGGGTTGAAGTTCGACAAAAGAATGGGGACAAGAGAATGGGTGAAGGGATCTGAAGTTCTGATTCTTCTGTCCCCATTCTCTTGTCGATGATCAGGGCATCACGGACTCACCATGACCTTCATGGGTTTGGTGGGATCGAAAGGCATGGCGTTTCAGAAGACAATGGGACTCGGAGACTGGGAGAAGAGGAGACACTGCCGAAGGCCGATGCGGGAGCGATGAGCCAGTCTCCTTGTCTCATCGTCTCCCCATCTCCTTGTCTGGCTCGCCTACGGCGAGACCGTCACCTTCACCACATCGGTCCAGTCGCCGTTCGGGGTGCCTTTGTCCCAGAAGCGCATGCGGTATTCGCGCACTTCGGGTTGGCCGGCCACCAGCAGCGGGCGCTCGTCCATGTAGGGGCTTTCGGTGTCGATGGCTTGGAACTCCCACGCGCCCGTGCCGCGACGGCTTTCGATATACACGCCCATGTGGCCGTATTTGGCGAAGGTCAGCTTCACGCACTGGCAGCCCGCGCCTTGCAGCAGGTCGGCGCTGAACTTCGGCAGCGCCTTCTCCGTCACCGCTGCGCCCACGATGCCGAGATCGGTGCCGATGGCTTCGGTGTAGCCCGCGCTGAGCTTCATTTTGGAAATGAGGGCAAAGATACGGTTCAGCGTGCCAGGGACGGCAGCGGTGACGCCTGCGGGCAGGGCAGGCGCGGTGAAGGTCGGCAGCACCATCGCACCGGTGCCGCCACCGGTGAGCACATCATCCACAGCATCCGTGGTGCTGGGCGAAAAGGCCCGCACGGCGGTGAGCCAGGTGCCGAGCACGTAGTTGGCGTATTTCGCGTCATTGACGCTGGCGGTGATGTCTCCGGCGATGACGCCGAGCACGGCCCCGTGGATGGGGAGCTTGGCGGCGTAGTTGTCGAGCCAGTTGACCTGGTCTCCGATGCGGCTGGGGTAGTAGTCTTGGCGTTTCACTTTGGATTTGGGTTGAGGTTGAGGTGAAAAGTAGTCGGACGGCTGGTCCCACGAACCGCTGTCCCAGGTGGATTGGTCCCAGTTCATGAGTGTGGTCCGCACAGTCCTCTGTGCGGTGCTTGGGGTTGTTCGATGACCGCACAGGGGACTGTGCGGACCACTTTGGTGACAGACCCGCACGCGGCGGGGTGTCCGTTCCGCGCTACGGGGGCACCGCTGCGGGCGGCGGGGGCTTCGGTGGCGCAAATGGGGGCCGCCCCCGGCTGGCGGAGCGCTGCCCCCGCGCCGTGGACCGCTGCCCCCGGCGGGTGGAACTCCGCCCCCGCGCCGCATGGGGGCACCGCTGCACGGCGGAGCGCTGCCCCCGGACGGCTCAGCGACGCCCCCGCAGGCCGGAACTCCGCCCCCGGAGCGTCCAGCGCAGCCCCCGCAGCGAATGGGGGCGTCGTTTTCCGGGGGAAAAGCCCCGTTTCAGGCCGGAAAGCGGCACCCAGAGGCGAAAACGAGGCAGTTGGAGCAAAAATCAGCTTCATCGCGGTCGGCAGGTGGAATGGCGGTGATCAGAGCACAGGCCCCGCGAATGGCGGTAGTCCGATATTCAGGACGGAGGCTGCCAGCCTGGGAGATGGCTTCGCCGGAGACTCGAAGACGATGAGATTTAGACTCTCCCTGTCTCCGCATCTCAAAGTCTCCTTGTCTTCAAGAATCCTCCATCCCGCCGAAGAACTTCTCCAGCGTCACTCCCAGCCCCCACGCCAGCCGTGCCAGCACATGCACACCGGGGATGGTTTCACCGCCTTCGATGCGGCTGATGGTATCCCGCGAGACGCCGCACTTCAGCCACAGCGCATACATGCTCAGGCCAATGCCTTCCCGCAGCTCCTGATGACGACGTGGCAGCCGCTCGCGGATGCGCTCGGCGTAGTCGTGGGCGTCGTGGTTGTCCGGCGCGGTGGGCATGGTGGTTCATCCCCAGAGTTCGTTGAACATGATTTGTTTCTCGGTCGCGTTGAGCGGAGAGCGCGAAACGGCGTTCCAAGCGGCGTTGATGTCCTGCTTAGGCCAGCTCTGAGCTATGAGGGCGGCGAGTTTCGAGCGCATCTTGGAACAAGGAATCTCAGGGAGCAGTTGAAGTGCTTTTGCATGTTGCCCTCTCAAATGCCCGCGAATGCGCTTTGCTTTGCGGAAGGCGTCGTGGTTGTCCGGCGCAGTGGGCATGGGACCTCATGCGGCAGGAAACGCAGCCAGCGGTGCGAACAGCACGATGGCGAGGAAGGTGAGGGTGATTTTCATTTGGGTCAGCCTGCGAATTTTCCGTGCTTCATGTGCGGTTTGAGTTCCTCGAAGCGCCATTCGATCTCGGCTATCTCGTTCTGCGAGAGATTGAGTTCGCTCACGATCGGCTTGGCGGGCGTGGTGCCGCCGGGGCCGTATTCACGCGAGGTCAGCGTGTCGAAGACGCCCCGCAGTTTCAGCAGATACAGACTATAGCCGCGCAGATTGCCAGGATGCGTGTGCTCCAGATCCAGCATGAGGAGCAGCTTCGCGTAGAGGTCTTTTAGCAAGGCGGGATCAGAGCCGCTGCGCATGAGTCGCCAGATTTTGGCAAGCAGATCGGCGTAGGCGCTGCGTTCGGTGACGAGCCCCTCCGTGCCGAGACGGGATTCGTAGAGCCAGCCATAGGCACCGCGGGCGCTGAAGACGCTGCGGATGGCCGGTGAGGCGAGCAATTCATGCGTGCGGGGAATGACCGGGTTTGCCTCTTCCTTCACGAAGCCGAAGTTGGGAAACTCCCCGGCCAATTCGATGAGCAGCGCGGTCGATGGGCTGATGCCGCCCGTGCGCGCGGTGGTCTGGATCATCACCGGGCGGTCAGTGACGACCTCCGCCAGCGCGCGCCAGTATTGCCGCAGGTCCTCCTGGGTTTTGCCGTTGTCCGGCGGGCGAGAGATGATGGCGACAGACTTCAGTGTCTTGGCGTGCTTCGCATACACGAGCATCTCGTCGGTGTCCCGGCCCTGCACGCCGAGGCAGAGCGCGGTGGTCTTTAGCTTGCCGCAGGTGCGTGCGAGCACCTCCATGCCCTCCAGCTTTTCGTCCTGGGTGAGCAGGTCGATGCTGTCATTTGATTGCGGCCAGATCATGCCGGGACTCTCGCACCAGTCCATGAACCGTGCGGAGCGTGCCAGCACCTCGAAATCGACCGCTCCCTCCGTCTTGAAGGGCGTGGAGAGGATCGGGAAGGGGCCGCGAAAGCGGGGGAAGTCTGCGCTGCGGAAGGGCCTGGCTGTTTCTGGGGCCTGCGCATGCAGTGCCGGCGCGAGGCTGGAAAAGGCGAGCGTGCCTGCGGCGGAGCGGAGGAAGTGGCGGCGGTGCATGGGGGTGGATGGTTGAATGATGCCTATTTGGTCTTGTGCAGTGTTTTGATAAAAAGGATGAGCGAGTCGATCTCGTGATCCTTGAGCACACCGAGGTAGGAAGGCATGCCGGCGCCGGTGCGTTCCGGCTCGTAGCCGGCCTGCACGCGGCGGGCGGGATCCAGGATCGACTCGCGGATGTAGGCACCGTCGGCGTTGGTGATGTTTGAGCCATCAGCAAAGGTGCGTGGTGCATTCCATAGGCCGGTCCATGGCGGCCCAACGGTGGTTTTGGCTCCGAGGGCTGCCGCTGGTGGCGCGGGCAGGCTGGGATCACCCGTGAGATGGCAGGCGATGCAGGCATAGCGCACGGCCACTTCTTTCCCGAGCGCGGCGGTGGGCTGGATGGCGGCACCGGCCGCCGCGAGGTCACCGCGCGGGGTCAGATCGACTTCGTTCGTGTCAAATCCATGCGCGGTGAGATCCAAGGACGGCAGCGAGTGCATGGTGAGATAGGCGTTTTCGATCTTCTCCACGCCGGGTGCGGGCAGCCGGTAGGTGAGGCGCAGCGTCTGGGCAGGACGCATGGCCGCGATGCCGAGGAAGATGGATTTCCCATCGATGGAGAGTCTGGCGCTGGAGATGGCGATGGCCTCCTGGCCGGGCTGATCGTTGTCCGTGCGATAGTTCCCGGAGCCGTAGAGATGCGCCTGGTGGTAATTCCAACGGTCCGCAGAGTAGCGGCCGAGCTGGGTGACGAGTTCGGCGGACAGCGGTGCGTCGAAACGCATCAGGATGCCGCGTTTTTCCGCGCGGATCTCACGCGGCAGCCAGCCGGGTGCCCTGCCCGGACGCACGCGATAGATGCCGCCCACGCGGCTGCCCACAGAGGGGAAGCCGGAAATTTGAAAGCCGGCAAGGTAGAGCAGGCCATCACGCGGATGCACGCGGCCGTTCAAGAGGGCGGAGGGAAAGCCGGAGAGCAAAGGCATGACGGCGCCCTGACCACCATCGGCATCAAGGTAGATTTTGAAGATCTCCGGCCGGCTGTAGGCAAGGTGCACGAGCGAGCCGTTCAGCGCACCCATCGCTGGCTCACGGCCATCGCGCGCCCGGATCCACACCTGGCTGGCCGCGGATTGATGGATGAAATGCGGGATCCACAGTTCCGCGGGAGCGATCGGCGCGGGATGCACGGGATTGGCGCCGAATTTCTCCGGCTGAAATCCAAAATAACGTCCCTTCTCGATGCGATAGACCGGCGTGGCGGGTTTCCAGTTTCCTTGCTGGTCGGTGGCGGTGAGCAGCCCGGTCTCGGCATCGTAGCCCAGATAGGGCTGGCGCAGGCCGCTGGCGATGACTTCGAAGGCACGGCCATCTGCCGCCACCTTCACCACCACGCCATTGGATTTGCCGATGGTGGTGCCCACCTGGCCGCCCAGCGCTAGGTAAAAGCCGCCTTCGCGCGCCGCGATGATGTCCATCGGATAATTCCGCGTCTCGGCGGACTGCGCGACGATGTCGGAGAAGTTCTCATGCCAGTCCGCCTCGCCATTGCCGTCGGTGTCGTGCAGCCGCACGATGCCGTTGCGATCAAAAACATGGATCACGCCATCCACGAGGCACAGGCTCTGCGGCTCATGCAGCCCGGAGGCAAAGCGGCTCCATCTCGCGGCATTGGTGCCGAGGCCATCCACCATCCATACATCGCCATCGAAGGTCAGCACCACGGCCCGGCCATCGGCCAGGAGTTCGAGGTCCACCGGCCGCACGTTCCGCTTCCATGGATTGGGCAACGGCAAAGGCAGATCATCAAACACCCAGGGCGCGTCCTTGGCGGCGGGGGGGATCGCTCCTGGCGTCACCGGTGTCTGCCATCGTCGCGCGGGTGCTTGCGTCGCTGGAAAGGCATCGGCTGAATCCAAGGAAATCGTGCCCTGCGGCGACAGCACGATGCGGTGGATCGTGGGCTTTTTGGAAGCAAGCACACTCAACCAGTCGGCCTCTCGTGGGCCGGCCCGCACATGCAGCCTCGCCTCACGCGGGCCGATCTCGATCCACCGGACCGCCGACCCGCCATCGGCCATGAAACGCTCGCGTATGCGCGTGCGGCCGATCGTGTATTCCAACTGCGCTCCACCATTCACCAGGCGGATGCCGTTGAAGCGTCCCAGGGCTTCCGGCAGCGGTCCGAGTCCGCTTTCACCCTCCTCCGCCTCGCCGCGACCCCTCGGGTCCTGTAGTGATGGAGCGTCTCCAATGCCGATACCCGGCTGGGGTGGCAGCGTCGCCAGAGGCGTGCCGATCGGATGTGGCAGCTCCGCCTGCCCCGGGGCCGCCTTGCGGCTCGGCAGGCGGTAGCTGCCGGTGCCCATGCCATCCATCGAGAGGTATTCGCCCTCCGCGTTCGCCTGCCAGATCAGCGCCCAGCGCAGCAGATCGGGATCAAAGCAGCCCCATAACCCTTTCCCCGCACACATGAGGATGCCCCGCGGAGTCAGATTCCCCGGCTGCGGCCTCGGGCCGAATTTTCTCGCATCCACCGTCTGGGTGAAGAAGGGAAAATCAGCCTCCACATAGGAGGCGAAGGGGGATTCAAGCTGCAGGTGCGCTTTGTCCTGAGCCATGGCCAGCGGCGTGAGGAGCAGGGCGGTGAGCAGGGCAAAGGGATGTTTCATCTGGAAACGTGAATGATGGAAGTCCGCTTGATGCATCCAGAGTCAGCGCGGAAGTGCCTCTTTTTCGATCCAAGGGATGCCTTGGAAGAGCTGGGTTATGTCGTCCTGCCCGAGGGCTGTCCCGATGACTTCGACCTCATCGATTTCTCCCGTGAAGCGGAGTCCCTGTCCGTCCGGCTGGCGGAAGGCGATGTCGTTGGCCACATGGGTGCGCTGGTAGGCGGGAGGCACATCAGGCCGGGCGGAGATGAGCTTTCCATCGTGCCAGAGCGAGATGGAGGTGAGGTCGTAAACGAAGACGAGGTGGTTCCAGCCTTCGTGGAGCGGAGCCTTGCCAAGGAGTTCGGCTTTTGTCCCGGCGAGTTCGAAGGCGAGGTGGATGCTGCTGTCTTGACGGAGTTCGAGTTGGAACGGATCGGCACGCAGGGATTTCCAGCCGGGAGTTTCGCCTGCAGGCTTGCCCATTTTGACCCAGAAGCTGAGGGTGCGGGGGCCGAGCGGGGCGGACTTGGAGCGTAACTGGATGCTGGTCTTGGCGGACAGGCGCAGGGCTCCGCCGAGGTGCCCGCCCTCGCGGAGCCACTCAAAACCGTCCGCTGCATACCCGGCGCGGTGCACGCGCGGGCCATCGCCGATCCAGGCGCGGCCGGACTGGTGATCGATGCCGTAATCATTGAGCCGTGCACCCGCGCCCTCCTCGAATCCAAGGTGGAAGTAGGGCAGGCGGTTGCGGGGCAGTTGGGTTTGCTTCACCTGGCTGGCGGTGAAGGGGTTTGCGGACCACATGCTGCCGCTGAGGACGAAGTCGTCGAACGAACCTTGGGTTTCGATCCAGGGCAGCGCGGCGACCTTCTTGCCAGCGGGCGATTCGACAGCGACCGCCGGAGAGTAAACCATTTGTCCGGATTCAAGCAACGCGGCTGCGGAGACGACGCGGAGGCCCTCAGGCTCGGGAAAGAGCGGGACGTCGCGGGTGAAGACACCGGTCGCGGGAAGCGGGAAGTCGAGGTTCGGATCGGTGCGATCATGGCAGAGGATGAGCGAAACGGTGACCGGCTTGCCCTCGTGCTGGATCGTCCGCGTGAGGCGGCCGGACCGGAGGTCGGAAAGGGTGGTCTCGATGGCGGCATCCGCGTTTCCTGCGGGGATGAGGCGCACGGCGGCGTTTCGCGGAGCGTCGATGCGGATGAGGCGGGCGGCTTTGCCCCCATACCGGGAGCTGTGGGGCGCGATGGATGGGAAGCGCACCGGAGCAGGGCCGGCCTCCGTGACGCCGATCTCGGGCCACGCGGCGGGCGTGTAGAAATCGATGACACTACCGTCGGTGATGGACAGCTCCATGGGGATGTCGGCGGAGGTTTGCAGGCGGATGAAGAGATTTCGGAGGAGGTCAGGCGAGGGCTTTTCGGCATCGCGAAAGACGCCGAGGCTGCGGGTGCCGTCCTGCAGATGCAGCCTGCGGATGGGCGAGCCGGCTTTGGCGTCCACGGTCACGCGCGCGATGGAGTCTGACGATACCGCAAGACCGAGCGAACCATCCGGGGAGACCTTGGAGAGGTTGATGGCGTAGCCGTTCGGGAACCGCACGAGATTCGCGCTGAGCCGCACCGGCGGGAGCAGCAGGTTGTCGTGAAGCAGCCTCCACGCTTCCGTGTCCGAAGACCTGACCGAAACGGTGACCCTAGGCTGCACGGCATCGAATTTGCCGATGGCGCTTCCGCTCTCCCAGTTCATCTCGGTCAGGTTCCGTCCATTGGCCGGGCAGGGGGCGGTTTCGCTTTCGAGGTGGATGGGATCGCCACCGCCGACGGGAGTGAGCACCACCTTCACGCGAAGGGCGAGTCCTTGTCCGGCGGCGGGCAGGCCGAGGACCTGGAAGTTCAGACGATCGCCGAAGATGCACTCAACGGGATACGCGACGATGGCCTGTGGCGCGGCGAACGGGCTCTTGCCCGTGGCGGTGTGTTCGCGGAGGTATTTGATGATGGTGTTGTATCCCCAGACGTTGCGGCTCGAGGGGACGAGCTGGGTTTCGTTGCAGTCGTTCCACGTGACGAAGCTGATCTGGCGGTAACCGAGCTTTGTCCAAGTATCGAAGGAGTCGAGCACCGTGCGCACTCCATTGAAGGGCACCCGGATGGCCTGGGACGGACGGTTCGAGCTATCATAGCCGGCCCCCAGGGAGGGCACGAAGTAAAAGCCGGGCGCGTCTCGGCGGAGCCGCTTGTCAATGGCTGCGGCCACCGGCGGGCGCGCGTCCATCTCAAAGGTGGTGGCGGCTTCAAATCCCATCTTCAACCATTGGAGAGCGCCCGGCTCGAAGGGTTTCGACCAGACGCGCCGCCCCAGCGCCGGGAGGTCGAGGATCGTGGCCTCGGTGATGGTGGGAGCGAGCAGGGTGTTCACGTTGCGGGCTTTGAGGGCTTCGTTGAAAGCACGCACCGCATCGGGATTCTTTTCCCACTTGCCGGAGTAGTAGGTGAAATGAACGGGACGACCCTCGTGCAGGAAGACATGCGGGTTTCCTTTGAACCTCTCCGTGAACTTCGCGATGGTGTCGGCGGCTTTGACAGGGTCATCGCCGAAGCCGTCCCACAGCGGTGCCACATAAAACATCCGGCCGGTTTCCTCCCGGATCAACCTGGCGGCCTCGAACATCTTGGAATCGGGGAAAGCCATCATCTGGAAGCCATCCAGACCGCTGTCGAGGGCCATGCGGATGTGTTCCTTGAACTCCTCGAGCGTGGAGGTGGACTGGGAGCTGAAGGGCCACGCCTCGTTGTTTCCTTCAAAGTGGGCGTGGATGTTGCCGTTCGGAATGACGGGCATCATGTGGCCCCAGAAGACGACCCGATCATCGGCGTGGAGCGCGGCTAGTGATGCGAGCAGCAGGGTGGATAGGAGCGGGAGGAACGGTTTCATTGTAAACTTCAGCAGGTTCAGGTTTCGTGGTTGATCTCTTGTCTCATCACTTATTGCGCGACGTGGGTGCTCGCTTGAGTTCGATGATCCGGCACCGCGTCACGAATGAGGATGGACGCATCCACGCCATCCACGAAGTGCCCGGCAAAGACCTCGGACTTGGGCAACGAGGACAGCTTCTCGCTTTCCCCTGGCTTGCGGGCCATTGACGCCTTCAGCATCACGAACGCAGTCCCAGTCGGCAGCAGCAGCCGCGTGGAGGCTGCCTGCCAGGTGGCCGGCTCGCGATCCACATCACACTTGCCGATGCATTGGGCCAGCGCGTTCTTTTCGATGTCCCACTCCGTTGTTCCGGGAAGCTCTTTGTCAGCATCGAGCGCATAAATCATGACTAGCCCTTGGTAGTGCTCCGCCGCTGGAAAAGGCACCGCATTGAAATGGGCTGACAAGGTCATCACGACATCAGCGCTTTTTGATTGGCCCAGATACGGCCGCACGTCGATTACTCGCATCAAATCACCCTGCTGGCTCCGCCCTTGCTCTGTTCTGCCTTCGTAATCAGAGCGCAGCAGCCGGGCCATCTTCCAGCCGTCTTCAGGTTTCACACCCTCAGACTCCAGCACGATCTCCGAGTAATCCCCGCTCCACACGTTTGGCTCCGGCGGCACTCCCGTGACCAGTGGCGCAGGCCCGCTCTCAAAGCTCTCCTGCAAGAGCGACACAACCTTTTCCAACGAACGCACGCCAAAACCAAACACCATCGACGCGCTGAACAACCCAATCACCAAACCCGCCGCCGCCGCCGTGAGCGGACGCCAGGAGGTCCAGGGCAAGCGCGTCTGACGAGCCATGCTTGTTGCAGCACCAGCCACCGCCATTTGCTGGAGCTTGCGGCGCTTGAAGGAACGTCGGAGGTCCACATTGAGTTGAGTCCGCGATGCCAGATAGACCAGAGCTTCGGGATCGGTTTCCAATCGCTGAAGTAATAGCGCGTGCTCGGATTCCGGCAAAACACCGTCGAGATAGAGGTCCACAAGTTGGCGTTCGGAGTCAGTCATAAAGTCATCCTGGAGAATTCGTTGTTCACGCAATCGGCGACCAGATTGCGAATGCGAAACAGCATCACCCGCACGGCACCAGCGGAGGACTCGATGGCCTCTGCTACGCGCTCCATGGGCGCGTCATCCTCGTAGCGTAGCGCCAGAAGTTGCCGCGACTTTTCCGGCAGTTTATCGAGACAATGCTCCAGCGCCTCGTGCCGTGCCATGCGCTCTGGCTGCTGATGCACGAGCACCTCGGCGAGCTGCTCCATCAGCGCTTCAGAGAACACCAGCCGCTCCCGTCCCTGTTTCCGATAGTGGTCTGCAATCCGCGACTTCGCGAGCCACAACGCCCACGCGATAAAGGGCCGCGTCCCATCATATTCATCGAAGCGCCGTGCCACCGTAAGCGCCACCTGTTGCACCACATCCTCTGCATCATGCACACCGTTCACTGCCGCGAACACAAACGCCTGCACCGATGGCTCCGCTTCCAGCCAAAGCCGGGTCAGCCGCTCGCGCGCATCTATTTCGTATTCGTGGTTCACATCCGTATGCCGCGCTGATCCGCAAAATGTTAACAGAAAAAATGAAGTTTGTGAGCCGCTGCTGCAACCACGGCTGATTCCGCGCCCACGTGCCAAGGTGGACTAAGCTCAAGCCCATCGCTTTCCAGAGCTCCTGCAAGCGCCTCGGCAGCCGTTCGCGGATGCGCTCGGCATAGTCGTGGGTGCCGTGGTTACCGATGACCGGAGCGGTGGGCATGGGAACTTATACGGCGTGTAGCGCTGCCAGCGGTGTGAGGATTAGGGCGGTGAGGAAAGTCAGTGCGTGTTTCATTTTTTCATCAACTCTTCGATTTTAGCCTGCATCGCCTTCGCCCAGGCTTCATAGCCCTTGGCGTTGAGGTGGATGGGGTAGGGCTTCTCGTCCTGGAACAGCCGCTTGGACAGGGTGCCGTCGGATTCGAGGAAGTGTTCGCTGAGGTCGAGCCAGAAGACCTTTTTGTTATCGGCGAGCTTCTCGATCTTATGGTTCACCTCGTCGTTGCGCTGGCGTTTGATGGCTTCGCCCCGGGGAAAAATCGCGAGGAGGAGGACTTTGGACCCGGGGGCCTTCGCGGCGAGCGTGTCGAGGATGGCGCGAACGCCCTGGGCGGTGTCGTCGGAGGTCTCGGTGCCGAAACGATGCCCCGTGTTGTTGGTGCCGATCATGAGGATGAAGAGCTTGGGCTGGTAACCGTCGAGCGTTCCGGGGAAGGCGAGCCGCCACAGCACGTTCTCTGTTTTATCCGCAGCGATGCCGAGGTTTAGGGTCCGGTAGGCGGGAAAGTGTTTCGCCCAAATCTCGCTCGGGGCGCCACTCTGCCAGCCTGCGGTGATCGAGTCGCCGATCAAGACAAGATCCCACTTGCCCGGTTTGGCCGCCGCCGCCTGCCGCACGACGATCTTCATCCATCCGGGATTCTCCGTTCGCGGCGTCGGGGTGGTGGAGAGCCGCTTCGCTGGAGGCGACGCGGATTCAGCCGTTTGGCCCACGGAATGCACGGACGACACGGAAAGGATGAGGGGAATGAGGAGGAGGCGGAGTTTTTCCATGGTCCGTGGATTCAGTGTGTTCGGTGGGCTGCTGTTAATTGACGAAGCGTTCGATCACGACGCCGTCCTTGGCTCCGAAGTTGATGAGCAGGCCGAGTTTCATGCCAGTGGCCTTGAGGTAGTTGATGATTTGCGAGCGATGCTCGTCGGTGAGAGCTGAGACGGCTTTGAGTTCGAGGATGATCTTGTCGTAGCAAATCACATCCGGGACGAAGGTATGGCGCAGCTTGCGGCCCTTGTAGGTCAGCGGGATTTGGCGCTGGGCGTCATACGGGATCTCTTGGAGCGCCAGTTCCATCTCCAGGCACTCTTGGTAGATGGGTTCGGTGAATCCACAGCCTTTCTCCTTATACACTTCAAACAGCGCATTGCGGATGCGATAGGTTTCGTCGGAATAGATGAGCGGTGGCTTCATGATGAAGGTAAGGGTGGCCACTGAATACACGGAACTCACAGAACTGTTTTCTGAGATTCTAATTCCGTGCGTTCCGTGTATTCAGTGGGCCATTATGGCTTGGTATTGAGTGCAAAATCGTCCGTGCGGAAGGGCGAGGCGGGCAAGTCAGCGACGTGAGCAGCAGACAGGTGAAGAGTGCGAGGTTGTGTTTCATGTGTGTTTCTTCAGGTCATTTCTGATTATCCCTGCTCGAGGTTTGGTGCAACCCGATGACCGTTTTCGCCTCCTTCAGACGACAATTCACGGGTCCGGCCTTTAGCGCTTTGGCCAGCTAGCGAACTGTGTTTTCCTCGGCGGATAACCCTTTGTTGTTTATGATCTGCACGTCATTGGATTTCTCGACGAGGACTTTTGGCGTGCCGTTGGGCGCAGTCTCAGCGAGCGGGCCGAACGTGTTACTGCGAATCATAACATGCGCAGCGTTGGTGATGGTGATTGCCGGGCCGATGGGCCAGTTCCACCCGAAGACACTCGGAGTGGTGCCGAAGCCGGAAAACGAGTTGCCTTCAATCAGGATGGCCGTGCTATCGTGCGAGATGTTTTCTGGCGCATCGCTCACGATGGGTTTGGTGCCGGGAACTCCCGAAAGCGGTGACGCGCCGATGACAATGTTGGGGTGATTGTTATCGGTGAACGTGCAGTCGCGCACCGTGAAGTTGCGAATGGACGATCCTTCCTCGAAATACCATTCGGGCGCGGCGGAAATCGCGGGCTGGAAGCTATTGCTGAACGTGCAGCGCTCAATCGTGCAATGCGCGGCTTTCAAGTTGAGGCACTTCGCGCGAAAGACCTGGAACTTGCTGTCTCGAAAGATGGTTTCCTGCCCCACTGTCGCCACATTGATGAGCCGGTCTATGCCATCAGTCATGGACTCGCGGCTGAAGTTCATGCCGATGCCTACGCCGACGCGCTCGGTCACGACATCCCGATCCAGCGCAAGAACGAACGTTCCGTCGGGGTTGCGCGTGGCTGTCGTGATGATGGCGTCCAACCGCATTTTTTTGTGCTGCCAATCCCAAAGCTCCACCAGGTCGCCGGCGCGGTAATCGCTATTTTTCGCCTGCACGACCAGCGTCCGCTTGTCTCTCTGCTCGATGATGCGCGTGTAATTGGACAAGATATCAATGCCGTCGTCGTCTATTTTGGAAAAGTCGCACTGATCGAGCAGAAGCTTTCCGCGCAGGCCGCTGATCTGGCCGCCGCCTGCGCAGGAATAAAGTCGGGCTGAGCCGGGAGGCACGCCGATCACGAAGCGCCGAAACGTCGTGGTGCCTTCCAGCCCGTTGACGTAGAAACCTGCGTTGGCCCCGCCGCCCCAGTAATTGATGTCTTCCAAAGTTGTGTCGCGAAGATTGTTGAGGATGAAAGCGTGGCTGCGGCTCTCAGAGTAAATGAAGAACCTCTTACCGGGCCAGTTGTCGATATTGGGCTGCCCTTGCAGCTTCCAACTCCATGTGTGCTCACCCGTCTTTACCATTTGAGAGGGGTTGGGCCAGTAGCGATCAAGTTGATAGTAATTCTTATCCGGGAACACGAACGGATGCACCTGCGAGCCTTTGAACGTCGGATCGTTTGGTGCTGGATAGCCTGGATCAATCGACACTTCGCAAGTCATGCTCGGGATATCCACACTCGTAATCGTGCCCTGGGTGAAGCCCAGCGGGTCATGATCAATGGAGATTTTCCTCACGGTTACGCTCTTGCTGTCAACGAGGCGGAACACCGGCTCATCCAGATCGCCCGATACGATGGTCGTGTCGCCTTCGCCTTGGAACGTCAAGCCGTCAGCACCTGTAATGCGAATGGACTTCTCCTTTCCCAGCGCCGTTTTGTATCGGCCGGAAGGTAGCGAGACGACAGCTCCCTTGCCCAGCCTTTGTGCCGCGACAATGGCTGCATTAATAGCCGCCGTGTCGTCGGTCACGCCGTCGCCTTTGGCACCAAAGTCTTTGACGTTGATCGGCTTCAGCTCGGCTGCCGACACCGGGAAGGAGGCAACAGACAACAGCGCGAGCGACACCATAGCGAGGGATGAAAAGGCAAACGCTCTGCGTGTGATGGGGGGCGGTTTCATGATTGTTACATCCTACTTCTTTCGCTCGTTCTTCGGCGCAGTAGGCAGCGCTTTGATCCACGCGAGGTTGAAGGCGTAGTGGTCCTTGCTGGTGATAAGCTGGATGTTTCCGTCGCGGGTTTGGGTGATCGCGAGGTAGCCGCCGATGTCGGCGGTGGTTTTGCCTTCGGGGGCGATGAGGCGGCGGTCGGGCCATGTTTTGCCTTCGTCGTAACTGACAGCGGCGTAGAGGCCAGTGCCAGTGTAGTCGCC
>Ga0315904_10006376_pt1 | contig 16155 bp, 17 predicted proteins | sample LakEriMetagenome_6_FD_203529 | JGI IMG/M metagenome (GOLD analysis project Ga0315904, IMG submission 203529) | Freshwater fungal communities from buoy surface, Lake Erie, Ohio, United States - Buoy 12 MA120 | ecosystem: Environmental > Aquatic > Freshwater > Lake | place: USA: Lake Erie, Ohio... | reverse complement strand
TTCTTGTTTCTTTTCTTCTTGTTTCTTTTCTTCTTGTTTCTTTTCTTCTTGTTTCTTTTCTTCTTGTTTCTTTTCTTCTTGTTTCTTTTCTTCTTCTTGTTTCTCTTCTAAATTAGATTCTATTTTTTTATTAGATTTTGAATCAGATTCTAGCTTGGGTTCTAGCTTGGGTTCTGGATTGGGTTCTAGCTTGGGTTCTAGCTTGGGTTCTTGTATAGGTGTAGTAATAGTTGTGCTAGATGTATTGTCATTCGGTGTAGATTGTGCTTGTTCAATAATTTTATCAATAACAGTATCAATAAATTCTTTTTTAACAACGTTAGAATGTGCTCCACTTTCAAATTCTTCTTTAATTACTTTTTTAATTAAATCAATATCTATTATACCATTTGTATCTTGTTTTGTTGTTTTTAATTCTTTTTTAACTACACTTTCTAGTTTCTTAAGATATTTTTTATTCATTGGTTCTTTGACGTCTTCCTCTTCTTCAATTTCCTCATCTGGTTCATTTAAAAATTCCTTTAAAATATGACGAACTGGTAATTGTTTTCTAATTGTTTCGATAATACATTCTGCAATCATATTTTCACTATCACGCATATTTTTCTGTAATTCATATTTATTAACATTTTCACTAAATAAAAAAGGATCTTTCCAAAATTCTCTAGCACATTCAATATAACATAAATGTATAAAATGACCACCATTAGGAACTTTAATACTCAATTTTTTATTTTTTGTTGCACTGTGAACAATAGTTAGAATTTTAATATGACTTACATATACAACCTTTAATAAGTCTTCTATATAATCACATTTACTAACTGTTACTATACGATCAAATTCTTTATTTATAATATCTTGCGACCATTTGGGAATACGACTAAGTAATTCTTGAAATACCATTAGAACTTTCTCTGGTGTATTATCTTGATTGCAAATATCTTTTGCATCTAAATAAATACTTTTAATACCTTGATAGATAAAAGTTTTTAGTATTGATATTAATTGTTTTGTATATTCCTCTTTTGCATCAACTAGAATAGCAACACTTCCATCTTCCATTCTTATAATTTACCTAATAATTAAACTATTAAATATAAATAAACTATAATATCAAAATAAACGAAGATTTAAAAAATATACAGACCAAGACACAATTACTAACCGGAAAATTAAAAATAATTATTTATAATACTTTTATAAGTTTTATGTTTTTTTATTATCCTTTAAATGGTTATTTGTGTTATAACACCGGCTTGCTTTGCAAGCCGATTGTTAAAACAGCGAGGATTGCGTGCAATCCTCTATGTTATAACACAAATGTAAATATTTTTTTGGCCTATCCTTTTGGAGGTTTTATATCAGATTGTTAAAACACTTGTGTTTTAACACTAATAACAAAACCGGTAAAAGGATAAAAATAGGTTAAAAATATAAAATTTATCACGCATATTGTTTTTGCGATTATTTACTGCGACGTTGGCTACGCATATGTTTTTTAATTTGTTTATTTCTTTTACCACCACCACTACTACGGGTAGTTTCGTAATTAACAAAACCTAGTTCTTTAGTATTTGTAGATGGACAATCACCATCTTTTGTTCCATTTAAAGGCATCCATGCAGGTTGACCGCCTATTTTATCATTAAAATTAAAAGTATAAATTGCACCACCTGTTTGTTTATTTTTGCGTTTTTGTGTTTGACGACGTTTAAGAGATTTTTTTTTATGGGATGTTTTCATAGCCATTTTAAATATTCTAATAACTGATATCTAATATCTAATATCTAATATATCAAAAGAATAAAAATTGATTTTATCTAAAGTAATTAATTTAGAGAAAATTAATTTTAAGTTTGAAATGTATATAATCAAAAAAAAGATAAAAGAAACAGAACAGAACAAACTATTAGATACTGTAAATATTGATTCAACTAATATTATGGTAGAACCTAGAATAAAATCTATATTTGATGTTGAAGATATTATAAAAATTATTATTCGTTCTAGGGTAGTAGATTTATTGAAAACAATTCATAATAAATATCCAGTAAAATTTTCAAGTGAAAATATAAATATAGAACTAGAATGTATTTTAAATAATATTAAATATCAACAAAAACAAATAATACAATCTAAACCAAAATTAAATACATTATCAAATAAAACTATATCAAGTATTCCAAAAGAAGCTAGATGTAATGCTAGAGTTTGGAATAATATATATGATAAAAATACTAATTGTGAAGTAAATGAAATAGATAAAAAATTTATTATTAAAGATTTTAATGATTTTCATATTAAAGACTTTATTTCTAGATATACTATTGGTAGACAATGTTCAAGAAAAAAGACAAATGACAGTAATTATTGTTTCCAGCATTCTAGACATAATCCTCATGGTGATTATTTCAAAGAACCACCAAATGAATTATGTTATCACTACATGAAAGATGGCTATTATCTAAAATAGTTCTACATGTAAAACAGTAAATGCTAAATAGTAATTAAAATCTTTCTTTTTTCTAGAATATACAAAATTATTAAAGTATTTATATCTTTAAAATAACATAGTAATGGAAAAATTTACAACTGATATATTTGGTGTATTTGAATTAATAAATGAAGGAAAAAAAACAAAAAGCATTATAAATACAGTAGTTATTTCAAAACAATATCTAGCATATTATTTATATCGCATTATAACTAAATTTATTCATATAATAGAAATTGCAATTCCTATTAAAGAAGTAAAAACAATATTAAAATTATTACGAATTCCTAATGAACATGATCGAAATAAGAATTATCCAATGGCTGGTAATATGACTAATGATGAAGAATTATTAGATTTAATTATTTTATCTAGCATAGATGTGCTTAATAAGACTGATAAATATATTCAAAGTTTACCAACACCAGGACCTAATGCTATTATATATGAATTTATTAAATTAAAAGATTTATCAGTTATAATACAAGATATAATTGATTTACAAAAGCTTATTCCCGGTTTATCAGTATCTGCTATTCGACCTAATTATATTGATGATGAAAAAATACATTAAGAACTTATAAAACTTGGAAAGAAATGCATAACTTATAAAAATAATTTCTCAATAATAAGTAATTAATTTCTAGATAATACTTAAAATAAAAATGGCAACAGCATTAGTTTCTAGTATATCTAGTTTAGTAGCATCTATTGCACCTGGTAAACAAGGTTTTACTACATCAATTGAATTAAACACAATATCATCTAATAATATGATTACTTTCATTCTTATTTTTATATTAAGTGTTTGGATTTTAATGTTATTAGGCACCTGGATATTTAATAACACTATACCAAAACTTATTCCTAGTATACGTAAAGCATCTGTTTTAGAATTCTTTGGATTATATATAGTTTTACATATCTTACTCACTTAATACAGTAATTAAAATTTATTTCTTTGTAATTCAATTTTAATTTTTTTTGTTAATAAAATTTTTAAATAATGTATTAATAGTATGTAATAACAATGAAAGACATTAAAAATAATTCCACATTATCAATTTTATCACAATATGCATCTAGAGTAAATCAAATAATATATGAAATTTTTATATTATTAGGTTTATATATCTATCTACGTAAAATATATCCATTTTTAATTACTAATAAAAATACTAATAAAAATACTAATAAAAATACTAATAATTTTTTTATACAAAAAAATATTAAATCAATTATAATTTTATATTCACTATTTGCTATTTTAATAGATTGGTTTATTTGGAATAATGCCACACAATCTATACTATTTACAGGTATATTAATAGTATATTGTAATTATAATTTAAATAATCTAGAAGTAATTTCTACGTTTGTTAATATTACAGGTTCATCTTTTAATGAAGTACAAAATATTGAATTATCTAGTCCAAAATGTGAAAATATACCAGCACAACAACCATCTATTAATGAAATTAATTTACCTTATGATTTAGAAGACATAAAACCATACGGAATTAAGCCATTTGATAGCAAAGATTCTAGAATAAGTAATAAAGAAATTGCTGAAGTTTATAAATCTGATAACAAATACGTTAGTATTACTGATAGTGCCTATGCATCTGCAATATTAAATGATTTATATGCTACACCACAATATAAAAATATACTAGATATTCCAGATATGACAGATATGACAGATATGACAGATATGACAGATATGCCAGATATGATAGTTTAATAAAAAACAAAAAAAAAATTGAATTATTTTTTTATATGGTTATCATGATATATATATATATAAATATGGATACATTAAGCCTTATAATTGATAATTTTACTAATTTTACTACATCTTATAATAAATCAATTAATATCTTTTTAGATGAATCTAATACATTTGATATGTATACATATATATCTAGTAGCGTTATTATTGGTTTCATTAGTACTATTGCATATTCTAGTATGAAATATATTTATACTAAAAATAAAGATATGAATAAACAATCTGTATTAACATCTATTAAGGACAGAAAAATTATTAAAGAAGGATTATTTTATGAAAGTATTAAGGAATTGAATGATGAAGGTGACAGTATTGTAAAATCTATGGAAAAAGATACATTTTATTGGATTCTACTACGTGTGCAAACTGGCAATTATATTGATATGGCAGGAACACATTTTGAACTTCACGGAAATCATATTAGAGATGGTGGTGATATTAATAATTCTGAATCTAATAAATGTGATACACGTAATCCATTCAAAACTCGTGATTTCTATATGATTTTAAAAATTACAACAAAAACACGTATCAACTTTAAAAATGATATATTATTTGGAAATGCAATTTTGCGAATTATGAATTATACTAATTTATTTGTATTACCTAAGTTTCATAATACTGATTTTATTGTATGTGCAATTGCAACATCTCCTTTTATTGAATCTGACGAATTCGAAAAAACAATGAAAGGTATTGAATATGATACAGCTAATTTAATTACTATTCCATCAATTAATGGTAATATTCAAGGTGTTTTATTATTACCAGTACATCAAGTTTATGATGCCTTTATGGATATGTATAATAATACAATTTTTGAATCTAAGAAATACATTATTGATGATGATAATTATGAATCATGGAATGGCAAATCTATTAATGAATATACATTTTAAACCCATTTTTAATCACCATTCATATTTTTTTGTGGTTATTTACTGTACATTGCAGTTAATTTAATAAAATGTCTTCTTGCCGAATTGCATGAAATTTGCCGTCGGCTTAAGTTTATGCAATTGGCACAATACACAGTAAATAACCACTTTTAACAATTTATGTGGTTATTAGTAGTATTGAATATTTATTATCCTTTTGCCGGTTTTGTTATTAGTGTTAAAAAACAAATAACTATGTAAAGGATAGTAAAAATTGATTTCTTTTTTTTTTAATATAAAACTAAATTCTAGATACATTAAAACACTAAATAATCATTTTAGATATTATAAACTAAATTTAAAAATGCTAGAATTCTTTGAAAATGCTATTAAAATAATAGAAGAATTAATTGTAATTCGAACAAAAGAAATATCAATATTATCAGATATGGGATATAATGATAATGTTATTAATGCAGAAAATAAAAAGAAAATAATAGCATTACAATTTAAATTAAAATATTATCGAATTTGGATAAAAGCATTACATGGATGTCTAACTAAAAATATTATAATAAAACATACATCTGATATTACTAATTTGAAATTCACAAAGAAATTAGAAGAAAAACTAGTAGAATTATTTGAAACAGGTGTATTAGTATATCTAGAGGATGCACGCAAACATATCTTAGAATTAGAACAAGAACAAGAACAAAAACAAGAACAAAAAACAAATGTAAATAATGTTTCTGAATCATTATTTAGTAGTATTAATAGTCATTCTAGTAGTCATTCTAGTAGTCATTCTAGTAGTCATTCTAGTAGTCATTCTAGTAGTCATTCTAGTGTTATAGATGATATTGGAATTGATACATCTAAAATTGAAGCACAACCTAAGATTCTAGCAGAAGAAAAACGACCTACTGATGCACGTGGTAGTGCAATTTTTGATTTACGTTATATATATGGTATTGGTCCTAAAAATGCAGAAAAATTAGTAGATGCCGGATTAACTCTTGAAAGACTATTAGAAGACTGGACTACATGGATTTCAAAATCACCAGATAATGCAATTTTAATGCCTTCTAAAATGGCTTTTATAGATCAAAAACAAATTTCTGAAGAACGGAAACATTCTATATTAATGACACAATTATATAAACGATTAGAAAATGAAACAAAATATTTGAGTAAATTGAATAGTCATCAATTACTGGGTGTAAAATATTTTCATGATATGAGTCAAAAGATACCACGAGAAGAAGTTCAAAGAGCTGAAAAAATATTACAAACAACTGCTACATATATGAATAGCGAAATGATAATAACATTATGTGGATCATATAGACGTGGACGACTAAAATCTGGTGATATTGATTGTTTAATAACACATCCAAAAATAGCAAGTATGGAAGATTTGGATACATATCCTGATAATATACTTTCTCGTTTTGTAGAATTATTAACAAATGTAGGTTTTTTAGTGGATCATTTAACTGATTATGGACGTAGTAAATATATGGGTTTTTGTATAGTAAAACAACAAAAGAAAAAAACAAATATAGCTAGAAGAATAGATATTCGATTTATACCTTATAATAGTTATGGTGCTGCAATATTATATTTTACAGGTAGCAAGACATTTAATACTCAAATGCGAACTTGGGCAATGTCTAAAGGTTTTTCACTTAATGAATATGGATTAAAAAAAATTAGTGATGGTAGTTTTCTAGAATGCAAAACAGAAGAAGAAGTTTTTAAAATTTTAAATTATCCATATAAAAAACCAGAAGATCGTGATATGTAAACGTCATCAACTAATATTTATGAAGATAAAAATTGACTATAATACTTATTATTTTTTGGGTTATCGTATTTTATATAGACTTTATATGCTTCGGCATTTTTACGTCCCAATTGTTCAATATAAGATATAAGATATAAATTTGTTAATAATTGAAGAAGAGTTTCTTTATTAGCATTACGTTCTATATTTGCATTTTTTAACATATCTAGAATCATATTTTTAAGACCACTTGAACCTGAATAATTATATTCAATATATGAATTTAATTTATTTAGTTGGTCTAGATATATATTTGCATCATTTAATGTAATAACTTCTTTAAATGTTTCTTTATTATTTAAAATAGTATTATTAAATATATTCATTGATTTAAATTTTTCCAAAGCATTTTTCTGAGATTTTTTTATAATTTGCAATAATTCTATATTTTCATCAATATGTTCATCAATATGTTCATCTGTTTCTATATTTATATCTTTATTTTTATTAATATTACTATATTTAGGATTATAAATTAAAATAAGAGTGATAAATATTATAATAATGATTAAAACTATATAAATTTTTTGATTCATATTTATACTTTTTTTACTAGAATAGGTTTTACTAGAATAGGTTTTACTATAAAATAATTATATTTTTAATCTTAACTTTATAATCTTAACTTTATAATCTTAACTTTATAATCTTAACTTTATAATTATAGGTATATATATAAAAATTAGCAAAAAATGAATTTAATATATTTTATAAATAAATTGTTTTTCTACTTGTAGTAATGCATTTGAAAAATATATACAATTATATTCTTAATGATAGAATATAAGATGTAAAAACCATTATTAATTTAATGGTTGTGGTGAGATACTGTAAAAACATTAGACACTCTTGGATTTCAAACATTTGAAAATCTTTATAGCAATTTGAACTCTATATCCTGGAGCCAAATTATAACTATTTTAGATTTTCATATAATGTCTGAAATCATTTATGATTCATTTTAGTATTCTTCTAGTTAATCTAGATGTAGTAATTATAAACACTAACTTGAAAATAAAAAAAAGAGTTATGGGATAATGTAAGCTTCGGCAGGTATTTTTCCAATTCTTTTTTCTTTTTTTATCCCTTAACCGGTTATAGGTGTTTAGACACCTATCCGTATCCTTTAACCGGTTTTGAATTTTTAAAAAAATCCAAAACGGTTATCCCTTAAACGACTAAAGGTGTTATAACACCTTTGGTGTTAGGGATGCAATACAGTGCAAAATCTTTGATTTTGCACGCTATCCGCATAACCAAGACCTAAGGATTTTTTAAAATCCTGGTCGGTTAAAGGATATCATCATATGTATTAGGACTTTCTTTTTTTATATAATGTTTTAATTGACTAAAAAATTCTTCTATAGCATTTGTTGATGGATTATATGGAACAGTATATAAAAGATGATTGTTACTATTTTTAATAAGTTCTTTTATTCTTTGTGATCTATGAGTAACTGCATTATCCATTATTATTAAATGATTAGTATATTTGTTTTTAATATTTTCATTATAAAATTCTATAATGTTATCTGTTTTTATACCACCTTTAATATCTTTATATAATTTCCAACCTATAATTTTATTAGAACTAATAGCACATAATAAATTATATTTTATATGGATATTTTGATGTTTTTTTAATAACACGAGTACCGCTTTTACTTCTACCATATGATAAAGTCATATTCAAATATATTGATGTTTCATCCAAACATATAGTTTTTTTATAATTATAATTATTTAATTTATTATATATATATTTAAAGAATTTCTACTATATAGTAATATCTAAAATGAATGATAATAATACAATAATTGATGAAAATAGTAAGTTAAAAGAAAAAATACAAGAACTAGAAGAAAAATTAAAATTAGCAGAAGAAAAAATTAAAAAATATACCAATAGTGAAGCACATAAAAAATATTATGAAGAACATAAAGAGGAAATTAAGAAACGAGGCTTAGAATATTTAAAAAAATTAAAAGAAGAAAATCCGGAAAAACTAAAGGAATATAGAAGAAATGCTTATTTACGACAGAAGGAAAAGAAACTACATTAGAAATCATATTCAATCACATTAATTTTAAATAAATGATTATTCGTTTGGCCTGTTGCCCTAGTTCCGCCATCAGTTTGTGAATTACTTTTATAATAAATATATGGTTGAGTATATTCACCAATATATGAAACCAAAATATTACCTGCCTTTAATATATCAGTTTCTACTCCATCACAATAAAATATTATTACATGATCATTTGTAGATGCTCTAGGATTTTCATTTGCACATGAAACTTTCATTGAACATACACCATATAATTTATTATCGTCATATAATTTCTTAAATAAATTCCATTTTTCATCAATATATTTACGTTTATAAAATAACATCCATTTACCAGAATAATATTTATCCATTGTTTGTTTATATTCATAATTAATTCCAATAGTATGAAAACTAAATTCTGCAAATTTACTACGCATATATTTTCTAAATTCCTCAACTTTATTATTATTATGTTCGTTATAGCTTACGATACTTTTAATACTAGTAAATTCCATAATATCTTTTTCTTCTGTTGTTCCATCTTCATTAAATATGAGTGTTATTGGTCTCAAATAAGATTCATCGTTAATATTACATATATAATCTGTAAATTGTGGATAAATATTAGTTTTTAGAATATGTAGTATATCTTTCATGGACGATTTAATAAAGCTTATTTCAAATATTATTTTTTCTTTATTTTTATCATCTTTAAAAGGGCTATACAATTTATCGCGTCTTATATAATGTTCGTTTTCTCCATGAAATATCCAATATGTATTACTTAATGATGGTGTTATTGTTTCTATGTATTTTTCATATTTTATTTTTTCTTGTTGTTCTTCCTTTTGTTTTATTATCTTTCTCTCTTCTGCTTTATTTTTTTCACGTTCTAATAATAATGTAATTATTTCTTTTTTTGAAAGATTAGAGTAGTTTTGAATATCAAATGATTTACATAAATCTTTCAAATCTTTTTTTAAATATTTATTCAAATTAATTTTGTAAGTATCTAAGTAACTCATGTTTGTGTAATAATTTATAATTTTTTATAAAATTTCAATTTATTTCAATTTTATTTATTACGTTTTTTTCAAAATTATAATATTGTATATATATAATAGATATATTTAAAACAATTTAAAGACTTTCTATCTTACTACATATAAGATGGCAACTACTACACAAAAGAAACCACCAGACCCTTTACGAACGGTTAAATCATCGTTCAAATCAATTATTAAACCTGAATTAAATCAGGAAATAATATTTGATGCTGTTAATAGAACCCATCAAATTGTAATACATACTTATCAATTCTTAAGATTATGGATTCTTAATAAATATCACAATAATGAGATTATCCCAATAATTACAACTGATATAATATCAATGGCAATGAAAGCTCTAGTTCCACCAAGTGCAGGTCCCAAACCAAAAGGAACAAATTTAAAATACTATAATGAATTTTTATTATTCTACAATGATACATATAAATCATTAAATTATGAGACAAAAATAAGTGGGTCTAATCTGTCACAGATATTAGGATATATGACAACTGACATAATAACTAATATAGAAAACAATGTGAAACGTAATTTTATTAGTTATGTTAAGAGATTTGTTAATTCATCTTATAAAAAAATCAATAATGAAATATTAGATAAAGTATCTAAAAAAGAGAAGATATCTAAGAGAAAGGAATTAAATCAAGAACTATATCAAGTAAAAGAAGATTTATTAAATAACACATTGGATTCTAATGAAAAATATCATCAATGGATAAATAAACATAGACCTAATATATTTCCAACTGAATACACTAATTCATATGAATATGATATAGAATGTAATCCTCAAAAATATTTGAAATATATGATTTATATGTGTTTAGAATTGGAACATTTAGAAGTTAAATCATTTCAATTCTTTCCATTAAGAACTGATATAATACCTAAGTATATTCCTATTGATACTGCAACTCTAGTAGATTTAATGATTGATACAGACAAAAATAAGTATTTCAAAAATATTGAAAATGAAAAATATAATATATGGTCAATGTATTTTAATTTAGAATTACCAATATTTAAACAGAAGAATTATCAATTTGATTATAGAATATCTACTGATTGCTTTGGTGTATCTATACAACTTATACATAATGATTCAGTTCAACTTTCAAAAGATAAAAAGGCAAATATGAAAGCAAAAAGAAATTCAAGTAAAGAATTATATAAAACTATGACACAAGAAGAAAAAGAATCATATAAAGCAGAATTAGTGAAACAACAAAAAGGAATACAAGATAATTATAAATTAGAATTAAAGCAGAAAAAAGATAAAGAAAGAACAAACTTTAAAAAGTTAACTAAGGAAGAACAAAAGAAAGTTATAGGTGAAAATAAGAAAAAGAAATTTATTGAATTTCCTTATTTAGAAGATTTAGATAATAATCAATTAGAAGCATTAAACACTAATAAATGGGTTGTTATAGACCCTGGAAAACGTGTGTTATTATATATGAAAGATAGAAAAGGTAATACATTTAGATATAGCAATAAACAGCATATAGATACAACTAAAAGATTAAAATATCAGAGACTATTACAAAATTATAGGAATAAAAAAGATATTAGCAATATTGAAAATGAATTAAGTAATTATAATTCAAAAACATGTAAATATGATCCTTTTAAATTATTTATAAGTAACAAAAATAGATTAAATAATATTCTATTATCAAAATATCAAGAAGAAATATTTAGAAAATACAAATGGTATTCATATATAAATAAGAAAAAATCAGAAACAAACTTAATTAGAAATATTAAAGAAAAATATGATAATGATAGTATTTTAATAATGGGTGATTATTCAGATAAAAACTGTGCTAATAAATTAAAAGGTAAAATGTCAACTCCAAATTTAGGATTAAAAAGAAAATTAGGCGAGTATTTTACAATATATACTTTAGATGAATTTAGAACATCTTGTCTAAATTATAAAACAGAAGAAAAATGTGACAATCTTTGTTTACCTGATAAAAAGGGTGTTATTCGGTCAATTCATTCAATTCTAACGTATCAAACGGAAAATAACAGAATGGGATGTATTAATCGTGATGAAAATGCTACTAATAATATGATAAAATTAGTAAATTATTTTCTAAAGAATAAAGATAGACCACAAAAATTTAAAAGAGATTTTAAATTTGAAAATGAAATAAAAGATGATAACCCTAGTTTACGTAAAAATAAATTAGCGTCAAATATCGTCAAGCCTGTAAAGGTACAATTACATCAACTAAAAAGAAGGTGATTTAATTCTCATTTTTCTTTTCGGTTGGTGTAATACATCTTTAGCTTTATTTGTAGGTGCTGCAATTATAAAATTATCTATCATATCAAGTAATTCCCATTTATTATTTTGTACTGCTTCTAGAAAATATTCATACCTTGTAGCAATAGATATATCTAGATAGGATAATATACTAGAAATAAGGATACTTGTTTTACCTGTACCTGCACTTCCATTAATTAGAAAACGTGAAAATCCCTTTTTTAGATTAATAAATTCAGTTATTTTATCAATACACTGTTTTTGTTCTTCATTAGGTTTTAAAATAGATGTCATTATTTGACTATTTTACTAGTTTACAAAGTTTTAGATAATAATGATGAAAATAAATTAAAAAAAGAAAAAATCAATTTTTTATAGAACAATATCACTATATTTTACTAATTCAATACGTTTATTATCATATTGTATTGGTGGATTTGTTAGTCTTTGTATTTGTTCATTTAGGTTATCTAAAAATAGGGAACCATAAAGTAATGTGCGATTACGTTCATATTCTTTACTTGTAAATGGGTTTGTTGTGGTTGTAGTAATTGATATATTATTAAAATTCTCAGTATTCCATAATAACATAACTAGAATGATAAAAATAATTACTACTAGAATAATTTTTGTATTTTTCATTTTCTAAAATAATATTGGTTTCTATTTTGTAATTAGATTACTTTTGGTTTAGTGTCAAAGAATACACCTTTTATAAAAAAGAACATTACTATAAAGAAAATAATAGTAAATAACACCGTTCCACCAGCAAAAGCAATTGCTAGAATCGCACCTAATGCAAATAATGGTATACCAAACCATCGAATTATAAATGGTATAACAGTACCATAAAACCACCACGCAAAACGGGCTATGATAGTAACAGGACCACCAACCCCTATATTACCTAATTGTAACATAAACGTTAAAACATCTGCCATCTTAACTATATACTAATTATTACATATATCCTTTCACCGAATAAAGAATTAAAATTTTATAAAAAAAAATATAATCACTCACACAGTAAATAACCTCTAGCTAGATTATATTCTAGATAGTATTCTAAATTGCATTTGCAGAATAGTTAGGTGTAGTTTCATCAAATGTTCTTGTAGTCATATCATCAGGATATCGAAAAACACCAGGTTCGCCATTAAATGCTTCCCCATAAGGTGCTGGAACACTATTACGGGAATATACCCAATCTGCACCACCACGTTGTGTACGCCGATTACGTTTAAAATGCTTCTTGCTAGAATGCTTCTTACTAGAATGCTTCTTACTAGAATGCTTCTTACTAGAATGCTTCTTGCTAGAATGCTTTTTATGACTTTTATGTTGACGATGTCCGCCACCTTTAATGGCACCTAAACCACATATTGGTTGACCAGGAGAACCAAATTTCAAATCACCATTAACTAATGCAGGTGGACAACAATCATCATAAGCCCTATAAACAGGTTGTCCAGCAATAAATTCCGATGGATCTGTTGTAAAACCACCACCCTCTTGTTTAGGTGCTGGTGCTGATGCAGGTGTTGGTACTGGTTGTAGTGGTGCAGGTGTTGGCACGGGTACAGGTTCTTGTGCTGGTGCAGGTGTTGGTGCAGGTGCTGGTTCTAGTTCTGGCACGGGTTCTTGTGGCATTGTATTATTATTACCACGACCACGACCACGGCGACTAGTAGTATTACTACCACCACCAACAGAATTATATTCTTTTGCTAGACCATCTAAATATTGTTTAAAAGTATTGCTTTTCATGGATCCGCCAGAACCTTCATCACCACAGCTACGAAATCCACCTTGTAAAATATTACTACCTAGAGGAACAGGACCACCATAAGACATAAATTTATTATCAAGGTCTAATGATGCCTGTGGATTAGTATTGTGTAGATTTACAGCAGGATTTCTAACCAAAATAGAGGTATTCATAGCACCATCTAGAACACATGCGGGTGAAACGCCACCTCTTTGTTTACGAATTTTTTGCTTACGACTTAATACCATTTTTTTATTTATTTACGAATTGTTATTATTAATTATTTAGAAATTTATTTTATTTAGTATTTAGGCTATCTTAATAACTAACATAAAACTTATATAAATCTACTAAATAATAAATTCAAGATAGACAAATGGATTTACCGCCTGTAGAAGTGCGTATTGGTGTTGGAGGTAATGTGGATGCTGGAAAATCTAGTTTTGTGGGTGTAATAACAAAAGGTATTTTAGATAATGGTCGTGGTTATGCTAGGTCATTTGTTCTATTACACAAACATGAACAAGATACTGGGCGTACATCATCTGTATCTCAGCAATATATACGTCAAAAAGAAAAAATTATTGAATTTAATGATCTTGCAGGTCATGAGAAATATTATAAATGCACAGCAAGACAACTAGCAACTACACTTTTAGATTATGTTGTAATTGTAATAAATTCTGGTTCTGGTATACAAATGATGACACGTGAACATATTTCATTAGCTTTTAGTTTGCGTATCCCAATGTTTATTGTTTTTACAAAGATAGATAGTACACCATCTAATGTTTATGAAAGCAATCTAGAATATATTAAATCATTCTATAAACAAAAAATGAATCTAGAAGTAAAAGTAATAGATACAACTAGTTCTAAAAGTGATATTATACCATTACCAACACTACAAACTGTTATTTTATTTCCTGTTAGTAATGTTTCAGGTCAAGGGATAGACATTGTAAGAGAATATATTATTAGTCTTAATAAAACAATTGATTATACAAATGAATTAACTAAACCTGCAAATTTTCTTATACATCGTATATATCAAGTTCAGGGTATTGGTATTGTAGTTAGTGGTGTAATGAAAACCGGTATTGTTAAAAAAAATGATGTATTATACCTAGGACCCAATGCAACAGGGTTTACTGTAAATCCAGATACAAATATTATAATATCACCATCTACAGGAAAAGATGATTTAGCTACATCTTCACATTTTGAAACTAATCACCCATCTACTAATTTTTATAAGATTTCAGTTAGAGGAATACATAATAATTTTAAAGAATCTATTGACTATTTGTCCGCTGGTTATTCTGGATGTTTTAATATTAAAGCATTTGGAAAAGCAACTATTAAAAGAAGTATGATACGACCAGGAATGAGATTATTAAGTGATATTAATAGTGTATTTCAATTTCAAGCAAAAATAAAAATATGTAATACGAATAGCACTATTACTAAGCGTTATCAACCTGTTTTACATTGCGGTGGTATTTCACAGGCTGTTCAAATTGTTGCTATGGATAAGGAATATTTACGTTCATATGATGATGCAACTGTAACATTTCGTTTTCTATATCGACCAGAATATTTAGAAGTAGGAAATATATTTATTATGAGAGAAGGTAATTTAAAAGCATTAGGAAAAGTGATTAAAATAAATATGTAATTATCCTAACGAAAAATAGCTTTTTTGGTAGATATTAATAAAATTGAAACAAAAAAAACCGAATAGTATCGGTGTCTTCTCTCTACCAGAAGACTACCAATTAAATTAAAATTGGGTAAGTGTTTATTTAATCTAATTGCACGGGGGACTATGTGCTTACCGATTAAATTATCTATTCAGTTTTAGTGGTTTTTTTTAGAATAAAATGAAACCAAAGAATATTTATATTATATATAAATTCATTTTTCTTATTGAAATACTTTTTTTTTCTATTTTGTAATTTTATTTAGCAAATTT
>Ga0315904_10006371_pt1 | contig 16165 bp, 7 predicted proteins | sample LakEriMetagenome_6_FD_203529 | JGI IMG/M metagenome (GOLD analysis project Ga0315904, IMG submission 203529) | Freshwater fungal communities from buoy surface, Lake Erie, Ohio, United States - Buoy 12 MA120 | ecosystem: Environmental > Aquatic > Freshwater > Lake | place: USA: Lake Erie, Ohio... | reverse complement strand
GTGCTTTAAAAATAGATGAGCGGGATGCCTACGCACTGGAGTATAAAGATGACCGTACCTTTTCTATGGAGGAAGTAGATGACATTCTTCGAGACGATCTTAATCGCTTTGAGCGAGGTGTTGAACGCTTCTGTCCTGTCAAGCTCACTCAAGGTCAATTCGATGCTCTTGTATCTTTTAGCTTTAATGTTGGTCTGGGAACACTACAGCGCAGCACCCTCCGTCAGAAGGTTATTCGGGGCGAAATGGAAGAAGCAGCAGAAGAGTTCTTGAAATACACGCTAGCTGGCGGTAAAGTACTAAAAGGCTTAGTCACTCGCAGAAACGATGAACGTGCCTTATTTTTATCCTAGGGTAAACCATGCCATTACAAAAACTTCAATTTAGACCAGGCGTAAACCGAGAAGGTACTGACTACTCCAACGAGGGCGGTTGGTATGCTTGCGACAAAGTGCGCTTTCGTTCTGGCTTTCCTGAAAAAATTGGTGGTTGGGTACGTTTATCTAATAATACGTTTGTTGGTGTGTGCCGTGCTTTGTGGAACTGGGCTACTTTGGCTGGCTCAAACTTATTGGGCGTTGGCACCAGTAAAAAATACTATATTGAGAACGGCGGTAACTACAACGACGTAACACCCTTACGTTTAAATAGCGCTGGTAATACCACCACAACGCTAACCTCTAACCCTTTTTCTACTACTGATGGTTCTAATCTAGTTACCGTAACAGATTCTGTTAGCGGCATCGTACCGAATGTTGGCGATTTTGTTATTTTAACAAGCACTACTACGGTTGGCGGCTTAACTATTCAAGGTGAATATACTATAACGGCAGTTATAACGTCTCAGTCTTTCCGGATTACTGCCTCTGCAACCGCATCTTCTACTGGTACTGGGGGTGGGACAGTAACAATCCAATACCTATATCCAATAGGTAACGACGTATTTACCGTTAATAATGGATGGGGCGCTGGTCCGTGGTCTCCTACTGTGCCTGTAACCCTTGGCGCAAACCCATTCTCAATGTCGGCTGGTAGCAACGTTGTTACAGTAACTCAGAATGCGCATGGGTATTTAACTAGCGCTGGTTCTTTTGTTGTAGGGCAGCAATACAAAATTGTTTCTACTGGTAGCGGGTCTACTAACTTTACTCTGATTGGCGCTGCTTCTAATGCCATTGGAACCATTTTTACGGCAACGGGTGTGGGTACTGGATCAGGTACGGCTTCAAATGTTTGGGTGGCATTTTTAGGTGCTACGGCAGTAAATAGTACAGCCGTTACTTTTGGCTTCTCAGGAACCGTTGCTTTCCCAACCACTACTAATGGTATTGGTTTTTATGGGCACCCACTTGATACCATTGCAGCTAGTTTTTTTAATTCTACGTTTGAACTTACTTATGTTGACGCCAATACATACACCATTACCATTCAAAAAACGGCAACTTACGGCATGCTTGGTGGCGGTAGTAATGTGGTTGCTTATCCTCAGTATGGCATTCGTCCTTGGGGATCTGCGGCAGATGTAGGTATTGGTCAGCAGTTGCGCTTATGGTCTAACGATAACTTTGGTGAAGACTTAATTATTGCCCCTCGTGGCGGTGCTATTTTCTACTGGGATGCTACCGCTGGTATAACTGTACGAGCACAAGACTTAGCAACAGTTTCTACTGCACAAGGTTTCCAAGGGCAGTTTGTGCCAAATCAAACCAATCAAATTATTGGCTCTGCTATTCAGCGCTTTGTTATTGCGTTTGGTGCCAACCCATATGATCCTCTTGATGCCGAAACAACTTTTGACCCGTTACTAGTACGCTGGTCAGACCAAGAGAACCCATATCAGTGGGTGCCTGCCGCTACAAACCAGTCTGGTGAATATCGCTTAAACATTGGCTCGACCATTATTATGGCTCGCTCAACCCGTCAGGAGATCTTGGTTTGGTCTGATGCGGCTATCTATTCTATGCAGTACCTAGGACCACCCTACATCTGGGGCTTTCAGTTGCTGCAAGACAACATCACAATTATGTCGCCTAACTCAGCAATAACCATTAACAACATCACTTACTGGATGGGTACGGATAAGTTTTTCATGTATTCTGGTCGTGTAGAAACCCTACCATGTGCTATCTGGCAGTTTATTTTTGATGACATTAATAAAGACCAAGCTTTCCAAGTATTTGCTGCTTCTAACGAGGCATACAGCGAAGTGTGGTGGTTCTATTGCTCACAAGACAGTGATGTCATAGACAGCTACGTTATCTATAACTACCTTGAGCGGGTATGGGCTTACGGAACAATGAACCGCACTGCTTGGCTAGACTCTGGTTTACGCCAATACCCAATGGCAGCCGACGGCGTTAACAACCGCATTCTTTACCATGAAGCCAACGTTGATGACGTATCAGGGTTAACCCCAGTACCGATTGAAGCCTATATTCAGTCTTCTGACTTTGATATTGGCGATGGGCATAACTTCGGGTTTGTATGGCGCATATTGCCTGACTTGACCTTTAACGGCTCTAACGTAAACCAACCCCACGTCACAATGACTGTGCGTCCACGTAGAAATTCTGGTGCGCCTTATGGCACTGCTGATAACCCACAAGTTGCTAGCGCTCAGAACTACGCTAATCGAGGTACCTATGACGTACAGGAGTTTGATGGGCAGGTCTATACCCGCCTACGGGCTCGCCAGATGAGTTTTAGGATTGAGTCAAATACCTTGGGTGTAGCATGGCAGCTAGGTAGCCCCCGTATTGATATTAGGAATGATGGTCGCAGATGACACTTACTAGAGCCGCACCCCTTCGCCCGCCAAAAGCACCTAATCTGCTGGTTGCGCCAGTAGACTACCGTCAGCAATACGTTGACCAGCTTAATAACGCTCTGCGTTTGTACTTCAACCAGATTGATAACGGCATGGCATCTTTGTTATCTCCGTCTGGAGGTGGGCTTTTGCAGTTTCCTTTTATTGAAGCTTCGTATACTAATTTTCAGTATGCAACTGCAACAAACACAGCCACGATTGTTCTTTGGGACACAACTACTTTTGGCAACTACTTTACTCTAAACCCTAGTTATACGGCAACCGCCGAAGTAGCGGGCATCTATAAAATAACTTACAGCCTACAGTTTGCTAATAATGACAATGCAGCTCATGACGCTATAGTTTGGTTACGGATTAACGGCTCTACATCTGCCGCTGATTTAGCAAATTCAACCACTATTTTTACTGTAGGAGCCCGTAAAAGTGTGGGAGTTCCTACATATGTAGTAGGATATTCAGAGGTAGTGTTTGCATTAAATGCGGGCGATGAAGTAGGTCTTTGGTGGGGCACTACTCAAGCTGCGTCATCTGGCGGTGCAACAGGAATTTATATGTACTCTCAAGCTGCTCAAACAACCCCAATGGCATACCCTGCAACTCCGTCTGCGCTTGGCTCAATAACGTTTGTTTCGGCGCTATATTAATGATAAACTTGACACCAAATAACCCCAAGGTACGCCTATGAGCTTACACAATCTAGCGCATCACGTTCGAGATAAAGGGCGTGGCAAAGACACAATGCTTGTCCACATGACTCCAAAAGAAGTTCATGGATTGCAGGCGCTTGCTAAAGCTAAAGGTGGCACATTAACAGTTAACCCAGAAACAGGTTTACCAGAAGCAGGCTTTTTAGACGATGTTCTCCCAATGGTGGCTATGGCTGCCGCTACGTACTTTACTGCTGGCGCCGCCGCTCCTGCTTTGGCTGGTGCTTTAGGTAGTGCTGGTATGGCTGCGGGTACTGCAAGTACGCTTGGTGGTGTTTTGGCTGGTGGTTTGGCTGGTGCTGGTTTTGGTGCTCTTGGAGCAGGACTCAGAGGCGGAGACGTTGGCAAAGGCGCTTTAATGGGCGGTTTAGGCGGTGCTATCTCTGGCGGTATGGGTGCATATGACAACGTGTATCAGGCAGTTGATGCTGGTTCGCAATTAGCCAGTGTGCCGTTACCAGAAGGTGGAGTACAAACCATTCCCGCAGATCAACTAGCTGCACAACAATCAACAGCGGCACAACAAGCAACATCAAATCTTGCTCCAACTCCGCCCGGAACTCCTCCGGCTGCACCAGAAGGCATGCGTATAAATCCTGAAACAGGGGATGCCTACAGACAACTTGCATCAAGTGCAGGTCCACAAAACGTAGTTAACCCAACTAGTTCCTATCAAACGGCTGGTTTAATGGGTAAAACAGCTATGCTTGCCGCACCCGGTATTGGCGGGGCTATGGGCGAAAAACCAGAAGAAATACCCGGTGCTGAGCCTTACAGACGCCAAGCTACTTTATCGCCTGATTTCCAAGGATATACCCCACCACAGCCAGACCCATATTACAGAGCCCAATATACACGCTATGCAGCGGGTGGCGGTTTAATGGATGCGTATCAAGCTGGTGGTCCTGTAGAGCGTATGTCTATGATGAATACGGCAATGAATCCTCAAGGCGGTTTATATCCACAGGGCATGATTGACAAGACTCAATACGCCACCCCAACTCAACGCCCAGTAAGTGCTGAAATGGTTTCTGAAGCCCCAGCGTATGAGCGTTCTAGCCCTATGTTGATGGCTGGTGGCGGAGATACACGTAAGAAAAAGCGTGCGTCTTTGACTGCTGAGCGCACAATTAACAGCCTTGATCCATATAATGCGGCTCTAGCGCAGCTTAACAATGCTCGTTACGGGGCAAATATGTCTGGTATTGGTGCGTTAAACCCAGCCATGACTTCGCTTGGAGATTTGCCAGCAGTAGCTGGTGCAAGTGGTGGTATTGCTAGTTTAGGTAGCTACTCAGATGGTGGGCGTATGTTAAAAGGTCCCGGTGATGGCATGAGCGACTCTATCCCTGCCACGATTGCTAACAAACGTCCTGCCCGCTTAGCTGATGGTGAGTTTGTTGTACCCGCTGATGTTGTATCTCACTTGGGTAACGGCTCTACTGACGCTGGTGCTAGGAAACTATACAGCATGATGGACAAAGTACGTAGAGCTCGTACAGGTAAAAAGAAGCAGGCTCCAGCAGTAAATACAGGTAGGTTTATGCCCGCATGAACATAAAAGTCGTGCCCATCCCTACGCAGTTTGTTAACCAGATGTGGGGGCAGGTAGAGGCGCATATTAAAAGCGCTGAAGAGAAGTTTGGTGGGGCAGAATACACAACAGATCAGATTAAGGTATACCTAGTAACAGGGCAGTGGATGTTGTTAGTGGCAGTAGATGAGAGTGATGTTGTACATGGTGCGGCAACTGTAAATTTTGTGAATTATCCGAATGACAGAGTTGCTTTTGTAACTGCAATAGGTGGAAAATTAGTAACAAATCCAGATACATTTAAACAAATGTCCGACATATTTAAAGCCAACGGTGCAACCAAGATACAAGGGGTTGCAAAAGAAGCCATAGCTAGGCTGTGGAAGCGTTTTGGCTTTGAAGAGAAGGCTATTTTGGTGGAAGTTAAATTATGAGCATCTTAAGATCAAAACACAGCGGTTGGACTCACGAAGGTCGACGCACACCACATTTTGGTGGCGGGGGTGGCGGTGGTCAGCCTCAAACTTCTACTACCCAGACAGCTAATATCCCTGAGTATGCTCGCCCGTATGTGGAGAACATGCTGGAGTCCACTCAGAAACAGATTTACACATATAACGACCAAGGACAACAGACTGGCTTTAGACCTTATCAGCCTTACAGCACGGACGTAGATGCGTACGTAGCACCGTTTAGCCCCATTCAACAGCAAGCCCAAGCGGGAGTTGCTGCCTTACAAGCACCTGAACAACTTCAGGCTGGATCACAATTAGCTGGTGCTTCTGGTTTAGGCTCTCTTGGTTTGGCAGGACAAGCCGCTGGTTATGGTCAGCAATATGCACAACAAGTTACAAACCCAGCTATGACCCAAGCATATATGTCGCCATATATGCAAAACGTGGTGGACTATCAGAAATCACAGGCGTTACGTGACTATCAGCTTGCTGCTCCGATGCGTGCTAGACAAGCTATTGGTGCTGGTGCATTTGGCGGTAGCCGTCAAGCAATTGCAGAAGCTGAAGCCGAGCGTTCGTTACAAAGTCAGCTACAAGGCATTGCAGCAACAGGTTCACAAAAAGCCTTTGAAGATGCACAACGCCAACAACAGTTTGGCGCTAACTTAGGTTTACAGGGTATCGGTGCTGGACTGCAAGGTATGGGTCAGGCTACACAGGCGGCTGGTGCTTTAGGACAGTTAGGTCAGCAACAGCTTGGCGCACAAACAGGCATATTGAATTTACAAAGCCAAGTTGGCGCTCAGCAACAAGCTCAAGAACAGCAGAAGATTAATCAAGCTATTCAAGATTACGCTACGGCACAACAATATCCGTACATGCAGCTCGGCATTATGAACGCAATGCTTAGGGGTTTACCCTTACAAAGTACTACGACACAGTCGTATCAAGCCCAGCCTAGTACTGGGCAACAGCTTTTGGGCTATGGTCTTGGCGCATTGGGCGCTTATAAAGCATTTAGTTAAGGACTTACTATGGCTATTCCTTCCGCACCCGCAACGTCGCCAGCCATGGCTGCTGGACGTGGCTCTCCTAATCCCATGCCAGCAGGGCTATCTGCGCTATTAAAGCCTGACTCTACGCCTCGTGGCATGCCATCGGGAAGCATTCAGCAGATTATGAACACCGCTCGCAAAATGAGCGACTCGCAGTTGGCTGATGTGTTGGCTGGCAAAAGCATAGATGTTCCACAGTATGTTGCGATGACCGAAGCTATGGGGCGTAAGAAGCTACGCACCGCCATGCAGGGCGCTCAAGCACAAGCCCAGATGCAACAGCCTAGCGTTAAAGATAAGTTATTAGCTGAAGAAGCCGTTAGTCCCATGATGGGACAACCCATGCCGGGACAGATGCCCATGATGGCTGCTGAGGGTGGTTTGGCTAGTTTGCCTGCCCCCAATATGGACACTGTTGATATGGCTGATGGCGGGATTATTGCGTTTAACGGCGAAGATAACGAGCAAATAGTTAAAGATAAAGAAGGGCGTAATTTCTTTGAGCGTCTACGAGATAGCCTATACACTCCTTCGGAAACGTATTTATCAGACATTATGCGGGGTAAAAAAGCTACACCACCTCCGGGCAATAAAGTCACAGAAAAAGACGTAGATTTAATGCGTCAAGGCAAAACACCGCCTGTAATACCTCAGACACCAGAGCAATTACGTGAGTTACAAAGAGAGTCTACCAGAGGTATTCGTGCTCCTTTGGCTAATTTGCCTGCCGCGGCTCCTGCTCCTGCTCCTGCCCCTGCTCCTAGTGCTGCTCCCAGTGCCGCTGCTTCTCAAACTGGTGGTATGAGTGGGCTTCAGTCTTATTTGGACGCAATAAAAGCTAACCAGCAAGACTACTACAGCAAGCTTGAAGGTTTGGGCGCTAAACAGCGTGAAGGTCTTGCGCAGTTAAAAAGACAAGGTGGTGGCGAAGCGTTGATGAACATAGCCCAAGGTTTATTAAGCAAACCCGGTTTAGCGCAAGGTGTATCTGCGGGATTACCAGGAGTAATTCAAACAGCCGCAGCATCTCGTAAAGAACAACGTGCGGTTGAAGGTTTGGCTAATGAATACGACATGAACTTGGCTAAAGCCCGTGCTGCTGACGCTAAAGGTAATACAGAAGCTGCGCTTAAATATATGCAGTTGGCTGACGAAGCTAAATACCGTGCAGGCGATCTTCAGTACAAAATGGGAATTCTTAATCAAGGTACAGACGCTATGCGTAATGCGCAGTTCTTGGCTAAAAATCCAGAAATGGCTAGGTTTTTCCCATCGATTGGTAAAACAGATATTGTTTCAAGAGAAAAAGCATTAGAACAATTTAATAAGTTAAGTAAATCAAAACAAAAAGAGTATGGCGATTTTGACAACTACTTTAGATTTATTAACAATCAAGGTTTATATGCTACACTTCCGGGACAAGGCGCTGATGTAATTGGTACATTGAAGTAGCACCGCCAGCTACTAAAAACTATAGTGAAAATCTATGCCATATTTGCGTCTACCTAGTGGGTCATTCGTAGAAGTTCCGGAAGGAATGTCTCAAAGCGAGGCACTAGCAAAGGCAAGACAACAGTTTCCAGACGCATTTGCTCCACCTATCAAACCAGATACGGGATTTACGGGCGCAGCTAAAGCTAGTTTTGAGCAACTTAAAGCAGACTTTGAGCGCCTTAAAGGCAGAACCGGCGTAAAAGATGTAGAAGAAGCCGAAAAAGAAGCGCAAAAATACGAAAAGAAAAGAGAAAAAGTATTTAAACCAACGGAAGAAGGTTGGTCTGAAGCGCCTTTTGAGAAGTTTAAAGAAACCCTAGGCGGTAGCGTGCCCTATGCGGCAGCCCCGCTTGTTCTTGGTGGTGCAGCAGCACTTGGTGGTGCTCCTATTGCGGTTGGTACTGGTCTAGCTGGTCTTGCATCGTTAGGTCAATTTACTGCCTCAAACATTAGCCGTCAGGTAGCTGAAGGCAAACAACTTAAAGATACCGATTTGATAGCGGCTGGTGCCGCTGCCGTTCCACAGGCTGCCTTGGATATTGTGTCGTTCCGCATGATCCCCGGTATTGGCAGAATCTTTGGTGCGGCTGGTAAAGAGATTACGCCAGAGATGGCTAAGAAGATTGCCGAACAAAACATACTAAAAACAACAGGCGCATACGCACTACAGAGCGGTAAAGTCGCAGGTATTGAAGGTACTACCGAAGCTGCACAACAACTTTTAGAGCGCTTACAAGCCGGACTAAGTATTACTGATAAAGAAGCAAGAGACGAGTATTTTGAAAGTTTTATTGGTGGTGTAGCGCTTGGTGGCACGTTGGCTGTACCCGGCACCGCCATTAGAAGAAGCCAGATTAAGTCTGAAGGGCGTCGCCTAGAAGCTGAAAAAGAAGCAAAAGCTAGCGAAGAACTTGCCGCTACCCGTGCCGCTGAACAGCAAATGGCGGATATTGCCGCTGAACAAAAGCCTCCTGTTATTAGCCCTGAGCAAAAGCAAGAAAATATTACGCAGATGCGCCGTGAGATTTTTGAGCAAGAGCGTGTCCTTAAACAACAGCTTGACGAACTACGCTCCACGGCAGCTAAAGAAACAGACGTTGATAAACTAGCCGCCCTTAGCGATCAAGCTAGAACAATACAAAACGCACTAAACGAATTAAAACCAGACAAACTTGGGCAACGCATTACCAAGATAACTGCTGAAACTAAAGCGCTTAATAAACAGCTTAAAGACGCTGAGAAAAAAGACGACGAAGAGGCAGCAGAACCTATTCGGCAACAGATTGCTACAAACAATCAGACCCTTGATACGTTAAAGACACGCTTAGAAGCTATTAAAGCTGTGCCTGCTCAAGCGCCTACTGCAAAAGACTTATCTACTGTTCTTGCTCAAATTAACAAAGCCAGAGAAACTGGCAACCTAGAGGCGCTGGGTAATTTAACTAAAAAGTACAAAGAAATGCAGTCGCAGTACACAGGTATGCAGATGCCCGGAGGTCCAGCAGAGCAAGCTAGTCTGTTTGAAGAAACCAAAGAAGGTGTGCGCTATCCTGAATATGAGAAACGTATGGCAGAAGAACGCCGTCAGCGTGAAGCCATATCTAAAGACATTGTTGAGCAAGAGCAGTTAGCAGGGCTAACCGAAGCTGAGATTGCCGCAGGGCAACGTGGTGCAGTAAAGCCTAAGTTTAAAGAGGACATGACGCCAGAAGAATACGAGACATACCTCGTAGATAAGTTGGTGTCTGCATATACAGAGCCTGAAAAAGTAGATCAAAGACTTACGCCAGAACAAAGAGCCACGGAGTACAAACGGATAAGAAAGCTAGATGAAGCCAAAAAAGGCTTAGATAATGCCGTTAAATACTACGAAGGTCTGCTTGCAGACGCAGAAGCTAAAGCCAAAGCTAAGGCAAAAGGTCGTGGGCAAATGCTTTATTCTGAAGAAAAAGAAGGGCGTTCGCTTGAAGTATTGGCTGCTGGTAAAAAACTACAAGCCGCATTAGACGAAGTATTTAAAGCGCGTCAAGCATTTGCTGAAGCTATTCCAAAAGGCAAACGTACTCCAACAGAAGCAGTTCGTTCGTCCGATATGATGCGTGATTACATCATGCTGGACCTTACTGATGTTATTGATAGCATGCGTAAGGGTGAACGGTTTGGCGGTACAAACCCAGCTATGGCAACAGGTTCCCAAGAAACTAAAGCGATTAAAGCTCGTAAGTTACTTGACCGCTATATTGAAGCAACCGTAAACAATATTAACTTTACCCGTTTAGCACAGGCACAAAAACCGTTAAGTGATAACGAACGTGCTGATATTGTTGATCAAATTGAGTCGTTGATGGGCGGCAAAATTCAGCGTGCTACAGGAAAACTTGCTGCCCAGATGAAAGCCGGTGAGCCCTCGCCTGAAACAGCAATGCGTACTGCACTAGAGGAAGCTGGGTTTAAGTTTGCCCCACTCCCATCAGGTGAAGGCGAAATTAAGACAGGTTTTAGTCGTGAAGAGTTTAAAGATGTTGGTGACTTTGTTAAAAACTTAAAAGCAGAGTACACCTCTAAAAAACGTAAATTTGGTGAATTAACTAGAGAAACAGCCCGTGATTTGTTTGAAGAAGGGCGTAAAAAAGACACAGGTAAAAAGCGTCCAACCGATGTTGAAGCCGATGACATTACTCGTCTTGCCCGTAAATTAGACCGTGTTTTACAAAGCGATCTAAGCAAAGAACAGCGTGCCGTATTTGAAAAGGCAGAGCGCATGCTTGCAGAAGGCAAGCGCACAATAGACAGAGAAGGTGTTACATCAACCGGTGTAACTAAAAATATACCCGGACTTGTTAACGCTACAGAAGCACAAGCAGACAGGGTGCTTGCTGGTCTTGAACCTGACTTGCGTGATATTAATGACGCCATAACTAATATTGAAGAGGCGCTGACTACTAGGGTTCCGTATACCAAAGAAGGTAAACAGATGCCCGGCGGGCAGATGGAGTTTTTCCCAGATCAAACTGCCACAATTCGTGCTACTGAGCAAAACTTTAAGCGCATTCAAAATATTAACAAGTTCCGTAGAGAAGGCAAAGATGTATACAGCCCTGTTCTAAGAGCTTTTGAGAAACAGAAAAACATTGTTACAAACCAGATTCGTGCTATAGAACGTATTGCTGAGGAGAAGCGTACCCAAAAGCAGATTAAAGCATTGCGTCTTGCTCAAGCCCAAGAAAGAAAACTGCTTGATAACATTGAGAAAACTAAAAAGTCAATTGCCGAGTCAGAAGCGCAAGCTAAACGTGTAACCGGTCTTGGTTTACCCGGCAAGAAACAAGAGTTTCAACCTCAAGCCAAAATGCAGGCTGCACTACCCCACAGATACGATGCTGTACAGGCGCCGTTTAATTTTGCTCGCCAGTTCTACAAAGAGATGGTTGAGCGTCGTAGCCTTACAATGAATAAGAAACAGCAAGAGGCATACAAAAAAGCGGTTGAAGACTACAAAAAATCTCGTGAAAAACTAAATAATGCGTTTAAGCAAAACAGAGTAGACGCACGCATTGCCAAAGTAATGAACTCCATGGTAGAAATGGAGGAAGGCACACCTCGCTACCGCAAAGCAGAAAACCTTATTCTTGGTATTGAAGAGAAACTTCAGGGCGTAATTTTAGGTATAAGACCACCTACCAAGGTAACAGAAATTAAGAAGGCTACAACGCCTGAAGAAGAGAAAAAAGAAGAAAAGCTTAAGAAAGACCTTGGGCAAGTTGAGCCCAAAGCAACGCCCGATGAAAGGGCGGTTGGTCGTATATCGGAAATTGAACTTGCTAAAGTCCGTAAAGAAAAGAACGACCGGTTTAACTATGTTAAAGAGCGCTTGGATTCAAAGAGAGCCCCACAAGCAGAGCGTCCAAAACTTGCTAAAGAATTAGCAGCACTAGAAAAAGAAATTAAAGCGTTTGACGAGATTCTTAATGCTCGTCGTATTGGTATGGTTGTTGGCAAAGCGCAAGAAGAGCAAGGCGCAAAACGCTATAAGCCAACCAAAACTGAAAAGAAAATGGAGAAAGCTGGTAAGTTTGCTAAAGCCGGTGTGGCTCCTGAATCGTATAGTTTGGTTCGTAGATCGTTAAAAGAACGTGAAGAAATAGCAGAACGTAGACTATATAAAAATACTCCCGTGTTTGTTCGTAGCGCTATATCCAAAATTGCGGAATTGCAGGACCGCATGGAAAACGAAAAGCTTTCCGAAGAGCAAAAAACAAATATGGAGCGCACTATTGCGCGGCTAAAGACTGAGATTAGAGAAGCTACGTTTGGGGAAGTTGAACGGCAGGAAGCTGAAGCATTTGGCATTGACGTAGATAAGTACCGTCGCTTTATGAACATGCTTGGCGGCGCGTTTAAGCCACGTATTGAAGCAGTTGCCGGAGAGAAGCGCCTTGATAAAGCCGAAGCTAAGAAAGCCTTGGCAGGCGTGAAGATACCTAAAGGTTTAGATATTCTGTTGTTTGATACCGTGCCTGAAAAAGTTAAAGAACAGGCAAGAGCCCAAGGCTATACAGAAGCCCAGATTGATGGCATCCGTGGTGGTGTAATGCCAGACGGTAGTGTGTTTGTTGTTTCCGGCACCCACGCAGATGTTAAAGACTTCCAACGCACACTAGCCCACGAGATTACTGGACACTTGGGCGTTGAGACTTTGCTTGGCGAAGCTGGGATGACTGCCTTAGCAAAACGTGTTGCTAAACAAGATGGTGGGGTATTTGCGCTTGCGGATAAATTAGGTGTTAGCGAAGAAGCTACTGCTACCTACGCTGCCGCTAAGCGTGCAGGGGACACGGACGAGCAAGCCGCTAATAAAGCATTGCGTGAAGTTATTGCCCACGTTGAAGAGGCACGACCAGACAAGAACTTCTTGGCAAAAGCGAATGAGTTTATTAAGGCTTTAGTTGGCGCAGTTCGTGCTGCACTGCGGAAGATGGGTGTTGATCTTGATGTATCTACAAGTGATGTATACAAGATTTTACGAGATGCACGAAACAACTTTAATGAGTTTGCTCCCGGTGTTTATACAAAGAGCAACGGAGAAATCCAGTTTAGTGTTGGTGTTGCCGAGTATGGTGCGGCAGGAGAAGGCTTTAAGCAAGCCGCTGAAAAGATACTTGTACAAAACAAGTCGTTAAGAGATAGAACCCTAGGCAATAATTTAGGTTTGCGCATTAAGCAATTGTTTGTTAGCCGTAGTGCCGGACTAGAACAGGTATACGCTAATAAAGCCGCCGAAAAGTCTTCTAGCGCCCTACAGACTAAGTACTACATTAATATGCACGACCAGCGTTATGCTTGGACTAATGCTGCTATGTCAAACGGCGTGCCTAAACTACGTCAGGAAAAAGGCGGTACCAAGTATGTTATTGAGTCCGTTAAAGGGGCTAACCTAAAACAGCTTGCTGAGATATTAAGTAGTGCTAAGTGGGGTAATGCTGAGGGCGTGCGTAACTCATACAGCGTTTATCGTATTGCTAAGCGTGCTAAACGTGTTGGCTTAGACAAGTTGAACTTCAAAGATACCAAGGATGTTGAAAAGGCTATTAAAGCGCTTGAAGTTTCTATGAAAGCCAACCCAACGTTAATGGACACCTTTAAGAAGGCAGACGAGGTATACGACCAGTACAACAAAGACTTAATGGATTTCTTGGTACAGACAGGGCGCATATCTGAATCGCTTGCCAAAGAACTTACCAAGTACAACGATTACATTCCGTTCTATCGTAAAGATGCAAATGGCGACGTAGTGCTTGATGTTGGTGGTGCTCCACGTGTACGGGTTGGTAACTTAAAAGACCAGCCATATCTGCACGAGTTGGCAGGAGACGATGAGCGTATTGTTGATATTTATACCGGTGCTTTGCAAAACACCAGCCTGTTGATTGATATGGCGTTGGGCAACTTAGCCACACGTAATACAGCGTTTAGCTTAAATGAACTTGGCTTAGTTAAGCCACGGATGAAAAACGACAAGCCTGTACCGGGCAGCTATATTCGTAAAGGCACAGGCCCAGCTAGTGATAAAGTTATTCGTTTCTACGTTAAGCCGGTTGATGAGAACGACGATGGTAGACGCTATGTTGAGATTGACACCGATACTGTAGGCGTACCGGCTGAATTTGTAGTCCAAGGATTAGCGGGAGTAAACACGAGCGTGCCGGGGGCAGTCAATATTATGGGTATACCAGCCAGACTCTTGCGCACTTGGGTAACTAGAAGCCCTGTGTATGCTGCTCGTCAGGTTATTCGTGATCCGTTTATTGCTGTTATGGCAAGCGGTGTTGATACTGCGCCTGTGCTTTCTTCCTTAAGAGAGATTGCCAAGACACTACCAAAAGCAATACGTGGTGAGACCATAGATAGCGAGATAACACGCTTTGGTCTAATAAGCAGCAACGTATTTACCGGAACTGTTGAAGACCAACAGAAGATGATGCTACAGCTAGCAGGTAAGTCAGGGCTAAAAGGGCAGATTAATAATTGGTTTGCTAAGGCAGACATCATGGCAATGCAGGGTGATGCTGCAACGCGTCAAGTATCGTTTAATAACTACCGCAGACAGGGCTTGTCTGAGATGGAAGCAATCTTGGCTACGCATGAGTTAATGCCATTTAGCCAACGTGGTACATCCGCCAGCTTGTTCTTGCTGTCTACGATGGTGCCGTTCCTTAATGCGCAGATCCAAGGCTTTAATGTTCTATACAAAGCATTTAGAGGCACAGGCACTTTCCAAGACAAACTACGTATTAAACAAAAACTGTGGCAGCGTGGGGCTATGATGTTTGGCGCCACAATGCTGTATGCCCTAATAATGAGTGAAGACGAGGCGTACCTAAATGCTAACGATGACGAAAGATACAATAACTGGTTTGTATATGTACCGGGAGTTGATGAACCAGTACGCATTCCTATTCCATTTGAGTTGGGTATCATATTTAAGGCTTTACCAGAGGCTATTGTCAATGTAATGATGGGCGATAGAACAGCAAGCGAAGCGGCTAATGCCTTACGTAAGATGGTTGTTAATGCCGTTCCATTAGGACCAAGTGCGTTGCCACAGGCAGTTAAAGCCCCAATTGAAGTTCTCATGGATAAATCGTTTTATACAGGACGTAGCATTATCGGAGAACGTTTAAAAGATGTGGATCCGTCTGAGCGCTTTAACCAAAACACAACAGAAATTGCTAAGCTAATCGGCAAAGGCACGGGCAAAATACCTGTCCTTGGTGAATACTTATCGCCTGTGCAGATTGAATACTTGGTTCGTGGATATACCGGCGGCTTGCCATTAGCGCTTGCTTCGTTGACCAACCCTGTGTTTGGTGGTGGCGGTACCGGTGGAGAAAAACCCGAAATGCGGGCTAGTGATTTGCCTGTGTTTGGTGCTGTGTTCCAACCTAAAGATGCGGGTGGTTTGATTAACAGGGCTTATAAAGATGTAGAAAGCGTTGAGCGGGCTAAGAAGACCTACAACAAGCTTGAGGAAGAAGGGCGTGAAAAAGATGCAGAAGCCTACTCTGACCAGTTTGCAGACTTGTTAAGCCTTGCACCTCTAGCCGGTCAGTTCCGTCAACGTATGGGCGAGTTGGCTAAGGAAGAGCGTGAAGTTAAGGCAGATCCAAATATGGCAGGCGCAGAGAAACGCAGGCTATTAGATGAAATACGCCAAGAAAGAATTGAGTTGGCTAAAGATTTAATTAGCGAACGCGAGTAAACAGTACGCCAATCTTACCCCCAAACGTACCAAACTCTGCCTTACCAAGAACGCCGTGATGTATAGCGGCGCTGATGCCTATCTCTTTAACTTCTTGTAGCTTTAGAGTAGGCACAAAAAAAGCCCCCTTGACGGGGGTGTTAACCCAAGGATAGTGCACTTTAATTTTCCGCAATGTCTTCTTCAGATACAGGACGAGTGATCTGCATAACGTTAACCCGCATGGTAGGACCACGAGTTTTGGAAAGCATGTCCTTACGAAGGTAGTTTATTTTGTAGTTTGGCAGTAACTCAAGCCCTTCCTTAAAGTCTTTGTAGCCATAACTCATGGTTA
>Ga0315904_10006370_pt1 | contig 16165 bp, 12 predicted proteins | sample LakEriMetagenome_6_FD_203529 | JGI IMG/M metagenome (GOLD analysis project Ga0315904, IMG submission 203529) | Freshwater fungal communities from buoy surface, Lake Erie, Ohio, United States - Buoy 12 MA120 | ecosystem: Environmental > Aquatic > Freshwater > Lake | place: USA: Lake Erie, Ohio... | reverse complement strand
CATGGCTGTGGAGGCTTAATGGCATAGATATAGTCAACCAAAAAAGGACTTGGATAGTCATTGTTTAATGCCTTTTCCACATCAATCTTCATCGGCTCGTTCAAGTCATCCGTCCAATAAAGCAGGTTTTCAATAATGTTTATTCCGGTAATAAGATAATTCGGATCAAAGTTTAACGGGTTTTGATTGGCATTATTCTCTAAAATTGTTGAAATGCTATTGTTTGGCTCTGAATACATCAGTATTCTATGGTCGCCGTTGCTATTCCATACAAAGTAAAAAACACGCTTTCTTACCAAGTCTTCTTTGGCTCCAATACATTTATTTGTGCCTGCTGGCAATGTATATGAAACAAGAACATTCCCCTTGACATTTTCGATGTCGCCCTGATTGTCATTATCGGAATTTCCTACGCGACAATTCAACGCATAGCGCATCTCGCCATTTTGCAAGTCGCGCAATTCGTCATCAAAGTTTAGCTTTAAAAGCCTTCTCTTTTCTAAATTTCCTTTGTTTTGCATCGTTAGAATCTTGGAGCTGCCATGTTATACCTTCTCAACGCATCCAGCCATTCTTTCTGGTTAGACGAGTTAAAGCGCTTGATTGCCTGCCTTCTGGCAAGGTTGTAGTCTTTTAATCTGCCTTGCTTTGCCCCTTCGGGAATAGACATATTATCGACTATGCTTGCCCAAGCAATGTAACGCTTGATTGCAAAAATAAGAAAAGGATGAACATTTATATCGCCATTTGTCAATGAAATGTCGGCAATATATTCCAAGATAATCTGATTGCCACAACGGTTTTGTAGCTGTATGACACCAAGATTGTTGTTGACCTTGAAGTATCCGGCAGGACTATTACCACCGCCCACGCCAAAGAAACGACCTAATATCTCTCCGTTACGAAAATTGTCGGAGTAGCCATCCCATCCCCAGCCAGGTATCAATGCACCATAAAATCCGGTTCCTGTATAGCCTGCACCAAAGCCACCGGCAGCAGCACAAGTGCCGCCACAGCTTCCTGAACAACCACCACCACCACATCCATTGACAGGGTTTTGACCACTGCAATGACCGCCGCAATTAGATCCACAACCACAATTGGAAGGATTTGTTTGCCCATTACAAATAGAACAAGACCTGTCGTTTCCGCATCTGCAACTTTCAGCAATGGTTTTGTAGCTTCCACAGTCATTCTTGTCGCCGAGCATTTTCATATCCTCGTTCAATCCCATCTGCACAATGTTGCCATTAAAATCGCAAACGCCAATCTTTGTATAGTTAATATAGTCAGGAGGCAATACAACGCTGTCAAGGTCGTTTACAGGAAGCGTAACAACCGATGGGCTGCCGCTGAAATCCATGTTCATCTCACGCAAACACGCAATACCGTGCTGCTGATACCTAAACCTTTTGGCTTCAGGCTCACCCGATTCAATAAGGTATTCCCTTACAACCTCGTCAAGTTTATAATTAGCTGCCACCTGCTACTGGTTTTTTGTTGTTGTTAATTTTATCTTCCGGCAAGTTAACCTGCATTGCAACATACTTCTCAAATACCGTTTGAACAATCTGTTCTGCTATTTCTGGTGGTATGCCAAGCTCATCCTCATAAGGATCAATATTGTCAAGGGCAACAACCATTTTAATCAGCACATTGTCGTTGCTGTTTATTTTATCCATATTGACAAAAAACAGCTTGTTGTTTTCAGCCCAATATCCTTTATGCCCCAACAAGCCTCCAATTTTAAGATTAAAGCTTTGTGATATAAAGTTAGGGTTTACGCGAACAAAGTTGATAAATTGGCTTTTCATGCTCGACACCTGGGCGATACCCATTTCGTGAGGCAAGGCAATATATGTAGATGGAAGGTCACAGTAATAAAGGTTTTTCTTTGTGTCGAATGATACCGGCACGTCTTCAAAGGTATAGATAAACGCACCATTGACATCGTATTCGCCAGCACGCCTGTTCTCAAACAAATTGATTTTTACAATTTGCGCATAGGCTTGTTGGGCAGCTATTATCAGCTCCTGTATCTTTACGGCAGTATCCCTGCTTGGCTGACCGCCTGCAAGCCTTCTTTGTGCCTGCTCCGCTAATTTATATAAAGTCGTTGCCATTAAAGATTTTGTGTTTTAAACATCTCTGCTGCTTGTACGACATCTGCCTCCCTCAAGTTCATGCCAAAGTAAGAACATATCATCATCACAATGGCGTTGTGGTATTGGTCAAGAAATTCCCAATTCGTGCTTGCAGAAGGACTTGGATCGTAAACAGGATTATTGTTTACTATGGTAAATCCCCATACAGGCTTGGCAGGCTCGCGCAAATATGTCAAGTCAATAATGCCAAGGTTTTGGGGAAATACCTGCATATAGTTATCGTAATAGGCAATTCTTGGATACCTCTTTGTAGGCATGACAATCTGTGAGGACAATACATCCCCGATAGCATTGTCGTTAATCTCGTCCACATCAACAGAAATGGACTTGGGATTAGCTGCCGTAGATGAATTAAGAAAATAGGTGTGTCTGACCGATGATGTTCCGGCATAGTCAGAAGGATAGTTTACCCTTCCAAATGGCGATACAATCAATGATACCTTTGTCAAAAATGGACTTAACGCATCCGTAATGATTTGCGTTTCCTGCCACTTTTGCCTTTCAGTGTAGAACAACTGTATCTGCGCCCTTTCTGATGCCAAATTAAAGTCATTGGGCTTTATGCCGCCCGACTGCGTTTGATTGGCAAGAAATTGAACAAACCTATATCCTTCGTTAATATCCATTAAGATATGGCTTTATACTGATTAAATATATGTAACCGTCATTGTCCTGCTGATAATGTCAGCCGCAGATGCAACGCCATTAATACCAAATGCGTGTATCAACACAGGTCCAGCAAGGTTTTCAACCGGAGTGGTGTATGACAATCCATTAGCAACGCCGTCATTTTGATAGGTTGCAATACACGATTGTGCTACCTGGGTAACACGATTGACTGTCGCCCTCATATAAATTGTGGTGTTGTTTGTTGGGGCTGCGGCTGAATATGTAATCAAATCGGTAGCACCAAACGAAATTCCAAATGTCTTGGCGTTGTTGTTTGCGGCAGTTTGAAACACAGCCTCAACTATAATATAACTTCCGCCTGTTACTGACGCATCTACATCAAGAACTCCAGCAGGAAGAGTATATGTTTTAAGGTTTTCCCTAACAGTAACAGCAGTGGTTGCATTGTTGGCGACATTATCATACAAAACGAAAGTATTTAATGGCGACCATGAACGGACACCGGTTGTTGTAGATGTTAACACATATCCATTAAGGGCAGGGTTACCAAGACTGTTTTCTTTTGTCGCAAGCTGAACGGTATCCACCAAGTCCTCACCGGCAGTGTTTTTCCATATTTGGCAATGCCATGTAAGTGTAGCCACTTCGTAATAGCAATACACCATATATCCACCCTGAAGCGCTTGTGTAGCTGTCAAGGTAATAGAGCCAATAACAATACTAAATGCACCAAGAGTTACAGTGGCAGCATAGTCAATGAAGAAATGATCTCCGTCTTTTGGTGTTCCTGCAAATACCACCGATACGTTTCCTGCCAGTACGCCCGATCCCGTAATTCTTTGATATTCGGGGCTTGAGCCTGGAGTAAGAGATATAATCTGTGCAGCAAGGGTAAGGACATTGTCCTGAACACCTTGAGCCGGAATGGCTATGTTTGAAGTTGAACGAATGTTCGTTACGCTAATGTCGATGTTTGGGCTTCTAAATATCTCAACCCAATTCAATGTTCCGCTTATGCTTACCAATTCAAGAGCAATGCACCTTGTCGGCTGACCAAGAGCAAAGTTAGAGCCATTGGCAAGCTGAATGTTGTCAGATGGACCAACAGCCTGACGAACGGTTGTCTGCCTTGCAAAGTTTGTAGCACGAAGAATAAGGATGTCGCCGATGTTAAAGCTTGTCGGATCAATAACGTATAAATCGTCAGTAGCACCACCGCCTTCGGTATCTACCGAAAGAACGGTAATGCAGCTAATCCTCGGAACAACCAATTGGTCGCTGGCAACAGAAACCGCCTCTGATGGCAATGATGTCTGAAAGCCTCTGTTAATAACATACTCGCTGATTTCAACGCTGTTTGTCAAGTCGCCTTCTACGGCAGGAACAGCACCAGAACATCCGCTTGCATCATAATCTGCATTAAGGAAATACCTGTGTCCGGTAATGACATCATATACCCCTGTGGTATTTGTTCCGCCATACATATTTGTAATGGTGGTGGTCATTGCCGTCAATATAGCAATGGCATATCCGTTTGGAGTTGAACCGGCAGCAGGATCAGCAACAATGTATAGTGTTGTGCCAATAGCTATTGCTGAATAGTTTGGGATAGATGCAAAAGCATTAATGTTATCCCTTACAGCCTGAACGGTCAACGCAACAGTTCCAGCCGCAGCAACAACACCGCTAATAATGGAAACACCATTGACAGTCAATCCTGTTACGTTTGCAGGAGCGCCACCAAAATTGATGATACCATAAGCAGCAATGTTTCCAGCCAAAGGAGCTGAAATCAAGGCATCGCTTTTTACTGTTTGAACACCATTTGCATCATTATAAATGTTTGATATAACTGTTGTTCCGTCAGCTTGGGTTATATAAACATAACCCAAACCATTTCCAAAATCTTGTAATACGCTTGCTGCCATTTTTTTAGTATGTCGTTAATAAGAAATGTATGTTTGCTGTATATCTTTCAGCTATAAGCTGTTGGTTTGTAACAGGTCTTCCAACATTTGAACCATTTGCAGAAACAAGCCTAAAATACACCTGTCCTGTTCCTGATTGAGTATTAAGAATCTCAACATCAAAATACCTTGGACGAGTGTAAAATGCGCCTGCCAGTGTTCTGACTGCGCTTACAGGTTCAAGTGTTGCAAATACCTTATATCTTTTGTTTGCACCAGCAGAAGTAATCAAAAAGTCATTAAACTGAAAGTAGTTGTTGGAGTTAGCCCAAAGAGGATTTCCATAGTTTATGCTTGTAATGGTTGTTGGGGCCTTAAATAAGGTTCCGTCAATTTGCAAGTTGTTTTGAGAAACAATTACAAGAGGCAATACGCTTTGATATTCAATAGTACATTTGAATGACAATATGTTTGGAACTACCACGTTGCTTGCAACAGTAAAGGTTTTTACACCTCCTGTTGGTCCAGATGGGGTTACTGTAATATCAGCACCTGCTACTACCTCTGTATTGTAAGAGTTTAATAGCTTGTTGGCAAGTGTCGGGTTAAAGCAAATCTCATAGTTAACAGGATTCGTTCCTGTTGGGGTTACAGATATAACCGATGGATTGCAGGAATCTACAACAACATTTACGCCTGTTCCTCCGCCACCAAGTCCAAAAACAGGAGTTGGCGCACCGTCTTGACAGGCGCAATCGCTTGTGCAATCGGCAAGGGCTTGGATTTGTGCTACATAACCAGATACGTCAGCACCTTTTCCGCAGCTATATGCCAATGTAGCAAGCTCCACCAATCCCATAACTTTGGCAAATATGGCTTCGTATTCTGCCGCAAGCATATCATTGACACCCTTGTATTTCTTGATATTGCTGTTGATAGAACGCAAGCAGCAATAAATAGCACAGAAATAAGTGCAATCTACCGCAATTGATTTGCTGCCCGTTATGGTTGCTGTAATAAAGCTTCCGTCAGGATAATTCCAAGTGCAGGTTGATGTAATTACGGTTTGTTGCAATCCATTGTAAAACATACCCGATGTGAGGGTATATACCGGATTGGTTGTAGTAATAGGAACAGGATTTCCCGGAAGATATATTTCATGAACGCTTGAAACCGTAGGAATAACTCCGTCCACTACATAATTGGTGGTATCTACTGATGTAAAAGTGGCTCCAATGCAATCAACCGTTTGTGTAATGCTGATTTGAGGAGTGACAAATGTATAGTTGTATGAGTTTTTTGTCGTAACAGTATATGTTCCCAATACAGGATCCACAATTTGTGTTGACATTATAACCTGATAAACACCAGGAATCGGCGCTCCCGTTAGCGGAACAGTCGGTATGGCAATTGTGGAAATAGTGTTTGTTACACCTCTGTCTATATCTGGGGTTGCAAAGTTATTGTTCGCATAATACGCATTCCCATTAGGAGCTATAATTGTAAAACAGTCTTTTACCCAAGAATCTTGAATGCCTGCTGATCCATAATTGTATGTATCGGTCAGAACAAAATATTTGGTTGCTCCGGTTAAATCAAAGGTTATTGAAAACGAGCTTGTGGATATTGCTGACATCTTTTATATATTTTGACCAAAATTATAATTTTTGTTCGGCTTTTTTTATAAACTTACTTATAAAAGCGAAATGCCGATACATTTTTGCATCGGCACTCACTATGCTATAAAAACATGGATAACAGTATCATCACGTTAGTTTGAATAAGCCTCTTTGGGAAGAAGCTTTGATTTAAGGTCATTAAACAAGTCAGAGTTAGATTTTAACATCTTGATAAACTCTGTTTTGCGGTAACTTTCGTTATGAAACTTAACATATCCGCCCTTTTGCTCAAGAAGACCAGACACTTTGCCAAGACGCAAAATGGTTCCGTATGGATCAATATTGAACGCGGTAATGTCTGCTTTGTCGTTGTCAACTTCAAGCTTTTCGTGAGGATTCATCAAATCATCAAGCTGATTTTCAATTTCAGCAAATGTCATTTCTCCTGTTGAATTATTAAAGCTGTTATCAACAAAGTAGTCTACAGGATCTTTACCCATAGGAGCAGTCGTAATAACGCTTCCATTTCCCCATGTCAATGAATTGCTTGCCCTGTTTACAAATACAATTTGGTTTTCAATGGCATCCAATACAGTTGACTTTCTTTTTACGGCAGGGCTATTTAACGCACGCATAAACGTGGCCTTTGTTTCTTCATTGCGCATAGCGGCAGTGCGAAGGTCATAGCGAACCTGAATAACAGGCTGATTGACATTTACGCCAAGAGATTTTGCAACAGACCTTACTGCTTCGTACTCCCCTTTCGTACAGAAAGTTATAATTTCAATATCCCTTTCTTCGTTATCCATAATCGACTTAATAGCCGCTTCGTGATTTACTTCAAAGAAAGACACGGTGGTGTTTTTGTCGCGGTTTACATTGGTTCCGTTCTTGTTGCAAAGCCTCAAAAACTCCAATAGCTGCGGCTGACGATTGTTTACTCTCAAAAATCCATGAACAAACTCAATGTCGCCAAGGGACTTGCTCCTGTTTTCATTAAGTGATTGAAAGTCCTCGCCTTCGCTGACAAATACCGAAGTATAGCCGGGGCGATAAGCAATGGTTCTTTCTTCAAACATTCCTGTTTCCTCATTAGGATACAAAATCCTATCCACAGAACTAATGGTTACTGACGGTGGAAACAAAATGGGATTTCCTTCTTTTGTACTTAAACTGTTGTTAATAGCCGGATAAGCAAGCTGAAATGTGTGCGTTTCATCATAATCGGCTATGTTGAAATTTGATACTGAATACTTCTTTGCCATAATGGTACTTTTAGTTTAGGCAACAAATATAAACAATTTTATAAAGAAAGCAAAAACAATAAAAAAAGCCCCACATTTCTGTGAGGCTCTTTTTTGGAATGATACGCTATGCGTTATACATAGAACTGACCATACCTGTTGATAGCGAACATCTCGATACCAGAGTGTGTTCTCCAGTTGATGTCCAACTGATCGAGGTCGTTGGTGTAAGTTCCGTTAACACCACCGGTCAACCACTGTTCCATTCTGCGGCTGTAACCGTTTCCTTTGCCTTGGAGGTAAACCAAACGCATTGTGGGAACGGTTTTCTTTGTACCGCCTTGAGGACCAAATGAGCTAACTACGTTTCCAACAGGAATAACAAGTCCCATTGTCTTGTAGGGCTGACCAGGAGCACCAAGCATTTTTGGATAGTTGAACGGATCATACGTCTTCATGTGGAAGGTATAACCGGTCAGGATGAAGGAATCAAATCCGAAGTCAATGGTTTTTTGCTTGTCACCACCGAATACACCGTAAGTGATAGCACCATTCTTCATTTCGTTTCCTACGAACTGGTCGATACCTTGACGAAGGGTAATACCGCACCACAGGGTGTTTTCTTTTGAAGCCCTTTGAGCGTCAGCCTGACGAATCCACACTTCGAAGTCGTTACGGGTGATACCCAATGAAGAGTACTGCCTACGAACACCGTTTGCTTCGATGTCAGGAATAATACCACGAGTGATGGTAGTAGTCGGACGGATAGCAGCAAGAGTGGTGTTGGTAATGTTCTGACCTACAAGGAACATAGTTTCGTATTCGTTGAGAACACGGGTATGCTCTTTGTCTTGTCCTTCAAAATACCACATCCAGCCAGTTTGACCTGAACCCATGTAGTTTTCGAAAGGAACCCAAGTCATTTCGCCCATTGCAGAACCGGAAGTGGTGTGTTTCCACTTTTCGATCATTACATTGTTTTCATACTTGTTCAGACGGCTGTTTCTTGAACCAGGCTGACCTGTTTGTTCACCGTGAGCATTACCAGGGATGATGATTTCATCAGCAGTAGTAAGCGCAGGAACGTTTGTACCAGCAACAGTAGGAGTAGCGTCAAAGCTAAATGGAGTTACATTGGTAACAAGACACTGAACACCTTTAATAATAACAATCTGCTCGTTCAACAAAGGATTTGTTGTTGACTGAGGATTGTTTCCTGTAGAACCAACAACAATGTAGGGAGCCTGTGGAGTGGTTGAATATGTATAGGCATAAGATCCCTGAACATTCAGCGTTACTGTTCCGTTGGTAGGACCAGCAGCAGAACCTGTTGTTTTTACGGTTTCGTGCGTCCAATCATCTTCCCAGTGAAGATAGTTAAGGGCGCTGATACCTTCTTCAGTTCCGTGAAGTTCGAGGAAACCGGTAAGAAGCTGATCGCCATACTTTCTAACCATTTCAGGATAGATTTCGGGTTTCAGAAGTTTTGTTGCCGCTACGGCATCAATTGAGCTAATCCAGTTGTGGTTAGTTCCCGACTGGACGAGTGAAGGAGTTGGCATTTTCTTTTTAGATTAAGTTAGTTAATAAATAAATTATTTGAGTTTGTTGGCAAAGTAATTAGCTATAACGGAATTAGTATCCATTGGCTTGGTGTCATTGGTTGATTTAGATTCGGTCGTGAAATTGATATTCTTTTGTGTTTTGACGACATTTGCTGCTCCTGCGGCTTTGCTTTCCTGTGCAATCTTCTTGATTACATTGTCAAAGATTTCCGCTTTTGCAAGCTTGGTAGCCAATCCCTTGATGTCAACGCCTGTTATTTGGTCACCAGACCTTTTCAGATATGGTTCCAATAACTTTGTGCTTCCATCGTAAAGACTTGCCACTACATCTGCAACAGCATTTTTTTCATCAGCACTCAAATTATAATCAATCTCAAACCCCTCTATCGGTGTAAACTTCAATTTTTCGATTTCCGTAACGGTCGCCCTGACCTCTTCCGAAAACTGATTTCTTGCCGCTTTTGCCGATTCTTCCATTTGAGCCATAGCCGTTTGTTCAGCCTCTACTTGCTCGGGTGTCTTGCCTTTGAAAATGGATGACTTGCTCTGATAGTCTGTCAAGAAATCAAGTGCTTGCTTTGCCTCCCTGGCTATCTTGGCACTCATCGCTTGCTGTAACGGAGTTTCGTCATCGTCCTCCCATTGGTCAAGTTTATATCGTTCGTTAAGCTCGTATTCGATCTCAACTTCAGATAATTCAGGATTTTCAATTTTCATGCGCTCCCTGAAAAGTTCGATAGGATTATCAATTGTGCTGTAATCTTTTGTTTGCAGCTTAAACCAATTCTCGTCTATCTTACCACCGGAAGCGATATACTTATCGACTTTTTCGGCTATTTCAGAGTTGTACTTAAATGAATTTTCCGCCGGTTTGTTAATCAAGGATTCTATTTCCTCCCAAGACTTGTGCTTGCCACCCGTCCTTTCAGCAATGTAATCCTCGAAGCTTTTAACATTCGGCGCACTTTCATTTGCGCTTGTTTCCGCTGACGCTTCAGCAGAAGTTGTTTGTGATGTACTTTCAGAACTCGATGTACTCTCTTGTGATGTATTGCCCTGGCTTTGATTTAACTTTGCCGCCAACAACGCATCTTGATCAAACTGACTTTCGGGTAGCGAATTGGCAAATGCCGCTTGTGCTACCGCTGCATACATTTCTTTTTCAGAACTCATACTTTACTTTTTAAATTGAACACAAAATTATTTTTTATATTTACATTCTTTTATAAAAATACTTATAAAATGCCTTTAAATGACAAAAAATTATTACAACTTCGTATGAGCAGGGGTTTATCCCAAAACGAAGTTGCAAAAAACTCCAATATTAGCCAGGCAACATTGTCATATATGGAGTCTGGTAAATATGATGATTATCGGATAAGTCAGTTAGAGGCATTAGCAAAGTTTTATGGCGTATCATTAGACTATCTGGTTGATTATGCTCCCGATGAGCTGATAAAGGAACGCTTTTTATTGGAAAGAGCAAAGGAAAATGTTCAAGAGTCATTATCCAATATTAACAAGCTAATACTTAAAAATACTGACAAGCAAGCAAAAAGACTATAAAGAAGGGAACTTTATAGGTTCCCTTCCGGTGTCATCTCTTGCTGTTGAGGTGCTGATAGCGCGTTTTGAAATGCCATTGTGCTAAATGATTGTTCATGCGTAATTTCTGCAACCTCTTTCTTTCCTTGATTAGCCAATTGTAGCTGAAGCTGTATCTGCTGCATTTTTTGCTGATGCTCTTGTGCCGAAAGCTGTGACTTGACCTGGCCTTCAAGCTGCAATTCCTGCATCTTGCTTTGCATCTCCATTGCCAATGTCTGCTGTCTTGCCTGCTCCGCCATTTGTGCTGCCTGTGCCTGCACCTGTGCATTCATTTGACTATCTTGCTGCTTGGTGCTTTGGGCTTCTTTAATATTACGTTTTTCACGCAATACCAATAGCTGTGCCGCAAGCTTCACGCTGCTCTTCATGTATTCCTTGATAAGAATAACATCGCTTGGCTTTAGTGATCCTGTCTGCAAGCCCATGTTAATCATCTGCATCAAATCTTGTTTTTCTTCCTCGTCAGGCAACAGTTCTATTTTAATGCCAAACTGTGCCAATGACAATTCTTTTCCAGCCTTTATAGCCTTGACACTTTGTAGGCCAATGGCAGGAACAAAACCCTGAAGCCCATCGCCAAACTCGCAAACATCCTGTATCATTAAAGAAAGCCTGTCTGCCGTTTTTTCAACAATACGCAACATCGTATTTGTCAATGGACGCAATACATTCATGGACGCTTGAACAGCCAGCTTTTGATTGCCGACCAACGCTTCTTTGTCAGGACTTGACGCATCCACAGCACTATTATAGCCGATAACATCGTTCATCAATTGTATTTCGTGGTTATACGCTAATATGAATTGCTGGAAGTTTCTTCCAATACCGTTTTCAAGCGGTGTCAGCGGACTGCCATTAATAACGCTTCCATCTGCACGAACACTGCTATATACAAAGCTACCGGTCTGCTTTTTAAGCTTCAATATTTGCTTTGGATCCATCATGGCATTGCTGCCATTACCCATACCGGCAACAACCTCATCCAAAGAAGAAGTGTCAATGGCAAGCCCAGGAGGAGCCGCTTCCATAATAAACTGCTGTGCCTTGTAGTGAATAAGGTTGATTTGGTCCTCGTGAGGAATCATCCTTTCTACCAACGACTTGTTTTCCATGTCGTAGATGTCAGGATAAATCATTACTATCGGAAGCTCGGCCTTGGGGCTATATGAAATACCGTTTTTGCTACGCTCAATGTTTTCCTGCATCTTGTAGCCCCAAATGTAATCCGTTCCAATTACCCAATAACCCTCGTAAATGTATTCGGTTGCCTTATTATATATTGTGGACTTAACTTTTTTGTCCTTGCTATCGGCATTGTAGTATTCATCAACCGGTGCAAAGTCAAATACATTACCCCTTTTGACGTTTTTCTTTTCTTCCCATTTGTCGTTGTTGACAGCCTTAAACCAAAACCTCAACACGCTGACATTAAAGTCATCATATCCGCGACCAAATATCCTTGCCGCATTTTGATAATAGCCTTCGTAGCTGTTTCCCCATGCCCAGCGCCTATTACCCATCTGTGAGCCTGCTGTCTTGGCAATGTTAAACAAATCATCTTCGGTAAAATCGGTTTCAAACTGCGAAATTTCCTGAATAGTATATTTACTGATAACGGCTTGATAAGGCACGTTTCTAAAATCATCCCACTTGGAATATGGCGTAATTATGTCAATCGGATCCTGCCATTCAACACGAATATTTTTGTTGGCATCATAATAACGCAACAAGGCCCCTTTCTTTAATACAACCAAATCCCTTATTAGCTTCTTCTTGCTGTCCTCAAAGTTGTTGTCATAAAAAACAAAGTCCAAAGCCTGCTCCATAGAAGCAGCCAAATCGTCCTTATAGTTGAGCTGCAAGTGAAGCTCTGCTTCCTCATTATCTTCAGGAACCTTTGCACTGGGTGGTATAAGCGGAATGCCGGTAGCTTTGCTAATCTGCTCGTCATATTGTTTGAGAAACATATTGGCGTAAAGCTCCCTGCGGTATTCGTCCTGCTTGGTAAGACTAACAGGATCAATTGGAGTACACCTGATCTTATAGTCCATGTTCATCATCCTGCCTACAATATTGTCAACAATAGACGCAATTCGATTAGTAGGACTAAAATCAAGGTTAAGATAAGAAGTGTCCCCAACGTCAAGACGGTTAAGATATTTAAGCACGCTTTCAAGACCTTCAGCATATCGTCTGTTAATTATATCTTTTTGTCTTTTGTTAGCAACAATGTTTGCCTGTAAATTCCAGGCATTCCAAATAGCCCTTGCATAGGCAATTCCATAACGGGGATCAGCCTTTACGGATGCAGGTGCTAATGGATTGGGAAAGCCTTTGAGTGCTACCTCATTACCCCTTTCGTCAATTATTGGTTTTGCCTTTGGCATTTTTAAATATAATTGTTTGGTGTTATTTTATAACTTTCAGTACCACTTACTTTGTATGTGTCAAACAGATCGTATGACCTTCTTTGTATCGGCTTTCTGATTGTTTTCCTATTTCCTAACAAAGATAAACCAAATCCAACCATTTCATCAAATTTCGTCCACTTGGCATCAAAGTCAAACGCTGTCAAGCATTTTAGCAAATTATCGAAGTAAACCTGCCCCATCCTCGCCTCTTCATTTTCTTTCTCAATCAATCCGACATAGTTTACCACAAAGCTTTCAACGGCATAGACAAGCGCCTGACGAGCCTCCTCGCCAGACAAAGGTATGCCTTTTTCCTTTTGGTTGTGTGATGAATATGCTGTTTGTGTTTCTTCGGGCCTATCCATTAAGTAGTTTTCATAGCCACGCATCCTAAAATAGTTGATCGTGCCTATCTTGTTGGATTCCACAAGTATCTCCCATCCATAATAAACGCACTGCAAAATCATATCCTCCCACATTATTTCAGGAAGTGACGGCCTGTTGACATATTCCAAAATAGGAACACCCGTTTCATACGGATTCATAATGTCAAACTTTCTTGTGCCGTAACAGGCAGCATTGGACTTTCTGTTGTCTGTCGTTACCTTGTTATCATACGGATCAAGCCCAAAGCATCCTGTTTCATTGTTTGCCGGTGACCTCTTGCCAAAACGCATAACCATTTTGTTTCTGTCCTCCGGTTTAGGCATCCAGCTAATCAGCCATCTGCCTTCAGCACAAGGATGCCATACCACCTTTGTATCCCGTTGACCATTCTCCCAAATAAAGTTTCCCCTGACAAGCAGGTGTGGGTTTTGCGTCAAATGTATCTTGTTATGATCTAATTGCTGAAAAATCTTGGCAATGTCATAGGTATGTATCTTGTTTGCCCCTTCCCTAAAGGCATCTGTTTCGTCAAAAGGGTGCATACGACATTCCTCGTAGTAACCAGCCAAATCGCCGCTTTCAAGGTATGCCTTGCGCTTGTTTTCTAAAAACTCCCTGGCTCCAATGCACTCGTCATCAGAATCAATCGTTTTTAGGTATTCAGCCTGCTCTGCTGTTGGGGTTTCAATAATGCTTTCCCCATATTCGCCAATAAATCCTTCCAGTCCGTCATAGGCAGGAACAAAATACCTATACATTCCTGTCAGCGTTTGTCCGTTGGATGTTTTTGTTCGTGAGCTGCTCTTATGCCATATATTTTCAAATGCCTTTGCTCCAATACGCCTTTTCTTCAGCGTTCCTTCCTGCAATGGCTCGTTGACAGTCGTTCCTACCAATGCCTTGCCTATTATTTTCTTTCCACCACCAAGCGTCAAACACTTCTCGACAATCTGCATCCACTTTTCAAAGTCTGCTTCTTCCCACTTTCCAACCTCATCACCGATAATACCCTTTAGCTTATAACTATCGTATGCGTTGTCAGCCGTGTTTTTCCAGCTAATCTTTGTGTTCAGGCTTATTTCCTTTTTGGCTGTTTTGTTTTTGGAAGTAATTTTTTGAACAGGAGCTTTAAAAACAAGCTCTTTCTTGACATCTTCAGCCGATTGTACCTGCGGCTTAAAGAATGGGGGTAACTCTTGGAAAGCATATACTATCTTGTCAAACAATTCTTTGGCATCACCACCGGTCTTGGAAACCATGCCGTAATTGGAATTAAATGTCTTTCGGGCATCATTGAGTATAATGGATGCCGCCCGGTATGAAAATCCGTCCCTACGCTTCTTCAGGTAGTCAATTCCCAAACACTTTGAATCGGAATTGCATACCTCCCAAACATAAAACCATCGCCTATCTACATCCCTATACTCTGGATAACCAACGTCAAGCTTAAAATAATTAAGGTAAAAATAGTGATCACCAGTAATATAAGTAGGCTTACCGTTGATATAAAACCAATAACCCTCAATGCAACGCCTGTTTTCTTCGTCAATCCAATCACGAACCTTTGCGTTTTTGATATACAGGTCATCTATTTCGTCCTTTTCCTTGTCGTAGATAGCGTGTAATATTTCAACCTTCCGCCACTTTTGTTCTTTTTTGGGCAGGTCATTTCCTGCTATTTCAGTTTCACGTGGAACAGCAGGCAGTTTAAATACTATGTCTTCGTATAAGCGAGCCTCTTGCATTATTTTTTGCCTTTTAATGCCAGCTTTTCGGCAACACTCAACGATTCAATTTTCTTTTCTTCATTAAGCTTTCGCTCCTGGTCAGGTGTCATCAGCTTGCGCAATTCGTCCAATGTCTTGTTCAAATCCAATATCTTGTCAAAATACCACTTTGTTCTATCAAAACTTTTGTCCGTGCTTTCCGCAAACAGGTCAATGGGCGTTTGCAACAACTGAACATTAAAGTTGTCGAGCTGCTTGCGAACAGACCTGTATGATTCATAGTATGGACTGTCTTCATATAGCTTCAGCTTTTGTTCAAGGTATTCAACATAAGACAGAGCTTCCCTGTCTTTTATTATAGGCTTTTTCATAATACTCGTACTCTAATTTAAGCAAATATACAAAAAAGCCCATTCGTTTGACGGAATGGGCTTCTTTGATTTGCAATTTGCTTCTTACAATCCCTGTGCATTAATCGGGAATCCACCAGGAATAACACCTGTTGATGCAACTGCGGTTGAAATTTGTGCCGGAGTTTGCTGTGCCAAATATACTTCCATAGTGTTTCCATTGCGGAAATACTCGAATTGGCTATTGGCAAGCGGCGGATTTGTTCCGGGAGGATCTTGAATTGTTCCAAAGTGATTAACAGAACCGTTCAACAAAACAGTTGTATAATCTTCTCCATCTTTGGAAATGTCAAGGGAAATCAACTTTGTTGACAATCCCAAAATTGCTCCGAAATTTTGCGTTACAATCACTCCTTTGTTGAAACCTGTATTGTGCGGTGCACTATACAGAATTTCGCTACCAACGGACACGTTGTTTACTACATAGTCCATTACCATTTCTATTTGGCTGTCATCCAAATGAAATGGCAAGTTGGTTTCATATTGAGTTAA
>Ga0315904_10006368_pt1 | contig 16166 bp, 32 predicted proteins | sample LakEriMetagenome_6_FD_203529 | JGI IMG/M metagenome (GOLD analysis project Ga0315904, IMG submission 203529) | Freshwater fungal communities from buoy surface, Lake Erie, Ohio, United States - Buoy 12 MA120 | ecosystem: Environmental > Aquatic > Freshwater > Lake | place: USA: Lake Erie, Ohio... | reverse complement strand
GCACGCAGCGCCTCGGCTTCCCGCGCGGTGGCGGTGAGGGATTGAAGCGCGGTAACGGCTTCGGGTATTGCTGCAAGGTCGCCCAGTTGCAACCGCCCCACCAGTTCATCCACCCCGGCCAGATCGACCTTCGGTTCATTGCTCATCGGTGGCCTCCTCAAACATTTCCCATGAAAGGTAGAGCGGCCAAGCAAGGCCAGCAATGAACCCAGTGGCTGCACTGGCGAAAGCACTGCAAGCGCCTTGTGTGCGGAAGTCGATATTGCACCGATCCGCATTGGCGGCAGCGTGGCCAAAGGCGAAAATGAAGCCGGTCGCATAGAGCGCGATCACCACTTCTTCCAATTTACGCATTGCTTGCCTCCTGTGCAGAAAGTGCGCCCGCCCCATCGGCCTGTTGCAGTCGTTCAATCAGCGTCATGGCTCAAACCCCTCATCACTCCCCATGATGTATTCAAAGCACAGCTCACAAAGTTCGGTGGCGCAATCGACACCAGTGGGCGGATTGTCGCCGCAGTTTGCGCAAACCACTTCCGGGCAATCTTCATTATCAATCAGCGTCATGGCTGGCCTCCTTTGCGTGGGCGAGGGCAGCCTCACGCCGCTCCTGCACCACCAGCCAAGCTGGCTTGCCGTTGATGGTGGCACCGCGCCGCCCGGAAGGCTGACGCGGCGCGTAGTACTTCTTGCTGTGTCGTTCAAAAGCCATAACTAAACTCCTCTTATGTCCCTATCCTGCTCCTGCATTTTTTCCTTGTCAAACGATTTTTGCAGCATATGCTTCGGACATCATTTTTAGCCAATGGGAGTAAGTATGGACTACAAAGATGCAGAGGAGATGGCCCGCGCGCTTGTGAAAGAGCATGCCAGCGCGACCTATATCCGCTCGCTGGTGATGGAGCGATTCGGCGAGTGCCCTTCGACCAAGCGAATCGCCGCATGGCGCAGCCACTTCATCACAAACGATCCGGCGTATCGGCGCACCAGCCATAATGCCAAGCCGCTGCCAGATGATTTCGCCGAGATCGCCCCGACCATGACCAAGAGTCAGCTCATGCGGCACTACGGCGTTCTCTGGTCGGGCACTATCGACCGCTGGCTCAGCGAGGCCAATACCTATAGCCGTCGCTGGGTTAACCGCCCCAAGCCGGGCAGGATTAATATGATGGGCCGGGTTAAGCCAGCCCCGGAGTTCAAGAAGCACAAAGACGACTACGAGATCGCCGCAGACATCCTGCGCCGTGAGCGGTTCCCGGTGAACCGATGCAATGAAGACGGATCGTTCAATATCAACGGCAAGTTCTGGCGCGTTGGCCGGACGGTCCTCAATGGAGAACAAATGATGGAGAAAGCAGAGCGTTATGGCCGAGTCTAAGAATTTCGATGCTATGTCCTCGCAGGAACGCGAGCAGATTGCTATGGCTATCCTGTCCGACAGCCTGCTCCGCGCTCTATGGCGCGAACACCCGGCGATCCTGCGTCAGGCTGCTCTAGATGGAAGAAAGGTGGAGAAGGTATGAGTCTCGTTACCCTAGCCCGCATTGAGAAGCTGCTGGCTGAATTGTGCAGCCGCACTGACCGCGAGATCCCCAAGTCCGATGTCGAACATGTCCTGCGCGTGACCCGCGCTCAGATCGAGATGGTCGAGGAGGGGTTGGAGGATTAAGGAAACCGCTCGGCCATGAATGCGTCGATCTGCTCGATGGCGTGTTCATGGCCGTGGCACTCTAGAAAGGTGTGCCCAATGCTATCAAGATAGCGCGCCCAATCGCGCTGCTCTGGCGAAAGCCGACCACCCTTGAGGCGCTTCATTTCAATCCATAGATTGACCTCTGGTACGTAGAGATCCGGCACACCCCTGACCACGCCCTCGACTTTTAGCTTCATCGCCGTGGCCTTGGACCGCCAGCCGCCGTTGGGGATGGCAAAGATCCGCATGGGGCCATACTTGCGGCGGAACCAAGATACGACTTGGCATTGCTCCCAGTGTTCGGACGGTAGCTTGTCGGTCAAAATGGCAGCGCCTGTTCCCACGTTGGACAACTATCTTCTTTCTGGCTAAATTCTAGCGGGATGGCAACCCCGAAGGCCAGACACTGCCCCTCGCCCCCATAGTGATCGCAGTTATAGCAGTAACGCGGTGGCCCCTTGGCCAGCCATGCCTCGTACTCGATCAATCCTTGGGGCTTGGGGTGACGCGGCATATTACCAACTCCTATCTAGAACCCTAAAGAATTTGCCGTCCTTGCGGTACTTTATCATGTGGGGTGGCGTACCACTAGTCAATATGGCCGCAGCTTCGTCCAGATCGTCCAGAATAGCCAGTTCGGCCCGGCTCTTTGTCACCATCTTCTGAAGCGTGGCGAGCGCCTTTTGCCCGGCATAGCCATCGTGCAGAACTGTCAGGTATTCCGTAACCGGGCGGTCGGACAGGGCTTCGCCATAGTAGGTCACGCGGAGCATTTCCTTGCGGCTATCCTTGCCAATATGCTTCGACCAGGCCCAATCCTTGACGAGCATCTCTGAGGCATCCATGCCCATGATGTCGTCGTTATGCAGCGTCAGAACCTTAGCCTCGGCCTCGTCTTCCTTTGGCGGAAAGGCATAGCCACAGGCAGTGCACTCCTTGGCGCTGATGTGTAACAACTCATGACACTCAGGACACGACTTCAGCGGCGCTTCGCCATTACCAGCCTTGCTGGGCGGCTGGACTGCGGTGATCGGCCCATGCTGGCGCACCACCCCGGCAAAGTCGAGAACGAGGCAGTGGTCGGTATGCGACTTCAACCGCATGCCACGCCCCGCCATCTGGACATAAAGGCTCGGCGACATTGTGGGCCGCAGCATGGCTATCAAGTCAATGTCGGGGTAGTCGAACCCGGTCGTTAGAACGTTGGCATTGGTCAGCGCCGTTAGCCGCCCAGCGCGGAAGTCAGTGATGATCCGCTCCCGCTCGGCCTTCGGCGTATCGCCGGTCACGCAATCGGCGGCGATGCCCTTTTGCCGCAGGATCTCGGCAACCGCCCTTGCGTGGTCAACGCCGGTACAAAAGAACAGCCACGCCTTGCGGCCCTCGGCGCGCTCGATCACTTCCTCAATGACTTGAATATTCTGGGCCTCAGTATTCACCGCAGCGGCCAATTCCGATTCGATGTACTCACCGCCACGCTTGTGAACGCCGGATAGGTCATAGCCGGTAGATGTCGGCTTGGAGCGCAGTCGGGCCAGATACCCGTGATAGACCAGTTCCTCAATCGAGACCGGCTCAATCAGGTCCGAGAAGATGGCTGGCTCGTCAGTGATAAGGCCGTGGCCAAGCCGGTAAGGGGTGGCAGTTAGCCCTATCACCCGCATGTTGGGGTTAATGGCGCGCAACTCCGCCAAAAGGGTGCGATAGCCGCCCTCATCTTTGTGGCTGACTAAATGACACTCATCGATGAGGCACAGGTCGATGTGGCCGATCTGGCGGGCTTTGGAGCGCACCGATTGGATGCCCGCAAACGTGATCGGCTCACCAAGCTGGCGACGGCCCAAGCCAGCAGAATAGATGCCGAGTGGCGCGTTGGGCCAGTGCTGGCGGAGCTTCTGGGCGTTCTGTTCCAGAATTTCTTTGACATGGCTGAGCATCAGGATCCGGGTCTCAGGCCAGTTCTGGATTGCCTCTTTGCATAGGCAGGCAACAACGTGGCTTTTACCGGCTCCGGTAGGGAGAACGAGGCATGGGTGGCCGTCGTTTTTTGAGAGCCAAGCGTACAAATCATCAATTGCCCTTCTCTGGTAACTACGAAGCATTTTTATGAGCCTTTAGATATAGCATTGCCATTCCTAATCTTTCATGGCTTTCTTCAAACAATCCAATTGCTTGATTGCACTTATTGCATAGCAGTGCCCGCACATTCCCACTTTCGTGGCAATGATCGATATGCATGTTGGCGTCGTCAAAACTAATTAGGCAAATTGCACATTGATTTTGCTGCTTTGCAAGCATTTCCTCTACGCAATTCTTTGTTAGGCCGTATAGGTCATAAATCCTTTTCCACTTTGCCCTCTCTTTGCGTTTTGCATTATTAATCGCTTCGCATTCAATGCAGTTTCCAGTTGTTGCACGGCGCACAACATGTCCTTTCGGGCATGGTTTACCGGAATATACCTTTTGACCGTTGGCCAGCGCCAAAATGGCCAACTCGTCCTGCTGTTGATTGCGAAACTTTTGGCCAGCCCGCATTGACCTACCGGCAAGCTCCCGTTTCTCAATAATACAATCAACGCAGTTTGATGAACTTGTGTAGCGCGGCGCAAGATGGCCACGCAAACAGCGCCTACCAGTGAAATATAGCGGCTCATCAAGCTGCCTAGCCCTTTCGCCAGTTTCGGGCAAAAGACTATATTCAGGATGAAACTCGCTTGGTTTAGGGCCCATTTTAACCACTAGCTTTTCCTCTAAAAAGTACCCTATTGCAGCGCATTCGCAGCTAACGACCAATGTCCCGCTACCAACCAGCCGCTTGTTCCTGCCGGTGCGCTGCCTTCGATCCCGCTAGGGTTGTCGGGATTTGAAAGGAGGTTGGTGCGGTAACTCTTACTCTTCGGGCGGGTGGCCCCAATGGAAGCCATCTTCATCCTCGTAGCCAAACGGCGTGATGGCATAGAGATAGGTAAAAATACCAAAGGCGGCGATTGTCGCCAATATAAACCACATCATCCCACTACCTCCGTGTTCGGCCATATGGCCTTGATCTCTTCAACAGCAGCCGTCCCGACTGCGCCCGGATTGGCGACAATCTCCCGGCTCTTGTACCCGTTTGGTCCGTTCAGGATCTTTCGTCCGTCAATGTCCCAGGTTACATGTAACCCATCCTCCGAGCCTTCAAACTGCCACGGCACCAGATCGGGGTGGAGAACGTGGTCGTCACAGCCTTCCCGCTGAAAGTCCTCTGGGATCCCGTCGGCATTATGTCGCTCACACCGCCATGTGGAGTCGGCAAGCGGAGTCGCATGCGCACATGTGCGGCAGTTGGCCAACTTGGTCGGGGCCTTTTCGTGGCAGAAGGCATGTGCCGGGCAGAACTTGCACTGATACCAAGTCGGATCAGTCGAGATCGGCGGCGGCATGCGCTCGGCCAGTGTGATTTTTTTGCCACGCTCAATGGCCTTCTCGGCGACTTCCTTCTTATACTCTACTCGCTCGACATGGAGCCGGTCGTCGTCCTTGCAGACGGCGATATAGACGCCCTTTTTAATGTCGGTGCCGTACATATAAGTTTGAAGCTGCACATAATGCTGCCATTTGGCCTTCTCGACGCCGTTATTGACCAGATCGTCAAACGACTTCTTGGAGTGCGTCTTGAACTCGGCAATGTGGCGGCTCTTGGGTGCCTCTGGCAGGCCTTTCTCGATGATGCCATCAATGCTGCCAGAGACATGCGCCCCAAAGTCCACTTTCCGCTGCCGCCCATTGAAGGTGTCACGAATGTCCACCCCAATGGCGCGGAGGTCGGCAATGATGGTCCGTTCCTCGTTATGACCGCGCCGGAATAGGCGCAGTACACGACCGGGGAACGGCTCCACCACAGCCCAGCGGAACGATAGCCAGAGCCAACGGTCACAGTGATGACCGAGCATTGACGCGCCAAGGTGTCCTCGCGGCGGGGACTGCTGCGACTCGTGGTAGGCATCAATGAGGCCTGCCGTCTGGTGCATTGGCTCTGGTATCTGGGCCATGAGTTACTTCTTAGCCCAAGGCGGGGTGGCCGAAGCGGCAGGGGCAGAGGGCGCAGCCGTTGGCAGCGGGGCCGAGCGACCCGAAGCAGCCTTGAAGCCGCCCACCTCGTTCTTGGCTTCGGTATAGCCCGCAGCCTTGTCGCGTTCATTCGGCTGCTTGATCTTGACCTTGATCTGAAGCTCACCGCCAATCAACTGGTCGGTGTTTTCGATCCGGTCCAGACCGATGGCCCGCATCACTTCGCCAAGTTGCTGGCGACCGATCTGCTCGGCTTGGGCGCTCTGGTTGCGAATGTTGATGGCCGTGAACATGACCCGGCCCTGATGCGTCGGACCAAGGATGTTGAAGCGGACATCGATCTTCTCGCCAGTATTGTTCTTCGTCGGCCCCAGCTTGGCCTCGGTGATCTTGGCGGCGTACCAGCCGTCAGGGATCAGGTCATAGGAGCGGTCGGACTGCGGCAGATCGCCAACAGTAAAGGTCTCACCTAGAAATGCCATTTCAATTCTCCGCAGTGTTGATAGTAAACGAAGGGCGACCAGCCTCCGAGGTAATTGCCCCTAACAGGGGCGTTGTGATGGCGGCGTCGGTCGCTTTCCACGCCGTCATGTTGATCTCCGGCTTCCACCGGAACAGGCTGGCCAGATGGTCAGACAGCCCATGCTCAGCCGCAAGTTCTTGCAGCTTATCGCCGTTGACCTTGCGATTGATCCGACCAGTGACCTTGATGACATAGCCAGCGGCCTTCTCGGTCTTGGTGCCATCAAGGGTTTCCGGCAGGTTCATGAGCCTCACCATCTGGTCCTCAATATCCCGCCGGTCCTTGGTGGCCTTGGCCTCGCGAGCCTTGGCTTCAATCCAAAGGGTGGAGAGGTTGTCGAGGGAGGAGATCATTGGCTCCCCCCAATCTTCCCAATGATCGCCCCGAGGTCCGGTGCTTCCCAAGCGTCGAGCTTGCCCGAGCGGTCCTTGGCCAGCCAGAGACCATCGCTTTCGCACATGATCGCGCGCTGGGCGACACCATGTTCATCCCGCTCGACCCGAAGTGCCAGCACTTCATCGAACAGGTAGGGTAGGGCCTGCGTCAGTGACTTACCCGGCATCGACGGGTTGTAGAGCAGCCGACCCATTTCGTCTTGGCTTTTCTCCAGCTTGGCGCTGAAATAGACATGCTTGCCGGGCAGATCGCGGAAGGCACGGATAATATCGGTCATCTGCTCCGACAGTGCTCCGTAAGCCGCGCGAGCATCTTTATTTACCTTCTTCTCGTAATTCAGCACCACCTCGCCGATCTCGGAGATCGAGTCGAGCGCAATGGACTCAAAGCCCTTGGCCTCTTCCGAGCCAGACGCCCATTCAAACGCCTCGGTCAGATCAGCCATCGAGTTGATCTCGATATAGGGAAGGTTGCTGTCCTGGATCGACAGCAAGCCGCTCTCAGCCGAGAGAATAATCGGGTTGGGCAGAGTGCGGATCAGGGTGGTCTTGCCACCACCGGATGCGCCGTAAACAACAATTTTGACGCCGTTGGACGCAAACGCGCCTGTACGCTTAAGACTAATAGCCATCAATGTTACTCCGTCCCTGCGGTCGGGGTATCCGGTCGCGGGGTGAGGGCAAGCCTACATTTGTCCTTGCCAATGTCAAGAACATTATGTCACAAGGTCGCCGCTCCATAACGAGAGGCATAAGATGGCTGACCTTTCTAATATATTCGGCGGGCCTTGGTCGCCCCCATCTAAGATTGAAGCTGAACCAGTAGAAGTCCAACTTATCAATGCTATGCAGGCTGCTGGTATCACGCCACCCGAGCATATCCAGATCGATGGCAAGCTCCATCGATTCCGGTCTGGCACACGCGGCACACCCGGCAAGGGTGATAAGTCGGGTTGGTACATTATCTTCGGTGATGGCGTCCCAGCCGGTCGTTTTGGCTGCTGGCGGGCCGGTGTCGAGGTAACTTTCCGGGCCGATATTGGCCGAAGCCTCACCGACGCTGAGCAGATGCTTCATGCCCGGCGACTCAGCGAGGCAGTCAGGCTGAGGGACGCAGAACTGAAGCGCCAGCGCGAAGTGGCGGCAGATACCGTCGAGACCATCTGGACCGGCGGCGCACTGGCAGATCCGTCGCATCCATACCTCACCAGGAAACGGATCGACGTTCACGGTGCCCGCGTAACCGGCGATGGGCGGCTCATGGTGCCGCTCTATAACCCCGACGGTCATATTGCCTCTCTCCAGTACATCGCCGAGGACGGGTCGAAGCTCTATCATTCAGGGGGCCAGACCGGCGGTTGCTACTGGATGCTGGGCACAATGGACGAACCCGGCACTCTCTATGTGGCCGAGGGCTTCGCCACTGCCGCCACCATCCATGAGATCATGGGACGGCCCTGTATTGTGGCCTACTCGGCTTCGAACTTGGTGCCAGTGACGGGTCATTTGCGGGAACGCTATGGCCCGATCCAAGAGATCGTCATTGTGGCGGATAACGATGCCAGCGGCACCGGCCAGAAATATGCCGATCAGGCCTCGGCCAAATACGGCGCACGGGCCATTACAATCCCGGTGCCGGGTGATGCCAACGATTATGTCAACGAGGGCCATGACCTCAAGATCCTGCTGCAGCCGCCAGTGACTGATTGGCTGGTCAATGCCAACGAGTTCTCGACCAAGCCCGCGCCGATCAAGTGGCTGGTCAAGCACTGGCTTCAGGACCGCGCCCTCATCATGGTCCACGGGCCGTCAGGCGGCGGTAAGACCTTTGTGGTGCTGGATTGGTGCATGCACATTGCGTCGAGCAAGACCGACTGGTTTGGGCACAAGGTTAATCACGGCACGGTCGTCTATCTTGCTGGTGAAGGCCACCACGGCATGCGGTCCCGTATCGCCGCGTGGAAGCAGCACCACGGGGTCGATTACCTCGACATGTGGGTCTCCAAGGCTGGCTGTGACCTCAATACCCCAGAGGGCTACAATCGGGTCGTGGAAGCCGTCAGGGCACTCCCCGAGCGTCCCAAGGCGATTGTGGTGGATACACTCCACCGCTTCCTCGCTGGCGACGAGAATAGCGCCCAGGACGCCAAAACCATGATTGATGCCTGCAACGCCCTCATGGTCGAGTTCGACTGCTCTGTGATCCTCGTTCACCACACCGGGGTCTCAGAAGAGGCCCAGCACCGGGCGCGTGGCTCCTCGGCATGGAAGGGCGCGCTGGAAATTGAGATATCAATTGTCCCGGCCAAGAACGATGGACCGATGCAGATCGTCCAGCGCAAGTCGAAGGATGCCGAAGAAGCCAAGCCGGTTTACGCCGATCTTTCCATTGTCCATATCAATGGGTGGTTCGACGATGACGGTGAGCCAGTTGGATCCGCCGTGCTGACACAGGCTGAGCCGCCGGTCGAGCGTAAGAAGGACTCGAAGCTCGAATCGTATAAGAAGATGCTCGGAGAGATCTGGTTTGGGGCTGACGCCGAGATGGTGGATGGCCTGCCATACGTCTCCAAGTCGGTGCTGGCAGAGCAGCTTCGGGCCAAGCTGAATGTGTCCGAGGCAACCGTAAAACAGCACCTCAAGCCGAGTGAGCATGACCGCTTTATCGGCATCCTGACAGTGGCTCAAATCGTCGAACCATATGGTCATGGATGGGTCATAATTTGCCCTGAAATGGGGTCGCAAATGGCCCTTCGGCGGCAAGAGCGATATTAGAGGCCGGTACTCCCGGTACTTTTTGGTACTTTTTGAAAAAGTACCGAAATAGGTGTTTAAAAACAAGGAGATGCAAATGCCGGTACTCCAGCGGTACTCTGACCGGGGGCAAGATTCGGGCCGGTACGGTACGGTACTCTCTCCCTATAGGGAGAGTACCAAAAGTACCGCCCAGATGCGGTCGCCCGGATTACGCCATTGGCTGTTTGTAAACTTCGGCTGGGATGTGTATGAATGGGGTGAAGATGAGATTAGGTTTTAGGAGTAGGTGACATGGGTAAGCGATCAGACTTTGAACGACGCGAACGGGACTTCTATCCCACGCCCTATGAGGCGGTGGTGCCGTTGCTGGACCACCTGATGCCAAGGACGCTCTTCGTGGAGCCTTGTGCTGGTGATGGTGTGCTGGTGAGCCATCTGCATAGGCATGGGCACCATTGCGTCTCGGCGAGCGACATTGAGCCGCAGGATCCGTCCGTGAAGGCGCTGGATGTGTTCAACGCTCAGATCGGACAGGGGCAGTGTTTTATCACCAACCCGCCTTGGGACCGGAGCATCCTGCATCCGATCATCGAGCATCTGTCGAGCCAAGCGCCGACATGGTTGCTGTTCGATGCCGACTGGATGCACACCAAGCAGGCGGTGCCCTATCTGGACCGGCTGGAGGCGATTGTGTCCGTGGGGCGGGTCAAGTGGATCGCAGGGTCAAAGATGACCGGCAAGGATAACTGCTGCTGGTATCTGTTTGCGGACGTTCCAAACAGCCACACCCAGTTCTACGGGAGGAGGGCATGATCGATTATGACTCTGAACCCGGCTCATGGGCTGAGGCGATTAGAATGAGGAATGAGATGGGAAACGACAACGTAAACCACCCAGCCCACTACCAGGGCAAGATTGAGGCTATTGACGCCATCACGGTGGCGGTCGAAGGGTTGGAGGGGATTGAGGCGGTATGCACGGCTAACGCCCTAAAGTACCTATGGCGCTGGAAGCGCAAAAATGGTATTGAGGATCTCCGCAAGGCACATTGGTATATCGAGAGATTGATCGGAAAGATTGAGAATGACCACTGAGACATGCCTGAACTGCCGGTTCTACCATGAGTCCCACGCGGGCACTCATGGCTATTGCAAAGCCTCGCCGCCAGTGTTCACCAATCTGGATGAGCAGGGTCGTCCACGGTTCTTCAACCCGGTGGTTGGGCCGAATAACTGGTGCGGGCTGTGGGAAGGTGAAGACTGATGCTTGCGATGAAGGTCGATATGCCCAACTTCGACCAGAAGTTGCGTCAGTTTGCCGAGACGCCCGCACTTATCCAGAAGGCGGTGGTTGGCGCGCTGTCCGAAACGGTGGATGACCTCATTGCGCGCCAGCAAAGGGAAATGAAGCAGACCTTCAATAACCCAACGCCGTACATCCTGAAGGGCATCAAAGGTGCCTATCCCGGCGGGGGTGGGCCAGTACGTGGTTTTCGCAAGGGCCGCACTGGCGTAAACGTCACTCAAGCGGGCACCTATTTTGAGTTCTTCCCGGTCGGCAAGTCGCCAGAGGATATTGTCAAGCCGCACGTATTTGGCGGGCCTCGTAGACAGAAAAGCTCTGAGCGTCGGCTTGGCGGAAGGCTCCTTAGCCCATTTACGGTGATGGGGCGGGACTATCCTCGAAACGCTTCTGGTGACATCCCCGGTGCGCGTTATACCCAGATGCTGAACCAGTTGGATGCGCTATCTGATGTGGCTCGTTCGCAGATGCCTAAAAGTCGGCAGAAGAATCGGGCCGGTGTCAGCTATTTCGTCATGGTGCAAAAGGGCGGCAAGAAGGGAAGCCCAGGCATTGCCATTGCAGAGCGGCGTGGCAGCCAATTGAAAATTATGCTTGTCGCAGCCCGCAGCACGGGTTACGGTAAGAGCGTTAAATATGACTACTTCGGAGTCGGGCGTAAGCAGGCAGAGTATAGCCTTCCCGTCCACTTCAATAGAATTGTACAACGGTATATGAGTAGGATGTAACATGAAGAAGATTGCACTGATTATCGCGCTTGCTTACGCCACTCCGGCGCAGGCTCAGTATACTAGCGTTTGCCCAGCCATTGGCGACATGGCGGAAACCATCATGAAAATCCGCCAAGCTGAAGGCTCGTTTCAGATTACCTGGGAACATTTTGACAAGATGGAACGCAACGGCGACAAGTTTGCTTGGTTCTATAAAAAGATCCTGATTAATGCGTATGACCAGCCGAAGTTCATGACTGAGGCCTACAAGCAGCATGCGGTCGATGAGTTCCGCAATGCTTGGGTTAAGTCATGCTACAAGGTCATGAGCGAGCCGAAGGGAGAGAAGTGGTGAACGATAATCTTCACGCTGATAGCCCTAACCACGCTGCCGCTTTGGCGCTGCTGAATGATCTAATGCTGGTGCTGGGCAATGCTGCCAGCCAAGGGCTAGAACGCTACGGTGCCGATGGCGAGCCGATCTATGACTTTGGCTTTTGGTCTGATGAATGCGCCAAAGTGCTAGGGGTGGTACGGAAGGGTCCACTGGCCGCGTAAGGGTCCACCGAGGGGGTGGGGGTGCAATATAGGGGGGTAGGGTCGTTAGGGGACGCTCTAGCGGCCCTAATTGTTTGTGCCACTGGTGATGGGCGCTCGACCAGGTTAAATGCTGGATCCTTGCGTCAGATCATGGTGGTGTGGCTGATCGAGGCGTCAGGCCCTGTTAGAAGTTTGGCGCGGTTTTTCCAACGGGGTGGCTCAAGCCAGGGGCAGGCAAGATCGGTCGTCATGCAGAATGACGCCGCGCATACGCAATCTCCCATAAATCGTATAGGGGAGTGACGGCGGCATCTTCGCCCATCCATCTCTCATAAATCGTATAGGGGGTGGCTTGGCCTATCCCCGGCCCGGCTCGCCAACCCCGCCCATCCCGCCCGCCTCTCCCATAAATCGTATGGGGGGTCATGAATCGTATGGGGGGTGCTGGGGCCTGCCCCTCGCCGTTCCCGTTCCGTTCCGATTGACCTTGCTGGTCCTGCCAAGCTTTCCCGCCCGGCTTTATTAATAGGGGCGCATGCTGCACCGGCCCGGCCCGGCGGAAAATGTCGCTATGTCACCAGGCCATGCATTTTTTCGCTTGACCGACTCGCAATGGTGACATAGCGTCCCCTTATCGCCAGAATTGACCGGCAAGCTTTGGGGTTTAAGTTTATGAAATACGCAATCGCTTTCGCCATTGGCGCGCTACTCATGCAAGGCGCGCTTGCTATCGTTTTTCCCGCGCCGCGCCTTGTTGGCTATGGGTGCGAAGGGGCAGGCGGCCCTATCTATGCTTACGAAGAGTCGGATTTTCCGGCATGCCTTAAGATTGAAATTAGAAACTAAGGAGTCGGGATAATGGCCTATCTTTCCACATATCGCGCCTATGTTCGCTTTACCGATGGAACGGAAACTGCCTGGAACGGACTCCGCAAGACTCAAGCGCAATGGCGCTATAATTGGATTCTCCGCAATACAGATTACCGCAATCAATTTAACGGAAAGCAATTCAAGGAATTCGGCTGGACTCGTGAATTCCAGGCCTAATCGTTCAAGCTTTAACATAGGAATCTAGACATGCATCATATCGCTTTCACGCGCGTTTCACGTAACGCAAAAACCGGCCCGATTCCTGTCACTACTACTAGTGAAGAAACTTGTCCGGAGTCGTGCCCATTGAAAAGGCACGGGTGCTATGCGGAGTCCGGCCCGCTCGCCCTATTTTGGCGCAAGGTAACGGAACGCAAAGCCGGGCTTTCATGGGAAGCCGCGCTAGGGGAAATCCGCAAGCTTCCTAAGGGGACGCTATGGCGGCATAATCAGGCGGGGGACTTGCCAGGCAATGGCGACTCGATTGATAGCGAGGCAATGCGGCAATTGGTAACCGCTAATCGTGGCAAGCGAGGCTTTACATATACGCATAAGCCCGCAACGGGAGACAATGCGGCGCTAATCGCACAAGCTAATGAGTCGGGCTTTGCGGTTAATCTATCGGCGGACAACCTAAGCGAGGCCGATAGCTTGGCGGCAATGGGAATCGGGCCTGTTGTTGTTGTCCTGCCAGCCGAACAGACTCGCGCGGTTAAGACTCCGCAAGGGCGGCATGTTGCCATTTGCCCCGCTACTATATCGGATAACGTAACTTGCGCGACTTGCGGGCTTTGCGCGGAAATAGGGCGCAAGGCAATTATCGGCTTTCCTGCCCATGGCACTAGCAAGCGCAAGGCAAGCGCAATTGCGGAAGGAGTCTAAATCATGACTAAGCTTGCATTCTCATACGATAACGCAATGGGCCGTTTGGCAATTTATGGCCTAAGCAATAGCCAAGCCCGCGCGGCCCTAGCTTCCTGCCCTATCGCCGGGCATTTTGACAACAGGCCCTATTATTATCCGGCGGACATAGACCACGCGGCGGATTGCTACATTGACGGGCTTTCAATTGATAATTGCGCGGGAGAATAGGACAATGGCAATCACACAACGGCAAGCCCGCGCAATGGCATATGCCCTAGCTGATGAAATCGAAACGCGCGCCCTGGACGTTATGCGGCGCTATCCGCAAGTGCAAAGCAAGGTGCAAGCGATTAACATTGTATTAGAGGCAATGGCCCGCTTAGCCGATAAGCGCAAGGAGTCCGCCCATGACTAAGGAACAATTGCGCGCAATGCGCCTAGCCAATGGCTTAACGCAAGAGTCCATTGCCGATAAGCTTGGTCTATCGCCGCGCCATTATAAGCGGCTTGAGTCTGGTGCGACTCCTATCCGTGAAACACTCGCCCGCTTGATCATGCATGAATTGACCTAGCGGCGATTGCCCTAGTCACTAGCAAGCCCGGCCATTGTGCCGGGCTTTTCTTTTGCGCTTGCCAGCCTAGGCCTATGTGGTAAGCTGGCATTCTCGATATAGGAGTCTAGCCAATGGAAATCCGAGTCACGCTATCGCATGAGCAAAGCAAGGCGATTGCCACAAAGCTTGAAAAGATTCGCGCACTGGCCCTAGAGGTTGAACGACTCAAGGCATTGAGCAAGGCGGCGCGCACCTAGCAAGTTCTTTCCTCTATCAGACTCAAGGGCTGGCCTTAGGGCTGGCCCTTTTTGTTTGTTCGCATGGCGCTTCCCATATCGCCGCGCCAAGCGCCCTAGCAGCGCGCCCATTGCTGGCATGGGTATGGGTATAGGGCATTGCCATTGACGCGCTGCAAGCCCCGTTTCCGGGCATTCTATGGGCATTCCAGGGGGCGGGGCACGACGGGTCCTTTCAGGCGATCCGGCCACGAGGGTGATTAGGACCCCGACAAAAATCTATAGACACGATTTTTGAGACCCGTTCTTGAGGAATTTCCGATTAGACATCTTTTCCGTGCCGTGTCAGTGTCATGCCTATCGCGCCATAACGACACCGCTCGGCAGTCACGCGGGACGATAAATGTGCTAGGTAGCAGCCGATCAAACTAGCAGGCGCGGTTTACTGATTTGGATTTTTGCTCTATTTTCGAGATCTGATGGAAAAGAAGAACTCAACTGGCGGCGTCCTGCTAGGCTCGACCTACGACGAGGCCCGCACCCGCAAGATCAACGCGGAGGCGGAGATCGCGGAGCTTGAGCTTCAGCGGATCAAGGCGACCATGTGCTTCACGGCGGACGTGGTGAAGGCATGGGAGAGCGTTTTGCATGCCTGCCGGGCTAAGATGCTGGCCATTCCGACTAAGATGGCCCCGGTGCTGGCTGGTACGATAGATGTGAACGTCATTAAGGAACGCCTAGACGAGGCCGTGCGCGAGGCGCTCGATGAGTTGTCGAATTACAACCCTAGCGTGGATCCGGTGAAAACTGGCGTGGCTGCTCCGGTCGAAGAAGATGGCGAGCCTGCGCCAAAGAAGCGTGGTCGGCCAAGGAAGATCGACAAACTGAAGGAGTAGGTTGCATTTCCTGCCTGCTTTGGCTATTGTGCCATAGCGCAAGGAGTGCTTTATGACCTACGACCGTAAGGATTTCACTAGCGGTGCTGAGAGCTTTGGCTTTGGCGGTGCGACCATCAGCCTTGCTGGTGGCGACTTTACCGTTGGCGATACGGTGAAGGCCATTGTAGTGGTTAGCAGTGGAACTGTGGTGTTCCGCGCTGTTGACGGAAACAGCGACATTACGATTACCTCGGCTCCGGTGGGCTATGTCCTGCCGTGGCATGCCTCGGTGATCCGCCAGACCGGCACCACGGCCACGCTGGCCACGGTGATTGGCCGCTAATTCATGCTGCGGCTCAGCGAACTGCGCCTTGGTGTCAGCGCCTCTGGACAGGGGGCCACTGGTGGGGCTGCACTGAGGCCATCGCTGACGCTTGATTTCCTGAACCAAGGCTATGAATCCTTCGACTACTTTGATGTCATCGTCGGTGTGCCGCAGACGCTGGCACTGAACTTCACTCAGGATCGCTACGAGGCATATGCGCCATGACGGGTTTTACTTTCAGCCAGATCATCGACTTCACCCGCACCTCTGCGGCGACCTTCGTGAACTCGTCGGGCAACATCGCCTCGACGCCCCAGAGCCGGAACCTGCTGACCTTCACGCAGCAGTTCGACAACGCGGCGTGGACGAAGACGAACGCAACCGTGGTGCCGAACCAGAACCCTGCGGCGGCTACGCTGGGGGCGGAACTCGTCACCAACGGCGACTTCGCCAGCGGGACTACCAAGTGGAC
>Ga0315904_10006365_pt1 | contig 16169 bp, 10 predicted proteins | sample LakEriMetagenome_6_FD_203529 | JGI IMG/M metagenome (GOLD analysis project Ga0315904, IMG submission 203529) | Freshwater fungal communities from buoy surface, Lake Erie, Ohio, United States - Buoy 12 MA120 | ecosystem: Environmental > Aquatic > Freshwater > Lake | place: USA: Lake Erie, Ohio... | reverse complement strand
GCGCGATTTTGAGGCGTTCCTCGCTTTTTCTGAGGTTCTCTTTCTGGACGGCGGTTTCGGTGATCCGTTCCTCATAGGCGGCCTTGTTTTTGAAGGCCACGAAGATGGAAAGGGCGAGAACGATGGCAGTGAGGATTCCGAATACGTTGGCCATGGGTTTGTGTGTGTGGGGCGTTAGGTTCCGTGTTGCGCGAACACTAGGAAGTCCCGCTCGCCCACCGCAACCCCAAATTTCAGGGACTTTTCGGCTGGCCTCCGGCTGGCCTTTACAAAGCACCCACGGGAAGGCATCGCTGGCCTGTCCATGAAGTCGATTCTCCGCGTTTTCTCTTACCTCCGGCACTATCCCTGGCTGGCCGCGGCCCAGCTTGTTTGCGCGATCGGGATGACGCTCGCGGTGTTCGTTTTCCCCAACGCGACCGGGCACGTGATCGACCACATCATTCCGAATCCCGAACGCCACGGCGAATTCCCATTTTGGATCCTCGTCGCGCTGGCGGGCTTCCTGATCAAGGACGGCTTGAACTCACTGCGGATTTTCATCAACAACATCTTCGAGCAGAAGGTCATCTTCGACATCCGCTCCGACCTCTATGCGAAAATCCAACGCCTGCCCTTGCGCTGGTTCGACACCCGCCGCACCGGCGACATCATGACGCGGGTCGTCGAGGATGTGACCAACATGGAGCGCGTGCTCATCGATGGCGTCGAGCAGGGCTTGATCGCGGCGTTGCAGGTGCTGGGCATCGGCGTGTTTCTGTTTATCCTCAATCCCACCGTGGCGGCATGGGCCACGCTGCCGGTACCCTTCCTCGCGATCGGCGCCTGGATTTATTCGACCAAGGGTCGCGACCGCTACCGCAACCAGCGCGATGCCGCATCCGATCTCAACGCTCTGCTGCACGACAACATTTCCGGCGTGCGGCAGATCAAGGCTTACGCCGCGGAAGAGGCGGAGCACGCGCGCTTCAATAGGTTTTCCGACAAACTGCGCATCACCACTCTGCGCATGATGAAGTGGTGGGCGATCTACTCGCCCGGCGCTTCGTTTCTGCGCATGACGGGCTATGTGTTGGTGCTCGCATTCGGCGGCGCGGCGGTGATGGACAAATCCCTGACGCTTGGGGAATTCACCAAGTTCCTGCTTTTCCTCTCGCTCTTCTACGAACCCATCGACCGCTTGAACTCGCTCAACCAGATGATTCTGTCAGGTCGCGCCGCGGCGGACCGCGTGTTTGAAATCCTCGACTCCGGCGAGGAGCCGAACTCAACCGAAGGAGCAAGTCTGCCGGAAAAAATCCGCGGCCATGTGCGCTTTGAAAACGTCGCCTTCTCCTATCAGGACCAGCCCACGTTGCGCGGTGTCACGATCGACGCGCCGCCCGGCCGGACGATCGCGCTGGTCGGCTCCACCGGCGCGGGCAAAACCACCGTGCTTTCGTTGCTCGCGCGGTTTTATGAAACGACTTCCGGCAGCATCACCATCGACGGCATTCCCATCGGCACCTTGTCGAAACAGTCGCTGCGCGAACGCCTCGCCTACGTCACCCAGGAACCGTTCCTCTTCAACGGCACCGTCCGCGAAAACCTCCTGCTGTCCAAACGCGACGCCACAGACGAAGAACTGTGGTCCGCCCTGACATCCGCGCACGCGGAAACCTTCGTCCGCGCCCTGCCCGATCTGCTCGACACCAACGTCGGCGAACGCGGTGTGAAACTTTCCGGCGGCGAGAAACAACGTTTGTCGATCGCCCGCGCGCTTTTGAGAAACGCGCCGATCCTCCTGCTCGACGAGGCCACCGCCTCGGTCGATTCGGAGACCGAGCGCCAGATCCAGGACGCGCTCGACCGCCTGATGGAAAACCGCACCGCGTTTGTGATCGCCCACCGGCTTTCCACCATCCAGAACGCCGACCGCATCTACGTGCTCGAACAAGGCGAGGTCATCGAACAAGGCACGCACGCCGAGCTTCTCTCCCACGGCGGCAAGTATGCGGAACTCTGCCGCAAGTCCTTCCTCAGCACGGAGGAACCCGCGGGCGTTTGAAACCGCTTGCGGGTCGCGGAAACCGATGGTAGCTGCCCGATCATGAATTTCCACAAAGCTTCCGCATTGCTGCTCTCCGTTCTGCTTGCCGTCCCCGCGCTCGCGGACAAGAAGCCGGAAAAAACGACCGTCGCCGTCTATGATCTGGAAGGAGCCATATCGGAGTCCGGCCAGTCAGAGCCGTCGATGCTCGATCTAACCATGGACGCCGCCCGGCCGCTCACCCTGCTGGATGTGACCCGCAGCATGCAGAAAGCGGCGGCGGATGACGCGGTGAAAGCCGTGGTCGTGGACGTGGACGGCGCTGAACTCGACTTCGCGCAAATCCAGGAGCTGCGCCGCCGGCTCGGAAACATCCGCGAGGCCGGCAAGGACGTCTGGGTTTATACCGAACACCTCGGCAACGGCACCGCGCTGCTGGGCAGCACCGCCAATCACTTCACGCTGATGCCCGAGGCCGACTGCTCGTTTCATGGCATCTCCGCCGAGTCGATGTATTTCAAGGGCATGCTCGACAAGCTGGGCGTGCGCGCCGAGGTGATCCACATCGGGGATTTCAAGAGCTTTGGGGAAACTTTTTACCGCACGGGTCCGAGCGATGAAGCCAGGCGCCAGGAAGAACAGTTGATCGACTCGGTGTTCGGACAACTCGTCGCAGGCGTCGCGGAGGGGCGCAAACTGACGCCTCAGCGCGTGAGGGAATTGATCGACGACGGCAGCCTCAATGCCGCGGACATGGTCAAGGCGGGCATCGCGGATGAGTTGATGTATCGCACGGACTTCGTGAAAAAACTCCGGGAGACATACGGCGAAGACGCGGACTTCGACCGCGAATACCAACTCCCCGATCTCGATGGCCCGGATGTCGCCGGCGTCATGGACTTGTTCAAACTGATGTTCAGCGAGTCCTCCGATGCCAAGGCCCGCAAGGACTTCGTGGCTGTGGTCGCCATGGACGGCGACATCACCGAAGAGTCCGTGGCGCCCGTGCGCGAGGAGATCCTCAAACTCGCCAAAGAACCCAAAGCCAGGGCGCTCGTTCTCCGGGTGAACTCGCCGGGAGGCTCGGCGCTTGCCAGCGAAGTGCTGTGGGAGGCCACCGACGAATGGAAGGCCACCGGCAAACCGTTCGTCGTCTCCATGGGCGGCGTCGCAGCCAGCGGCGGATATTATATTTCCTGCGGCGCACAGCGCATCTTCGCGGAGGAAGGAACCATCACCGGTTCCATCGGCGTGGTCGGCATGAAGTTCGTCGTGGCCGGGGCATTGGGGAAGATTGGTGTCACCACCCACAGCAGCCAGCGCGGCAAGAATGCCGGCGCCATGAGCATGACGCGGGGTTATACCGATGAAGAGGCCAATATCGTCAAAGAATCCATGCAGGAAGTTTATCAAACCTTCAAGAAGCGCGTCACGGACGGCCGCGGCAAGGCGCTCAAGGGCGACCTCGAACCTCTCGCGGGCGGCAGGGTTTACAGCGGCAGACAGGCGCTCGAATCCGGCCTCGTCGATGAGATCGGCGGACTGCGCGAAGCCATCGCCCACGCTTCCGGCCTTGCGGATTTGGAAGATGCGGAGGTCAAACTGCTGCCCGAACCCAAGAGCGGACTTGAAGGACTCTTCGCACGACCTGAGAAGGACGACGACGAAATCATCCGTGCCTCCGCCGGAAACCGGACAGCGAATCCGCAAGCCGCCATCCTGCGCGCCGCGCTCGGCGAAGCCCTGCCGCAATCGGCAAGAGCCGCGGTGTCCCGTCTGGCAAAGCGCGTCGAGGCGTTCCAAAAATCACCCGTCCTGATGCTCGCCCCGGATCTGGGACTGCGTTGATGCGCGATTCAGCGCCAACGGCCTCCGGCGGGAAAAATAGATTGCCGGACCATTCCACGCCGCTAGGGTCGGATCGATTTATGAAAAAGCTGGCAGCATGCGTTTGCGGTGTCGTTTGTCTGGTTTTGTCCGGTCAGTCGGCGGAAATGCGGATCTGGACCTCGCGGAAAGGCGGCACTCTTGAAGCCTCGCTGCGGGCGGTCCATGGCGACACGGTTGCGCTGGTCAACAAGGACTCGAAGGAGATCAAACTGAAGACCGAGGATCTCAGCCTGGCGGACCGCCAGCATCTGGTGGAATTCGGCGGTGCGGACGAATCCATCATCACCGGCGGCAAGCCCGGACTGGTCGAGAAGGAGGTGAAGATCGACACCTCCACCTTCAAGCGCCTGGAGGATGTGCTGGCTTTCATGGGCAACGAGGATGGTTTCGAGCTGTTGGAAACCCCGCATTTCCTGGTGGGCACGGCGGGAAAGGTCAAGCCGCAGGCGATCGCCGAAACCGCCGAGCGCCTCTGGTATGGCATGGCATTCGTCCACATGAACTTCCGCCAGGACTGGGGCGACAAACGCATGCTCATCCTGTTGGTCGAGGACCGGAGCATCTATGATGCGCTGGGCAAGTGGTACGCCAATCATCTCAAGACCATCGGACAACAGGAAGCCTCGCTCGAAGTCACCAACACCTGGGAAAAGACCGGCTCCACATCCATTCTCGTTCCGGATGAAGTCATTGCCAAACACAACATCTTCGATCGTGCCGTGGTTTTCAACGTCATGGAAGCCGACAAGTTCAAGAAGGTGCTCGCGCCCTTCCCCACACATTCGATCGCAGGCCGCCTGCTTGGCAAACAGACGGGCAACATTTCATCATTCGGCGCCGAGGGATACTTCGCACTGCTCACCGGGCACGCCTACTTCAAGGAAATCAGCCTCGGCGGCAAGTCCGAGACCCAGTTGCTCGCCGTGGATGGAACGGACAGGGACGAAATCAGCTCCAAAGCGGGCTTCGAGGACGGCACCTCGTGGGCACGCACTCTGCGCTCCATGGTGCGCGCAGGCAAAGTGCCGGTGAAACTCCAGCCGATGCTGCAATGGCAGTCTTCCGAACTCACCCCCGAGAAGCTCGTTCTCATCTACTCGTTCGCCTCCTACATGCAAAGCGATTCCAAACGCCTCGGAGCCTTCGCCAAAATGATCCGCCGCATCGAGTCATCCAAACAAATCCCCTCGCCCGAGGAGTTCGCCAGAATATTCGGATTCGAAACCGTCGAGGCTTTTGAAAACGACTGGGCCACTTTCATCAAGGAAGGCGACTTCAGATAAACTTTTCATGAAACCTCCAGGACTCGCCACGTTTCTTCTCGGCCTGCTCTTCAGCACGCCGCTCTTCGCACAGAAAGTTCCGGATTCCGAATACCGCGACTTCACCGGAGCCAACGGCAGGATCATCCAGGCCGTGCTCATCGACAAGACCGACACCGAGGCCGTGCTGCTTCTGCGCAACGGCCAGCGCGCCAACGTTCCGTTCGACAAACTCGGTCCGCAGGACCAGGCATATATCAAATCATGGCGCAAGGAACAGGCGGTCTTCCTCCAGAAATGCCGCGGCCTCACCATCCGGCAGTGCCTCGAACTCCGCGGCTACGAGTCGTTTCCGTTCCGCTTCGAAAGCAACTCGATCTTCGTGGACGGCAAGATCAACGGCAAGCCGGCCCGCCTGCTCATCGACACGGGTGCCGGCACCAGTCTGCTCCACATCCCATATGCCGAGTCAGTCGGCCTTCAGGTCGGGCCCTTGGATGAGAAAATCTACGGCGTCGGCGGCGAAGCGCCAGCCGGATGGACACCCGTGCCCGCCATCCAGCTCGGCGAGGCCGTCTTCAAGGACCGCCGCATTCTCGCCACCGATCTCCTCAAGGACAAACCCGCGGGAACCAAGTCGCGCGAGGACGCGATTCTGGGAGCCGAGTTCATGAACAAACTCGACGCCGTCATTTCCTATCCCGACCGCCGGATCTTCCTGCGTCCTGACAAATCGGACCAGGACGAGGCCGGACTCGCCGACGGCAGCGGCTCCACCGACTTCCGCATCTTCAAAACCAAGGATGGCAAAACCCTGCGCGGCAAGGTCGTTTCCAAAACCCCCACTGTGGCGACCTTCCAACTCGTCGGCGGGAAACCCCTGCAAATGCCGATCTCCAACTTCGGCGGTGATGACGAGATCTATCTGAAAAACTGGAGCGAGGAGGGCGCCTTCTTTCTCCAACACTGCCAGGCACTCACGGTTCAGGAAATTCTAACACTCAGGAAATACCAGTCGTTCCAATTCGAGCGCCGCGGCAATCACATCTTCGTGGACGGCACCCTCAACGGCCACGACGCCACCTACATGATCGACACCGGCGCCGACGGCACGCTGCTGCACATCGACGCCGCCAAAAAATACGAATGCCAGGTCGGCCCCATGGATCAGGAGGTCTGGGGCATCGGCGGCAAACGTCCCGCCGCAGTGTCCGTCATCCCAAAGCTCACCATGGGCGAGGCCACCCTCACCAACCGCAAGGTGCTCGCTTCCGACATGACCCGCGGCGAAGAGAGCCATGAAGAGATGGGTTTTGTCGGTCTGTTCGGCGCGGACTTCATGCGAGAACTCGACGCTGTCATCACCTACACTGAAAACCGGATATTCCTGATACAACGCTGAACGTTTCTCCACGTAATATCATGCGGATTGCATGAATGCGTTCTTGTATGCCACTGGAATCCATCATAAGCCACCATCCATCATGAAAGCCCTGCTCTTGTCCGGTGGTTTCGCGGCAGTCACATTGCTGGCGGCCCCCGCCCAGAACCGCATCGTTGTCGAGGGCAAGGAAGTGAAAGCGAAGGAAGTCGCCATTGATGCCTTGTTCGAGCCGGGAAAACTCTGGACGCATACCGCCGCGGACATCGAAACCGCATGGAAGGACAAGGGCTTCAAGTGGAACTCCGAACAGGCGAAGGACCGCGGCATCATCCGCCGCGAGAACCGTGGGCCGCAGCCGCTGCAAATCAAGGCGTTCGGCAGACTCGCCGTCGAGGAGGTGGTCTTCGTTCTCAAGGACGGCAAACTTGTCGAACTCGCACTGCTGCCATGGAACAAGGGCGACTCCAGGGAAGCCGACATTTCCGAAAAGGACTTCAACGAGATCGTCGCGAACTGGACGGCGGAACTCGACCATCGCATCGCCCCCAACCACAAGGACCGCGGGAAGGATACGGCAAGCGCGGCGCGCGCCGAGCGGCGCATGTGGATCGGCAAGGAAACCCTCGCCCAGCTTGAATACAGCGGCGGCAAGGAACGCATCCGCGATCCCTACGGCGGACGTGATCGCGCAGGCCCGAATTTCCAAGGCGAGTTCATCCGCCTGCGGCTCATGCCCAAGCCGGACAGCCTGTTGGGGCTGGATGCCAGCACCGGCGGCAAAGCCGCGGTGCGCCGTGCGGATTTGTCGAAGTCCGTGGTCCGCGAGCCATCGGGCGATGTGCTCATTCCGAGCGTGCCGATGCTGGATCAAGGCGACAAGGGATACTGCGCGGTGGCTACCTCCGCGCGGATCTTGAACTATTATGGCGTGCCCGCCGACCAGCACGAGATGGCACAAGTTGCGGGAAACGCCGCCGGTGGCGGAGGCACGAACCCGGACGAGATGGAGGAGGCGATGAAAAAACTCTCGGGAAAATACAAGACGCGCTTCACCACCGTGCTCGATTTCGATTACTCGAGCCGCAAATACCAAAGCTTCATGCGCAAGTACAACGGCGCGGCCAAGAAGATGGGCAAGAAGGTTTTGGATACCGACAACTACATCTACTTCTTCGGCGGACTCGATCCGGAGGTGCTGCGCGAGGTCAACGGCAAGGGACCGACCTATGACAAGTTCATGAAAGCCGTGAAGGAGAACATCGACAAGGGCGTGCCGGTAATGTGGGCGCTGCAACTCGGCTTGTTTCCGGAAAACGGCCAGAAAGCCCCCCAGGTGAGTGGCGGACACATGCGGCTCATCATCGGCTACAATACCGACAAGAACGAAATCATCTTCAGCGACTCATGGGGCGCGGGCCATGAGAAGAAGCGCATGGCCGCCCCTGACGCCTCCGCCGCAACGATGGGTCTCTATCTGCTTCAGCCTTCGACCTGACCGTAGTGGCTGCCTCCGGCTGCCATCTTCAAGAAGGCGGATTCACAAAATACACCCGGCTCCCACGAAGGAGAGCCGGGTGTGATGAAAAATTTCAGCCGGACGTGAAGTTACCAGCCGCCGCCTTTGTTGCCGCCGCCCTTGTAACCTCCGCCGCCACCTTTGTAGCCGCCGCCTCCGCCACCGCCTTTGTAACCACCGCCGCCGCCCTTGTAGCCGCCGCCGGACGGACGGGCTTCCTTGGGTTCGGAGGCGTTCACGCGCAGCGGACGTCCGTTGTAGTCATGATTGTTGAGGGCCTCGATGGCCGCGTTCAATTGCGATTGGTCGCCGAGCGTCACGAAGGCGAATCCCTTGGATTGGCCGCTGTCGCGGTCGGTGATGATTTTGACCCGTTCGACCGGTCCAAATGCGGCGAAGAGCGCCGAAACGTCTCCTTCAGTAGCAGTGTAGGGCAGATTGCCCACGTAGATATCCATAATATTCCATTCTAACAACGCCGGTTCATTCCACACTTCCTTTGATTACGGCGTCAGAGACTCAACAAAGCGCGCCGCGATGCCAATCGGCCCGCATGCGACCCGCAAGCTGGTCCGGCGTGTTTCCGGAAACAAGATTTGTTTTCATTTCCGCCGCGGCGAACGGCTGCAAGCCATGTGCGACTAGGAATGCGGGTGTGAAAATAAATCTTCAACGCACGACTTCCGTGCCGATTCCGCCATCGGTGAAGATCTCAAGCAGCAGCGCGTGAGGCTGGCGGCCGTCAATGAAGTGGACCTTGCGCACGCCGGCGTTGAGCGCGTCCACGGCGCTGCGGATTTTGGGAATCATGCCGCCCGAGATCGTGCCATCGGCAATCATTTCCGCTGCCCCGGCGCGGGTGACGGAATGGATCAGAGATGAAGGATCAGCGGGATCGGAGAGCAGGCCGGGAACATCGGACAGATATACGAGTTTCGCGACGCGCAGTTCCTTGGCGAGCGCGGCGGCGGCGAGGTCGGCATTGATGTTGAGCGGCCGGCCGGTGGCGAGTTCCGAGGCAAGCGGCGAGATCACCGGCACGATGCCGGCCTGATGTGCTGCATCCATGTGCGCGAGCTGGCAGCCGACAACCTCGCCCACGCGGCCGATATCGACCTTGTTGCCGTCCCCATCCGTGCCCTTGGTTTTCTCGCCGAGAAACACATCGTGGCCGGGGATGCCGACGGCCTTGCCGCCGAAGTCGCGGATCATTCTAACAAGCCCGGGGTTGATCTCCTCGGACAGCACGCGCGCGACGATGTCGATGGCTTCATCGGTGGTGACACGGAAACCGCCGACAAACTTTGCTTCGAGTCCGGCTTTTTCCATTGCGGCGGAAATCGCCTTGCCGCCGCCGTGCACGACGATCGGGTTGATGCCCGCGACTTCGAGAAACACGATGTCGCGCATGACCTTGGCGACGAGTTCCGGGTTTTCCATGGCCGAGCCGCCCATCTTGATGAGGAAGGTCTTGCCGCGGAAGGCCTGGAGATAGGGCAGGGCCTCGATGAGGGCGTGCGCTTTGTCGATCGGTTGCATCGGCGCGAGAATATGCCGTGAAGCGGATGGCGTGAAGCGGAAATCAGACCAAGGCGGCTGCTTCGAGCGCTTCCTTGGTCAGGCGGGTGATTTCATCCCACCTGCCCGCGTAGATGAGCGCCTTGTCCACCATCCACGATCCGCCGATGGCGGCGACGACGGGGAGTTTCAGATATTTCTCAAGATTGGAGGAGGTGATGCCGCCGGTGGGGATGAATTTGACGCCGGTGTGCGCGTAGGGACCGGAGAGCGACTTGAGCATGTTCACGCCGCCCGCGGCCTCGGCGGGGAAAAATTTCTGCAGCTTGCAACCGAGCGAAAGCGCCTGCTCGACCTCGCTGGGAGTGATGACGCCGGGTGAGAATAGCAAGTCCGCGTCCCCGGCGGCCTTGATGGTGCTTGGGTTGAGGCCCGGCGCGAGGCCGAAGACCGCACCGGCTTTTTTGGCGCGCTTGACCTGCTTCTTTTCCAACAGCGTGCCCGCGCCTAACAGGATTTCCGGAAACTTCGCGGCGATGCGTTTGATCGACTCTTCCGCTGCGTCGGTGCGGAAGGTGATTTCCATGATGTCGAGTCCGCCGGCCAACAAGGCTTCGGCAAGCGGCTCCGCGTGATCGGCGGAATCAAGGACGACGACGGGAACGATGCGTTTGGCGAGGATGCGTTCGAGAATCATGGCGGTGATGCTGGGCGCCGGCAACGCCGATGAAAAGCATTTCCCGATCACATGCCCATGATGATCTCACAACCGGGCAGTTTCTCCTTGAGCGCGCTGACGCCGGCCGCGTCCACCTTGCTTTGCCAGAGGTAGAGTTTTTTCAGGCCGGTGAGGGACGCGAGTTGAAGGATGCCTTGGTTGGTGACCAGGGTGCCGTAGAGGTTGAGGGATTCAAGTTGCGGCAGTCCGGCGAGCAGCGGCAGCGCGGCGTCGGTGACCTGGGTTTTGGCAAGGCGCAGGGATTTGAGATCGGTGGCGCCGGCAAGAGCCTTGACGCCGGAATCCGTAACGCGGGTATGGGAGAGATCGAGTGAAACCATCGATGGCAGGACGGGTCCGAGTTTGGCGAGTTCGGCATCGCCGAATTTGTCGCGCAGGCCGGCTGCGGTGAAGACGACATGGTTGGAGTTCTGGGCCTCGAATTGAAGCGCAGCGGGAAACTCCTTGCCAAGTTGGGTGACGAGAGTCTTGAGCGAGTCATCGACTTTGAAGGCGGGTTTCGCCTGGGGGTTCTCCGCGCTCGCGGGGACGATTTTCGCGATGGCGCTTTTGATGGCATCGTCGGCCTTGAGATCCGCAAGCTTGGCATCCTTGGACGCGCCGCTGTCGATCCACCATTTGATCAACATGACTTCGTGGTCTTCGAGGTCTTTTTTGCCTTCGGGAGGCATGTGTTCCTCATCATCCTCGGGCAGTTCGACGCGGACGATCACATTGCTTTCCGCGGACTTGCCCGGAATGATGGCCTCGCCCTCCTTGCCACCGGCGAGCAGGAGATCATATTGATCCATGCGGAACCTGCCCTTTTGTTTCTCCTCGTTGTGACAGGAGTAACATTTGCTCTCGAGGATCGGCACGATGACGCCGGCATAGACGGACTGGTCCGCGGGCTGAGAGCCGGGTTTGTCCGTGCCGCGGGGTTCCATGCCAAGCAGCCTGCGCAGGGGCTCGGGCGCATAATCGGTTAGATAACCCTTGCCATGGGTGAGAGATGCGCCGTCATGGCTGGCGAAAGCCATGATGCCCGCGCTGGCCAGCAGCACGAAGCGATACAGGCAGGTGCCAGCCCCCTCCCTCGCGTCCACCCACACCTTGATGACATAAGCGGCGACGGCCGCGCAGGAAAACGCCAAGCCGCCATAGAGGTGGCGCTCCGCAAGTTCGCGGTCGTAGTCCGGCATGCTGTGGTAAAGCACGAAGCCCAGCAGCGCGGCGATCACCGCCGAAGCGGCGGCGAATCCCATCACCGTGCGCGATGAGGATGCGTCCGGGCGTTTTGAAAACGCGTTCAACGACTCGCGCACCAGCACCCAAACGAGCATGCCGATCGGCAAATGCAACACGACCGGATGGAATCGGCCGATGAATTTCGCAAGGTCCGGCAGACCTTCCTCGGTCGGCGGTCCGGCCAGAAAGGGCAGGCCCGCGAGCGCGGCGATCAACAGAATGCCGGCGAACGTGATGAATACGGGAGCAATGACGGAGCGGCGTGGTTTCTGTGAGTCGGTCATGGGTGTGCGAAAAGGTGGATACGGCGGCTGCGGCCACATCTATCTTGGGAAAACAGGGCGGAATCAACCGTGATTTCCCCCTTGCGAAAGACATCGCCGTCAAGCAGCGTAAGCTCGCGTCAATTCAAACCTCATGATTTTCCGTCATTTCACTCCATTATTCGTGGTTTTCGCCGTCGCCGCATGTAAACGGCCGGAGACGCGTTCCGCCGCGGCAGCGGAGGATGCGACACAGGTTGAGATGATCCGCACGGAACTGCCGCAGACCATTTCGTTCAACGAGCACATCCAGCCGGTGCTTTCCGAGTATTGTTATCACTGCCACGGGCCGGACTCGGGCACACGCGAGCCCAAAAGCGAGCCGCTGCGACTCGACCGCCCCGAGGACGCATTCGCGCTGCGGGAGAACGGTCTGCCGGTCATCATCAAAGGGAAGCCTGCCGAGTCCGAACTCGTCAAACGCATGCATCATGCCGATCCGGAAATGATCATGCCGCCACCGAAAAGCCACAAGACGATGAAGGCGGAGGAAATCGCGCTCATCGAACGCTGGATCGAACAAGGCGCGGAGTATGAACCGCACTGGGCCTTCGCAGCCGTCGTCAAACCCGAGCCACCCGCCGCGGGCGATGGCTGGGCCGCCAATCCGATCGACCGCTTTATTGCGGAAAAACTCGACGAGTCCGGCTTCAAACCCAACCCGCCGGATGACGCGCGGCGTTTCTACCGCCGGCTGCATCTCGATCTAACGGGCCTGCCGCCCGCGCCGGAGGCGGTGGAGGCGTTCGTCACCGCCAGCGCGGCGGATTTCCAAACGGCGGTGGAGAAAGCGGCCGATGAATTGCTCGCCACCACCGCCAGCGCGGAAAACTTCGCACGCCATTGGCTCGACGCGGCGCGGTATGCGGACACCCACGGCATCCACATCGACAACTACCGAGCCATCTGGCCCTATCGCGACTGGGTGATCCGCGCCTTCAAGGACAACATGCCGTGGGATCAATTCACCACCGAGCAGATCGCCGGCGACATGCTTCCAGACAAGACGCTCGAACAGATCGTGGCCACCGGTTTCGGCCGCTGCCTGGCCACCACCGGCGAGGGCGGCGCGATCGGCGAGGAGTATGAGGCGATCTACGCCAAGGACCGCGTGGAAACCGTCTCCGCCGTCTGGCTCGGACTCACCACCGGCTGCGCGTCCTGCCATGACCACAAGTTCGATCCGGTATCGAAGAAGGAGTTCTATCAGCTCGCCGCCTTCTTCCGCAACACGCCGATGACCGCGCTTGATGGCAACCGGGCGGATCACCCTCCCAATGTTTTCGTTCCCGTGCCCGAGGACCGCGAGCGCTGGGCCTCCCTCACCACGGAAATTGCCGAAGTCGAGAAACTCAGCGCCGCCCGCGAGAAATCCTCGCGTCCGGAATTCGACGCCTGGCTTGCCAACGCATCCATCGCACCGGACCGCAGCATCGATTCGACACTCCACCTGCATCTGCCGCTCGCCGATACCGAAGGTCCGCTGCGCGGCTTTGTGGACGGCCAGCCGCGCGAGTGGCCCTTCGAGGGCGAACGCGTCGATGCGCCCTTCGGCAACGCCCCGGTCATCAGCAAATCACCCGTCGAGTTGGGAGACATCGCCGGGTTTACCCGCAGCGACAAGGTGACATACGGTTGTTTCATCCGTCTCGAGGGCAAGCCCAGCGGCGCGGTGATCGCACGCATGAATCCCGCCGAGTCTTTCCGCGGCTGGGACCTCTATCTGGAAAGTGGCAAACCCGCCTACCATGTCATCGACTCATGGGACAAAGCCGCCAACAAAGTGGTCGCGCAAAAGCCGCTCAATGCCGGCGAATGGCACCACGTCATGGTCACGTTTAACGGCGCGATTTCCGGCCATCAGGCCAGTGCAATCCACGTCAATGGCAAGCGCGTGAAAGCCGAAATCGACCCCAACACGGTAGGCGGCAACATCGAAACCAAAGTGCCGCTGCGCCTCGGTTCGCGCCATGGCGGCGACTCCGTGCTCGACGGCAAGGTCGCCATCCAGGACTTCCGTTTTTACCGACGTTTGTTGGATGAGAAGGAAATTGCGGCGATATCCGCCAACAGCCTGCTCCAGCACATCATCGCCACACCGCCCGCACAGCGCACCGCGGAGCAGATCCAATCCCTCCGGCAATACTTCCTGGCCAACATCGACGTCCCGTCCCGTGAACTCCGCGCCAAGCTTGACACCCTCAAGTCCGGGCAGCGTGACATTCAGGCCCGAGGTTCGATCTCGCTCGTCATGGAAGAGAAGAAGGAGCAACCGTACGCGCACATCCTCAACCGAGGCGTATACACCGACAAGGGCGAGAAAGTCACGCCGGACACCCCGGCGGTCCTGCCACCGATGCCAGCCGACGCTCCGAAGAACCGTCTCGGCCTCGCGCGCTGGCTCAACGATCCCGCCAATCCCCTGCCCGCCCGCGTCACGATGAACCGCGCATGGCATTATTTCTTCGGCACCGGCATCGTGGAGTCCAACTCCGACTTCGGCATCATGGGCTCGCGCCCCAGCCATCCCAAACTGCTGGACTGGCTCGCGGCGGAGTTTGTCGAGTCGAAGTGGAACCACCGACACATGATCAAGTTGATGGTCACCTCCGCGACCTATCGCCAGTCCGGCAAGGTCACTCCGGAAAAACTCGAGAAGGATCCCTTCAACAGGCTGCTTGCACGCGGCCCGCGCGTCCGTCTCGATGCGGAACCGATCCGCGATCTCGCGCTCGCCGCGTCGGGTTTGCTCTCGACAAAAACCGGCGGCCCACCCGTCAAACCCTATCAACCCGAAGGCATCTGGGAGGCCGTCGCCATGCCGCAGTCCAACACCCGCAACTACAAGCAGGACAGCGGCGAGTCACTTTACCGGCGCTCGATTTACACCATGTGGAAACGCACCGCCTCCCCCGCCACGATGGATGTTTTCAACGCCCCCACCCGCGAGGTGACCTGCGTGCGCCGGGACCGCACCAACACCCCGCTCCAGGCACTCGCACTGATGAACGATCCGCAGTTTGTCGAGGCCTCGCGCGAGCTTGCGGCACTCGCCATCAAATCGTCCACCGATGCCGACGCCCGCATCGATTTCATCACGCGGAAGCTGCTGTCGCGCGTCTTCGATGACACGGAACGCAAGATCGCTCGCGACTCTCTCGCCGCCATGCTCGAGACCTACCGCGCCAAACCCGATGACGCCGCCAAACTCATCACCACCGGCGCCAAGCCGCCGCCGCAGGACATCGATCCCGCGGAACTCGCCGCATGGACCGTCGTTGCCAGCCAGATCCTAAACCTCGACGAAACCATCACACGCTAACCCGCCACGCAGATGAACCCGCTGATCGAATATCACAACACCTGCTACAGCCGCCGCCAGTTCTTCCGCAAGTCCGGCATGGGCCTCGGCATGGCCGCGCTTGGCACGCTGTTGGGGAAAACCGGCCTCGCCTCCCTGGCATCCGGTCCTCTGCCGCAAATCGCGCCCAAGGCGAAACGCGTGATTTACATATCACTCATCGGCGCGCCCTCGCAGATGGATTTGTTCGACTACAAGCCGGAGCTTTCAAAGCGTTTCAAAGAGGACCTCAACGGCTGGCTCAAGCAACAGGGCGAGCGTCTCACCGGCATGACATCCGGCCAGTCCGCCTTCCCGCTCGCGCCATCCATTTTCAAGTTCGCCCAACACGGCCAGTCCGGCACCTGGATCAGCGAACTCCTGCCATGGCACGCCAAAATGGTCGATGACCTCTGCGTCGTGAAATCGATGCACACCGACGCCATCAACCACGAGCCAGCCAACCAGCTCATGTACACCGGCTCGATGCAGAACGGCAAGGCCTCCCTCGGTTCATGGCTGTCCTACGGCCTCGGATCGATGAACGAGGAACTGCCGGCCTTCGTCGTGCTGCATGCCACCCACTCCTCTCCCTACTCCAACGTCCAGGCCATCTCCAACCGCCTCTGGGGCTCCGGTTATCTTCCCGGCAAATTGTCCGGTGTTTCACTCCGCTCCCTCGGCGATCCCGTCCTGTTCCTCGAAGACACTCCCGGCATCACGCGTGAAACACGCCGCAGGATGATTGACGGACTCAACTCCCTCAACCAACGCTCGTTTTCCGACATCGGCGATCCCGAGATCGAACTGCGCATGCAGCAATACGAGATGGCCTTCAAGATGCAGGCCTCCGTGCCGGAACTCACCGATCTGTCAGGCGAGCAGGAATCCACCTATCAACTCTACGGCGAGGATGCAAAAAAACGCGGCACCTTCGCCAA
>Ga0315904_10006363_pt1 | contig 16171 bp, 12 predicted proteins | sample LakEriMetagenome_6_FD_203529 | JGI IMG/M metagenome (GOLD analysis project Ga0315904, IMG submission 203529) | Freshwater fungal communities from buoy surface, Lake Erie, Ohio, United States - Buoy 12 MA120 | ecosystem: Environmental > Aquatic > Freshwater > Lake | place: USA: Lake Erie, Ohio... | reverse complement strand
AACGAAGGTACTACACCGGCTAATGTAAGCGAGTATGCTCTTCGTTCTCTTAATGGAATTGGTAGAAGCGTAAACAAATCAGGACCTGCCAACGCTCTTGTTGTTTCATTCTCTATTAACCCTCTCATATCTATTGGAAGCATTGTAAGCATTGGCGACTTACTTTATTATTCACTACCTCCATATACCACCCCTGTGTTATGCGGTAAGATAACAGACATTAACCAAAACTATCCTGCAGGTATCAATGAGATTGTAGTTAATACTACTATTACAGGAGGTGGCATTCCTCCTATCAACACGCCTTACTTCTTGTATATTAAGAACGCTGAGGCTGAGTCTCATGGGGTGCTTGGACATTATTGCGTGTTTGAGCTTACCAATAACAATCAGAATAAGGTAGAGCTTTTTGCTGTTGAGTCAGAGGTGATGAAGAGTTTCCCATAATTTTGATATCTTTGTAGGGATGTTTACTATACGCCCCCTCAACGAATCAGATTACGATACCATTCTTGTTGGATGGTGGAAGGATTGGGGATGGTTAGCACCTATGAAGGATATGCTACCACAGGATGGCCTCGGTGGGGTGATTGTATACGATGAAGAAGAGCCTGTATGTGCAGGCTTTCTGTATATGACAAACTCTAAGATGTCTTGGGTGGAATGGGTGATATCAAACAAGAACTACAGAAAGAAACCACAGAGAAAAGAAGCCATAGTGTATCTCATCGAGACGCTTACCAATATCGCAAAGAAAAATGGTGCTGCGTTCGCCTATACGGTGATAAAGAACAGGTCATTGTCAGCGATATATGAGCAGGTTGGATACATTGATGGTGACAACAATATAAAAGAAATGATTAAATCATTATAACTATGCCCACATTTACTACAATAGCAGCAGCAGCTTCGTTAGGAGCTACCGCAGCAGGAGCTTATCAGTCATTCAAACAAGCGAATCAACAACGAGACGCTATGCTTGACGCTCAGAAAAAAGCCGACGACGTGATGGCTGAAACTCGTAAGAAACTTGACGTTAATGTTTACGCAGCATTAGAGATACCTAAGGACGCATACGCTCAACAAGTGCAGGCCAACTTGGTTGCAGGAGCTCAGGCATTGCAAGCCGGCGCCGAGGGTGAAGGGCGTGGAGCGGGAGCTATAGCCGGCATGATACAGGCTCAACAGAACGCAACGCAGAATGAGATTAGAGCCAACATGGGTCAAGATCTATACAATCTTCAGGCAGCGACTGCTCAAGAGGAGGCGCGCAATAGAGATATTGGTATCCAAATGGACCTTGGTGAGGTTGAGGGTGCTCAGCTTGCGGCGGCTAATGCCAATGAGTTAAGTACTCAAGCGTTTAATCAAGGGATGCAAGGGGTTATAAGCGGAGTAGGGCAGTTGGCTTCAATGGCTCCCCTTTATGAGAAGTCAGCGTCAACAAGACAGTACAATAAATTGGTGAAAGAAAATGTAGGGGAGGGTAAAACATATAAAACATTAGCAGACTTTCAAAATGCACTCCCGGGGTTGGGAGCAAATTCAACTGTTGGTCTTTCAGGTGTTGCAAGTACTACCGACTCTGATTACATAGACAATAAAGTTGCCGAATTAATTTCTACAGCAAAAGCACAAGGCCAAACCCTATCGAGAGAAGATGCTCTTAAGGCGATTACAGGTAAAATGACCGGCAACCAATTCATGGATTACATGATACAACAAGACAAGGGTCAGTTGAAAGACTTGAGATACTTATTAAACCCACGATAAGACATGGCAACATATTACAAATACGCAGAGAGATCCGCAGGTAGTCAAGTAAATTGGGCTGAGATAGGTAAGAATCTTACTGATACTCTTCAGGAAGAGAATAGAATACGCGAACAGAAGAAGGCAGCTATTGATGAGGCCACGCGGCAGTATGGTTTAGAACTTGAGAAGTCACCGCAAGGAGAGAACGTAACATTCAATCAATGGGGATTAGACTACGCTGCTGATGCTCAAGAGGCTCGTCTGCTTCAAGATAGATTGTTAAAACAAGGCAAGCTTAAGTTGAAGGACTACACCATTATGCGTCAGAATTTAACTGACGGAACTAATCAGGCGTTCAATCTCCTTGAGGAATATAATGCTGAGTATAAAGAAAAGATGGCGAGAGCTAAGTCAATGGACCCTGCTACTCGATCACAATACTTAGAGCAATGGCTTATGTCTAAGGGTGAGATGTTTGCTAACCTTAAAGACTCTAAACTATACATCAACCCAACAACATTCGCTGTGAGTGTTGCTAAAATAAAAGATGAGAATGGTGTAAGAACAATGTCTAATAATCCTAATGATTTCACTACGATAAATGAACTTCGTAACTACATAAAATCTAAATACGATTATTTTGACAGTGATACATACCTAACTAAACAAGTGGCTATGTTAGGCACGTCAATAAAAGACTCTATCATATCAGGATCTTCAACAAAAGTTGGTCAGAAAATTACTATAGAAGATATAACCGAAAAAGATGGAGCTAAAGAAGCTATCTCTGCAATGATAAATACTGCATTTGCAGGCATGCCATTAAATATGAGTTCAGTGCTTACAAACGACCTCGGATCAGATAGTTTAGGTAATAAGTTTGATTTTACTTTTGATAAGACTGAGATGGGTAAAATAGTAAATGGTAAGAATCTTATTTATTTTGACCCAAACGGAGAGCCTCAATTCACACCCGAGCAAGAGAAAGCCGCTAAGGATTATATGCTTCAAAAGATGAGTGCAATGCTCACTCGTAAAGAAACTATCGATGTGTACACTGAGCCGAGACCGGCTTCTACGGGAGGTTCAAAAACAGGAGACGCTGACATAAGAAAGAACGCATCCTTCGGAAACTTATTTGCTTATTTATATAGTGGTGACGGAACTCAAATCGAATCTGCTGTACAGGGTTTAGAAGCATTACCCGGTGTTGAAAAAGTAGTTAGATCCAAGAACGGGGTTACAATTAAATTCGAAGAGGGAGGAGAAAAAACCTTTGGTTTCTACGACGAGAATGGCAATATGAAACCAATTGATAATTTTGTTGAGTCAATAGGACTTGGTATTTTAGGAACGGATGCTGACTTAGACGCCATTAAGGCAGGGGCTTATAATATCGGGAACATTAATTTGAATTCAAATTATATGAGCGCTCCCGATCTTACAGGTCTTGATCCTACTGATTGGAGAGATGCTATAGAAATATCAAAAAGAGTAGCGGAATTTGAGAATTCGAAAAGAAATCAACCACCGCAACAACAAAGTGGCGGCGGTCAGCAGGGCGGTGGAGCAGCAGGTGATGCATTATTTCAACAATAAAAAATAAGAGATGAACGATAAGTTACAGAAGTTATACGATCTTTATAAGAGCAATGGTTTAATCACGATAGACTTTAACACCTTTGCCTCAGCTAATGACAACCAAAGAAAAGGGTTGTATGACCTTGGTGTTCAAAGAGGATTGTTCTCAACCACACCATACGAAACTTTTGACTCAGCGTTTTCAGGAGGTCAGATTCAAGAGCAGCCTCAACAACAACCGAAGAAACCTAAGCTAAGTTACCAAGCGGTGCCTGAGCAAGCAGCTCCGACTGCAGAGAGACAATTGATGTCAGGGTTGGAGTCAAAGATCCCGGGCTTTGAGCAGGAGATGACTCAGCGTGAAGCAAAAAAAAAAGAGGTCTTACAATCAGACTTATCTGCAAAGCAGAAGGCTGTGGAATCTACTGCGCAACAGCAACAAGACGCTTCTTTATTGGCATCACAATCCGCAAGAGAAGCTGAGGTTCTCTCTCCTTTATTAAAGAATGAATTCCTAAAGGGAGTATACCAACAGTTAAAAGATGAGGAGACTCTTCCTTCATTTGTGAAGGATCAGTTAAATCAAATTACTCCCGAATTAATTTCACTCGGAGAATTTAAAGATAAAGATCCACTAAATCCAATAAATCCAAATAGATGGATAGCAAATATTGGTGTTGAAGAAGCTGTTGTTCCTAAGATGAACTATATGTTCGGGCCACTTGGTTTTAAGTTTGAAGAGGCGGGAATGACGGGAGACTATATGACTGTAATAGCTCCAAATAAAGAGACGATAGAAATATCTCTTAACAATACCTATAGTAAAAACGAAGAGGAAACTAAAAAGTTAAAAAACTTTATAGCGTCTAACTCTACTAAGATTCCTCAGATAGAAAAGTATGCTGCTCAATATGCAGGCAGTGACATGAGGTTCAACTCAGAGAAGCAGATAGAGACCCAAACAAAAGACATTTCAATACAATACGATAAGTTAAATAAAGACGCTGCGTTACTTAGCAACGACATTAAAAATATTGAGAGTGACTTGGCTTATCTTAATAGTGCTCCTGCTAACGAGAGAAATACTCCGCAGTACCTTGAGAAGAAGAAGGCTACTGAGACAGCTCTTTTGGATATCAACACAAGAAGACAGGAGATCATAAGCAGAAACTCTCAAATCGAGGCTAACAAAACAAATCTTGATAAGGCAGTCGGTAAATATACGGCTATGAAAGCTGAGCAAGGTACATGGACCGGAGCCACTTATTCTTTTATTGGAGAGGGTGTGTCAACTGCATTGTCAGGGCTGCTTAATCTTGCTTTAGATTTCAGCTCTGTAGATATGACAGGAGACGTATCTCAACAAAGGCAGGCTGCTATAAATAAATCAGTACCAAATAATGTGGCTACAGGTAATTTAGAAGAAGATGCTAAACAAGGAGGATATGTAGTAGATGCTGCACTTAGATTGAACAACTACAACAAAAGTAGAGGCAAGGAAACTATGCCTGAACCAAAGAAAGGGCAGTCGTATAAAGATTGGTATAACTCACTTACCGCCGAGCAAAGAAATGAGATACGTGTTAAGATTGAGGATGATATAACTAAGCGTTCTAAAGAGTTAGTTTTACCTACAGTTAGAGAAGGTATTCAAGGTATGATAACAGACCCTAATACGTCTGTTGAGTGGAAGCAGTTAGCTGAAGAAACTTTTTGGGGCGGGGCTTACGCGGGTCTCGTTAAGTCGGCACCTGCCATGCTTGCTCCGGGAGGATGGGCAGGAAGAACAGCTGCATTCTTCTCGCAAAGCAATGATGCTGTCAATCAAGAAATGAGCAATAACCCTACGTTTGCAGATGTCCCTGAGTCTGAGAAGCTATTGGTATCTATCCCTATTGGTATAGCTAACGCAGTGTTGGAAGAGGTCGGTCTTAGTAATATGATTAAGAACAAGGGTTTTGTAAATAGCCTTGTATTAAAAGCCATGCAAAAGGCCGGTGTTAATACTACTGAGACAGCTCTATCTAAGATAATCAAGAACGATGTAGAGAGCATGATTGCAAGAGGGGCGCTAACCCTTACGGGTGCGGGGCTTGCTGAGGCTGAGACCGGAGCGGGTCAGCAGATAGCTGAGTACGCTGTGAAGGATATCTACAACATGGCTAAGAAGAAGGAGATGTTTGACACGCCTGACACTTTGAAAGAATATGTGTACGACGTAGTTAGATCAGGAGCGCAAGAGGCTGTGGGTGGTTTCGTTATGGGAACACCATCAGCTGCCGCCGCCGCTTTCCGCAAGCGTGGTTTCGAGGGCATGAGTGATGAGCAGTTTGAAACATTTGAGGCAATAGCTAATGATGAGAAGATGCAGAGTTCATTTGTTGCTACTCTAAAATCAAAGGTAGCTGCCGGTGAAATGACTATAGCTGAAGCCAAAGAAGAACTTAATGACTATCGCAACTCCGTTGGTTTGTACAGGTCTATTCCAACAGATCTAAGCACTGAGGCCAAGAAGAAGGCGATGAACTTGGTTCGTGAGAAGCAGGTGATTGAGGAGAGTATCAAGGATAAAGATGAAGCCTTGGTAAAAAAGCAGAAAGATCGTATAGCAGAAATTAATAACCAACTAAATACCCTATCACAAAATGCCGTTCAAGAGCAAACAACAAGTGAAGTTCCTGTTCAGTCAGAAACCGGAGTTAGCAAAGAAGTGGAGAGAGGAAAACCCACAGCAGAACCTCAAGTCACTACCGAAGAAGTTAATAAAGAAGAAGTAACGCCTGTTATTACTAATGAGATTGATAATGAGTTGAAGTCAATCAACGAATCAATAGGAAGAGTTAAGCAAGAGTTTAATCAGGAAGAAGATGACAGAACTTTAGCTGAACTTGAAGATAAGATTATCGAAGCTAAAAATAATGTTTTTAAAGCAAAGGATTGGAATCAAGCTATTGGTGAGTTAAGGAAAGTAGAAAAAGAAAAGAGTGATTTTGAAGAATCGTTAGCTAAAAGAAAAGATTTTAACGATGTTGATAATCTAATTTCTGATGAGATAGAGCAAAGCAAAAAAGATACATACGAATACAAGGATCTATTTGAGCAAGATCCTCGTCTTGCTGCCATGCAATCAGCTAAGGATATGATTGAGTTTTCAAAAGAGAATCCTGATACTGAAGTTGATGTGGCAAGATATGAAAATGACATTAAACTTCTTGAAGAAGACATTGCTAAATTCCCTGTAAAGACTACCGAAGCTGTAACCACTCCGGTAACTGAGACGGTAACTGAGGAGGCACCTATTGCTGAAGTGACTGTTGAAGAAACAAATGCTGAGATCGATAACGACCAAGAGTTAGATAGAATATTTAATATTTGGAACGAGTTAGACAAAGCAGATGACGGTAATCTTAAGGGTGCTGCCAAGGCTAAGGTTACTAAAGCTTGGAATAAACTAACGCAGCTGTCAAAAGCAAAAGGTCTTCAAGTTCAAGATGTTGTTTCGTACAAGAGAGCAAAGGCCGCTGCCCCTGCAGTCGAGGTTACCCCTGTTGCAAAGCCTGCCCCTGTGGTTGAGGCTCCTGCTGTTGAGGTTGCCCCTACTGAAGAGGCGCCAAAGAAAATGACTCGAGAAGAGATTAGAGCTAAGGAAGAAGAGATAGCAGAGGAGAATAGAAAGTCGAAAGAAAACAAAGGTGAGAATATAAAGACTAAGGATTACAAGACCACTAAAAAGAGAGGGCAAGACCTAAAGGTTGGTGATGTTTACGTGAGAAGATTTGGCGATACCCTTGTTGTATATAAGGTTTTATCTAAACTTAGAAAGTACACAGGTCAGTTCTACAATATGGATGTAGAAATTCTTCATGTTGGTAATCACGTTAACAGAAAAGAAGTAGGTCCGGATGGTGAGGTAAGAGAAGACTCACGTAGAGTTGGAAATAAAACTATCGACACGTTCAAGAACATGATAAGCGGGTCGGGCAATTTTAACTTCGGCGAAGTCACAGTTTTAGAAAACTTTGAGACAGCACCTGAAGCTAAAGCTGAGGCAAAGCCAACTGAAAAGGCTGCTCCTGCACCTGCACCTAAGGGTAAGTCTCTTCTTACCGATAAGGTTAGAAAGCAGATAGCTGACATAGCGGCAAGATGGAAGAAGACAAGAGAGAGATACATTAAAAGAACAGGTGAAGAACCTCTGTCTGAAATTGAAATTGAAATCCATACGTACGATGCCGATGGAGCGGAAGATTTAGAGGATCAAATCGACTTCACGGGAATAAAGAATATAAACAAGGTAATTGAGGATATAAGAAAGCAATATCCTAATCTAAGCCGCATTGATTTTAAATACCCTGAAAAAGAAGATGGAAGCGATTGGAATTGGATTACTATCTACGAAGTAGAAGCTCCCGCTGCTGCCGAGGCAGTGGTTGAAGAAGCTCCTGCAGTTGAAGCCGCACCTGCTCCCAAAGAAGAGCCTGCTCCGGCTAAGACAGCGAAAGAGATTAAGGCTCTGAAGGAATTGGATGAGGAAATTGCAAAGCTTGAAAAATATCTTGAGTTTAACAATAGACTTGAAAATGCAATCGACGAAATTGAGATGGAGAAAAGCAATACTAAAGATGGTATTGCTGAGATCAAGGAGAAGATGGCTAAGGTTCGTGAGACAGTTACCAATAAAGAGACAAGAAGAAATCTTCTCGAAGAACTTGAGGCTGAGTTAGAACAATTCAAAGAAGACCAAGCAGACATTATTCAGGGCTACAAGGATGTTATCGCTGAGGAGAAGGCTGAGATGAAGAAGGATAAGAAGAGACTTGATAAGCTGAAGGCTAAGAGAGATCAGATGACACAACCTGAGGCTGCTCCTAAGAAGCCCGGAGAGATGAGCATGGATGAAGTTGAGAAGAGATTCCCTCTTGCTGCTGAGTTTATAAAAACGAGATATAATATATCTAAAGTTACAGCTCAAAATTCGTTAGACTTATTGACAAGATCGTATAATGAATTAATGAGATATAAAGTAGGAGCTGAAAAGCTTTTGCTTCAAATAGAACAGATTGAAAACTTAGTTGAAGCCTTAGATCAAAACGTAAAGAAAATATCTAAGGAAGAGTTTAAAAAGCAGATAGCTGAGAGTGGTGACTTTGACAAGAAGCAGCTGAAGATATTCAACGCTCTTATTGATTCACTTCAAAGCGAAACGATGCCTGAGTATATAAGAGGTGAGCAGGCGAGTGCATTAGGAGATCGAGAAAACTTCTACACCAATTCTTTAAATCAGATTGTTTCAAAAGAACCCAACGCTTTTATTCATGAGATAGGACACTTTGCTTTCTATAAAATTTTATCTAAAGAAGATCGATTGAATTACTATCGATATATGATTGACTCTACCTACGGTAAAGGCAAGCCTTCCTTGGCATCTCGATTAGCTCTTTCTGCAGATAAGGTAGTAGGTTCAAACGCTGAAGGTCAAGTAGTAACCGCATCATATAATGTGGCTGATAACTTCTCTGAGTATTTTGCGGAGCAGTTCCGTCAGTGGTACATGAGCGAGCGTTTATTTCCTAAAGATATCGACGCCATATTTGATAAAGTGGCTCAGTTCTTTAACTTATTCATAGAAAAACTTAAATCAGGGAAGTACGTAGATAAGAATCTTAGCGAATACTTTAATAAGATATCTGTTAAGATTGAGAAGCAGCAGAAGAAGAACGAGAAGATTCAAGAGGCGCTTGGTATTGAGGAGACAATGATGAACGAGCTTCAAGACCTTGAAGACTTCTTCGGTATTGATCCTGAGATTTCTCCAATGAGCATGAGATACGACACGCCACTGCAGAAGATGGCTTTGATGTACAACATGACTGAGACCGGCTTCTTCCCAAAAAATGCAAGCGAGCCACATATCAATAGAGACTTCTTTCAGTTTGGTTTAAAAGCAAAGAAAGCTACCTCAGGGTCATACTACTTAGTCAATATAAAGACGGGTAAGATGGTCAAGCCATTGCAAAGACCTAAGGGTGGTATCCCTCCGCAAGTGTCGAGGATGAGTGTGACTGCTCAGCCTGCTACTGTTAAAGAAATACTTAGAGAAGAGTTAGATGATAAAGATATCAATTCATTAAGAGCTTCACTAAGAAGAAAGGCTCCTGATAGCTACATCATTGAGGTATTAGATGAGTTGCAGGAGTTAAAGAAGAATGAGAACTTAGTACCAAGCCAATCTGAAGTTTCTGATTTACTTGATAATGGAGTTACTCTTGGCAATGTAATCAATATGCTTATTGAAGATGGAGTATTTGATAACTCTCAAGAAGCTATTAGCTACTTCACTCAGATTGGAGGGCAGGAATCTCAAGGATTATTTAAAAGATTGTCGGGATTAAAAACAGAAATATCTCCGGAAGTTTCACCGATGAAAGTAACTCCTATCTCTGTCAAGGACATGAGCATGGACGATGTGATAGAGACAGCGAGAGAGAATGGTTTCTCTGACGATGTGATCAAGGCCCTTCTTATGAAGAGAGGGTACGCGGCTAAGGACATTGACAGCGCCCTCACGTTCAATATAAACTTTGCATCAGCGTATACCAACAACAACCCGAGAACAGACAGCCCACTGCCTCGTGCGTTTAGAACCCTTGACGGTGGCGTGAACGCCGGTATCAAGTTATTCTTCGACGTGCGTAACAAGCTGATTGACTTTGCTAAGTCTGATCCTAAGAAGAAGAAGACATACGCTGAGATAAGAGCGAAAGCTGTTGAGCTTCTCAAGGCTAACCCTATCTTCCAAGGTCAGGAGGACACCAAGCAGTTGGAGTTGATTGCAGCGTTCGACAAGACGCTTAACATCACAAGAGGCAAGGCGATATCAGCACAGATTGCTGACATACGCAAGGCCATCAAGGAGAGATTAGAAGGAGTGAAGGACCTGAAGAAGGCTCAGCTTATCTTGAGAAACTTCATTCGTCAAAGCCTTCCGGCTGTGAAAGTACCAAGAGTATTCTTTAACCTTGAAGGGTTGACATCACCTGCTGAAGGAATCAATTACTTCAACGGTCTACGCAAACAGATATACGACTTCGCCCGCACAGACGCGAGTGGTGTTGTAGGTAAAAAGATATTGGTAAAAGATGCTGAGAAGATTAAAGAGTTCAGCATGAAACTACTTAAGAGTACTGAGCTGTATAAGAAACAGTCACCGGCTGTGCAAGCAGACATGGAGAACGCTCTTATAAATAGTCAGTACACCAAAGGCCCATCGCATACCCTTGACATATACTCTCAGAGAGAGGTGAACAAGTTGATCGACGTGGTGTCTCAGACAGATGCTAAGAACTTCTTGGCTCAGGCTGAGAAGGTATTTGATATCATCACTGAGCAGAGAGCTAAGATTAAGAATGGTCTACTGAAAGAGATGATGACTTTGGTAAATAAAAAGGCAACATCTAAGAAAACATCTTCAGGAAAGGTAAGGTCAAATGGATTGGATGCGCAAGGTCAAGCCTTCTACAAATCTATCAAGCCAATCATTGTAGCTGCTATTAAGAATGACACTGAGGCAATGATAAAAATTGCTGATGAGCTTTCTGATTTAGCAGCTATCCAAGATGCTCTTGATAAAGAGGCGGCAGGAGAAGACCTTACTACATTGGAACGTGACCTTCTTGATAAGGTATATGCATTCGACACCTTCGGTGATATCCTCAACATGGAATTAGAAGAGGTGCAGGATCTTCTCGATGGTCTCAAAGGTGTACGCTCTGCGTCTATCGTTCGCTTGAATGAGAAGAGAGCTGACCGTGCAGCGCAGAGAGAAGCCATGACTCAGCAGGCTGACGAGCAGATTAAAAAAGACTTCAAGGCTTTATACAATCCTGACGGAACACTTAAGGATAAGAACGAACTTGATAATGACAGAGCCATGATATGGCAGTCGTTTAAAGAACTCAAGATATGGAGTGGTCTTAAGCAATGGCTTGAACGCTATGATTTTTTTACAACCAAGATAACTGATTTCTTTAGAAAGACATTGGCCCACTTGGGTACTATCTCAAACATACTCGATAAGTCAGGTACATTCTTTACTGATAATGTATACCGTTTGTTGAATAGAATGGATGAGGTTAATAAGACCTCGTATTCAAACGAGATGAAACATCTTGACGACTTGGCAAATTCTATTAATGGAGTGACCAAAGGGTACAGACAGATCCGTAGACTTATTGAATCTGCAGGTGTAGTTAAAATGGTTATCAATGGTAAGAATGTCATCTACAATGGTGACCAACTACTTAGAATATACGCTCTTAGCTTGAACGAAGTTCAAAGAAACAAGCTAAAGAACATGGGATTCACTGAAGATAAAATTAATGAGATTAAAAATAAACTTGGTCCTGAGGCAATTGAGTTTGCAGATAAGTTAGTTGATTATTTTTCTAACGAATACTACGAATCGGTTAATGACGTGTACTCATTTGTTAATGACGTGAATCTTGGTTATGTGGAGAACTACTTCCCTACTCAGACACTTTCTAAATCTAAAGAACAAAAGGATGCGATAGATCAGGATTTGTTAAATGGTAATTTCAACGGGATTTTTGACGCCGAGTCTTCACCTGCATTGAAGGAACGTACAGATATGTCGAGTCCAATTGACTTGTCTCCTTCATTTACGAATGTTATCGAGAGTCACTTGCAGACAATGGAGAGGTACAAGGCATATGCTGTTGGTGTAAAGAGATTGAACGACTTGTTTAAGATTGAATCTGTAAGTACATTACTCGATCAGACAGGATTGAAGTCTACCATGAAAACTCTTGTTAATAATTCCATCAATCCAAACGCGGGTATTAACGAGACGCAAGCGAGATTCAGTGGTATAATGAACAAGTTCTCAGGATATGCCTTGGCTTTCAAACTTGCTCAGATACCAAAGCAAGCGACTGCCATTGTAGCCGCGTATGAAGACTATCAGTTCTTAAAGAATAGAAAAGTACCCGGATTGGATGCGGTTATGTTTGTATTTGATGTGGCTAAAGCATTGACATTTGCTCGATCTAACTTCAATAAATTTTACAACACATCAGGTAACTTTAGAGACCGTATCACAAAAGGTGTTGAAGGTGATGTATATGGTTTAGAAGCAGGAGGAAGAGTATTTAAACCTCTGTCTCAAAAGGCAAATACATTAGGTGACGTGAAGAGATTCATAAAGTCATCTGCTGCGTCTCCAACAATGGTAGGTGATATCATCAGTGTGTACGGTTACATGGCTAACTACAACAGAGACATCGCCAACGGTATGAGTCCTGAGGCAGCGTTAGAGAAGTTCAACAACTATAACGCCACGCTACAGTCTCGCAGAACCGCAGATAAGAGTGCTCTTCAATTTAGTAAGAATGGATTAGTGCGAGCGTTTTCAATGTTTGGAAGTACAGGTATCTTGCAGATGAACAAGGTAGCAATGGCTTATAAGAACATTATGAGAAGCGTGCGAAACAAAGAAGTTCCTTCAGGAAAAGACTTGAGAGCATTGGCTATTAACCTTGGTGTAGCTAACGCTGCATTCGTTGCCGCATCATATGTCTTTGCCCTAATGAAAGGTGATGACGAAGACAAGGAGATGGTTGAAAGAAAAATGTTTGAAGCATTGATTGGTTTAAATCTTCTTTATCAAATCCCATTAATAGGAACAGCGACAGAAGAGATTGTTAACGCTATCAAAAACAACGCAAACAAAAGCGAAACATTGAAGGATGTTTTCGGAAAAGAGTTTATTGAAAGTATCAAAGGAGAAAAGGTAATGGGCGGTGATGTAACCAATCCGTACTCATCTGTCTTTAGAAAGGTTAAGAAATACTATGACGATGATAACACCATCATTGAAAACTTTAGACCTGCTGCAGAACTTGCATTAGGTATGCAACTCGATCCATTCATTGGTTTGTACGAAGGGGCAACTGAAGAATTTGATGATGAAGTTATCTATGATATCTTGGGTATCAGTCCATCATACCGCCCGCAGAACGCGAGCAGTCTTGAGAAGATGAGTAAGTCTGAGTTGAAGAAGTACAACCCTGATGAGTACGAGAGATTGTATGGCCCGGGGTCGAAAGACTACGATGAAGAGCAGGCTAAGAAAGAAGAGAAGGCAGCAGAAAGAAAGGCCCGTAAGGAAGCGATGGATGATTACTACAACTACGAATCAGAAGATGATAACAAGAGAGGTGGTAGCAGAATCAAAAGCAGAGGTTCAAGAACATCAGGATCACGAATCAAATAACTATGGCAACAAGTATAAAGGCAGGGGTATATTTAGTACCAAACTCAGATGAACAAATAATTCCTGAGATATACATAGACCATGCTGTTATTCAATTCCTCGACGAGGATGGGAATTTTATACTTCAGGTAACGTACGAGGAACTCAGAGGCGTGATGGCTATCATCGCCGCTGAGCAAGAGAAGAGTCACCTGCGTATTATTGCTGCATCAAAAAACAACTAAACAAAAAAAGAGCGCCCGATTGGACGCTCTTTCTATTTGTACCTAACGTACTTTAAACTCTTCTGCTTATCGAAGTAGACCATTGGCTCCTCGTCGTTGACTGCACCCTCTCTCGGGGTCCGTCCTCCCCACTTCAGGTCACCCTCTAACTTGGACAGCCTACCGTAGATTATACCATCCTCACAGGCCCATATGACAGTCGGGTTGAGGCGCTTGCTGTGTAACTTATGCAGCTTGGATACGCTGAGTGGCAGTGGGTAGGCGTCGTACATAGTCCGGATCCTTCCCTTCACCTCCACATAGGCAATGAGCTTGCCTTCCTTGTCGAAGATCTTGAAGTCAATATCAAACGGGTCAAGCTTCTGAAACGATCCGCCGAAGACATTCACAAAAGTTTCAATAGCGCGAAGCTCACGCTTGAGATCTTCCTCTTTTTCAAAAATCACGGTCAATAGATTTAAGTAACTCCTTCAGCTCCATGATTAACTTCACCGTTTCCTTCTTACACGCCTCGTGTTCTCTATCGACAAGAGTCTCGTAGATTATAGTCAATGAATCGTGATGCTCGTTGATGAGTATCAGTATCCGTGCAGCACGTTCATTGTCTAAGCTCATTTGAATAGGTCTCCGTTAAGTATCTTGACTATCTTCTCAGAGAGAACAGGCTCCATACCAATGGGTGTCCTTTCGTCCATCTCCTTGAGTATTTCTTTAAACCTGTTGTGCATCATCTTTGATTTCTGAAGTCTTTCGTTCTCCAAAATTAGTGAATCTATTCTATACTGCAATTCTTCTGCGTAACTATTACTTGGCATCTTACCTACTACTCTTATTGGTTCAACTCTTTCTTTAAACGAACGGCTACATTCGAAGTAAATATCCTTTAGATATTTGTCCTGCGTGATAAGGTTGTAGAACTGCTTGATCCCAACCAATACCGTCGCGTGATCCTTACCCACGTAGTCTCCAATAGATTGCAGCGTGCATCCTTGGTTTCTCATAAGCACATAGAACACCATCCTTGCGTAAGTGTAGTCAGTCTTCTTGGTCTTATTCTTTATATCGCATCCTGACACTATCTGTATAGTGCTGCGTAGCAAATCAAACTCCTCTATCTTATTCATTTCCTTTGTATACTTCTGTTTTAATTCCGTGATTGTTTAGTTCTTTCATTCTATATTCTTGCAACTTACTTGGCTTCTGTCCCGGCCGCTTTACCTCGCTGAACAGCACACCGCTGTCAGGAGGTATAGCAATCAGATCAGGGATACCATTCTTATTGGTACGAATGAGCTTGATTACATAGTAACCTTGAGCTTCAAGTTCTTTGATGCGCTTACTTTGTATCTGCTGCTCCGTCATCAGGTACTGTTCTTAATCCCCACATGAGGTTGATCATACTTGCCTGACGCACGGCTAAGCTCTTAGGGTAGCGTTTGTTCTTGCGGATATATTCCGTCAGCCACTCGATGAACTTTTCCTGTTGGCTTTCTGTCATGCTCCACTGCATGTACCAAGCATCCTTGCGGTCCTTGATGTCATCGTACCCAACGTCGTGTCCGGCAATGACGAACATCACGTTGATGATTTCGCGAAGCATATCTTCGTCAGTCTTTTTTTTAGCTCTCATTAGAATAGTTTTAGTTGGTCCTTAGATATTTCTTCAATGTGCTCATTGTCCCGGCTCATCTTGAGGATGTCTACCTTCGACTGAAGGATAAGCTTCTTCATATAGATGGCGTGGTCTAATGACTCCTCGTATGCGTGCTGCATCCACTGAATAGCATCGAGCTTAGCCTTGTCTACACTGACGCCATACTTCTCGATGCCCATCTTCTCTCTTGCCCTGAGGTCAAGCATGACCTGAGCATACACTTGTTTTGGTCTACCCATTTTGTATTTCTTGTTTTACTTGTTCCCAAAATCTAAATTCACTATCCATGTTTTGAAGTTGAAATGAATCGCCTCTACCATAATCGGTAAGTGCTTTTTCTATTTCATCTACTACAATTAAAGCGCATTGTTTTCTATCTTCCAATGTTAGTTCATCGTCAATAATACCCAATCCATCAGAGGTATTAACAAACCAAAATGTGTCAAATAATTTATCAGCCTTATCTTTTGGTGTCATTCTTTTATTAGTTTTTTAAAGTGGTTTAATGTATAGTCCTTCTTCTTAGTTACGGCCTTGTAAATGTCGTGCTCAATTCCTCCCTTTGCAAATATCCAATACACATCGCTCTCGAGTCTGTCCTTGGTGGTCATCCGATCCCGGGCCTGCCAATAACTCGTAGCACTGAAGTCAATGTTGTAGAAGATC
>Ga0315904_10006362_pt1 | contig 16173 bp, 10 predicted proteins | sample LakEriMetagenome_6_FD_203529 | JGI IMG/M metagenome (GOLD analysis project Ga0315904, IMG submission 203529) | Freshwater fungal communities from buoy surface, Lake Erie, Ohio, United States - Buoy 12 MA120 | ecosystem: Environmental > Aquatic > Freshwater > Lake | place: USA: Lake Erie, Ohio... | reverse complement strand
TTTTCGCCCCAGCGAACTTCTTGAAAAAAGGTCACCGCCTTAATGAAATTCCATCGGAGCGTATAAAAATTGAACTGCTCATTACGGCTTTCAAATCCATTGCTTAACAGATTCCTATTTTCTACTATCTGGTGCGTATAATCCATACCATACGTTGGGTTCGACTTATTGAAATAGATAATATTCCGCACCAACCCTTGGGCAGCCAACAATACGGAATCAGGCAAATCGGCAATAAGCGGATTAAAGCGATCTGCCGATTCTTCCTGAGAAGTTTTACGCTCAATGCGCAGGGTTGAGGCCGAACTAAATCGTGAAAAAAACCGACCAAAAGACCCATTCGCCTTGATAATACGCGCCGGCTGAAACAAAATGGACTCACTAAATTGGTTTGAGTATGTCTTCACATACTCATTGCTCTGCACAAAGCTTCGGATATAATTTGCCTCGTAAGCAAATACCGCTACTTCAAATTCATTGAGGTCCTTTACGTTATCTCCATTGTAGTCATTCCATACATAGACACCCTGTCCTGCGGGCACTTCCAGATAAACAAATTCTCTTCGCTGTTCGAGGCCTGAACCGATTTCATAAAACGTTGTGTTTTGAATAGCGCCTTTCCAAAACTTCGTATTGTATTCAGCCCTAGCCAGCAGCGTATTTTCCGGTGCAAGTGTAAAAAGTTCCGGATCTATCACTCGCAAACGACGATTGCTAATTTGCAACGACAATCTGCTATCGCCCTTCCAACGTTGAATCCACTGCATTCCATAATGATCAGCTCGCGCTGCCGGCTGCAACAAATCACTCAAGGGCTTTCGATCAATGCGGTCGCGATAAAAAACGCGCACCGTTTTCTCTACCGTATCAGCATTTCCCAAAGAAACCTCCCAATCCAAAAACTCATACGAGGTAGTTTGCAGGCTATCAGCAGAGCGAAACACATTTCGTTCATATTCATCCACAATCATTAATCGCAACTTGCGTATATCCTGAGATGTTCTGCCCTTATGTCTGACAAACATCGAATTAACTGCCCCTGAAGTATGAAGAAAAGAGGCCTCATTCTGTGTCATAAACTTTCGCTGCGTTTTGATGTTTGAATTGGCTTTTACGCGATAGCCGTCAAACAAAAGCGGTATATGCAGCACATCTGCCGAAACTCCTGCAACACCCCATCGCTTATTGCGCAAAAGGCTCTGAAGCGAAACCCAGTGCTGAGTTTGTGGGGTCGAGGTTATTGTTCCCAGATTCCAATTACGTGTGAATTCCACTTCTCGAAATCGTTCAATTGGATTAAAATTCTTGTGAGTAAATTCATACGAAACCGTAGCCGAAAATCTTCGTGTTTTGGTTGAATCCGCTATCCAGGCATTCGTCTCTGCTACAGAGTTCAGCTCATTCCATTGGAACTTGGTGCGAGCGGCAGGTCCTAGGTCGTCTGCGGCATCTTTCGAAGAAAATGTATTCAAGTCACGATTCGAAATAGCAGCTTCCACTGACCAAATCATATTTTCTCTTGACCCAATAGGCATCGAAAAACCTGCTGAAATCATTTGCGATTTCTTTGGCGAAGCAAGCAAGATTATCGGGTTGTAAGAGCCTTGATTTACCCATTGTGTTCCGTTAAAAACGGGTGCTATCCACCGGTAAATTCGTCCATTTGCTGAAAATCCATTCTCCACATAATCACCATTACCCAAGCCAACAAAGGAAAAATTCACCCTATAGTGTGCAAGAGAAGTATCATCAGAAAAGACAAAAACACTGTCAAAACCCATTGAGTCAACAAGCGCATAGCGTACCTCGCTATTGCTATATCCCACGCTGTCTATACCGGTGCGATACGTAGCAAGAAAATCATCGCCTCCGGCTGCTAAAATAACCTTGTCCTCGTCTGACAATTCTTGCTGCAAAGGCTGGTTGCGTGCATCATTTTCGGAGTATAGGTTTAAAAAAACCAGAGTAGCGCTATTCTTCCACGCTAACGAAGTCTGTAATAAAGGTCTCGCATACCTGCGCTCGGAGTATTGGAACTCCACCGTGATTCGCCTGTCTTTGGTAATTAGCTGGCGGGGGGTAAATGATATTTCCGCAGAGTTGTAATCAATCACATAATCCTTATCCATACCGCGCTCCAACAAGCGTCCGTCGATGTATACCATTTCGGTTCCCGATAAAACGATAATGAACAACTCGTTATCGGCGCCTAATAAGCGATAAGGACCTTGATTACCTTCAATTCCTTGTATTACGTTTCTTGCAAATCGTCCTTTCGAAATAGACGCCGATGCCTCAATATTCAGCGACTTATTCTTTGATTTCTTCTGCTCACCGACAGCGTAAAGTCCCTGCGCTCTTTTGAAGTAATTCAAGAAATAACCTGTGGGTTTTCTCAACTGGAAGTCACCGGCAATCAACTTCGATTTCTCATCGGATAGCTGAATAAAAACCTGATCAAAATCTTGCAGCTGCTGTGTATTACCCGAAGGTTGAATTGGAATATTGTCATCCGTAATCGATGCAAGCAAGGTTACTCTTTCAGAGACTTTTCCACTCATTTGAAGATTCAGCGATGAGTTGACGGAAAGATTCTGGTTATTTCCGAAGAGAATTCCTCGCGAAATAGATCCATTCTTTTGAATACCATTATCATCCAAAAACGTGGTTTCATTGTCTGTTCCGGGTACATAAGGCCTTATGGAATTGCTCGACTCCTGTTGGATCAGACTTTCGTCCTTTTTCTGAAAGATCAAACCCGCCTTCCACGCCAAGGTGGTATAGGAAACAAGAAACTTCTCATTCTCACGGGCTTCTCGCAGAAACAAGTGCGCGCGCATGGCATTAAAATAATAATCTGCTGAATTAAGGGTGTCGATACCATGAACGACCACCAGAGAGCTTGGCCAAATAGCCAAACTGTCCAACTGAATTGTATCTCCAAGGAAGGTCACTTCTTGAATGCGCGCCGCTGTGTATTGGGCATATGCATCACGTCTTGTAAAGGCCAATAAAAGAAGCCAAGCAAGGGTTCGATAATGAGGTATGCGCAAGGAAGAAATCAAGGTTAACGGCAAAAATCGATAAGAACGGCCAAGGCAAAGCTTAGGGGAACGAGGTAAGTTCAAATAAATTATAACACTCTTTCAAGGAAACGCTGAAGATCATCTACTTGAAGTATGAATGACTTAGTTTTACAGCATGGTCTTAAACATTCTCAAAGAAAGTTTTCTGTTTGCCTTGCATGCCCTGAACACGAACAGGCTGCGCACAGTGCTTTCGCTACTGGGTGTGACCATTGGTATCTTTTCCATCATTTTCGTATTGAGTGTAGTGGATAGTATGGAAGCCGAGATGAAGTCGAGCTTCGATACAATTGGGTCTGATGTTTTATTCATTCAAAAATGGCCCTTTGGCCCCGAAGACGGTGCCGAAGATTATGAATGGTGGAAATATATGCGCCGCCGCCCGCCGGCTCTGCGTGACATGGAAATGCTCAAAGATCGTCTCGACTATGCCGATGCTTTGGCCTTTGAGGCCGGGTCATCGGGAACTGCTACCTACCAAAGCAATAGCTTGGCTGATGCGGGAATCGTGGCCGTAACCTATAATTACAAGGAAACGATTGCGCTCAACATAGCCCAGGGACGCTATTTCACGGAAGTAGAATGCGAAGCTGGAAAAAACTTTGCGATTATAGGCAACACAGTTAGTCAGCAGCTTTTTGGCATGGACTCACCCATTGGCAAGGAAATGAAAATAGGTGGTCTCAAAGTATTTGTCATCGGTGAGTTTGCAAAGGAAGGAACGTCTCTTTTTGGCGATGGTATGGATAGAGCGGTAATGATGCCCTTTCAATATGCCACACGACTGATACCGGGCAACTCAGAGGACACCAAGATTCTGATTAAAGCCAAACCGGGTATTACCAATCAACAGTTGCGCGATGAAGTAACAGGAGCTTTTCGCGAAGTACGACGCATCAAACCAAAGGCAGATAAAGACTTTTCGATTATTGAATCATCGATGATTAATGAAATCGTTGACAGTATAATCGATGTTTTCAATGTTGTTGGGATGGTCATAGGAATATTCGCTATTTTGGTTGGGGCGTTCAGCATTGCCAACATTATGTTTGTTTCGGTAGCTGAGCGCACTCCGCTCATCGGCATTCAAAAGTCGCTAGGAGCGAAGAACTACTTCATACTTATTCAGTATCTGTTCGAGTCCATTTCTCTTTGCATAATTGGCGGAGCGGTTGGTTTACTTTTAGTTTGGGCAACCGTATCGGGATTAGGCGCTATAATTGACTTCAACTTCTTACTGCCATTTGAGCGAGTTGTAGCCGGTATTTCCATTTCAGTGGCTGTTGGCGTAATTGCCGGCATTATACCGGCTATAAAAGCTGCTCGCCTCAATCCCGTTGATGCCATGCGGTCCGTCTAATTCATCGGTGCCACAACAGCGAACTATCGCCATAACTCAGAAATCGATAATCATTGTTCATCGCGTGATTGTATACCCTTCTCCAATCTTCGCCTATAAAAGCAGAAACAAGCACCAGCAACGTACTCTTGGGCTGATGAAAATTGGTTATTAACCCATCCGCCAAACGGATTGGAAAAGTAGGTGCAATAAGCAATGCAGACGAAGCGTGTAAATAATCGAGATTTCGACGATCGAGGTAATTCAGCAATGCATCTAGTGCCTCAGTGATGCCAGGCACTGTATCAGCAGAATCATACATTTCCCACTGGGTGAGTGATAACATGTCATTTGACGCACGACCTTGCATCATTTGAATTCCAATACCATAAAGAGACTCTAAAGTACGCAAACTCGTTGTGCCTGCCGCGATAAGACGACTGTATTGGTGGTTTCGAAGTTTCAACAAAGTGCTTTTCGAAATAGAAAACCATTCACTATGCATTTCATGCCCGCTCAGGGTTTCAGCGCTCACCGGTTTAAAAGTACCGGCACCCACATGCAGTGTAAGTTCTTCCAATTGGACACCACGCGATTGAAGCGCAGCAAATACATCGTTGGTGAAATGGAGAGAAGCAGTTGGTGCCGCAACTGAACCTTTGTATTTGGAGAAAACCGTTTGATACCGCTCCAAATCAGACAATTCGGCTTCCCTCTGAAAATAAGGCGGTAGCGGAATCTTACCCACCGCATCCAGAATTTCAGAAAACACCATGGTTGGGTCATTCCAGGTAAACTCAATAATAAAAGCATCGTTGAGTCTCTCAACACATGCTGCAGAAAAACGAGTTTTTCCATTAGCACGCTCAATTTCGACACCTATAAGCAAACCGTCATTCCATTTTTTTGCACCACCTACCAGGCATTTCCAGCGCACACCTGATCGAGCAGCCATAGCATCTTGATGCGCCATATTCAAAGGATCCAGGCAAAAAATTTCGATAGCTCCTCCTGAAGGCTTGAACAATATCAGTCTAGCCGGAATAACCCGTGTGTTGTTTAAAATGACCAAGTCCCCCTGCTGCAAAAGGCCGGGTAATTCATTGAATCGAGCATCCGTGATTTGTCCGTTCTCATAGACCAGCATTCGAGATTGATCGCGCACTTCAAGCGGAAATTTCGCAATGCGCTCATCGGGCAGGTCGTAGGTATAAGAATCGATGGAAAGTTTACTCGGGTGCATATTGGCAAAGAAAAAAACTTCAACGTCTAGAAAAAAATTATGGCCGAACGTTTTCGGCCACAATTCTAAACCTTAACTAAAACTAACTATACTAATTGAAGCATTCGACGTGCTTCAGCCGTGTGTTACTTACTTTTCATGTGCAAGCTTATATCGCTTGCCTCTTACTATCCTAACTCGTATGAACCAACAAAGTTGCTTCAGCCTTATTTTTTAACAGTTGTACCCTCTTCTATGATGATCACCTGCTGATTCATGATGGTATACTTCAAGCCCATTGGCAGGCAAACAAGTTGCAATGCCTCATCTAGCTTTTTATTACTGAACCTTCCGGTGTATTTCCGACCCTCCAGCGCAGGACTTTGTAGTTGAACATTGAACTGTCGGCTCAACTCATCCAAGACATCATTCAAGTCAGCTTCCTCATATATAAACTCACCATTTCTCCAATCGGCTTCCGATAGATCGTACTCACCTACCAAGAGCCTGTCGTTTTCAAGTATTGCTGTGAAGCCGGGCACAATTTCAACCGACTGTTTACCTGCAGTAACCCGCACGCGGCCCGTTCTACAGGCGACACGAAATTCTTTGTCACGCGCGAAAACATCGAAGGATGTTCCAAGAACCTCGACCACTCCTTCGGGGGTAACAACCTGAAATTTGCTTCCTTTTATTACGTCGAAAAATGCCTGGCCTTCCAACTCAACTGTGCGTTCGTTGGACCAATGTTCCGAAAAATTAATTGTGGAGCCGGCATTAAGAAGCGCGGTTGAAGCATCGGGTAGATTTACAATTTCCTGATTCCCCGCGCTGCACGACACTGTTTTCAGGGATTCGTTCGGCCAAAAAAGTATGAGGCCTACGATAAGAGCAGCGGCTGCAGCAACGGAAACCATTGGCTTCCAGCTAAAAGCAATCACCTTCGTTTCAGCCTTTGGATTACTCAGTTTTGATTGCAGTTCAGCCCAAGCCTGTTCTGCAGGCTTCCCTTCCGGTACTTTCCACTGCTTTAATATTTCTTGATACTTATTCATTTTCAGCCTGAGCCATTTCTCTTACAATTCGCACTCTCTTCTCCCTACCACAGAGCAAAAAATTATTCGACTTCCAAGAGAATTTTTCGTGTTGAAACCCCCGAAACAAAACCAGCACCACCTGAAACGTTGTCCGGACCTTGTCTCAACAGGCCGCGAATATCGCTCCTGTCGAAGAAAAACACGTCCCGAAGCTCATCATTTAACACAGAAATCGTAAGTTGGTGTGATCCGTAACAAGCAAAAGATTGGGGTGAAAGCGTTAGTTGAGTTGCGACTTGCGGTCCACTGTAAAGTTGCAGAAAATCGCCCGGCGACCAAGGCAACGACAGTGCGTTCAATTCCAAGCACTCGAGCCTCAGCGCGAACTCCGACTGTGCTCCTTCCATTGACCAAGAAATGACGCTTTCATCGTCAGCTTCCGATTGGATTGTATCGTTGGTTACCACCACATTGGTTGGTTGAGGGGGCATCATCACAAAGGCAAAAGCAGTGTCACTTTGGCGATACCATTCCAACTGAAGAGTTTCCCCGGGTTGAGGTGTTCGTTCTGACTCCAATTGATACACCTGATCAAGGAATTTGAATGAAGCCCTTTCTCCGTCAGGAAAGACCAATTCCATAAACTGATTCGGAACAGCGACTTCTGTTTCACCCGTCACAATAACAGCTTTTATAGTTGGTTTTTCGCCCGACTCCCAAAGACCGAAAATAGCCACATCCTCACCTGTGCCTATTTCTTCAGGCGCGCAAGCAACAAACATGAATAATATGAAATACCACTTTCGCATCAGAACTGACAGGTTAGATTTATCGTAGGAATTCTTCCCAGCATGCGTATCTGTCTTTGATTAATAGAAGGCTCCGCAGTGGTTGAGTTGATGATACTGTATTGCATTGAGCGATAATTCGGAGAATCGAACACGTTATAAACCGACGCATGGATTTGCCAACGAGTATCCCACCATTGCCATCGATATCCAAACACTACATCGGCTCTGAGATATGGCGAAGTGCGGGCTCCATTATAACTACCAAAAAGGGGGAATAGCCGTGACGAGCCATCCGGCAGAAGATAATCATAGGTACCCAACAAAGCCGTGTATGGCGCACCTTGAGCGGCGAGCAAAAGAATCGATGCGCTCCAGGCTCCCCGCTTCCACTCATAAACCACTTTCCCTTCGGCTCCTCGAATATACGTTTCTTGGATTTGCTGTTGTTCAAATCCATCGTAATGAGACTCAGCCCAAATGCGTGAGAAGGATGCCAATAGACGATGCGGAGGGCGTTCCCATTGCACGGCAGCGTCGATGCCTCGGACATAAGCTGATCCAGTATAAAACCCATTAAAGCCAGTGTTGGTGTATTGACCTGCAGAGGCATTGAGGACTTGACCTTGCGTGCGCTTAGTGTATACCTCAACATCTACATTCCACTGGCCATGGGTCCAGTTTAATCCGGCCATGAGCTGATCAGCCTTCATAACCGGAAATGAAGCCCCGGCCAATTGCCATTGATCCGGCACATTCTGATAAAGACTTTGATTGGTGATACGCTGCATAAATTGGACAGATCTGACGGCGGACGACTTCAAAAAAAGAACTTGATGCAAAATGGTATAACGCGCCGAGAGTTTCGGTTCAGAATAAAATTGCGCACCATTGTGATAATAATGATTGAGGCGCAAAGCCGGCTGCAAAATCCAGCGTGCAGTTCGCCATTCATCGCCGATGAAAATAGTTACGACCCTTCCGGTTTGCGCTTCCTTCAGCTCTGTTTCGCTTTGGGCGCGTGTCTTATCATCGGTCGCAACTCTATTCAATGAAATACCCCACAGAAATGTATTGCTTCTATTCCGATACTGCCATCGTGAAGTCGCTGACCAATCGCGAAGCAAAACATCACGGTATGTAAAACGAGTGCTATCAGTGGCAAAGAGATTATTGCGAATAGAATCGGTCGAAAAATACACTCCTTGAAAAGTTGAAAAACCTAGACTTGTATGGGCCTCCAACTGAGGAGAAAAACGGTGAATCCAACGCCCTGAAACACCTCGATTCGACTTGGTTGCCTCATCGCTATATCGAATATCTGAAACATTCACAGACTCGGCAGATGAAGTGTCGGCATAGTTGAAATTCATCTCATCGCGCGAGGCATAAAAGCTGGCATTAACATGGTTCTTCCAGGAAGCTTTGTAGGTAAACTTCGCATTAATATCTTGAAATAATAAATCCGGATCGAAAGAACTATCCGTATTGTCAATCGGCTCATTACTCGGCGATACAATGGACGCTGAATACAAGGTTCTGAATAACTCCCGATATGCCGGCCCCTTTACCCATTCTGTCATGGATCGTCGTCCACAGAGAAACAAACTTGCTTTGCCGGTAGTATCGAGAGGAGTTTCAAACGCTCCTGAAACACTCATGGTACCTAAATCGATCAAACCGGCCGGTTTTCGCAAATCACCTTCCTTTCCAATAACCTCTATAGTGCCGGCTGCCCTTCCACCCAAAGCGGGATCGGTGGGACATTTATAAATACGCATTGTTTTCACGGCGAGTGCATTCAACGACGAGAACATTCCGAAAAAATGGTCCTGATGATAGATATTGAACCCGTCAAACAGCAATTGGCTTTGATCGGAAGAACTACCCCGTATAAAGAGACCGTTGCTATTCTCCTGCACGCCGCTGATGCCCGGTGCAAATTGAGCAGTGCGAAAAACATCTGCTTCACCTACACCATATTTCAGCCCTGAAAGGTTGGGACTAACGGTAAAAGTGGCTGGTTCGCTCTCAAAGAGAATTGGTTTGACGAGCGTGGCACGCACTTCAACATCCGGAAGCAGTTCACCCGCAGGAATCAATTCAATTCTAAAACCGTTGTTTGACTCATTCCAGTTGAATGGAAATCGACCCGCTACATAACCGAGATAGATAACCGCAAGCGTGTCATGACTGACATCTGAATTTCGTGATAAATGGAATACCCCATCGGCGTCAGCCGAGGTGCTTGTTGCGGAAACAATTGCAGCAACAGATGCGAATGGTAAACTCTCACCTGTCAACCGGTCATAGACCGCTCCCGAAATCACATTGATTACTGAGTTCGGACTCCATGCAGAGGCACTAACATCGGAATGAGGAAAGATGATGCATACTTCATTCAGCCATCGAAAACGAAATGGAGTATTAATTAGTAAACGTTGAAGAGCGTCGTCCAGTGGCGTTGCATTAAATTCTCCTTCAAACGTATATTGGGCCAACTCGAAACTGTCAAAAGCGAAGTCAACGCTATAACGCGCAGACCAACGATTCAGAACCTTCGATATCGTTTGTTTTTCGACTTGGTCTGTTACCAGCAGCTGAGCGGTCGCCAACGTTATACAACCGAAAAAACATAGTATGCCGAGGAGGAATCTCATGCCGTTTCAGAGCTCAGTTCCGAGTTGATCACGAAAAATCTGAAGCACCTTACTCATTCGCTTTTCAATGGCCTTCACCGATAGTCCGAGTCGATCTGCAATTTCCTGATAGGTTAGGTCCTCCAATCGATTCATGAGGAAAACTTCCCTGCCCCCTTCCGGCAGAGAGGCTATAACCTGCTGCAGTCGCGCCTCATACTCGTTCATCTCAATCATTTTCTGTGGGGTGTCAAAATCGCGGTCTTGGGCTCCCTGCTTTTGAAAGCGATAAAAAAGCTGCTGCCTTTTCTGATAATTGATGGTTTGGTTTTGTGCGATTTTATAGACATAAGCCTTGAGGGTTGATCGCTCAACTCTTTCGCGGCTTTCCCATAATTTAATGAAAGAATCCTGAGCCAAATCCTCGGAGAGTTCCATATCACCACAACGGTAGTAGATGAAATTTCGGACGGGCACATACCAATCACGAAAGGCACGCTGAAACTCAGCATGCGTCAATGCGTTGGCAGAGCCGGATGGTGTCATAAAATGGGTCGATGGTTGCAGGTTTCGACGATGGCAATGATAGTGTATAGACTCAACATAGAAAAACAGAGTTGCATCTGTTTGCAATACGAACGGTTTTATACATTTGCTCTTGAGCAGTTAATGATACTGTGCAACCTATGGAATCAACTACACTGATAATTGGAGCGTCGGGGCAAATTGGAATTGAACTTACGATGGCTCTTAGAAAAAAAAGAGGTAATGATCGCGTTATTGCCTCCGACATTCGAGCAACCACGGATAGCGACCTTCTGGATGGTCCATACGAGATTCTTGATGTTCTAGACAAGCAGTCATTGGAAAGCATCATAGAAAAGCATCAGGTAACTGAAGTTTATTTACTGGCAGCATTACTATCGGCAACGGCTGAGAAAAATCCTGAATTTGCATGGCGTCTCAACATGGAAGGACTCTTTCATGTGCTCGAGCTTGCGAAGGCAAAAAAAATCTCGAAAGTATTCTGGCCAAGCTCAATCGCGGTATTTGGCCCAAGCACGCCACGGCATAACACCCCGCAGCACACCGTCATGGAACCCACCACTGTTTATGGTATTTCCAAACTAGCCGGAGAGCGCTGGTGTGCATACTATCATGAACGCTATGGAGTGGATGTTCGCAGCATTCGATATCCCGGACTTATTGGTTTTCGTTCTGAGCCAGGAGGCGGCACCACAGATTATGCTGTTGACATTTTTCACAAAGCAATAGAAACCGGATCGTATTGCTGTTTTTTGAAAGAAGATACCGAGTTACCTATGATGATGATGGAAGACGCCATCCGCGCCACGATCAGCATTATGGAAGCTCCTGCAACGTCTATCCGGGAAAGAGGGGGCTACAACATTGCCGGTTGCAGTTTCACGCCTGCACAACTGGCCTCCATCATTCAGCGCAGTATGCCGTCGTTCCAAATTAGTTACACACCTGATTTCCGACAGGCTATTGCAGACTCGTGGCCGGCGAGCATTGACGATAGTGTTGCACACAGCGATTGGGGGTGGCAGAGCGAATTCGATACGGAAAAGCTATGCGCCACTATGCTTGCTGAAATTGGTAAAAAAAAAGCAGCCTCGATTGAAACTCCCGCCTAAGTAGTTCGTATAGGCGCTATACACGTCACTGCGTGTACTAACCTAATACGAAAAACTATATGCGCTTCTCATCCGAAATCACACGGAAATTCTGTTCTGTAGCGGCTTTTGTTTGGATTACCATCCAATCCGCCCAGTCACAACAACACAACGCAACTGACGTTCGCGGGCTCAAGCAAGGAGCTTGGGTTGTTCAGGGTTCTATGCTTAAAGACCCTGCTTACGCATCCGATTCAAAAGTCGAAGAAGGCAGTTATATCAACAATGAAAAAGAAGGTCTCTGGAAACACTACTGGCCCAACGGAGTGGTTCGATCCGAGGTTTATTACGAAAATGGCAAACCGCAAGGCCCTTATAAAATCTACTATGCCAACGGTAAGTTGGAAGAATCGGGTCGCTGGCAGGAAGGTAAACTGACCGACCGATTTCAGCGATACCATTCCAACGGAATACTCAAAGAAGATTTGAAGTATGACGCGGAAGGCAATCGACATGGAAAACAGCAGTTCTACCATGAAAATGGAACACTAGCTCTTGAAGTCGACATGCAACAAGGAGCAGAACACGGTATTCAAAAACGATACGATGAGCAGGGTCAGCTGATGGAAGAGCGTGATTTCGACAAAGGAAAATCGAAGGCCGGTGGTGTAAAATCCCATATGACGCCTCAACAGGCAAAAGCCGCACAGATGGGCGTGAGCAATGTGAGCCAAGACGAAGATCACAAAACAAACGGTGCACATACCTTTGAACCAAATGGCTACAACGTTCTTTATGATAATAACGGCAACATCTGTGCTACCGGCGATTTCATGAATGGAAAACTTTATAATGGAAGAGTATTCCACTACAATGCTGATGGATTGAAAACAGGGACAGAAATTTACACCCGAGGCAAAAGCAATGGAAAGCTGTCGCAAGACAATAACAATCAATAAAGACAGAGCGATAAAAAATAATCAAAAAACCACCGCTCATAATGCGGTGGTTTTTTTATGCCCGCTCACACCAATAGCTATTTACTTTGTGGCATGGAACAGAATCTTTACATCTACAACAGCATAAACAGAGAAAAAGAACACTTTGTCCCCATCACTCAGGGGCACGTAGGTTTGTACGTATGCGGTCCTACCGTATACAGTGATGTACACCTGGGCAATGTTCGCACATTCATGACTTTCGATGTCGTATATCGATACCTCATTTTCTTGGGATATAAAGTTCGGTACGTGAGGAACATAACAGACGTAGGACACCTCACGGGTGACTCCGACGATGGCGAAGATAAAATTGCGAAAAAGGCCAAGCTCGAAAATCTAGAGCCAATGGAAGTCGTTCAGAAGTATACCAACGGGTTTCACGATGTGATGCGTATATTCAATATTCTCAACCCATCTATAGAGCCTACTGCAACAGGTCATATTGTTGAGCAAATCGAAATGATTCAGGAAATCATCTCAAATGGATACGCTTACGAAAGCAATGGATCGGTTTATTTCGATGTGCGCAAATTCAGCGAGAAATATCCCTACGGAAAACTATCCGGCCGTGTTATAGACGATTTGTATACCAATACGCGCGACTTGGATGGTCAAGACGAAAAGCGTGATTCATTGGATTTTGCGCTTTGGAAAAAAGCCGACGACAGTCACTTGATGAAATGGAATTCGCCGTGGGGTATTGGCTTCCCCGGCTGGCATATTGAGTGTTCGGTAATGAGCACGAAGTACCTAGGTAAATCATTCGACATACACGGAGGCGGCATGGATTTGAAGTTTCCGCATCACGAATGTGAGATTGCGCAAAATGTAGGAGCAACAGGGCATGAGCCCGTGCGCTACTGGATGCACGGCAATATGCTCACCGTGAATGGTCGGAAAATGGCGAAGAGCGAGGGAAATGGCTTCACTCCCGACGAGCTTATCACGGGTAATCACAAATTACTCGATAAAGGATACAGCCCAATGACGGTGCGATTCTTCTTTTTGATGGGGCACTACGCCAGCACACTCGACTTTAGCAATGAAGCACTGCAAGCAAGTGAGAAAGGATACAAACGCATGTGTGCCGCTCTAAAAGTGATCGACCAATTAAATCCCTCTGCACAATCGGACTTCGATATAGCAGCATGGCGAAAAACCTGTATCGACTCGATGAACGATGACTTCAATACTCCAATCGTCATATCCCAATTGTTTGAGGGGGTGCGTGTCATCAATTCAGTCAAGGAGGGAATCATGTCGTTGAACGCAGCTGATATCGAAATTCTGAAATCAACGTTCCACTCATTTTTCTTCGATATACTCGGATTGAACAATGAAGATGGTGGAAGCGACAATTCCAAGCTTAGTAATTCGCTGATGGATGTAATCATCCAAATGCGCAATGAAGCCAAGGCTAACAAGGACTACACTGCATCCGACAAACTGCGCGACGCGCTTGCTGCGATTCAAGTAAAAATCAAAGACTCAAAAGAAGGAACCAGCTGGACATATGAAGGTTGAGCCAAACAAAATCTATGAAAGCAAAACAAATCGGCGCTCTTGTATTAATCGCCATCTTCGTGGGAAGCACTGTATACATCGGATGCAAAGACGATAAAAAACCGAGCACACAACCGCGCAAATCGCAACCGGAGAAGAAAGAAATTATGGCTCCTCTCTTTCAATCCGATACGGCGTATGCTCTTATTGAAAAGCAAGTTGCCTTTGGTCCTCGAGTACCCGGAACGTCAGCGCACAAGGCATGTGGAGACTGGATGGTGAACAAACTTAAATCTTATGGCGCCGTGGTGGTAGAGCAAACAACCACGCTAAAAACATTTGAAGGGTCAACTATTCCCGTTCGCAATATTGTAGCATCGTTTAATGCCGACAAACCCAATCGCATCATGCTTTGCGCACACTGGGATAGCAGACCCTACGGCGATAAAGACAAAAACAATTCACTCTGGAAAAAACCTATAGACGGCGCTAACGATGGAGGCAGTGGAGTTGGTGTTTTATTAGAAATCGCGCGACAATTGAGTCTTTCACCTTCACAAGCCGGTATTGATTTAGTCTTCTTCGATGCCGAAGACCTCGGAACTGCCGAATTTGCAGAAGGAACGAAAGAAGTACTCAACGATGGATTCACCTCAAGCTGGTGTCTCGGTTCCCAATACTGGGCGAAACAAAAACATATCGAAAATTACACTGCGCGATTTGGAATTTTACTTGACATGGTGGGTGCTGAAAACGCCACGTTTAACAAAGAAAAATTCTCTACACAAAGTGCTCCCGACGTCGTGAATCTAATTTGGAATACTGCCAATAAATTGGGTTACGCTTCCACATTTACGACAGATGAAATAGAGGGCGTGGTAGATGATCATGTCTTTGTTACGAAGGGAGGTATTCGATGTGTCGACATCATTGATACCAAACCACAAGTTATGACAATGGGATTGGGCGGATATGTTTTTGGCTCTTATCACCATACCCACAACGACAATATGAGCATCATCGACAGGAATACACTTACCGCTGTAGGGCAAACCGTCATGCAGGTTATCTATAACCAGTAAATATCAGAAGTCCATATTAAGCGACAGGTAGAACACCCGATCCATAACACGACCATCGTCTACTCCCCAGGCCCAATCGGCGCGCACGAAGTAACCCAGCAGTCGAGAGTGCAAGCCAAATCCGTAACCATAGACAACAGGTTCACGGTTATTGGTAATAGAGACAGTTACAGGGTTCTTAATAACATCCGTTCGGTTGAATAAGTTGCTGTCGGAATATGGATTCCAACCTGTCCAGGCACTTCCCGCATCGAAAAACGTGACTACCTGAAAGTTTTCAATGAAGTCGCTCTTAATGGGTTTCTTAGCGAAATATTTAAAAACAGGCATACGTAATTCAGCGTTGGCAACAACAGCAGAATTTCCATTCCTTGCATTCACATAGAATCCGCGAACTGGGCCGACAAATGATTGAAAACGGTAAGGTTCGTCCGGATTAATAGGAGTCGCGTTGTCAACTCGTTGAAACAACCAATTGTCAACTCCGCCAAAATAGTTGATGACCTTTTGAGCGCCAAAAGAACTGGTTCCGGCTAATCGAAATGCCGCTATAAAATTTCGGTGAATCCGTTCATAATGTCGCGCATCAAAGCCAACAATATTGACGTCTGTTCGTGAGTCGATATTGGGTTGCTGATAGCGCTCTACCCAAGCCTTTGCGCGAGTACCGTTGAACAAATTCAATCCTGTAGATATCGCGTTATCAAACACGTACTCCACTTTCAACGCCAAATTGGTTTCCGTGATATTGGGTGACTCGAGAGAAATTAGGTCATTGGACTGACGCACACCCCTATCGACGCGCACATCACCACGAATACGAATAGAGCTTACTTCAT
>Ga0315904_10006359_pt1 | contig 16175 bp, 16 predicted proteins | sample LakEriMetagenome_6_FD_203529 | JGI IMG/M metagenome (GOLD analysis project Ga0315904, IMG submission 203529) | Freshwater fungal communities from buoy surface, Lake Erie, Ohio, United States - Buoy 12 MA120 | ecosystem: Environmental > Aquatic > Freshwater > Lake | place: USA: Lake Erie, Ohio... | reverse complement strand
AGAGGAGGCACGGTATGAGCTTCTCAATGGTGCACTGGTGGAGAAGCTGCCGCAGAACAAGCCTTATGTTGTTAGTTGTCGCCGCGTGACCCATGCGTTGGAAGACTGCTTCGGACGCGAGAGGGTTGGAGCCCAGGCTCCGATTATGCTAGACGAGATCAATGAACCCGAACCCGATGCGTACGTGACTCGTCTCCCTCTGGAGGACTACCCCGATAATCTGACGGCTCGCGATGTGGTTCTTGTGGTGGAGGTCTCAGATACCACGCTGCGAGTCGATCGAACGGATAAAGCGGAGTCCTACGCCCGTGCGGGAATCCTGGAGTATTGGATTGTGGATGTCAATGCTCTATCTGGCATTGAGAACAGCACACTAAATGTCCGCGATTTGTTGCCTTAGGACGAAAGTATGAAACTGCCACTGCCTGAGTCGTTCCCCTCGTTTCGGGATTTCTATGCCTTTGAGGCGCACGTGAAAAACGCCCGCAAGAAGCGTGGCCTAGAGATGATCCCTGAGTGGTACGATGCGCCGGTTTTCTACTTCTCCAACACGGCTTGCATTGTCGGGGAGGGGGCGGAGATTAAAAAGCCTGCCGAGACCCGTGAGCTGGACTACGAGCTAGAGTGGGCCGTGGTGATTGGAAAAGAAGGCGGCGACATCGCCGTCGCCGATGCCGACAGCTATATCCTAGGCTTCACGATCCTCAACGACTGGAGCATGCGCGATGTCCAGCGCCACGAGATGCGCGTCGGGCTTGGCCCCGCAAAAGGCAAGGACTTCGCCACCAGTGTCGGGCCGCACTTGGTCACGCCCGACGAGCTCGAAGACCGCGTTCTGCCCGACCGCTCGCGCGGCAAGCGCTATGATTTACAGATGGCGGTGTTTGTCAATGGCGTCCGGCGTGGTGGGGGCAATACCCGCGCCATGAACTGGACCTTCGCTGAGCTTATCGCCGCCGCCAGCCGTAACACGACTCTTAAACCCGGTGATCTGATCGGCTCAGGCACGGTGGGCACGGGCTGCATCACCGAGTTCGCCGAGGGAGTCTGGCCGTGGCTGGAAGTGGGGGACACCGTGCGCCTCGAAGTCGAGCGGCTGGGTGTTCTAGAGAATCACATCGTCTAAACTCATGCGCCGTCTTATCTGCTTGCTCCTCGCCCTCGTCCAGGTACTCCCCAGTCTCGGAGCCATCGCGCCCCGCTTCCGCCAGCCGCTTGGGATGACGAGCGCGAACCATGAGTACTTGGTGGACACGAGCCAGCCGTACGCCGAAGTCATCCAGGAGCGAGCCTGGGCGACAGATGGGGCGGGCACGTCGCTGGACGGCATCGCGCAGGTCTACCGCTACGACATCGGGCTGGATAGGCTGCACTACTTCAAGTACCAGATGCCCATCAACGGCCCGCCGTCGCTTGGCTCTCCGGCTCTGAGCGAGTGGCTACTCTTTGATGGCCTCGGCAGCACGCGTGCGCTGGTGGAAAACGATGGCAAGGTTGCGGATGAGTTCGGCTACAACGATGCCTTCGGGATTCCCTACCGCGTGACGGCGAACGGCAGTGATCGTGCGGTTGCTCCTCCTGGCTTCTTCCTGAATGGTCAGCAGTGGGATGGGGGGCTATGGATTTTATCACGTTGTTGCCCCCTTCATTTGAAGGCGTAGCCAACGTCGCTGACATTCCTGATTATGTCCACGAAGCATAATCAAAAAACGCTCCACCAAATCATCCTCGATACCCGCATGAACACCACAAGATTCGCGAACCAAACCAGATTGACGCTGACGCCACTTGGTGTTCCAGCCCTCAGAATGGCTGGTTTCTCCACTACCCTTCTCGCTAGGATGGTGTTGCCAAGCAGGAAAGAAACGTTCATAAGCACCCCATTTGTCTGTGTACACGGGCTTGTCGCGATAATCCTCAGGCACATCCTTCCACAAAATCGGAAGCATCGCATCGGTTCTGTCACCAAAAACGAACCCCAAGACTTGGCCGACCAAGCGAGAAACGGCTATCCAAACCCAGAAAGAGGGAGTCAATTGAATGCAGATTTCATCAATCTCGATGACATCTCCCTCAGGGGCAGGTACCAAAGCGATCTGGCCTTGGCTGATTTGCTCCTCTACGTCCGTTGCGTTTTTTTTCGTAGGTTGCGGATTGTCAGGCGCGAGACCTTCAACGCTCTTGCAATTCCACGTTGCGAGATTCTTTCCTGGAGGCTAGCCACAATCGCTTCTTGCTTGTCTGGTGTCATGGCTCGACTCTTCGGGTTGAGGGTAAAGGTTTTTGTGCAGGCATGACATCGGCATCGCGCACTACCGCTGCCATTGCTTCCGAACTTGATGCAGTCCGGGCTTTGGCAGTGTGGGCAAGTAATTACAATCATGGATGCATTATACAAACAACGTGATAAAATCCATAGCCGTAAATGAAACTGAATTAACACCAGTACTACTAGGAGCCAATACACAAGTTACCATACTTGGATTCCCATAAATTAGCACTCTCAAAAAGGAAAAATAATGTTTACCATCATAAATGCAGCCATCATACAAGAGCAACAACCCTCTCTTACATTCCGAAATCCAGAATCAATAAAGATTAAACCAGGGCCAACGATCTCACGTGCCGACTTTGATTTAATTATACCAGAGCAGGATGAATTATTAGAATCTAAAATACTCCATAAATTATTTAGCAAGACTGACATCTCAAATATCACATCATTAAAGTATAGTGGCGTGTATTCTTTTTATAGTATTACGATCACAAGGGCTTCAGATAAATTGTTTCTTTTAATAAATATAGCAATCTCTGTCAATCCAGACGATGCAGGGTTAGCTTCCGTAATTTCACCTTCTAGTGCTGCTAAAGATACCTCAAATAAAAGTTCATTTACGGGAAAATCTATTGGTAAATATGCCTGGTCACATCCCTCTTCACTTATTGTTGCTGATAACTGGGTTCTCATGAAGCTTCAATTCATGCCTAAAACAATCAAAAATCCTGATAGTAGTTTTACAATACCTCCTATCTCGGATGGAGATAAGGCTTGGGCTGAGGAAATGGGACGGAAGATTCTGGATCGTGCCACGGTTCTTGGATTGACGAGTCGTCCTGCGGAGAGTGCTCCTCTTTGGGCGAAGGAGCAAGTGGCGAAGCGGCGGGCAGAGCAGAAGCGGCAGTAGCACTTTGTGAGAGAGAGGATCGCACGTCGGGTACACTCTGCCTGTGGGCATCCTCTCTTTTCTGCGCCATCACCCGGCACTGCGGCGGCTCTGGATCGGGGCGAGTTGGTATGGGTAGATCGGTGAGGGGTAGGACTCGCCAACCTCTAAACCCTGCTTGACAAACAATCCCCCTCCCCGTATACTCCCCGTCAGCAGAGCCGCAGTATCAGCGGAGCCGCAGCAGTCAGCGGAGCCGCAGGAGAATAACTATGGGGCTCGTTTACTTTCGTCGTTTGTTGAGTTTTGTTATCGTCTCTCTTGTGTGTGTTCTACAAGCCCATGCCCAGATTTCGGGCGGAGGGTATCAAGTAGAACGCTTTCTTAGTATATCAACTGGTACTTCAGGCACTATCCAATGTGCAACAAACACAGGCACTCCGATTGAGTACCAAACTTACTCAGACTACCCTTGGATGACCGATCCTGATCCTGTCACCGGCCCCACAGCCATGGTTAAAGGTAACGGCTTCACGGTACATTTTTTCGTCTATATCCCCGGCCCTTTCAAGCAAGGAATGGTAACACTTGAGAGTATCACTTACAATGGTAATGCTCTTCCGGGTTCCATGCCAGCAGAGTACATTGATACAGATGAAGGCATTTTATACGGATTTGATATTTTTATTGATTCCGCGCCAGAATGCGTCTATGCCGGAAATCTTCAGATCGATCTGCATACAACGGAAGTAGATAATGGAGAAGTGATAGAAGGTCATTCAGGTACAAGTTTTCGATTATATACCGTCTGTAATGCACCAATTAACTGTATGTCTGTACCTTGGGTTGGAGTCCTAGAAGATTCATGCACTTGGACATCTGGGAAAACGACTGTAGAAGAGGTTATATCAAGCATAACAACTGGACTTTACAATAGTGGTTGTATATTTTATGATTCTAATACTGTTTTATCATTGGGACCGAATGTTAAAAATGAATTTCCACTAGCTAATTTTCTGAGTTATAGTCGTCCTGTCAACGGTCAGTGCTATGATGCTTCTAATTACAACATAATATGTTTGTATTCACAAGGTCGTCCAGGTAAATCATATTTAAGATTCGCGACTGGTTTTGGATTCCATAGCAATCTTGGAGTTCTTATAGGTCATTTTGACTTCATTACTCAGTCTTTATGGTCAAATCATCAGTTAGTAAAACTAGGAGATGGTACTGCTGCAGATCCAACAATAGGCCTTGAATCAAGAGGTATTATTCCTATATCCCGAGAACCTATGAATCCTTATTGGGCAGTTAGTCAGACAAGTCTCATCCATTGCTTATGGGAAGAGTCAATTCTAATACCTGGATACCACGAAGGCGACGTTACTCTCTTCTGAAATATAAATAATAAGGAACAAATATGTTTATCTCTACAATAATAGTTTCACAACAACAACCCAGTTTAGCAATACGCATGCCTGAATCGATCAAAATCAAAGCTGCACCAATAGTTACAAAATATGATTTTTCTCTCATAGTACCTGAAAAAAACGAAATCGAAGATTTCACATTCACAAACACAAGTTACAGTGAAATAAATCATGATAACATACCAGAATTAATAAAAAAAGGCTATTATAATTCGTATCATTTTTTCATAAAAAACAAAAATGAGAAAATGATAATTGCAGTGAGTATTCTTATATCTTTAGATCCATGTGATATTGGTTTATCATATATGCTTGGATCTACCAGTACCGCCAATAATCCTGCTGAGAGGAAAACTTCTTTTACAGGAAAATCAATTGGGAAATATGTCTGGTCATATCCTACAACACTATTAGTCGAAGACTATTGGATTTTAATGAAAGTTCAATTGGTTCCTCAAAATAAAAGAAATTCGGATAATAGTATTACCTTTGGAACGATCACCGATGCTGACAAAGCTTGGGCTGAAGAGATGGGGCGTAAAATTCTAGATCGTGCTACGGTTCTCGGGTTGACGAGTCGTCCTGCGGAAAGTGCTCCTCTTTGGGCCAAGGAGCAAGTGGCGAAGCGTCGGGCCGAGCAGAAGAGGCAATAGCACTTCATGGGAGAGAGGATCGCGCGTCGGGTACACTCTGCCTGTGGGCATCCTCTCTTTTCTGCGCCATCACCCGGCACTGCGGCGGCTCTGGATCGGGGCGATGATCTCAGGGCTGGGCGATACGTTTACCTGGATGGCGCTGACGTGGTACCTAGTTGAGAGGACTGATCGGCAGGTGGCGGAGCGCTTGGCCGGGCGCAAGCAGTAGTACTACCCATGGAGTCGCCCGAGGAGGAACTGGATCGCTCCCCAGAGGGCAAACGCGACGGGGATCATGAGGGCGAGAAAGATCGCGACTTGGGGCTTGGGGCGGTGAACCGGTGACGTGGGCGTGGGCTCCCAGAGCTGGAGGGTGTTCTGGGCGTGCTCGATCCGCTCCAAGTCCCCGTGGTTCTGGAAGATCTCCAGTGCCCGCTCCAATAGCAAACGGGCTTCGTCTTTTCGGCCTTGGAGCCACTCCAGAATCGAGATGCGCTCCTGAAGCACGGCCCACTCAATCGGATGGCTTTCTTCGGTGTAGATACGTGAGGCGGCTTCGTAGTAGGCGCGGGCCTGGGCCAGGTTCGCATCGCGGTTGCCGCTGGGTAGCTCGGTGTAGGCGTAGCCCATGTCGCTCTGCGCGGCGGCCCACTCCTGGGGAAACTTCTCCGGGGTGTAGATGCGCAGCGAAGCCTGGTGGCAGCTGATGGCACGGGTCAGGTTTTCTTTGCGACTGCCGTGAGCCAGCTCCAGATAGGCTCCCCCCAAGCGCCCCCGCACGGTCGTGGCCTGCTGTGGCAGCTCCAGCTTGGTGTAGATCCGAAGTGCCGACTCGTAGCAAGCCACGGCCCGTGCCCGGTTCTGGTTCCGATCCCCGTCTTGCAAGCGGGTATAGGCATCCCCTAGCTGGTTCTGAATCGCGGCCCAGAGCTGCGGTGATTTTTTTTCGTCCACGGCATTCAGAGCCGCTTTTTGACACCAGATGGCCCGTCGCTGGCTTGCCGCGCCGAGCTGCGAGAGCCCCACTTCGACCCCCAGCGCACTCAGCGCCTCCACTTCGACCGTTTTGGTTGGTTTACGCCGCTCCAGCCCCGTCGGCTCCCACCACGCCAGAAGCTCCGCATGGCCACGTCGCTGCTCGGCACTGCGCTCGCGCTCTGCCAGCACCTTCCAGAGCTTGAGAGCCTCCTCCGGCTTGCGGCACCAAGCGTGGTACCAGGCCAGCGCAGCGAATCTATCGGTATCCCTCTTGGAGCGTCCCTGCCAGTGCCGCTCCCAGGTCTCATGCTCACTCTCTTTACGTGTCTTTTGTGCCCGAACCACCTCTTGGACAGGCGCAGAGAAAGTGTACCAATCCAGCTCCACGGGCTCTAAAAAGCTCAAGGCCTGGAGCCAGTCCCAGCGACTTGCCAGCATCGTGCAGGCCCGAACGGCCTCCCGATCGAAGTGTGGCACCAGCGCCAGTTGTTCGATGAGGCCACGATCATCGTGAGGGAGAGCACGGAGAAAGTGCTCCAAAAGCGCCGCAAAGGGCGTTGCCGTTGTAGGAAGCTCGGAGAGCGCTTTGGGGGAGAGCGTGCGAGCCATGTCCGCACAGAGCCCCAGAGCTTGTGGATCGTAGGTCTGCCCCTGCTGGCAGAGAGCACAGAGGGAGCCACGTAGAGTGTCGCTGTCTACGCCAGAGAGGGTTAAAAAATGCTCGGCATCGTCGGCGCTCAGGCCGCTGAGGGGGTGTTGCTCACAGACCTTGGCTTTTCCCCAGTCTGAGTCATGTTTTGCCCAGTCGAGCCGCTCGCGCCCGAGCACCAGAATCAGCGAAAAGGGGGCTAGGCACTCATAGAGCTCCCGCACCCAGGCATCTTCCCGACCGTTGGTACGCTCAAAGGCATCCAGCACCACCAAGAGCCGACAAGCACCACTGGGACGCTTGGGTAGGTTCTTGTGCAGGTCATCCGCGAGACGCTCCAGCACTAACCGGTACGAAAACGCGCTAACCGGCAGCTCACGCAAAACGAGAAAGTCATCGCCCCCCTCCCGGCTCTGGAGCCACTCCCCCAGCTTCGTGCCGCGTAGCAGTCCGGCCAGGCGCGTGGTCGCAAACCGCGCGGGTTGCGCGCTGGGTAGCTCATCAGGGCCATAGTCCGCAAGCTCTTCAACGGCCTCGGCAGCGAGCGCCTCCGCCTCCGTTCGCCAGAGCCCCGGGCCACCACCTTGCTCTTGGAGACGATGTCGCCAGGCCATGGCGAGGTCAAAGCGCGGGCACTCTATCTCCAAGCTATCCCGGAGAGCTTGAAGGGCGCAGAGAGGATCGTGGACAAGAGCCTCCTGCCGCAAGTCAAGCAGCACCGCAGGGCAGCGCAGCTCGCACGGAAACCACGGGGCAATACGGTCGGGGAGCGCGCCGTTCAGCTCCGTTAGAATCCGTCGCCCTAGGAGTGACTTCCCACTTCCCGCTGCCCCATGAACGACCACCAAAGGCAGAGCCGAGCCGGAGGGCATCGCGAGAAGCTTCTGAAATCGCTCTCGCTGCGCCTGCCGACCGACAAAGTGGCGCAGAAGCGAGCCTTCTGACTCCGAGGAGGGGGCGGCATTGGGAAGACGGATCTGCATAGTAGGCTCATTTTCGGCAGTCCGAGACCGTTCTTATAAAAAAATTCGTGAATTTTATCAGAATCGAGGGTTCTCAACCGTTCTCAGGGTGACGAAAGGAAAATCTCTCTCATGCAAAACCCTCTGACTTCCCTCACCCACCGCGAGCGCCTCGGCCTCGTGGTCGCCATTGGCGCACTCGCCCTCTTTGGGATCGGTAGCTCGCTGCGCCGCACAAGCGCTGCCCCGCTCCAGCCGACGACGATTCCAGCGGGAGGACATCCTAGCCCCGCTCCCTCAGCCAGCCCTGCTCCTCAGGTCACCCCGACATCGCCCTCCCCAAAACCCGCGGCCCCACTCATGGTCTATGTCAGCGGTGCGGTTAAGCATCCCGGTGTCTACAGCTTCCCTCCCGGCGCACGTCTTCACCAAGCAATCCAAAAAGCGGGCGGGTTCAAGAGCGGAGCGCAAGAAGACGCACTCAACTTGGCGGGCTATCTGGAGGATGCAGACCAGATCCATGTCCCGCTTACGTTACCGAAAACCCCGTCTATGGCTCCCGTCTCTGTCGTCGCAACCCCCGTCTCCACCTCCACGGGTCAGAGCCGAGGGAAAGGCCGTCTCCTGGGCAAACCCATGGCCTCATCACCGGTAAGCGCCTCTCCCACGAGTAGCGTCGCAAAGTTCCACACGCCGGGTGAGGGAAAAATCAAGCTTAACTCTGCGACGCTCGACGAGCTCCAGAAACTCCCCGGTGTCGGCCCCAGTACGGCACAAAGTATCCTCGCCTACCGACAACAAAGCGGCAGCTTCAAGGAACTAGAGGAACTTAAAGAGGTGCGGGGCATTGGCGAGAAAAAATTCGCCAAGATGCAGCCGTTTCTCGCGCTGTAAAAGCCCTAGCGCTGTATTTTCTTATTGCGCACACGCTTTTTCAAGCCTAGAGTCGTCAAGACGCGATCTTCAACCCCTGGAATCAGAAAGAGCAACGCAAGACCCGCAATCCCCATAGCAATCGCTTCAGCGGAAACCGTGTTTTTGAAGATCGGACGTAGCGTGTTATTGAGTCCAATTCGAAATGAAGGAACCGCCATGGAGAGTAAGACAAGGAAAAAAATACTTATCATAAAGTACAAGCTCTTGCTTTTTACTTGTGGCTCTGAGCGGCGGCGGCGCTTACGCTTTCGTACAGCCACCATGGTCGGTGGTTGTGTGGGGAGGGTAGGGACAGTAGGTGATTCCTCGTCTTGGCTCATGTCGGAGATATTATAGCACGCTTTTCTCGCAGGGAACGAGGCACTTGGTGTCGAAATTTCTCTTTGCTATGTCAATCTACACTCCTTCTTCTTCGCGCTATGAAAACGCCTCCGGCTGGTTCCGCCGCTGCGGTCGCTCGGGGCTCCACTTACCCGCCATCTCCATTGGCTGCTGGCACAACTTTGGCGATCCGGGAACGGATGCCGCGCGCCACACTGATGAAGCCTCGCTCCATGAGAACGCCCGCCAGATGCTCTTTACCAGCTTTGACAACGGGATCACGCACTTCGATCTGGCCAACAACTACGGCCCCGCTCCGGGTGCGGCCGAGAGCCGCGTGGGCCGGATTCTCAAAGACGACTTCGCGGGCTATCGGGACGAGCTGATTATCTCGACCAAGGCGGGCTACCGGATGTGGCCGGGGCCGTACGGCGAGTGGGGCAGCCGCAAGTATCTCCTCTCCAGCCTCGATGCAAGCCTGAAGCGCCTCCAGCTCGACTATGTGGATATCTTCTACCACCACCGTCCTGATCCCAGCACACCGCTGGAAGAGACGATGGGCGCACTCGACTCTGCTGTCCGCTCAGGCAAGGCGCTCTATGCGGCGCTCTCCAACTACTCCGCGGACCAGACCAAGCTCGCTCTGGCCGTCTGTGAGGCAAATGGGTTTGTGAAGCCCATCTTGCACCAGCCGAGCTACTCGCTGCTCAACCGCTGGATTGAGAGCGGCCTGACCGATGTCTGCGGCGAGAAAGGCGTCGGGCTGATCGCCTTCTGCCCGCTTGCACAGGGACTTCTCACCAACAAGTATCTGGGCGGCACGATCCCCGAAGACTCCCGCGCCAAGCAGCCGTCGGGCTTTCTCAAAGAGTCCGCCGTAACTCCGGAGGTGCTTGCCAAGCTAGAGAAGCTCAACGCCATCGCCGCAGACCGAGGCCAGACCCTGGCTCAGCTCTCGCTCTCCTGGGTGCTCCGCGACTCCCGCATGACCTCAGCTCTCATCGGAGCCAGCCGTCCCGAGCAGATCACCGAGAATGTCAAGGCCGCAGAGAAAACAAAACTCGCCGACGATGAAATCGCGGCGATTGAAGAGGCTCTGAAGTAATCAATACCCCTGGGGATCTTGCCCTCCCCAGGGGTATTTTTCGTTAGCGCGGTGCCTGTGCTCCGGGCGGAGGCCCGGCGTTGGCTTTTTGCATGGCTGCTGCCGCCTCGGGAGGCATGGGCTGACCAAGCGGCTTGCGCATGTTGTCTTCTTCCTGCTTGGTCATGGCTTTATCCGCATCGGGCTGACAGCCCACAAGCAGTAGACCAACTAAAAGAGTCACAAAGATCGAGAACTTTTTCATTCAAATCTCCTTAGCTACGGTATGCATCCCACATATTGTCCAGAGGACGGGTCGTGGGATTGGGGTTGGTCTGGCGAGGATCCATGGACTTGACGTGCCCATCCGCGAACGCAAAGTTAGCCTTCTCTTGGTGGCGCGGAATAATAGAGCCAAACTGGCCTGTTGGATCGTTGAGGGGCCTCACGGCACGGCTACCATCGGGGATCAGGCTGGGCGAGCCCGAGCCATCCCACCAGTTGACACCCGTCACCATCGCACCAGGCCCCCACATCAAGACATTACCCGGTGCACTTGCAACTGCAGGTGCTCCAGCCCAGCTATGGTGTCGCTCCGTCAGGAGAATGGTCTCAGCAGGGCGATTCACCGCTGACTGCCCCGTAGTCGTATTTGCCATCCAAGACTGTGACATTCCCATCAGTCCATAGACTCTCCAACCTTGCCCACGGTCGGCCATGAAGCCATTTGAGACATAGGTCAGGCGCTGCCCTGCCCAGGAAAAACCTGCGGGTGTGGTTTGTGAGCCGCTATCACTTGGGCAACGGAAGACCTGGAGATTTTTAACGTAGGGAGCCGTCGTCCTATACCAGGTGCAGTCCCACCAGTCCTGCTGAAGTCCATTGGGGAACTGCTCATCATAGTCTTGCGTGTACATCAGCACCCCAAGCGAGAGGTTTTTCATATTGCTCACACAAGAGATCGCGCGAGCCCGCTCACGGGCTTGTGCAAAAACCGGGAAGAGGATCGCGGCTAGAATAGCGATAATAGCAATAACGACGAGGAGTTCGATGAGCGTAAAGGCGCTCTTTTTAGTGTCTTTCTGTGACATTTTTTTTAACCTTTCAGGGTTGTTTTTGGGCCACGGGGCCCGTTGTCTCCCGCACGATCAGCTCCACCGGAAGAACCCGGCGGCACTCTTCTGCAGGGGCACCTTGGATCAGACGATCCACAAATGTTGCTGCCAGCTCTCCGACCTGCAGCCCGGGCTGTCGCACGGTTGTCAGGCCAGTGCTCCCGCTGGCAATAGGAGCATCGTCAAAACCAATGAGCGAGAGCTGATCGGGCACAGAGATGTTATGTGCCGCAAAGAACTCTAACCACATCATCGCAAAACCGTCGTTGCCGGCAATCAGCGCAGTGGGCGGCTCAGCGAGAGCCTGCCATGCCTGCCAAGTCGGCAAGAGTGGCGCATGGTACTCCTCGGGTACCGCACAGAGGCTAACATCCGTATGTGCTCCGAGCTCCCGACAAGACGCCTTGTATGCGGCACAACGCTCGTTAAAGTCCTCAGAGTTCAGTGGCGAGTAGTAGGCGATCCTTCGGTGGCCCAATGCGATAAGATGCGCGACAGCTTGCCAGATTCCGCTGACATTATCCACTTTTACGTATCCCACACCCGCAGGGACTTCGGACTGGTAGAGAGTCACGGTTGGCAAGCCCGCTCGCGCCAAGCTTTCCAGAGTCGTGTCTTCTAGCTCATGCGGAACCAAGATGGCACCATCGACCCGACCATCCAGCAAGACCGTGCCTAGATCCCGCCCTGGACAGCGTGAGTAGAGCAACATATCGGTCTGTAGCGCGGCAAGGCCGTGCGAGACTCCCGTTAAGAGTGCTAGATCCACGCTTAAAATGCCTGTTTCGCGTACCGGCCAAGTCAATAAGCCGACGGTTCCCGTCCGCCCACTCTGAAGGGAGCGAATCAGTGCATTCGGGGCAAAACGTAGCTCTTCTGCGGCACGAGCGACCGCGGCCCGTGTCTCGGTGGAGATACGCCCTTGGTTGTTGAGTGCTTTGGAGGCAGTCCCCACAGAGACTCCCGCCTGCGCTGCAACATCACGAATTGTCGGAAGCCGCCTAGCCATTTTAAAAAACTATGTTTCCTAAGAAAACACTACCCTACGACGGGTGAAAAACTATGTTTCTCAATTCTATCGCAGCCATTTTTACTTGTCAAGGCTCACGAGAGATCGTGCTATACTGAAGATACTCATGACTCCTTTGTTCCGTATTGGCCACGGCTACGATATTCACCCTTTTGCCGAAGGCCGTCCCCTCTGGCTGGGCGGTGTGCACTTCCCCGATTCTCCCATCGGCTTGGCGGGACACTCCGATGCCGATGTGCTCCTCCATGCCCTCTGTGATGCGCTTCTGGGAGCGGCGGGCTTAAGTGATATTGGCAAGTACTTCCCACCCTCAGATATGCGCCATAAAGACCGCCCCAGCATTGAGTTTGTTGGTGAGGTGCGAGTTCTTCTGCTGGAGCGTGGCTGGCGGATCGGCAATGTAGATGTCACCGTGATCGCCGAGGTTCCCAAGATCGGACCACGCGCCGAGGAGATGAAGGCCGTGATCGCCGATGCACTTCACATCTCTCCGATGGCCATTGGAATCAAGGCTACTACGAACGAAGGACTGGGCTTTGTCGGGCGCGGCGAGGGAATCTGCGCCCATGCCGTCACGCTGATTTACCAGGAGGAATTTCCGGGTTCTTAACCGAAACTTATTACTGGAGGTTTATCACGATGCAAGTTCAGGTTCGCGGCAAGGGAGTCGTAATCACGGACGCTCTGCGAGACTACGCAGACAAGAAAGTCAACAAGCTCTCGAAGCACTTCGCCACGCTTCAGACCGCCACGGTCACCCAGAGCGTTCAAGGCAAACACCATAGGGTTGAGGTTCAGCTGGAAGGTGATGGAATTCTTCTACGTGGGGAGTATGGCTGTGAGGATATGTACGCCGCTATTGACCATGTTGTCGATAAGCTTGAGCGCCGGATGTCCAAGTACAAGGAGCGTCACAAGTGGCACCAGCGCGGCAACCACCATGAGCACGACTCGCCCCGACACATGCCCACAGCAGCTGATGACGAAGCCGATGACGATGACGGCAAGGTTCTGCGGCGCAAGCGCTTTGCGATCAAGCCCCTCACCGAGCTGGAGGCCGTGGCCCAGATGGAGCTCCTCTCCCATGATTTCTTTGTTTTTGAGAACGCCGACACCGGCCAAGTGAGCGTCCTCTATAGACGAGCGGATAAAAACTACGGTATCCTAGAGCCCGAACGATAACAAAACTAGAAACAGCCCCGAAGTTACTCGCGTTACTTACCGGGGCTGTTTTTCGGGGAGCTTGATTAGTGAAAGTTGGAATCTTAACCGGCGGGGGCGACTGTCCCGGCCTCAACCCGGCGATCCGGGGCGTGGTGTACCGCGGAATGGACTTTGGTTTCGAGTTTGTCGGGATCGAAGAGGGCTGGCGTGGGCTGGTCAAGGGAATGTACCGTCCGCTGGGCCTAAACGATGTCGAGGAGATTATCTACCAGGGCGGCACGATGCTGGGCTCCTCGCGCACCAACCCGTTTAAAAAAGGCGGCGAGAAAGATTTAGAGGCCGTGCTCGCTAATATCAAGTCCGCAGGCTTTGACGCGATTGTAGCCTGTGGCGGCGAGGACACGCTGGGCGTGGCCGCGAAGCTCTTCCGTGATCACGGCGTCCCGACCGTGGGCGTCCCCAAGACCATGGACAACGATCTGTCGGGCACGGACTTCACGTTTGGTTTTGATACGGCAGCAGCCGTCGGTTTAGATGCCATTGATCGCCTCCGCGACACGGCCCGCTCCCACCGCCGCGTGATGGTGCTCGAAGTGATGGGCCGCCACGCAGGCTGGGTAGCCTGGTATGTCGGAGTTGCCGGTGGCGCGGACTGGGTCACCCTTCCTGAGGAGCCACTAGACGTCGACGCGATGATCGCGCACCTCAATGCGATCAAGGCGCGCGGCAAGAAATACGGCCTCGTGGTCTGCTCCGAGGGCACCGAGCTTCCTGCGGTAATCGGCGATGAAAAAGCCGTAGACGACTTCGGCCATGTGAAGCTCTCGGACCGTAGCGTCGGTGAGTATGTCGCCAGCGTCATCAGCGAGAAAACCGGCTGGGAGAGCCGCCACGCGGTTGTGGGCCATGTCCACCGCGGGGGCGCTCCGACCCTCTTTGACCGTGTGCTGGGCATGCGCGTCGGGATGAAAGCCGCCGAGCTGGTCAACGAGAAGCAGTTCGGCCAGATGGCGGCCCTCGTCGGCACCGAAGTCAAGGGCGTGGACATCGTCGCCGCCACGTCGGTGCTGAAAGTTGTTCCCCCGCAGCTTATCGAGCTGATGAAGACCACGTTTAAGTAAAAATTACCGGTTTAGAGTGTCCCGCCGATTAGAACGGCGGGACTGGAGTCCCCTCGATCAGAACGAGAGAACTGGAGAGCTAAAGCTACAAAGGCCGTTCCGGCCATTCCCTATTTCATGGGCGGAACGCCCTTCGTAGCCGAAGGCTCTAAAGTACCGCCGTTCTAATCGGCGGTATCTCCAGCCCCCCGCTCTAACCGGTGTGGCTATTATGAACCAACCACTCGCCCTCTCCATCACTCTTCTTGCCTTTCTGAGCCTTGCCATGCCTGAAGCCAACGCCCAAGCCCCTACTGTCCCTGCTCCCTTTGAGCTCACCCGCGTCTTAGATATCGAAAAGCGCCGTGCCGTTGAGGTGGCAGTCAATCCCTCAGACGTGAGCCTGAGCTGCGATGTGCTCGTGATCGGTGGCGGACTAGGCGGCGTCGCGGCAGCCGAAGCGGCGGCGAAGCGCGGCTTCTCCGTGGTGATTGTCGAGCCCACCCGGATGCTCGGCGGACAGCTCACCAGCCAGCTCGTGCCGGTCCCCGACGAAAACTCGCATGTCGAGAAAGAGCCAGGGCCCTCGACCAAGACCTACCGTGCCCTTCGGCAGGCCGTGCGCGATCACTACAACGCCCAGCCCGGCGTGAAGCCCGGCGCGGGAAAGAATATTGGCGACTGCTGGGTCAGCCGCGTTTCCGGCCTGCCCGATGTCTGGGAGAAGGCCATTAAAGACCGGCTTGCGGCCTACCCTCCACGAAGAATTCTGATGCGCCACCAGCTGCGCTCGGTCACGCGCTACTCGGGGCAGGAGCGCATCAACTACGCCGATATCGCCGATCTAGAGACGGGCAAGATCACCCGAGTCGGTTGCCAGTTCTTGCTAGACGCCACCGAAGATGGCTCGGCGCTCGCCCTAGCGGGCTCCCCGTTTCGCCTTGGACAAGAGGCGCTCTCCGAGTTTGGCGAGTCGCTCGCGCCGGAGACGGCCAACCCAAGCTGGGTGCAGAGCTTCACGTATTGTTTCCTGATGGAGTGGCAAGCGCAGCCCGGCCCGACACTGGAAAAACCCGCCGAGTACGACTACTTCAAGAGCTTTGGCGACTACACGCTCGACTATATCTACCGCGATAAAGCCGAGCCCTACTCCGTGACCTACAAAGTTCTGGACAAAGCGCAAGCCAATGGCCGCAGCTATCTCCCCTTCTGGACCTACCGGCGGCTCATCGCTTCCTCTAGTTTCACCGAGAAAAAATCGCCCGTTGGAGACCTAGCCCTCATCAACTGGCGCGGCAACGACTTCCACGAGGAGAGCTATCTCGACAAGCCCGTGGACGAGCAAGTTCGCATCCTAGAGCGTGGCCTGAACTTCGCCAAGGGCTTTGCCTACTGGCTCCAGACCGAGTGCCCGCGCGACGATGACCCGACTAAGCTAGGCTATCCCGAGATGCAAGTCCCAGCAGACGGCGGCTGGGCGATCCACCCGTATATCCGGGAATCGCGGCGCTTGCAGGCTCGCACGACCCTCACCCAGAACCACCTGCGCTCGACCGATCCCGCCGCCAAGTGGGGAACGGCGTTCGAGGACTCCGTGGGGTGCGCTC
>Ga0315904_10006357_pt1 | contig 16177 bp, 15 predicted proteins | sample LakEriMetagenome_6_FD_203529 | JGI IMG/M metagenome (GOLD analysis project Ga0315904, IMG submission 203529) | Freshwater fungal communities from buoy surface, Lake Erie, Ohio, United States - Buoy 12 MA120 | ecosystem: Environmental > Aquatic > Freshwater > Lake | place: USA: Lake Erie, Ohio... | reverse complement strand
TGACACTAAAGGTAAGACAGACTGCGTGATGGCTATGTGGTTTGCATTCCTGCGACTGCGTGAGTTGATGCAACAAAGCACGGTTATCGCACGTTACTCAGAAAATCGCTGGGCAACCCGTGCTCAACTATCAAGACGCGGAACTGTAAACCTCGACCTTGCACTGCAACAACAGTGGCAAGAACAATTCGGATAAGGAACTAACATGCCAGTACCAGCAATAGTAGCAGGAGCAGCAGCAGTTGCAGCACGTCTTGCTGCAAAAAAAGCAGCACAAAAAGTTGTAAAGAAAACAGTTAAGGGCAAAATTGTTAAAGGTTCAGATGTAGCAAAGGCTGTTAAAAAAGTTAATGCTAAGACTGCAAAGGTTGAAGCAAAAGCAAATGCTCGTGGTTTAAAAGCAGCAAAAAAGCCAACTAATAGAACTGGCACTATGGCTGACCGCATGCAACGTGAAGAACTTCAAGGAAACTCAAATCTTATTAAAAACGCAAGCCCAGCACGTCCTAACCGTACTCGTGGTGGAAGTCTTTATGCACAACAAACTTACGGCGGTCAAGGTCTTGTAAGTAAAAGTTTAACACCTAAGCAAGCAGCACGACAAGCAGAAATTACAAAAGAATTAAATCCAGTTCGTGCCAATCGCACACGCCTTGGTAAACCAGTAAAAAAGAAGTAAGGAGTAGAGATGCCAGTACCATTGATAGCCGCTGGAGTGGCATCACTTATCGCCCGAGCCGCTGTATCTACTGCTGCTAAAAAAGCATTAACCCAAGCAGCAGCAAAAGGATTAACTAAGCGTCAGGTTGCAGAACTAGTTGTTCGTAATGAAGCCCGTGCTGCTAAGACTTTAGCAAACAAGGGAATCAAGACTGGCCCTAAGCGATATGAGTATAAGGGTAGCGGATACTCCGACCCTAAACTTGATAAAGCATTTAGAGAGTCACCAGCCGAAGGTTCTATTGAAGCAATGGCAAAGCGTATGCTCGCAGAGAATCCTGAAAAGGTAGCAAGAGTTGCAGCAGAAAAAGCCAGAGTTGTTATGTCTCGTAATAGAGCACAGACTGTAGCAAGAGTTCAAAAGAAAAAAGAATTAACTACTACTACAAAATCTGCAAAAACAAAAGGTTTAGTAACTAAAAAAAGACAAGCAGAACTTGCTGAGCAACGTCCTTTGTCTCCAGTTGATGCCGCTAAGGTTGCAGCACGAGTTCGCCCACCTGCAGGTTACAGCGGTGCAAGAGTAGTTAAGCCAATCAAGCGTGATACTAAGCCAGTAGATACATCTGTTAAGGTTAGAAAGCCAGCAACTAAAAGAACTGCTGAAGAAATTAAGGCTGCTAGAGATGCAGCCAAAGAACGTAGTATTGAACGTAATGCTGCAAGAAAAATTGCTGGAAAGAAATCTGTAACTAAGCCTCCTGCTAGGAGCACAAGAACTTCATTAAAGGAACGTCCAAGAACTCAAGAAGAAATGCGCCGTCTTCGTAATGCTCAAGAAGAGATGCGTAAAAAAGATTATAAGAACAAGGGTCGTGCAGAGCGTGAGCGCGATGTAGATGCTGAAGAAGTACCACAAGGTATTACAATTCGTGGGAAGTTCTATCCAGAAGGTACACCTGGTATTCCAGCACGTTCTACTCGTGGTAACAAAACTATTGAGGCACGTTCACCAAAGGTAAGAGAAGATTTACCACCAAAGGATGAACTTACTGCTATTAGAAAAGCATTTGCTGAATTAACTAAAGAAGAAAAAGCAGCGATGCGAACAGCAGATGAGCGTGGTATTCAAGGAATCCTTCGTGAAAAGATTATTAAGGGTCCTGCTAAAAAACCTGCTGGTCCAAAAGATGCGCCAATACGTAAGCGTTTAACTCCAGAAGAAAGATTGGCAGTTTTAAAAAGAGGTGTTCGTGCACGCCGTGCAGCAGAAACAGCACGCAATCAACGTACAGTAGAATTAAAGAAGAGACTTACACCAGCACAAAGAAAAGCCATTGCAGAAGCCATTGCACGAGCAAAGAGGAATAGTAAATAATGCTAACTGATAAGCAAATTTTTGCACGTGTTGCGTCTTTAAAAGACCGCACCCGTGACCGCGATGGTCGTCACCAAGACGTATTGTTAGTTCGTCAAGGCCAGATTTCTAGCGTATACCCTGACTTCTTTCCTGAAGGTGTAGAGGCTAACGTAGTTGCCAACTTTGTTGACATTGTTGCCCGTGACTTATCAGAGGTAATGGCACCACTACCAGCAGTTAACTGCTCTGTAGTTAGCCAAACAAAAGACCGTGCTCGTAAAGCAGCAGACAACCGTACTCGCATTGCTGCTAACTATCTTTACAATTCTGAGTTGCAAGTACAGATGTATACAGGCGCAGACTGGTACATCACATTTGGGTTTGTCCCGTTCATCATTGAACTGGACACTGAAGCAAAGTTGCCGCGTATTCGCGTAGAAAGTCCTGTCGGGGCTTATCCTGAGTTTGACCGCTACGGACGCTGCATTGCTTTTGCTAAGCGTTACTCTATGCCACTGGCAGAATTGGTTTCTCAATTCCCAGAGTATACTGACGCTTTACTTGGTCGTGATGGTTATGACCAAGATATGAATGCTAGATTTGATATTGTTCGTTACTACGACCAGCATCAATCTATCATTTACGTTCCAGACCGCCAGAACCTAGTTATCTCCCGTGCCAAGAATCCTATTGGCAAGATGATGGTTGTAGTCGCTAAGCGACCAACTGTTGATGGTGAAATGCGTGGGCAGTTTGATGACGTGCTTGGTATTCAGTTGCTTCGCAATAGATTCGCATTACTTGCGATGGAAGCAACAGAGAAGGCTGTGCAGTCACCACTGATTGTCCCTGACGATGTGAACGAGTTCCAATTCGGTGGAGACGGAGTTATCCGTACTAAGAACCCAGCAGGTGTTCGCCGAGTTGAACTACCAGTATCTGGCTCATTGTTTAATGAGCAAGCAGTTCTACAAAATGAATTGCGTACTGGTACACGCTATCCTGAATCACGTACTGGAAATATTGATGCTTCAATTATTACTGGTCAAGGCGTGCAAGCCCTTATGGGTGGATTTGATACACAGGTTAAGTCAGCGCAGGCTATCTTTGCATCTGCACTTAAGTCTGTAATTTCACTATGCTTTGAAGTAGACGAGAAAATCTTTAACGAGCAAAAGTCTATTCGTGGTATTGATTCAGGTAGTCCTTATGCAATCGAGTACACACCATCAAAGGATATTAAGGGAGACTACTCTGCTGATGTTCGTTATGGAATGTTGGCTGGTCTTAACCCAGCGCAGGGACTTATCTTTATGTTGCAAGCCCTTGGCGGTAAATTAATCTCTAAGGATTTAGCAATGCGTGAATTGCCATTTGGAGTTAACGTAACTCAGGAGCAAGAAAAGATTGAAGTTGAGGAAATGCGTAATGCACTCATCTCATCTCTTAATGCTTCGGCACAAGCAGTTCCACAACTTATTGCTAATGGCGGAGACCCAACTACAATCGTTAAGAAGATTGCAGAAGTAATCCGTATGCGCCAAAAGGGCACTCAGATTGAGGACGCAATCAATGACGTGTTCGCTCCAGAATTACCACCTGCTGGGGAAGCACCTCAGGTTGAGCAACCGTCCCCTGCTCCCGCCGCGGCTCCAGCAGGTGGCGCTCCTCCGCAGGGACTACAAAGTTTACTTTCCAGCCTAACGATGGGTGGAACAGCAAACGCTTCAGCACGAACTATAACTCAAAGATAACTAGGTAGGGGACAATGACAACACTTGCTGCTTATCAAGGAGATGGTTGGTCTGTAATCGGTTGCGATTCTAGAGCATCAGATGAAGGCGGTCGTCCTATGACGATTGCTACTCATAAGATTACTGAGAACAATGGTTATTTAATTGCTGGTTCTGGCGCTAGTCGCGGTTCTAACATATTGCAGTTTGGCTGGAAGCCACCTAAACCAACTAAGTTAGAAGACTTAGATTTGTTTATGACACAGAAGTTTATACCTGCAATGCGTAAAGTTTTCATAGATGCAGGTTATGACATGAAAGAAGACGGGGATGCAGCAGCGCAGGATTCAGATTTTATTATCAGCATACATGGAGTTATTTACCCTATCTTTGAAGATTATTCTTGGGACCGTGATAGCCGTGGTATCTATTATGGTGGGAGCGGTGGCGATGTTGCTTTGGGAGTTATGGAGGCTTTACATATTGATAAAGCGAAAACTCCAGAGCAAGCGGAAAAAATAATTCGTAGAGCAATTGAGATTGCTTGCATGTGGGACATCTATACAAGTGCACCAATTATAACAAAGATTCAGTACGCAAAATGAGTGACAGATTCAGGGAGAAGATAGAGCAAGCACTAAGAGTTCTAATAGAGGAAGACCCTGAAGGGTCTAACTACATCTGCGCTAACTGGCTAATAATTACAGAATGGGCAGACTATGATGGAACTCGTTACTTGCATACGGAAGTGTCAGAAGCAATGACACCCTGGAATGCCTACGGCATGATGCGTATGGCTAAAGAATACAATAAAGAATCTTTTGGTGAACCACCAGCAGATGAAGATGATGAATTGGAAGAAGGAGATGAGTAATGACAACTGCACCAGAAGGACGTGGTGGCTATCGTGCGCCGTCTAACCCTGCACCAGTATCAGGCCCTGGCGCTCTTTCTCAACGTACTGACGGGGGACCGACACAACCTGCTAAGTACATCTCAGGAATGCCATATGGACAAGGACAAGAAACCTACTCAAATCAAGTAGCACAGCCTTTGGCTGGTAATCCATTCTCAGGCATGGGAGAACCAACGCCTTTGATGGCACCGAGTTCTAGACCAGGTGAACCAATTCAATCAGGTATTGATATTGGTGATGGTGTTAGCAGCACAGCAATTCGTTTACCAAATCAAGAACCAACCATTCTTACTATTATGCAGCGTCTTGCAGAAGCAGACCCATCTGGAGAATCAGAACTTATTTATAATAAACTATTACAGTCAGGTACGTAATGGCGGAAATTCCTAAGAATCTTTCTCCAGCAGTTGCACAAATGAGTCCCAATCTATACAAAACTGCAATTGAAATTGGGATGAATGAAGTTGATGCCAAACTTGTTGACCAACAAGCACGCTCATGGAAACTTGCACAGCAACTTCTTACAAAGTCAAAAGAAAAAGCACGTAAAGAGTTTCTTTCTTTAGACCCAATTGTTAAGAATAATATCTATGCTTTATTTTCTGACGAAGAAATCTTTCAACCAGAAAAAACTCTTGCTCAAAAAGCATTAAATGTTGTTACATTTCCAATAAGAACTACAGTTAAAACACTTGCATCTCCACTTGTTGAGGGTTTTAAGGCTATTGAAAAGTATAGTAAGGGTTTAAATACCGTCTATACTGCTGGCAGACAAAGACAACAAGGTGCTGATTTTTCTAAAGCAGTTATTAGTGATTCATACAATGGTTACAACTCATGGAAATGGGACGAAGTAGCAAAGTATGAAGAAAAGTATGGCAAGGCACTTGTAACTTTAGCCCGTGGAACAGCAGAGAAGCGTTCTCTTGGTAAGTCAATTGACCTTTATGGAAAGTATGATGACCAGATTGCTCAAGCAATTCAATATGCTGGAGATAATTCAGAAAAATTTCAAATACTTGTAGATGAACTATCACAAGATGCACAGGTTTCTCCAGGTCGTGACCTAAGCCCACAGGTTTCACAAATTATGCAGATTCAGGATAACTCAATCGGCTATAAAATGTGGAAGTTTATTGGTATAGACCTTAAAACCGAAAAGGGCGCACGCCAATTTAAGCAAATGGCATCTGGACCAATAGATGGTGTCTATCAACTTGTGATTGACCCACTCACTTATACTGGTGTTGGTACCGCTGCTAAGGCTGCGGTTAAGGGTGTAGGTAATTATCCTATTTCTTTTGGTGAAGCATACAAGCGCTTTGGTGGTTTTCAAACTAAAGGCCAAAAACTTGCTGCAAAGTATCAATTTGTTGCTGAACGCGGTGGCGTTGAAGAGGGTATGGCTTGGGCATTTAAAGAACCTAGCATTAAGAAACTATGGGATGACCAACTTGGTCCACGTGTTAAAGCATACGATGAGGCAAAGGGTCCATACGCTAAGGGTCAAGTCCTTGAATCAATGAAGTTTGATTTCCCAGAGTGGTATAACACAGATACTGTTATTACTCTCGCTAGAAACAAAGCCTTTGATGCTGAATCAGCACGTAAGTTCTTTACTTACATAGATGATACAAACATGATGCTAAATGGCACAGTTGATGGTCTATCTTTCCAGCGTAACGCTATCCCATTTGCTCGCCGCACACGTTTACTTACATCTGCTGTGCACAAAACAGCCTATTCAATTTTTAATCCAACTGCTATTGGCAAGACTGGCGACCTATTAGCAAAGGCAGAAAAAGATAGTTTAACTCTTATCGAAACTTTAAGTAAAGTTGCAGATGAAGATAATATTCTTGTTAACACTCGTATTCTTGATGAACTAGAACTAGAAAAAGATGTTGATAAGGCACGTCAGATTCTTTTTAAGATGGGTGTAGCCTCAAAGCGTTCACCAGGAATGATTATTTGGGGAGAAGATTCTGCTAGAACTGCCGATGCTATTCGCAGTACAGCAGCAGCAGTACTTCCAAATGATTTAGCAAATGCCGTAACTATCTGGCTCACTACACAACCAGAAAATGTTCAACTAACTGTTGTTAGAAACATGCAGTACGCTTTTATGAAGCGTCTTGGCATTGCAGATGAAGATGCTTTTGATGTTCTTTCAAGTACTTATAATGATACAAATGGTTTACATGCCGCTCCTAATACGCCATGGCCAGAAGAGTGGACAGATTTACTGCACCCAGCAGTTTATGAGACACAAAACAACATTCCATACTTGGTAAATCGTGGTGTTGTTCATGCTGGACAGTTAAAGAAGGGTATTGCACCGCTTCCTTATGATGAACTTTATCGTCTTTCTGCTAGAGAAAAAGTACGCAGCATTGGAAAGAATGTTCCTGATAATAAAGTAACCTATCCATTCCGTGCAGCATCTGAATTATTTGGCGGAGTTACACGTAGCACTGCCGCTACCCGCTATAGCAATTGGTGGTCAGCAGGAACATTAGCACCACGTCTAGGTATGCGTACCAATGTTGACGAAGGCTTAATGTACGCAATGGTTAATGAAGCAGAGTCTGTTTTTGCCCTTGGCGCTAGTAAGTTTGAAAGCGACATGGCTGCACTTACTTCCATTACTGGAAGTCGTAGTGGTGTAGGTCCAGTTAAGGGTGGATTCTTTTGGCTTGCTAAAAAATTTGGTATTACACGTAAAGATGGTAGACCACTTGACCCACGTGATGCTATTCCAGCAGCAGAACGTGAAGAAATTAAATTACGCATTAAGAAAGCATTAGAAGAAAGACTTGATGTTGATGTACCAATGTCTGAAATTTCTAATCTAGAAATTAGAGAAGCACTTATTTCAGTTGCTGAAGACATTTATCCAAGCGTTGTTGGAACAGAGTCTTGGACTAATCTTAAAAAGGTTATGCGTCATCAACCTAATTTTGGTGGAGCAGTAATTAATTCTATGTCTGCTAAGTCTATTCTTGGTGGCAAAGTTACTCCAGATTTCTTTGAATCAACCTTTGGGTTAGATTCATTTAGCCTATTCTTAAAGGAACACGGTGCAGAAATTGGCACAAAGTGGACCCCACGTGAGGTGCAAAAGTTATCTGAAATGGAAACTGGCGTATCTATGTGGCGCTTGTTTAATATCCGTTTTGGCTTTAATGAATACAAAATTACAGAAGGTCGTTACTTTAGTCCAGTATCTGCATTCTTTAGACACAATGCGTTAAGAACAAAAAACGATGTCCAGATGGCACAAAAAGAAGTGCTTGGACTTATGGAAGTTTATTATGATGAGTCCCTTGGTGCCTATACAAGTTCAAATGAAAAGATAACAGACTTAGCATTACGACCATTTTCACAGGTTATTGGCCTACGCCAAAAGGGTTATACAGACCCAGAGATTGCTAAGATGCTAGTAGATGACATGCTTGCTGATATGCGGTATGTGTTCCATGGTAGTGCAACTGTAAACTCTTATAACAAAGGACTGTACGATTTAATTGCTGCAAGAGAAAAAGAAGTAATTAAAGTTGAAGATAAGTTAGGTCGTGGCTATAGTAATACATGGTCTAAGGCTGTAGCAAGTTTAAGTTGGGATGAATACAATAATGCTACTGTAGGCTTCCGTCCTATCACAGATTATATTAACTCTGACATCATGATTAATCGTAAATCAATTGACCTTGATGGATTAAAAGAAGTACAGACATTTGGCGAAATGATGGATAAGTTTCCAAACGCAATTATGGAACTTATGGACCATCAGGTTACGGGATTCTTCCGTTTGCCAGCATTAAAGGTTGCAGTAGATAAAGCATTTAGACAGTTAAAGCCTTATGAAAGAATGCTTATTACTCGCCACAAGAATGCTATGTTAGAGAGCGACCCATTCATGAAGCCAGAATTGGCTCAAGAACGGGCAAGACTTCTAGCAGAAAAGCAAACTTCAGAGATTGCTGTTCAACAAGCATCAAATGCAGTCCTTGAGTATGTGGATAACCCTAACATTCGCTCTTCCTTTGCTATCTCTATCCGTCACCTTGGACGATTCGTTCGTGCAACAGAAGACTTCCAACGTCGTATGTTCCGTATGTACACCAAACAACCATTACGTGCTCTGTATCGTATGCGATTACTACACATGGGATTGGAATCAGCAGGTTCGGTTTATACAGATGAAAAGGGAGATGACTATGTTGTCTTCCCAACAGATGTAATTATTAACAATGCAATCAATCCAGTTCTTGCAAAACTAACTGGTAATGAAAACCTTAAGATGCCAACTGCAACACAGTATGCTCTTAAATGGCGTTTAGTTAACCCATCTTTTGCACCAGATGCTGGTGCTCCAGCCTTTGCTGGACCACAAGCGGCAATGGCCATTCTAACTGCTAAGGCTTTTTTGCGAGAACTGCCATTAGTTCCGTTCAGAGATAAACTATCTCCTTATACTAACTGGGCAGCAGATAAGTTAGACATGTTTGCAATGGGCCATATTGGTAAAAACACAGATTTAGGCGAAGCAATTAAGATTGCAATGCCTATGTTTGCTTCTGGTTTATGGGGTGTTGCAGTTGACCAGGAATCAAGCCGTGTAAAGACAAGTACCGTTATGCAGGCAATGGCTTATCACCAAGCATTTGGTTATACCCTTCCAGAGAATGCAACAACTCAAGAGAAGAAAGAATACCTACGTGCTTTAAGAGTAAGTTCAAATAGCATTATTGGTGCACAGTTTATTTTAGGTAATTTAAATCCTGCTTATCCAACACTTAAGGATACTGCTGGTTTACCAGACTTTATTAAGGAGACTGGTATCAGTAGTTTTAAGTCTTCATTCTGGGATATATATGATGGCATTCTACGTAATGCTGGCCCAGATGTGACAGACCCGTTTGGATTAGCATTGGCAACTTTCGTTGGAAAGAATCCCAAGAAGTTAGCATACATAGTACCTCGCAACACAAAAGCGATGCAGGTATTTATTAACAAAACAGATAACCTAAAAAATTGGGTTCAAAAGAACCGTGACTTTGTAGATACATATAAAGAAATTGGATACCTATTCGCACCAAAGGTTGGTGAATATAATCCAGATATTTATACATTTATGGAAGCAGAAGAACTTGTCAATGAAATTGGGTTGCTAGAGTATCTAGAAAAGATTCAAACTCAGGCTGACAAGGAAGAATACTTTGCCTATGTTAAGCAGGAAAAGGAAGACCTTTCTAAAGTAGCAGACTACAGTACTCGTAAAGCAATTGCTTCTCAGTATGAACGTAATAGACAACTATTGATGTACTCAAATCCATCACTAGAAGAAGCAATTAATAGCCCAGATAATCGTGGTACTTTAAAGAAGCAACTTAATGTTTTGGCAGATGCAGTTAATGCACCTAAGTCTCCTATTGCTAGAGATACCCGTGCTTCAATGCAGTTGGTTATCCAAAAGGTTCGTGGCTTTATTGACTTTAATGAGAATCCATACGCTAAGAATGCTTATGATTATCAGGACAAGAAAGCAGCATCGAAAGAAGAACTAGCGCAATTACTGTTTGATTTATCCAAGTCGAACTTTGAAATCCGTGAAGCAAACCGTTTGATTTTCACGCCAATCTTGAACTCCTACGCCCGTAACGTAGTGAGTGCATCACCAGAAAGGTAATCTAGTGGTAGATATAGGACCAGACGCAGCACGGGCTAAAGCAGCCGCTACTCAAGCAGCACGTAATGCTGCTGCAGCAAAAGCAAAAGCACAGTTAGATGCTAAGAACGCAGCCTTTATTGACCGCTTTGGAACAACTGGTGACATTAAAGCAGCACTTGACCAGTATGGTAATTTAGTTTTACAGAAAGCAATCCTTGATGTAAACAATAGACCAACTGGTGAATTTCAAGTAGTCTATTTAGATGTAGCATCAAATGGAACATTCAGAATTATTGATGGTTCTGAGGCTATATCTAAAGTTAAGTCTGCATATGGAAAGAATCAAGAATCACTACGTAAAGGACTTTACGAACGTGGTTACATGACAGAACGCGACTATGTTAGTCGCTCTGAATCTGGCCTTAATGGTGCTATTTTAAAATCTGCTAATGAGTTTGGTGTTGAACAAGTTCAACGCTTTACAATTAATGGTCAGACAGACTTTTCTGTTTATGGTAGTTGGTTATCTGGCAAGGCTTCTTATACAGGTGGAGCAAATATTGATACTGAAAAAGTATCTACTCCTAAGGCTGAAGCAGACCAAGATATTGATGAGTTTCTTTTTGACATGTTGGGTCGCAATGCGACAGATGAAGAAAAGATTAAGTACTTTAATGCTGTTCAGTTAGCAGAAAAAAATGCCAGCCGTAAGTCAAAGGTTAGTGGAACTACTGCTACAACAACTAGCACATTATTGACAGAGGAAGATTACTATCGAATTAAGGCTTCTATTCTAAAGCCATCTGTAATTGGTACTCCTTTGGAAAAGATTACAGAAGGTACTGGAAAGATTGCCCAAAGCGTAACAACGCTTAAAGAATATGCATCAGCCTATGGTGTTGCTCGAACAACACAAGAGATTCTTAATGATGTTCTAGAAGGTATGACAGTTGGTGGGACGTTAACAACTGGACAACTAGACCAGCAGAAGGCAAAGATTCGCACACTAGCAAAGGCTCGTTACTCTAATCTTTCTAACCTAATTGACGAAGGTATTAAAGTATCTGACATTGCCAATCAGTTTGCATACTATAAGGGTAAGTTACTAGGTATTGCAGATAATTCAGTTAGCATTTTTGATGAAGACATTCAGTTAGCCCTTGATAATAAGGATGCATCTGGTAAGTCACAAGGTAGTGTAATGAGTTTAAATGATTATGAAAAACTTCTTCGTACTAATCCAAAGACAAAACCACTATGGCTAAAATCATCTGGTGCTAAAGAAGAAGCATCTGGTTATGCATTAGACATTCTACGTATGTTTGGAGTAATGGCATAATGGCAAGAGATAGAGATATTTTTCCTAATTACAAAGCACCAACACCAACTATTGATGCTTCTGATGCTGCAGAAAAAGCAAGAACTAGAGCAATGTCAAAAGCAAATGCCGCATCAAGACCAGCCACATTTCTTGAACAAGTAGAAAACCAAATTGCTAAGACAAAGACAAGTATTTCTAATTTAGAAAATACAGCAGCAGAACTTGGTGCTATTAACCCAGATGCAATGAAAAAGTTTAAAGGTGAAAGTAACACTGAGTTTAACAAAAGAGTAACTGCTGCTTACAAAGCACAGGAACAACCAACCCTTACAGATGAGCAAGTTGCTCAAGGCTTTACAGTACAGTTTGTTCGTACTGGTGCTGGCGGTAAAGGCGAATATCGTATTATTAGGCCATTAGTTTATACACCCGCGAGTGGCGGAACCCTTGTTAGTGACGACAATAACAACAATAACAATAATAACAACAATAATAATGGAAATGGTAATACTAATAATATAACTTTAGTTTCTACTGAAAAAGATGAGTATGGAAATATTGTTGGTGTTTACTCTGATGGTACTACTAAGATACTTGTTCCATCTGGAAATAAATATAAGTCTACAGTAGATGAAGATGCTTACTCTATCTTAGAAAATACATTTAAAGATTTTGGGCTAGAAGAATTAGTGCCTGAAATTAAAAAGTTTATGGAAGCAGGCTTAGGCTCTAATCAGGCTGCAGTAGAACTACGTAAGACTAGTGCCTATATAACCCGATTTAAGGGTAATGAAACCCGCCGTGCTTCTGGACTTAACGTTTTGTCAGAGGCTGAATATCTAGCATTAGAGGATTCATACTCACAAACCCTTCGTGCCTATGGCCTACAGAATTACTTTGGTATTGACCGAAAGATTAAAACATCTGCTATGGCTGACATTATTGGTAATGACATTTCAGCGGTTGAGTTTAAGGACAGAATTGACACAGTAGTAACTCGTGTTAATAATTCTGACCCAGCAATTAAGAATACCTTGAATGCTTTTTATAACATTACAGATACAGATTTAGTTAAGTATTTTCTTAATCCTAAAGAAAACCTACCTAAGTTGCAGGAAAAAGTTACCTCTGCTGAGATTGGTGCTGCCGCACTTGGTCAAGGTTTAGTTACAGATGTTGCCCGTGCTACCGCCCTAGCCCAACTAGGAGTAACAAAAGAAAGAGCACAAGAGGGTTATCAAGCAATTAGTGGTGTGCTTCCTACAACTACAAAACTTGGTCAGATTTATGACGAAGAAGGAATTAACTACACACAAGGAACAGCAGAAGAAGAAGTCTTTAAGCAACTTGAATCTGCTAAGCGCAAGCGGTTAAAACTAGCCGAAAAAGAAATCGGTTCATTTAGTGGTACATCGGGTCTATCCCGTGGCGCACTAGGTAGCGGTAAATCTAGCGCATTTTAAATTCCCTAGGCGGACCCACCAGCCCCGTCAGGCGTAAAAGTCTGGTAGTAGAAGCCAGCCCATTTCCCCGAATGGAACTGTGGTCTACAAACTAACAACTATAGAAGGGTGATGTTGCATGAGCAACGAACAATACTGGGAAGACGATAACGACAATCTAGGGAGCGAATCAAATCGTTCTCAAAACTCGTATGGCGATGATGGTATCGCTAACCTCCGCAAAGCCAAACGAGCCGATGAAAAGCGCATTAAAGAACTTGAAGAACAACTAGCGAAGTTCTCTCAAGAATCTAATGAGCGAACAGTTAGAGAAATCCTAGAATCAAAGGGAGTGAACACGAAGGCTGCCCGTCTTGTCCTTAAGGACTTAGACACTATCAATGAAGACGCAGTTTCAAACTGGCTCATTGAGAATGGTGACTTAATTGGGTACACGCCTCATCAAGAAAAGCCAGTTGATACAGAAAACCTACGTGCTTTACAGCAACAGGATTCTGTAACTCAATCGGCTGACACTCCTGCTTATTCAGAAGACCTTGAGCGAGCAATCGCTAATGCAACTTCTGAAGAAGAGATTATGTCAATCATTAAAAACCTTGGTTAATTCGTAACCAACTAAACCAGAAAGGTAGGACAGAGCCAAATGGCAGATGTCTTTACAACCACGTCCTCTGGATTAGGAAGCAATCTTGTAACATTAGCCTACGATAAACTTATCGAGACTAATCTTCGTATCCTTCCAAAGTTCCGCGAAATCGCAGACAAGAAGGTCGGCTCCCTAACACATAACGGTTCTTCAATCCGTTTCCAGTTCAACACAGATATCGCTGATACTACTGTAGCAGGCGCAACACTCAATGAGACAGTTGACCCAGACTCAGTAGCACTACCAGCAACAACATACCTAGACATTGCACAACTAGAACTAGGTCGCTCAGTACTTCCAGTTAAGAAGATTAACTTGATGTCACTTGCAAACATTGACCCATGGGTTGCTAACGCAGTTGGCTTCAACATGACAAAGACACTTGATGCAGCAGTAGTTGCTAAGTTGGACGCAGGCGCGAACATTGTTCGTGTTGCTGGCGGTTCAGGCGCAGTATCAAACGTTTACGATGGTGTTGGCACAGTTGCTGCTAAGAACACAATCGCACCAGCAGACACAATGAAGTCTGCTGCTATCCGCACCGCTGTTACAAAGATGCGTGCTGCTGGAGTTCAGTACAAGGCTGCTGGAATGTACGTTGCGTATATCCACCCAGAAGTTTCTGCTGACCTACGCACAGAGACAGGTAACAACGTATGGCGTACTCCACATGAGTACCAGAATGCTGCACCACTATACGGTGGAGAGACTGGCTCATGGGAAGGCGTTCGCTTTATTGAGAGTGCAAACTGCACAAACTCACAGTCAGGAACAGGCTCAAGCACATCACAGACACGTGTGTACAACACATACGTAGTTGGTGCACAGGCACTTGCTGAGGCTGTATGGAAGGAACCAGGAATGGAAGTTGGAGTGGTCCAGGACCGCTTTAACCGTTTCAACCCAGTCGGTTGGTACGGAATTATTAACTGGTCTCTATACCGTACACCAGCATTGGTTCGCATCGAATCAGCGGCTTCAGGCCGTCCAACAGTCTAACAGTATTTAGACGGGTAGGTAGGGGCTTCGGCCCCTGCCTATCAGTAAAAAGATTGGGAGAGATAATGGCTTACATTTTTACAACACCAACAATTCTTGAAGAGATGGATGGCGAATACCATCCACTGTTTTCTAGAATTAAAATCCCTAAAGGAATCAGCGTTCTAAAAAACGGTGCTGTTTATACAGAGATTAGATTTCCTTCACACGAAGAAGTAGTTGCTGCCGATGTAGCCTACATTGGTGGTTACTCCTATGAAGTAGATGCTGCTGAGAAAGCAGCCCTTGAGGCTGTGGGTTACACAGTGGAGACGGTATGAAACATAGAGAAGACCATCCAGAAGATGTTGAAGGTTGCTTTGGTTGCAAAGTAATTGGTTTACAACTTAGCCCAGGAGATTCATCCTCTCAAAAGGCTATGAGCAATAAGAAATGGGATGGAGAATTGAATGCTTATCGTGCTGCTAGAGCACAAGGTATTCAACCAGAAGGTACTAGCATGGCTGCGGTTCAGCGTGCTGTTACTGCTTCTGAAGCAATGGGCAAGCCATATGATGCAAATGATATGACTAGTGCTAAGTTCATTAATAAAAAATCGGTAGCAACACTTAAAGAAGCAGGAGCAATATAATGCCAATGGTTGGAGACAAGAAGTTCCCATACACACCAGCAGGTAAGAAGGCGGCAAAGATGTACGCTAAGGCTGAAGGTATGGAAGAAAAGGCAATGACAATGGGTGCCAAGAAGAAGGCAGTCAAAAAAGTTGCTAAGAAGAAGATGGCTAAGAAGACAACAAAGAAGGCAGTAAAGAAGGCTATGCCTAAGCGTGGAATGTTTGGCGGCATGTAATGCAGAAAGCAAAGAAGCCAGCGCCACGTAAACCAATGGCACCGCGTAAGCCAACTACTGGAGTGCGTAAACCATTGGCTAAACCAACTCGTAACTCTGGCCCTGTAGTTGCTTTGCCTAACGGCAGCACAGTTGGACTACGAGATATTGGCAAAGTAAAGCCAACTCCTAAGCCAACAGTAATTAAGCCAAAAGAATATACTCCAGCACAATATGATGCTTTGTTAAAAAAGGCTCAAAAAAACGCTACCAAAAAGCGATAAAAAATAATGGCCTACACCAAAGCAAGTTTACGTGAGCGTTTAAAGAATCAGATTATGGCTGGTTCTAAAGGTGGTAAGCCTGGTCAGTGGTCTGCCCGTAAGGCTCAGTTGCTAGCACAGGCTTATAAAAAGGCAGGCGGTGGCTACTCAGGTAGCAAGACCGCCAAGCAAAAGTCTTTGTCTAAATGGACTAAAGAGGACTGGGGTACTAAGTCTGGCAAGCCAAGCACTCAAGGTGCTAAGGCTACTGGAGAAAGATACCTACCTAAGAAAGCCCGTGCTGCACTGAGTGC
>Ga0315904_10006356_pt1 | contig 16177 bp, 28 predicted proteins | sample LakEriMetagenome_6_FD_203529 | JGI IMG/M metagenome (GOLD analysis project Ga0315904, IMG submission 203529) | Freshwater fungal communities from buoy surface, Lake Erie, Ohio, United States - Buoy 12 MA120 | ecosystem: Environmental > Aquatic > Freshwater > Lake | place: USA: Lake Erie, Ohio... | reverse complement strand
TTTAAAACAAAAACAAAATGGAAAAAAGAAAAGTAGTTAAGTGTGTGATAGATGAGGAAGGCCGTTTGGGTATTACAGCGATGGGCTTAGTAGATAGCCCTGCTATTGAAGAGAATTGGATTGCACTTTCAAAGATGCAACTTAGTGCGATAAATGATGAGCGTAGAATGCTATATGGCCCTGCCCTTATCCCGGATAAAGAGATTTTGCGTTATGATGAAAAGGGTGAGCCATACTACGTGTATTTTGAAAAGGCCACTGTGCAAGCTATCGCACATCAGTTCTTTAAAAAGAATCTGCAACACACAACCAACTTACAACATGAAATACCTGTAACGGGTGTGACGGTTGTTGAGTCATGGATTAAGGAAGGCAAACAAGATAAGTCTATGCAACTTGGACTATCTGAACTACCAGACGGCACATGGTTTATCGGTACGCATGTCGATGATGATAGCGTGTGGCAAGATGTAAAAGAGGGCAAAGTAAAAGGCTACAGCATTGAAGGTTTCTTTAACGAAGTTGGTGTAGCGATGAGTGGCGTTAAGAACTACGAGGCTGAATTACTACTGGAGATTGACCAACTATTAAGCACTGTAAATCCATCCAAATGAAAATAAACGCGGTTAAGTTCAGGGACAAGAAATCCTTTGACAAAAACAAAACAAAAAGCAACGTGCTGTCGGTGTTTGAACCGTTCGGCATTGTAGTCTTTGAAGATGAGAAACACGTTGTGCCCGATGCGGCAAAGGTGTCACAGGTGAACGAGGTTGACAGATCACTGGATAAAATATCTAGCGGTCTTGCAATCTGTATCACTAGCAATCTGAAGTCGGCTGTTGAGTTCTTAGAACTTAAGCAGGTAGAGATTAAGGAAGTGTTTGAGGCAACCAACACACTGTTCGTTGAAGTGCCTGCATTCGCTTCTTTTGATGAGTTCTACGAGTCGCTCATGCGCACTAAACTATTCATCAGTGTTGAGCCTGACTACATCCAACCATTTGAGGCCAATGCTGAACTGTCAATTCCTGCGCAGTGGCATCTTCAAAACTTCCGTGCGACCGAGGCATGGTCACTGATTCCTGCTAACGCATACGGAGAAGTGGCGGTACTTGACGTAGCGTGTGAAGTTGACCACGAAGATTTAGTAGGCACTATCAGTGATTTGTCTTGGAACTGCGCCTATGACACAGCAGACGTGCGACCTATTAGCCCGTATGAGAATCACGGCACACCATGTAGCGGATTGATTTGCGCAAAGACTAGCAATGACATCGGAGTGAGTTCAATCGGTAATAACAAACTCAAAGTGCAATTTTTGCATATTGGTATGAACTCAACTAGCGGTGGTAGTTTCTTTACATCGGATACAATCGTGACACGTGCAGTCAATAAGGCAATTGCTAATCCAAACTGCCTTGCTATTTCAATGAGTTGGGGTGGTGGCAACACATACACCATGTTTGCAAACGCATTGACCACAGCTAAGAACATCGGACGTGGTGGTAAGGGTATTTGTGTCTTTGCATCTAGTGGTAATAACTACTCATCGACCGTAAACATTAACCCCGCAGGATTGCCTATGGTGCATGCCGTTGGTGCATCCGCTCAAAACAATACACGCGCAGGATTCTCTAACTATGGTACCAAACTTTTTGCAGCTGCTCCGGGTGTGGCTACACCAACAACAGACCGCATGGGCGCAAATGGCTACAAGGCTGATTCAAACTATACGAATTTCAGCGGAACATCTGCTGCTTGTCCTGTTATGGCTGGTTGTGCTGCTGCTATTATACTTGCTAATCCTACACTAACTGAAAAGCAAGTGACGGACATCATCGCTAGTACTGCGCTAAAGAGCGGCGGTTATGTTTATGATGCAAATGGCAAATCATTAGAACTCGGTTACGGTGTTGTTGACTTGTATTCGGCAATAGTGAAGGCTCAAAGCGGCGAGCTGCCACCACCACCACCGTCTGAACTTAGCAACCTATACGGCACGGTCAGTTCACCTGCATCTGCTAACCAGGGGGCGCAGGTAACAGTTAGTTACACGGTGCAACTTGACAAAGTGCGTGATGCCGATACAGTCACAAACATTGCACTTGAGTTTATCCGTCCTGATGGATCTAAGTCAACTTTCTACACGGGCAATGTGACCATACCAAAAGGGCAGGTGTTGTTTACAGGTACGCTGCCATACGTAGTGCCTAACAACGTGACTGGAGTAGGTAAATTCAACCTATATATTGACGTTGCAGGCTCGGTAAATGAAAGCAACGAAAGCGATAACATGGCAACGACATCAATCAATGTACTCGCTCCTGTGCCCGTTGGTAATTATGACTTAGAGTTAACGCCAACAGGTTACACTTGGCTCGCACCTGACCGTGTGCGCATAGGTACACGCGTGACAAATCGCGGCGCTGCAACTATCACAAGCTATAAACTAAAATGGGAGTTTGACGGACGCACTGGTTTTTGGGATAGGCCTGTAACATTGAATCCGGGACAAAGTAACTCATCGGGCAACGTGATGTATCCGACTGTCAACACAAAGTATCCTGCAACATTCAAAGTTAGCGTGGTAAGTGTAAACGGACAACCAGATAACAATCCTGCAAATGATGTAGCTATTACGGTAGTACAGAAAATGTGATTATATTAGCACCCTCGCTGGAAACAGCTTGGTTAAGCATTTAGTGGTTTTAGGTATCAAAAAAGGGAAGCTAACGAGCCTCCCTTTTTTCATTTACTAAATCTAACCCTTAACTACTCAAAGCAGACTGCCGCACATACTCGGCAACTGTAAGCTTATGCTGCTTTGCAAGCTTTGTGATTTTGTTGTACTCTTTTTCAGTGACACGTGCACCTATGCGCATGTCTTTTGTTTGTGGCTGTGCTTTCATTGATTTTGATTTTGTGAGGCTAATGTAGTCACAAATCTGCATGCAACAAAATTGCTGTTTTTCTACAATAGCAAAATTACCAACATGTCAGATATCAAAAATCAAATCAAAGCTGTATTTGCTAAATACAACATTGAACCATCTGCACTCGGTATCAAGTTTGAAGATGAATCAGCTAACGCACCCGAAGCTCCCGCAACGGAAGTGAAGTTTGCCGTAGAAGGCACACTTGCTGACGGCACTAAAATCTACTCAACTGCGGATGAGTGGACAGTAGGCGTTGACATCTACACGCAAGATGCCAAAGGCAATCCAGTGCCTGTGCCTGCGGGCGAATACCTCCTTGAGGACGGTGTTACCAAAGTCTATGTAGGCGAAGAAGGTACTATTACTGAAATCGAAAAAGAAGAGCAGTCAACTGAAATGAGCAGCGAAGACCTTGTTGCTGTAATCGGTCAACTGTCTGAGCGTATCGCAGCACTTGAGTCTGAAAAGACTGAACTCGCTGCCGCTGTTGAATCTGCTAAGAACGATGCAGAAGCTGTCAAGGCTGAACTCGCATCGGTTAAGAAAGCCCCTGCCGTTCCTAGCGTTAAGTCACAAGAATTCAAAAAGTCGAATGCGGTTGTTGCTTCGAACGGTACATCGTTCAGCGACTTCATGGAAAACATTCGCGCAAAACAAGTAAAATAAAAAAAAAAGTAAAATAACATGCCAACGACAACCTCTTTAACTACAACCTATGCCGGCGAACTGGCAGGTGAGATAGTAGCAAAGGCACTCTTGTCAAACGTATCTGCGGGATATGTGACAATGAAGCCAAACGTACCTTACAAATCAGTAGTACGTAAAATTGATGACACTGTAACATTTGCCGCAGGCACTTGTGATTTCACGCCAACCGGCACGATCACTTTGACTGAGCGCATTTTGACCTTGGAGGAGTTCCAAGTTCAACGTCAAATCTGTAAAAAAGATTTCTTCATTGACTGGACAACTGCCGATGTAATGTCAGGCCGTGTGAACACACAAATCCAAGATGCAATCATTGAGCGTTTGACAGGCGGTATCGCTGCTCAAAACGAATCAGTAATGTGGAATGGTGTGAACGCTAATGCCGGTGAGTACGATGGATTCTTGACCTTGATTAAGGCAGGTGGTTCAGGTGCTGTATCTGCGGGTTCAGGTGCTTTGACATCTGGTAACATCATCGCTACCATTTGGGACATCATCAACACTGCAAACTCTGCTGTTAAAGGTGCTGCTGAAAAGCCTGCACTGTACATGGGTCAGGCTGCTTGGGAAGCTTACATGCAAGCGCAGATTGCTGATGGCAATGGCTGGTACTTGACAGGTGGTCCTGAGGTTAACCGTCGTTTCGTAGGTATGTACGAAATCTATGTATGTCCGGGTATGGCTGCTAACAACATCGTGTTTGCACAACGTTCAAACTTGATGCTTGGTACATGGCAGGAAAACCAAATGAACGAGGTGTTTATCTTGGACATGCAGAACTTGGACGGTTCACAGAACGTACGTTACGGCGCACGCTTCTACCTCGGTGCACAGATTGCAGTAGGTGAGGATATCACATACTGGGGAGCATAATCTTTAAATAATCAAGGGGGTGTAACAGCCCCCTTTTAAAACTATATATAGTATGGCTTGCGATTTAACTAAAGGTTTTACACTCGGATGCCTCGAAGGTATCGGAGGTGTTAAAGAAATATTGATTGCTAACTACGATGACTTCACATCAGGTATCGCTTACGGTGGTACTAATGGTGAAGTTGACGCCTTGCCTACTGCTACAATTTACCGCTACGTTCCATTCCGTAACTCAGGTTCTTATGTTGAGACAGTACAGAAGAATCTTGAGACTGGCACATTGTTTTTCTCTCAGGAAATTCAGTGGACTTTTGGTAAATTGAATCAGGACATGCGCAATGAGTTCTTGAATGTGGCTAAGGCTAAGTTCATTGCATTTGTTCGCACTAATGATGATCAAATCTTATTGGTTGGTGCAGGTGAAGGATGTCAACTTACTGCTGGTACTGTTCAATCAGGTGCGCAGAAGGCTGACTTGATGGGATATCAGGTGACTGCTACTGCTGAGGAATTAACTCCCGCTGTACACCTTGAGCCATTCACTGCTGTACCATTCGACAACTTCGCAGGAATTACAGTAAGCCCCGCTTACTAATCGTGCTTGCTGATTGTTTTTTGTGTTTATTCATTGATTAAGAAGGGGGTGGTGTTATGCTGCCCCCTTTCAATATAAACGATATGATATATCTCCCAGTAAATACAGCGAATCAGACTATATATCTATCACTTGATGAGGCAAGGCAGTACTATGCAACGCCATACACGCACTACTTGTTAGTGCTAACTCACGAAGAAAATAGCACAACGGGTGAAGAACTTGCACAGGTTGCAGTGATTGTGAATGAAAATGTGCGTATCACACAGCTATCAGTTACAACAGTTGGTCTTACATTAGCGGGCAGGTATCGCTACGAAGTGTACGGACAAAACTCATCATCCAATATCAACCCAACAAACGCCGCAGTAGTCGGCATTGTTGAACGTGGCTATGTAGTTTTGACTGACAACACCACTTGGTTTGATGTACCACCTGTAACTATACCAAATGACATCATCTATGAACCATAACGAATCAAATATTGTATCACTAAAACTTAGTGAATACGTAGCAAAGTCAGATGCTGAAAGAGTAGACCGCAAAGGGTGGGTAAACTACGGCGCGGATAATGACTTTCCGCAATACCTACGCGACCTGTCACACGAATCACCCGTGCATGGTTCATTGATTGTGGCCATCGGTGACATGATAGCCGGGAAGGGAATCAAATCAGAGCAATATCAGGCCGAACTTGATGCACTCGATATAGATGCTTTGACGTATGCAGCTGCACACGATTTGAAGTTGTTTGGTGGTTTCTTTATCGAAGTGATTTGGTCAAACGACCGCACGGTAATTAGCAAGCTAAACGCTATACCGTTTGAAGAGTGCCGCATTGCCGTGAATCAGGATGATGATAGCGAAATAGGAATCTTTCACAGCTATGACTGGTCAAACACGCGCAAGAAAAAAAATACGCCTGAGTTTATTCCGAAGTATAACTACCTCACACGTAACGAGGAACCACGCCAAATCTATTGGTGCTTCACCTTTACAGGTAGTGACGCTTACCCACGCCCTGACTACTGGAGTGCGATTAACTACATCGAACTCGACAAGCAGATAAGCATCTTTCACATCAACCAAATCAGTAACGGTTTATTCCCATCAACCATTATCAACTTCTACAACGGACAGGCAACGCCCGAACAGAAGCAGCAGATGATGATGGACTGGGAGAATAAGATGAGCGGTGCTCGCAATGCGGGCAAGGTGGTAATGTTCTTTAACGAACGTGATCAACCAAAAACTGAAATCACACCATTCCCCGTGAATGATGCTGACAAACAGTATCAACTCATGGATACTACCGCAACTCAAAAGATTATCACAGCGCACCGTGTAACTACTCCGCTGCTGTTTGGTATTCGTGAGACATCAGGATTCGGCAGCAATAAAGATGAAATGACTACGGGACTTGAGATATTCAATAAGCAAGTTATCGAACCGTATCAAGAGAAGATAAATCACAGTATTGAAGAACTCTTGAGCAATCAACTGCCGGGAGTTACTTTTGAGATTATACCGAATACACCTTTAGTAGCAGAGCAGGCGTCAGTTGTTACCGATGCGGAAGCAACAGGCACAACGACTGATGTCGCTGCTACGGCTTTAAACGGTGCGCAGATTAGTTCACTCATTGACATTGTGATGCAAAGCAGCGCAGGTGCTGTACCAGTGTCAAGTGCTAAGGCTATTGTGGGGGCAGCGTTTCCAACATTACCAGCGGCCACTGTCGATGCAATTTTTGCAGATGTTATTGCGGGTTCTTTACAGCCTAGCGAAGTCGTTGCAAATACGCAGCTAAAAAAAAAAGTTGATGATAGCACAGTAGGTGATGCGCTGATAGCATTAGGCGAAGATGAGAACAGCGACTGGATTTTGATAGATGCATTCAACGCAGATGAGGAAATACAGCACGAGTTTGCGGTACGTACAGGCGCGGCTCGCCCCGCTGCTAAGAGTGAGCAAGATGCTGTGGTGGATGGCAAGTACTTTATTACTCGTTACGTTTATGCAGGTAGCTTTACTCATGATAATATGCGCCCATTCTGTAAGAAGATGATTGAGGCGGGCAAGCTATACCGCAAAGAAGATATTGTGTCGATGGAAAATGTAGCAGTTAATCCCGGATGGGGGCCTGAGGGTGCTGACACTTACGATATTTGGTTTTACAAAGGCGGAGGCAACTGCAAACACTTTTGGGAAAAGCGTGTGTATGTAGATGCAAAAGGTGCGAAGATTAATCCTAATGATCCAGATGCAAAGCGTATCGCTGTGAGTTTGGCTGAACGCATGGGCTATAAGGTGCGCAATAATGCACTCGTTGCAAAGTTGCCCGAAGACATGCCATACAATGGCTTTTTACCAACTAATCCCGTCTACGGTAATCAATAATTATAACTATGGCAGAAGTACTTTTAATATCAGAGAACTTCGTAAAGAAGTACACCACCGTTAACGGTAGTGTTGATCCAAATCTTATTTACCCTGCTGTGTATTTGGCGCAGGATAAATGGTTGCTTCCATTTTTGGGAACTGATTTGCTCAATAAGATTAAAGCGGATGTGGCTGCAAACACAATCAGTGGCAACTATCAAATCTTACTTGAAGATTACGTACAAAAGCCTTTGCTATGGTGGGTGATGCTTGAGTTAATGCCGCAGCTGTGCTATCGCATGGACAATGGCACGTTGGTGCAGCGTCAATCAGAGGACACTGTGCCCGTATCGGATGCGGTTATGAAGGATATGCTCGACCGTGCCCGTCAAAATGCAGAGCATTACACTACACTGCTAGTTGATTACTTGTGTGCTAACAGTAGTTTGTTCCCTGAATACAGCACAGCCACATGGCCTGACCGTTCACCGCGCACAGACGTGACTAACACACTCAACTACCAGTTCAGCAGCGGCAACACGGCCACATCATTCCGTTCTACCTACTCACGTAATATCATTAACCGAATACCATGAGTGATAAGAAGAACTTAAAGCAAGATTACACCGAACGTTTGCGTAAATATGAGCGTGAACTATCACTAAAACTTAGAGCCAATGCACCCAAAGAGCAAGATAAAACTAAACGGTAACGCACGGCCTAAGTCACTCCGCTATCTGCTGCAACTCTACGATGGGGTGTGGTCGATACCGCTTGCATTTTTGTTTTTCTTTCTTGCCGGGTATGGTAGTTATACCTACTTCGGTGATGCACTCATTAGCACTGAATACATCCAGTATATAGTTCTTGCCGCACTTGTTATGGTCGTGGCAAACTTTGTCGTATTCATGGGGCTGTATTTCAATTTTAGAACACTTCAACGCATGGTCTATTCAGCACAAATCAAGCAGCAGGCACTAACTGATTTGAGCACATGGCAAAAGATAGTATTATACGTGGTATTGTACTTTGCTTACTTTGCTGCCTTCCTGTATATACTTCACTTGCTGATGACGGTTACTGCGTAAGGGTAACGGCGGCAAGCTATGTAGGTGTAAAGGAAAAAGGTGGTAACAACATGGGCTTTAACAGCCCACAATTCACTGCACTTATGATTGAAAGTGGCTGGAAAAAAGGCCACGCGTGGTGTGCATACTTTGTGCACGCTATGTTTAATGAGTGTGGAATAGTCAATACAATTACAGGTTGGTCACCTACTGCCTATAATCGCAAAGATGTGATATTCGACGGGGGCAAGTTCTTAAAGTCTTTCAATGATGGTGATGTGTTAGTGATGACGCTGGCATATTCAAGTTTAAAAAGCAGATATAAGAGCATAGGCCACACAGGCATCGTAGATAAAATAGGCAAGTACTCAGTGCGCACTATTGAAGGCAATACAAACGAACAAGGCATGCGTGATTCGCGCACACGTGACGGCGTGTATTACAAGATTAGGCCACTGAATAAAAACATACATATAACTCGATGGAAAAAGCAAGAGTAAATCCGATGTTGATCTATGCACTTGGCATACTCGCAACAGGCATAGTCATAATTCTACTATTCAAGGGGTGTAACAGGCCGCAGCACAATCCCGCAGTAGATAGATTGTACAAGATGAATGACAGTTTATACAAAGTGATTGAGACTAACACGGCAAAGGCCGACTTTTTATACGCACGAATTGATAGTTTGACCATGCAGCGCGATACGATTATACAACGTCAAGAAATAACCAATGAAATATACCGCAATGAAACATACAATATTCTTAGTTCTGATGCTGCTGGTAGTAATAAGCAGTTCCGCACAACGCTCCAAAAGTCAGACAGCCTCCTCAAGTCTGGATTTTACTCCAAGACTTACAACCTACGAGCTCCAGCTAATGAATTTAAACTACAATAGCATGATGTACTGGTATCAAACCAGTATGGAGATTGACTCATTGTATAAACTTGAACAGTTAAAGACGCTTTATTACAGCAAGATAACAGGCATACAGGCCAACAGCTACGAGACACTCAAGACAATCTACGAAAACAAGCAAGCTATTGAAAAGGCAATAGCACAGGAGAAAGAAATGCAGATTAAAGATTTAAAAAAACGCAATCGCAAGCTAATACTTCACAATACTGTGCTAAGTATCGGCCTTAGCGCACTAGCAATATCAACTGTTTACTTCGTCATCTTATGATCAACATTGAACCGAAAGACATCTTCACTATCGTAGCGGGTGCGATATCACTATCAGGACTTTACTACGCACTTAAACGCAACGTGGACAAACTCAACATTACTGTACGCACTATGGACACACATCACAAAAGAGAAATCAGTGCGATACACCACCGCATCGATGAGATTAAAGATGACACGAAAGAAAGCATCAACAAGTTGGATGGGAAGATTGATGCGATACAGCAGCAGAACTCAACCATAGCAAGTGCGCTTGCGGAGTTGACTGGCTACATCAAAGCAAAACACTAATCAATCAGATATGGCAAGTAAATACATCCCCGTTTATGAATCAATATACAACGGCAGCGGTACGCTAGGTGATAGAGTGCGAATGGCAATGGAAGAATACTCCGTGCCACTTGCGTACAAATCATTTCACCGCATGTACCAAGCGTGGCGTAACCATAACTACGGCGCAGAAAAGACTGTTAGTTTTGGTGAGGCATCATTAAGTGCACAACCTAAACAAGTAAGTGCACCAGTCGGGAATCTTGACAAGCTTAAGTATTCACTCGGCGAGTTCAATGACATATTGAGTGAACTAAAGCCTGAAACACATAACCCACTAGACCTGCCCCCTTCGCAGGAATCAAACTACCAACCTTACAAGATTCCAATAAACCACAATAACATCCTTATAATCGGTGATATCCACATTCCATATCACAATATACCTGCGCTCACACTTGCGTTGAAATATGGGCTTGAAAATGAGGTAAACACCATACTGTTAAATGGTGATATCATCGACTTCTACGCTATCAGTCGTTTTGAAAAGGACCCAAGAAAGCGCAATTTTGGACATGAGGTCTTGATGACACGCCAATTTCTTACAACTTTGCGGCAGTTGTTTCCAAATGCTGCGATCTATTACAAGTGCGGGAATCACGATGTGCGCTATGACCACTACATCATGCGCAATGCACCCGACCTGTTAGGCATGAATGAATTTTCATTTGAGAGTTTGATGAAGCTCGATGAACTCAACATCACTTTCATTCCCGATAAACAAATCATCCGTGCCGGGAATCTTACAATACTACACGGGCATGAGTTAGGCACATCTGTATTTTCACCCGTAAACATCGCACGCGGTTTATTCCTTCGCGCAAAAGACAATGCGCTATGTGGTCATCATCACCAAGCATCTGAACACAGTGAGCCAAACATCAACGGCAAGTTGACAACGTGCTGGAGCGTGGCATGTCTATGTGAGCTGCACCCTGACTACATGCCTATCAACAAACACCACCACGGCTTTGCACACGTAAAGATTATGGACACGGGTGAGTTTGATGTAAGCAACTATCGCATAGTCAACGGCAAGATTAGATAACAAAAAGCCCCCACGTTAGGGGGCTAGTTGCATCAATCTAAAACATCTATGCGAGAATAAACACAATAGAAGCACGGCAAAGTTAGTACAAATGAAACGCAAACCACATCCAAAAGTGATACATCGCAAACTTGGGCGTGAGCGTGCGGATGGTTTGTACTGTGATAATGTTATTGAGATAGACCCAACGCTACCGCCGATGCGCTACCTTATCGTTCTTGTGCACGAATACTTGCATCACATCCAGCCTGAGTGGAGCGAGGAGAAAGTAGATGCGGAAGGTGAGGCATTGGGCAGGTTTCTTTGGAAGCAAGGCTATCGCAAAGTTCATCAGTAGTCAAAACTTATCCGCTATCCCGGCATGAAGTAACTCATTGTGCAACCATTCGCGCATCTTGCCTACTAAGTTGTACTGCTCTTCGGTTAAATCTTGGTACTTTTCAAGACTGCGCAGGTGCTGCCTGAATTCATCAATCATGTCAAAGTACTTCACACCATTCACAGCGCAATCGAATGCGTGCTGGTCATGCTTTAGATCAAAGGTTAGTGTTGCTTTCATCTTGTGATCTGTTTGGTTTTCCTGCTTTACAATCTGCATAGCCGTCATTGTACGCATTAAGTATGTGTGTCATCTCAATGGTTTGGGCTTTCATCATAAACGCGTCTAATTCAATCCATGATATTTTGACCGTTGGACCTTGAAATCTTTTGCGCAGCGACTTGCTAAGTGTGCGCAGTGCGGTTTCTTTTTTAGTCTCTTGCTGCATATTGTTTTACTGTTAGTTCGTCATTTATTCGGTTAATGATTCTGCGAAGTTTGTAATCACGTGCGGGGTTTATTGGTTGTTCAGCTAGGAACCGATGCCGGAGCATGCGTAGTTCGTCACGGCTGAACTGGCTGAGTTCTTTGCGGGTCATGCTTGCTGAGTTTTAAAAGTTCATTCTTCACGTGGTTGTAGTATGCTTTGACGGAGTAGTATTCACCAGTGCCTTCAAAGTCATTTACAATATCCGTTGGCGCATTTATGATGGCCTCATCTACGGCGTATAGGGCAGCGTTGATTGCTCTGATATGCACCTCAATTAGACTGCCTTCCTGCTTGCCATTCTCGATGATGTCAAAATAGTTCGAGTACAGTTGCCATGCCTTTTCTTTTGCTTTCATCTGTTAGCTTGTTTAGTAGTTGTATGACTTGTTCTTTGTTGTAGTAGTGCTGCATCGAATTGCGCACATGGTCTTTGAGTTAGTCAGCTGTCATGGTCCGTTGGTTCTATTGATCCGTAATGAATTATAGTGTAATCCTCAGGCTTTTTAACATGCTTCTTTAAAAGACGCAATGCCTCAATCAAATTATTAGCTTTAATATTGACTGCGATTGCATGTCCTTTTTCTTTGCTTGCAAGATAAAGATTCATTGCTCACCTCCTTTGTATGTTTCGTTGTAGTATTGTTCACATTGCTTACCACGTATTGGAACATCTTGGCCTCCTTCCCAATACGCCTCTTCTATCTGCTCACGCTCCATTGATTTGGCTTCCTCATATATGGCTTCTATTTTCTTTACAACGTCCATGTAATAGGTGTCAACATAGCCATTTTCGCCACATAACTTTTCAAAAAGATAGTCAACCGCTGTTTGTTTACTCATAGTGCTAAGGTATTATAGGGAGTTCCAAGAATCGAACTTGGACTTGGGAAATTCATGAGATTAAGCGCGCCCCACGCACTACCATTATGCAAAACCCCCCTTTTTTTTTATAGTGCTAATGTGTTTAAATATTCACGCCACATAGGTACACGCTCCTGCAGCTTTGCGATTGCGTCTGCATCGAACTCTACAACTTTCTCGTGTATGCGCTCTTGCACCGGGATGTCGTATGTCCATTCCGTTGTTTCCAAGTTCGCGTCTGGATAGTCATCTAAAAACCTGCCCATGTCATAGATCATATTCTTTTCAATGCGCTGTGCTTTCTTGACAAAGGTAGGGTCTGACTGTGCGTCAATCAAGTTCATGCGGCGTGCGAGGCGGTACTTCTCATCGTTAATCATTTGCAGTGGTGCGTTCACTAATACGTAGCAGAATGTTGCACGCGGTGCGCCTGTTAACCAGCAGTAGGCTTGACCTTGCCAATAGTAATCTTTGCTAATGTCGCTAGTCATAGCATCAAAAAACGTGTGGATGTCCCATGAACTTTTGATGTCGGGCACGTTCACCACTAAATCCGTCTCATCATCTTTGATAAGCAAGTCAGGTGTGCCTTTGATAAAGTCATTTGCAAACATCTGCTCATTCTTGAATACAATCTCACCACGGTGTCTGCGCCACATGTCTATCGCATCATTCTCAACGGCTAGACCTTTTTCAATAAACTTGTTTGACATCTCTTTGTAGCGGCTGTATTTGTTCGCTACGTAGATTTCTAGCAGTGCGCTCTTAGTTGTTTCGCTAAGACCTGTCTTAGTCCTTGCATCGGTCATCAACTTACCTAGTTGTGACGCTCTAAATAGTGTTTGTTCCATTGTGTTTTTAAATTGATAGTCAAATGTAGCAGTAATTCGGAATTACCGAACAACTGCTACAAATTTTAACATTTAGATTGAGGCTATGAATTGCCCGCGCTCCTGGTTCATTAGAATCATTTGACGCTTCGCCTCTATTTCATCACCGACCTCATGCAGCACATCACCACTGCACGACTTGCTAATCTTGCTTAGCTGTGCGAGTTCAGTTGCTTGCTGGATAAGCTCGCGCACATACTTCACATCTTGGTCATGACCCTGTCCTAGACTGCCCTTCAACTTGAATGGCTTGTATGCGTCCTTGTTCTTGCGGTTAAGGTCACGGCCAAACACTTTGCCCAAACTTTGCGCTGCGTTCTTTAGGCATTCAGATTTTAATTTACCAAATGCCAAGTCCATTGCGTTTGCTTTCTTGTTCGATGGATTCAATGCCCACTCATTGCGTGCCTGTGGATCATTGCGAAGGTCATCGGGAACTTTATCTACCATGATGACAACAGATGCAGCACCTGTGCGGCGTAACTCATACCCGGATATTGGATGTGTTACAACCAACTCCAGTGACGCTTGCACCTCGTTGGCAATCGTAGACCACTTAAAATTCTCAGTGCGCCAATGGCCGAAATAGATTTCATCAAGTGTCATTTCGATGTGGCTAATGACCAGCGTAGACGCTTTTTTATCGGGTGTAAGTTCTACACCTGCGGGGTCAGGTTCCGCGTTAAGCAGCTGCTGAAACTTTTGCAGTGCCTCAAGATTGTCTTTGTGATAACTCATAATGTTTAATTGATTTGATTTCGAAGATAGTGATTAATAGCGCATCAGGCAATCGTTTAACTCTTGGCAATAGTTAAGAATTGCAAAAACGATTAGTGCGCCGATAACGTAGCGAAGGATAGTAGATGTGTTTTTCATATTGCTTTTGATTTTAAATTGATAGGGCAAAGCTAGTGTAAGTTCTTACTCACACACTGTTAAAAATTGTTAAAATTAAGCCCATGAATAGCTACCGTAATTCGGGAATAGTTCGAAGTAAACACGCATCATTATAGCATCTGCGTAGTCAGGAGACTTGCCATGCATTCGCGCTATCTCATCTTTACTGATTACAGCTAGTTTGCCATCGGCTTCGGGCGTGCGGCGGCGTATCATGTCCAATTCCTGGACAATAACATCCCGGTAGCGATCAACTTTGAACACTACCTTGTTTTGCTCGATGAGTTCTGCTAACTTGAAATAGCATTCGGCTTTCTGATTGACATAGCGGTCTGGTTGTTTAGCCCTGCCGCCGTTAAGGAATCCCCGGCACTTCAACGTGTCAACTACTCCACCACCTACACCGTCTTCATCACAGATTACATTGCTTAGTTTGATGCTATGCCTGTCACAAATTTGGCGAACATTTGTTACAACTGTCGTGATTGGTTGCTTACGCAGCTCGTGTATCTCTATTAAGTGCAGCCCATGCCATACGCAAATAACTGTTCTATCTTTTCCAAGTCGTGCGATGTCTGCGCTAATGTACTTTTCACCTTTGCTTTCTTCGTCACGGAAGCAGCGCAATAAATCTTCATAGTCATATATCCAGTCAATGCTCTCGTCATAGTCCCAATCACCTTCAAGCAATCGCTTGCGGTCTGCTTCAGGAAGACGCATCATCTTAGCTTCATAGACTTCATCAGGACTTACTGTGTTATCCTTGAGCAAAGCCTCAACAAATGCTTTGTGTGGTGGTAATAAATCTTTTTTCCAAGGATACCAAATGTCATTGTATAGCCAACCTTTTGACGGGTTACAACTCATTAATCCTTTAGGTATACCACCTACCAAATTATAACGCACACGTGTATCAATAATGTCTACTGCCTTCTTTGTCATTTCAGCTACTTCATCAAGAAAGTAATCGGTAATTTCAAGTGATCCAAATCGGTGAAAATCGGGGTCGCTAGGTGTAGCTGCCATGTCCATAAGGATTGTTTCGCTACCATTGAACCAACGAATCATGTTTAATTGTCCGTTGTACGTGTAGTGTTCACCTGCTTTCAAACCCATCTGACTACACAACTCCCAAAATCGTAGCATTGTAGATAGCTGCAATTTCTTTAATTCAGCACGACCAATAAGACCACGTGTATTTGGATGCTTTACCCTTCGCATGATTTGCCAATAACATCCTAACCATGTTTTACCACCGTATACACCACCGCCATACAGTACCTGCTCCACCTTACTAGATGTAGACAAGTGCCTAAGTGCGGTTTGTTGCTTAGTATTAAATGTAGGATTGTAACTCATTGTACGTGCTTCCAGCTGCGCAATATCACATCTTTAATAGTGGTTGCTTTTACATTGTATTCTTTGGCTAACATTTCGCGTGTGTACTTACGAGGTTGAAACTTCATGCGTATTTCTCGCACTTGTTCTTCAGTCAATTTAGCACTACCATTTTTACTTCCTCGCATTGGTGGCGCACCTTTAGGCATATTGATTCTGCCGCTGTTATAGCTATGCAAAGTATTTTCTTA
>Ga0315904_10006351_pt1 | contig 16183 bp, 16 predicted proteins | sample LakEriMetagenome_6_FD_203529 | JGI IMG/M metagenome (GOLD analysis project Ga0315904, IMG submission 203529) | Freshwater fungal communities from buoy surface, Lake Erie, Ohio, United States - Buoy 12 MA120 | ecosystem: Environmental > Aquatic > Freshwater > Lake | place: USA: Lake Erie, Ohio... | reverse complement strand
AGGAGCGGAAGGCCCTCATCGACGACGCCAAGAGTGCCGTTCAGGCCGCGTTGGCCGAGGGCATCGTGCCGGGGGGTGGCGTGGCCCTGCTGCGGAGCGAGAAGGCGCTCGAGAAGCTCGATCTCGATGGCGACGAGAAGATGGGTGCCGCGATCGTGAAGCACAGCCTGCGGTATCCGCTCGAGGCGATCGCCAACAACGCCGGCCTCGACGGTTCGGTGGTGGTCAACCGCGTGCGGCAGTTGAAGGGCAAGAATGACGGCTTCGACGCCGACAAGGGCGAGTATTGCGACCTTGTCAGTGCGGGCGTCATCGACCCCGCCAAGGTCGTGCGGACGGCCCTGCAGAACGCCGCCAGTGTGGCCGCCCTGCTGCTCACGACCGACTCCCTGATCACGGAGATCCCCAAGGAGGAGGAAGAGGCGGGCGGCGACCATCACGACCACCACGGCATGGGCGGTGGCATGGGCGGGATGGGAGGCATGGGTGGCATGGGTGGCATGCCCGGCATGATGTGACGCCAGCCTTGCTCACCGTTTGATCCGATTCGCATTTCCATTCCCTGTTTCCGGAGACCTGACCATGGCAGCCAAGAACCTGAAGATTCGTCCGCTTGATGATCGTGTGGTCGTCGAGCCCGTCGAGGCCGAGGAGCGGACCGCCGGCGGCATCGTCCTTCCCGATTCCGCCAAGGAAAAGCCGCAGCGCGGCCACGTGGTGGCGGTCGGCGTCGGCAAACTGCTCGAGAACGGCCAGCGGGCCCCGCTGTCGGTTTCGATCGGCGACGAGGTCATCTACGGCAAGTACTCCGGCAGCGACATCGAGGTCGACGGCCATGATGTGAAGATCCTTCGCGAGAGCGACATCCTCGCGAAAGTGCTGGGCTAGTATTCGCGCGGAGCGGCCATCCATGGCCCGCTCCGCTTGGTCGGCCGCGGGGAACGCCGAGAGTTCCCCGAGCCGACCGGCGCCGCGTCCGGCGGTGCCTCGGTGATGACACGATCCAGGAACAGATCCGCAAAAGAAACGCAGTTCACTCAGGAGACCGTCCCGTGCCCAAGCAATTGATGTTCGACGACAACGCCCGTGCCAAGCTGCTCAAGGGCGTGGAGAAGCTCGCCGGTGCCGTGGCCGTGACCATGGGCCCGACCGGGCGGAACGTCATCATCGACAAGTCGTTCGGCGGCCCCACGGTCACCAAGGACGGCGTCACGGTGAGCAAGGAGGTGGACCTGGAAGACCCCTTCGAGAACATGGGCGCCAAGCTCGTCAACGAGGTGGCGTCCAAGACGTCGGACCTGGCCGGTGACGGCACGACGACGGCCACGGTCCTCGCCCGGGCGATCTTCCGCGAGGGCACGCGGAACGTGGCCGCCGGCTCGAATCCCACGGCCGTGCGGCGCGGCATCGAGAAGGGTGTGGCGGCCGCGGTGCAACGGCTCATGGAGATGGCCCGCACGGTGTCGCGGCCTGAGGAGATCGCCCAGGTCGGAGCGATCAGCGCCAACAATGATCGTGCGATCGGCGACCTGCTCGCCGAGGCGCTGCAAAAGGTGGGCAAGGACGGCGTGATCACCGTCGAGGAAGGGAAGACCACCGAAACCACGGTGCGGTTCGTCGATGGCATGCAGTTCGACAAGGGCTTCGTCTCGCCCTACTTCGTCAACCGCCCGGCCGAGATGGAGTGCCAGCTCGACGACGCGCTGATTCTGATCCACGAGAAGAAGATCTCGAATCTCCGTGAACTCGTGCCGCTCCTCGAAAAAGTGGCTCAGTCGGGCAAGCCGCTGCTGATCATCGCCGAGGATGTCGACGGCGACGCGCTCACGGCGCTGGTGGTCAACAAGCTCCGCGGGGTGCTCAACGTCTGCGCCGCCAAGGCCCCCGGCTTCGGCGACCGCCGCAAGGCGATGCTTGGCGACATCGCCACGCTCACCGGCGGCACGCTGATCAGCGAGGACCTCGGCCTCAAGCTCGAGAACCTCGACCTCTCGCATCTCGGCAAGGCCAAGAGCGTGACCGTCGACAAGAACGAGACCACGATCGTGCAGGGGGCGGGCAAGCAGGCCGACGTCCAGGCCCGCGTGCAGCAGATCCGCACGCAGATCGAGGGCACCGAGAGCGAGTACGACCGCGAGAAGCTCCAGGAGCGGCTGGCGAAGCTGACCGGCGGCGTGGCGATCGTCTCCGTCGGCGCCGGCACCGAGGCGGAGATGAAGCAGAAGAAGGCCCGCGTCGAGGACGCCCTGCATGCCACGCGGGCGGCCGTCGAGGAAGGGATCGTCCCCGGCGGTGGCGTGGCCCTGCTCCGCTGCCGTGAGGCGGTGGAGAAGGCCCGGTCGCAGGTCAAGGGGGACGAGAAGATCGGCGTGGACATCATCCTCCACGCACTCGAGGCACCGATCCGGCAGATCGCCGAGAACGGCGGCATCGACGGGGGCGTGGTCGCCGACGAGGTGGCCGGCAAGGATCTCAACGTCGGCTACGACGCCAACAAGGGGGAGTACGTCGACATGCTCAAGGCCGGAATCATCGACCCGGTGAAAGTGGTCCGTGTCGCCCTCACGAACGCGGCCAGCATCTCGGGCCTGCTGCTCACGACCGAGGCGCTCGTCACGAACCTCGACAAGGATGACGCCAAGAAGCGGAAGGCGGAAGGCTCCGTCCGGTGACCTTGCATGGTTGATCAGCGCGACTATTACGAGGTGCTCGGCGTGGAACGCCGGGCCACCTCGGCGCAGATTACCGACGCCTATCGCAAGCTGGCGATTCGCTACCATCCCGACAAGAATCCGGGCGACCAGGAGGCGGCGAGCCGCTTCAAGGAGGCTGCCCGGGCGTTCGAAGTCCTTTCCGACGAGGGGCTGCGGGCTCGGTACGACCGCTATGGCCATGCCGGCGTCCAGGGGGGCGGGCGGCAAGAGTTCAACGACATCACCGACGTTTTCGAGGCGTTCGGCGACCTGTTCGGCGGGGGCATCTTCGGCGAGGCCTTCGGCGGCCGGCGACGCGGAAATCGGCCCCGCAAGGGCCGTGACGTCTTCTGTCAGACCACCCTCTCGCTCGTCGAGGCGGCCCGCGGCGCGACCAAGACCGTCGAGTTCACGCGGCACGAAACGTGCGCCGAGTGCGACGGGAGCGGCGCCAGGAAAGGCACCAAGCCGCAGCCATGCGACTACTGCGGCGGCCAGGGGCAGGTGATCCAGACGGCCGGCGTGTTCCGGATGCAGACGACCTGTCCGGCCTGCCGCGGTGCCGGGAGCGTGATCCGCGACAAGTGCCCAGCCTGCGGGGGCGACGGTGTCACGGCGGAGCGAGTCGAGCGTCGGGTGACGATCCCGGCCGGCGTCGACAGTGACGTGCGTGTGCGGCTGGCGGGAGAGGGCGAGCCGGGGGGCAACGGCGGCCCGCCGGGCGACTGCTACTGCGTCATCGAAATCGAGGACCATCCCTTTCTCACCCGCGAAGGCCGCGACCTGCATTGCGAGGTGCCGATCACGTTCACGCAGGCCGCCCTGGGCGCGACCGTCGAGGTGCCCACGCTCGACGGCCCGAAGCCGCTCCAGGTGGCCCGCGGCACCCAGTCCGGAGACGTCGTCCGCGTGCGCGGCCTGGGCATGCCCGAGGTTCGGGGGCGGGGCATCGGCGACCTGCACGTGCATCTGCATGTCGAGGTGCCAAAAAGCCTGTCGCCGCGGGCCGAGGAACTGCTCCGCGAGTTCGCCGCGGAGGAACATGCGGCCGTAAGTCCGAAACGGTCGTCTTTCTTCAGCCGCCTGGCCGAGTATTTTCAAGGCAAGGAATCCCCCGAGCACCGTGAGGACGAGTCATGACGACCGACATGCCGGACGAGCCTGAAGACGCGGCCGCCGCGGCCCCTGACGCCGGCGGCATCGAGGCCTTGCGGGCCGAACTCGCCGAGGCGAACGACCGCACGCTGCGTACCCAGGCCGAACTGGAAAACTTCCGCAAGCGGTCGCGCCGCGAATATGAGGAGGCCCAGCGGTATCGGGAGATCGACCTGCTCCGCGACCTCCTCCCGGTGCTCGACAACGTGCTGCGGGCCATCGAGGCCGCCGACAAGAACGCCGACGTGGACAGCCTGCGATCCGGCTTTCGCATGACCGCCCAGCAGATCGAGAAGGTGCTCGGCAGCCACGGCTGCCAGACCATCGAGACGGATGGCACGGCGTTCGATCCCACCGTGCACGACGCCATCCTCCAGCAGGACGTTCCCGGCGTCGCGGCCGGAACGGTGGTGGGCACGGCGAGCCGCGGCTACCGGCTCCACGACCGCGTGGTGCGGCCGGCCCAGGTCATCGTGGCGAAAGGAGGCTGAGACGATGCCGACGTACGACTACGTCTGTGACGGCTGCGGGCACGCCTTCGAGCTGTTCCAGTCGATGACCGACAGCGTCAAGAAGACCTGCCCGAAGTGCGGCAAGAAGAAGCTCCGGCGGCTGATCGGCGCCGGCGGCGCGATCATGTTCAAGGGCTCCGGCTTCTATAAAACCGACTACCGCAGCGATTCCTACAAGAAGGGTGCGGCTGCCGACAAGGGTTCCTCCTCCGGCAAGTCGGGCGACGGCGGGGCCAAACCGGAGTCCAAGGGCAAGGGCGAGGGCTGACATGCCGCAGTGCCCGGTCTGCGACGCCCCGGTCGACCTGCAGACGACGCCCACGGTGCCGTTTTGCAGCGATCGCTGCCGCCTGATCGACCTCGGCCGCTGGCTCGACGAGTCGTACGGCGTGCCCCAGCGTCCGCAGCCCGGCCCGGACGAGGCCGGTGACGAGGACGAGGACTGACGTCGGAGCCGCGCTGCCGGAATCGGCCGCGGCGCCTATACTCGCCCCCCGACTCAGGGTCCTCCGCGCACGCAAGGGAAGGCAGCATGTCCACGCACAACGAGCCAGGCGGCACCGTCGTCCATGAAATCCGCTGGAGCGACGCCCTCCCCTGGTGGCTTCTCTTCCGGGCCGCCGGCGCCGCCTTCTCGCCCACGGTCATCCTGCTCGCCGCGGCCGGGGCTGTGGCGACCTGGGCCGGCTGGTCGATGGCGGATCGGCTGGGGCTCGCGGGCGTGGATCGCGCAGCCGACGTGATCGCCGCCGCCAAGACTGCCGACGAACTGCTGCTGCCCCCGGCGGCGGCCGTCGCGCCGCTGGCCGCGGGCAGCCCCGCGAAGAAGTGGCTGACCGCGGTCGGGGATAGGCTGCCGCCGGTCGTGGCCGACATGTCCCGCCTGCTGGCCATTCCGTTTCGGCCCTCGGCGACCCTCCGGGAAGTGGCTGGTGCCGCGGCCCGCATCGGCTGGTTCGTGCTCGTGTGGTCGATCTTCGGCACCGCCATCGCCCGGCACGTGGCCCTGAAGCTCGTGGGCGAGGATGCGCCGGGCATCGTCGGGGCCACATGGTTCGGGTCGCGGAAGTGGCTTCCGGCCTTCAACTCGGTGCTCTTTGTGCTCGTCGGCATCCTGGCCTTGAGCGTGCCAGGAGCGATCCTCGGCCTCGCGATGCGCACCGAGTGGGGCCTGGCTTTCGCCGGTGCGGTCTGGCCGCTGGTGCTCCTCGGGGCCGTGGTCCTGGCGATCCTGGCCATCGGCATGATCGCCGGCTGGCCGCTGATGGTGGCCTGTGTCGGGGTGGAACGGGGCGACAGTTTCCAGGCCATCTCCACCGCCTTCTCCTACCTCTACCAGCGGCCGCTGCACTACGCCTTCTATGCTCTCGTCGCTCTCCTGGTCTCGATCCCGACGCTCCTCGTGGCCGGCCTGTTCGCCCATGCCACGGCCGACCTGGCCATGTGGGCGACCAGCTTCGGCATGGGGCATGAGCGGACGGCGACCGTCCTCGACGGGCTCGCGGCCGGCGGCCCGGCCGCCGCGTCCTGGGGCGTGAAGGCCATCGGCTTCTGGACCCGCGGCCTGGAGACGCTGCTCTCGTCGTTCGGCTGGGGCTACTTCTGGGCGATCGCCACGGCCGCCTACCTGCTGCTGCGCCAGGACGTGGATGGCACGGAGCTCGACGAGGTCGTCCTCGACGAGCCCGCCGGCGACGCGTCCTGATCAGCCCCCCGCGCGGCGGATGATCGCCGCGAACGCCCCCATCAGCTCGCCGCGGCTCACGACCTCGTCGGCCCCGGCGACTCCGGCCTGCTCGAGCAGCTGCGTGGCCACGTGCGGCCCGAAGGCGACGATCCGCAGCGGTCGCTCCGCCGTCGAGCCGGCCCGCAGCCGCGCGAACGCCGCGGCCGGCTCTTCCCGCAGCGCCTGGACGTCGACGATCGCGAGGTCGAATGGCCCGCCCGTGGCGTCGGCGTCGCGGCGCTGCTCGACCGTGGCGCCGCAGCCCCGCGCCAGGCCCACGATCCGGCTGCCCACCATCAGGTCGGCCGCGACGAGGAGGATGCGCGGCCCGTTCATACCGCCTCCGGACCGCGGACGAAGCGGTAGACCTGCACGGCTTCCTCTATCGGCAGCACGAAGATCCGCGGCGGATCGGCGGTGCCGCCGGGGCCGAGCGTCGCGGCCAGCGTGCTCACGGTGCGGGCGACGAAGTCGTCGTTCACGGCGATCTCCAGCATCACTTCCTGCCGCACCTGGTCGCCGGCTTCCCGTTCGTAGCCGTGCACGTCGCACACGGTCAGCCGGGTGACGTGCACAGCGGCCAGAGCCTGCCGCGTGCTCTCCAACTGGGCCGGTTTCACGACGGCGAGGACGAGCCGCATGGCGGGATCCTGGGGCAGCCGGGGCGGCATGATCCGCGACGGGTCGACGAGAGCGTAGCATGATGCGACATCCGGAGCCATCGCGTGAACGCGGCGCCCCTGACCACGACGCCTGCCGACGATCGCGCTGCCCGCAGCGTGGTGAAAGCCTGGTGGGGCGAGCTGCCCTGCGACCTCGCCCCCCTGCCCGGCTCGGGCTTCAGCGGCGCGGCGGTGTGGCAGGTCCAGACCCCGACAGGTCGGTTCGTGCTCAAGGGGCTCCCGGCCGGCATGCCGCCCGAACGGGCCGCCTGGGTCCATCGGCTGATGCTGCATCTCCGTGCCGCCGGCTGCGGTGAGGTTCCGGCGGTCGTCCGCACGGCCGCAGGCGCGACGCTGGCACCCGACCGGAGCGGTCGGATGTGGGAACTCGTCGCGTTCGCGCCCGGCGGCCCGACATCCACTCCGACGCCGGCCCAGGCGACCGCAGCCATGGAGGCGCTCGCCCGCGTGCACCTGGCGGCCGCCGCCCTGCCCCGGCCGACCCCGGATGCGGGGCCCGGTCTGCCGCGGCGGCTCGACCGCGTCCGGCGGCTGATCGGTGATCCCTGGCGGACGCGACGCCCGCGGCTCACGCCGCCGGCGGCGTCGACTGATCTGGCGAGCGGCATGCGAGAGCGGCTCGATCGGGCGATCGCGACCTTCGCCGCCGTGGAAGGGGACCGCGCGCTGGCGGCATTCGCGCGGTGGCGGCCGCCGACGTTGCCGGTCCAGCCGGTGTTGCGCGACGTCTGGGCGGACCACGTGTTCTTCGTCCATGATCGGGTGACGGGGTTCATCGATCTCCATGCCGCGGGCTGCGACACCCCGGCGACCGACCTCGCCCGCCTCCTCGGCAGTTGGACGAGCCCGTGGCCGGGAACCGGCGGCTGGGCGACCAGGTGGGGGCCTGCACTCGCCGCCTACCAGGGCGTGAGAGTTCTGTCTGCCGCCGAGCGGCGTGTGCTGCCCCTCCTCCACGCCTCGACGGTCGTACTCGGTCTCGACAACTGGTTTCACTGGGTGCTGGAGGAGGGCCGGTCGTTTCCGGCCCCGGCGGCCCTGGACCGCGTCGATCGACTGCTGTTGGGCCTGGCGGAGGCATGCCGCGAACTGGCGCAGACCGGGGCGGCCATCGATGCCGAGCCGGTTTGACCCGCGGAAATTGCAGTTTGTAGACTGCGGACGTCGAAAATCCCCGAGGGACCGGGGTGGTGGTGCCCGGTACGGTGGTGATGGAACGCATGCTTCTACACGGCCTGAGTGCGAGGATCTGGCGAGCCGTGCTCGTCACGCTGGGCGTCATCCTGGCCGGTGGATTGGCTGGGGCCGAGGATCTGGCCACACGGCTCGGCGGCCTGGGAACCGCTCCAGTCGACCCGCTCGCCGCCGTCAATGCGGCCCTCGGCAGCCCCGTCACGATCAAAGCCCGTGTCGAGCCGGGCGCCGGTGGCAAACCCGACGTGCTGGCCGTCACCGCCACGCTCGAGGAGGGGTGGCATCTCTATTCCATCACCCAGAAGCCCGGCGGGCCGAAGCCGACGCGGATCGCGCTGGCCGCGGATTCCCCCCGGAGGCTGGCCGGGGCCTTCGTGCCCGATGCGGCGCCGCAGTCCCACGAGGCCGCAGACATTCCCGCCTGGAAGGGGCTCGTCATCGAGGAGCATGCCGGCACCGTCACGTGGCGGGCCCCGCTCGCCCCCGGTGGGGACGGCGACGTGCGGGGCACCGTCAGCCTGCAACTCTGCCGGGACAACTCCTGCCTGCCCCCCGAAACCCTGACCTTCGTCACCGGGCCGGCGACGACCGCCGTCGCAGGCCAGTCTGCCGCGACCGCCGTGGCCACCCACCGACCGAACCGAGCGCACGCCAGCGTCGAGGTGACGGCCGAGCCGGGTACGGCGGTGACGATCCGGCTCGTGCCCGACGAGGGCTGGCACGTGTACGCCCCCTCGTCCAGCGGTTCCAGCGGCGTTGGCCAGGGCAAACCCACCATCGTGTCGCTCGGCGCGGCGACGACCGTCCGCATCGCCGCCATCGAGGCCCACGACGTCGAACGGGCCGCCGCCGCTGAACTCGCGGCGGCGGGCGCCGTGGAAGGGCCGATCACGCTCGCGATGCGTCTCGATCCGGCGGTGCGGGAAGGCGTCGTCGACGCGGTGCTGGGATTTCAGACCTGCAGCGGCGAGTCGTGCGACCCGCCGACCGGCCTGCGGGTGACGACGCGGCTCGGCGACGGACCGGCCGCGGTCGCATTCGCGGAGGCCCGCTATGCGGAGGCGGCCCAGGCACCCACGAAGATCGCCCCCCGCACGGTGGCGGCGGCGGACACGAGCCAAGCCGTGGCCGTCGTCGCGGACGGCTCGGCCGTGGCGGCGCCGGGGCCGGACCAGCTTTCCCTGCCCCGGGCGCTGCTCTACGGCCTGCTGGGCGGCCTGATCCTCAACCTCATGCCGTGCGTGCTCCCGGTGCTGGGGCTGAAGCTGATGTCGTTCGCCCAGCAGTCGGGCCGGGCCCGCCAGGAAGTGTTCACGATGAACCTCTGGTACTGCGCCGGCGTGTTCGCCGTGTTCTTCGCGTTGGCGACGGCGAGCGTGGCGGCCAACATCGGCCTGGCCGGCACCAACCTCGGCTGGGGCCAGCAGTTCCAGTTCGTCGAGTTCCGGATCGCGATGATCGGCATCGTGTTCGCGTTCGCGCTGTCGTTTCTGGGCGTGTGGGAGATTCCCATCCCCGGCTTCATCGGCGAGCAGGCGGGGCACGTGCAGTCGCAGGAGGGCCCCGCCGGATCGTTCCTCAAGGGCGTGCTCGGCACGGTGCTGGCGACGCCGTGCAGCGGCCCGTTCCTCGGCCCGGTGTTCGGGTTCACGCTCACGCAGCCGACGGCCGTCACGTATGCGGTGTTCGCGGCCATCGCCACCGGCATGGCCCTGCCCTACATCCTCGTCGGCCTGTTCCCCGCGCTCGTGCGGTTCATGCCTCGGCCGGGTGCGTGGATGGCGACGTTCAAGGAACTGCTCGGCTTCGTGATGCTCGGCACGGTGGCCTATCTCTTTTACATGCTCCGCCAGCAGCCGGCCTGGTTCGTGCCCACGTTCGTGATGCTGATCGGCATCTGGATGGGCTGCTGGTGGGTGGGCCGTCTTCAGGAGCGGCAGGGCGTGGTCGGCTTCGGCCGCTGGGTGCAGGCCGCCGCGATCGGCGCCGCGATCGGCACGGCGGGCTTCGCCTGGCTCGGCCCCCACGCTGGTGGCCACGGCCGGCTCATCGAATGGCAGGAGCCGTTCTCCGTTCAGGAGTTGGCCACGCATCGCATGGGAGGCGCCACGGTGCTCGTCGACTTCACGGCTGACTGGTGCCCGACCTGCAAGACCAACCTCGCCACGGCGATCGAGAGGCCCCGGGTCGCCGAGACGATCCGCAAGAACCGCGTGGTGCCGATCCTCGCCGACTTCACCGACCGCTCCCCCGAGATCGACCGCTTTCTGGCCAGCATGGGCAGCCGCTCGATCCCGTTCCTGGTGATCTTCCCCGGCAGTGAGCCGGGCAAGCCGCTCCGCGACCCGATCGTGCTCCGCGACGCGATCACCGAGTCGCAGCTCCTCGCCGCGCTCGAGCAGGCCGGGCCCTCGCGCTCCCCGCCCCCCACGATCCGCGCCGCCCAGGTGCCGTAGGAGCCGGATAGTGCTACCGGAGCACGACGCGTTCGTCCTCAACGCGGGCGGGACGGACGCGGCCGATCGTCCAGGAGTCGTGGCCAAGATCGGCCAGCTCGCGCTGCACGTCGGCGGCGATTTCGGCCGCCACCACCACCACCATGCCCACGCCCATGTTGAACACCCGCTCCATCTCGTCGGCCGCGATGTTCCCCAGCCCCTGCACCCAGGGAAAGACGGCCGGCACCCGCCAGGAGCCACGGTCGATCTCCACCTGCACGTCGGCCGGCACGATGCGGCCAAGGTTTTCCGCCAGTCCGCCGCCGGTGATGTGGGCGATGCCGTGCACGGCATGGGCGGCGCCGTGCCGGGCGAGCACGGCCTTCACCGGGCGGGCGTAGAGCCGCGTCGGCTCGAGCAGAATCTCCCCCACCGTGCGGTCTCCGAGGGCGGGCACCCTGTCGCCGCACGTCAGGCCGCCGATCTCGAAGACGGCCTTCCGCACGAGGCTGTAGCCGTTGGAGTGGAAGCCGCTCGACGCGATGCCGATGGCGACGTCGCCGGGCCGGATCCGCTTGCCGTCGACGAGCCGCTTCCGCTCGACCACGCCCACGCAAAAGCCGGCCAGGTCGTACTCGCCGGGGTGGTACATGTCGGGCAGGATCGCCGTCTCGCCGCCGACGAGCGCACACTGGCACTCCACGCAGGCGTCGGCGATCCCACGCACGATCTGCTCCAGCAGGTTCGGGTCGTCGTGCGACAGCGCCACGTAGTCGAGGAAGAACAGCGGCTCGGCCCCGGTGCACAGCGCGTCGTTGACGCTCATGGCGACGAGGTCGATGCCCACCGTGTGGTGGATCCCGGCCTGGACGGCGATCTTGAGCTTCGTGCCCACGCCATCGGTGCAGGAGACGAGGAGCGGATCCTCGTAGCCCCGGGAGAAGAGGCCCTTGAGATCGAGCTGGAACAGGGCCGCGAAGCCCCCCTCCGCGCTCATCACCCGCGGGCACTGCGTCCGCCGCATGTGGGCCGGGAGCCGCGCCATGCCCTCGCGGTAGAGTTCCAGGTTGACGCCGGCGCTCGAGTAAGTGGCTCCCGACACGGTACTGCGACTCTCGCGAGGATGGAACGGCGGCCGCGACCTGCGGCCGCCCGTGAGGGTATCATCGCTGGCGTATGCCACCCCGCAAGACCAGGCCGAAGCCATCGCGTGCCCACGCGGAAAAGCCGCTGCCGGCGCTGCAATTCAGCCAGCCGCTGCCGTACGGCGCGGTGCTCCACGACAAGGGCGTGCAGTTCGTCGTCTACAGCCGGTCGGCGACCGGCATGCGGGTGCTGCTCTACGACGGGCCGGGCGACGCCGAGCCGGCCGAGGTGATCGCGCTCGATCCCAACAAGGACCGCTGGGGCGACATCTGGAGCATCTTCGTGCCGGGCGTCGGCCCCGGCCAGCTCTACCATTTCCAGGCCGACGGCCCCTTCGACCCCGAGCGGGGCCAGCGGTTCGACGGGCGGGCCAGGCTCATCGACCCCTACGCCCGGGCGCTCGCCGGTGAGTTCACGCTCGGCGCCGACGGCCTGCTGCGGCCGCCCAGGTGCGTGGTGGTGGACGACTCCTTCGACTGGCAGGGCGACCGGCACCTGCGCCGCGAACTTGCCGACACGGTGATCTACGAACTCCACGTCCGCGGCTTCACGGCCAGCCCCACCAGCGGCGTGGCGCATCCGGGCACCTACCGCGGCGTGATCGAGAAGATTCCGTACCTCCAGAGCCTGGGGGTGACGGCCGTTGAATTGATGCCGGTGCACGAGTTTGCCGTGGCCATCCCCACGGTCGACGGCCCGCCGCGGACCAACTACTGGGGCTACGACCCGCTCGCGTTCTTCGCCCCGCACTCCGGCTATGCGGCCGGCAGCGAGCCGGGCTGCCAGGTCCGCGAGTTCAAGGAGATGGTCCGGGCCCTGCACGCCGCCGGGATCGAGGTCATCCTCGACGTGGTATTCAACCACACCGCCGAAGGCAACCAGCTGGGGCCCACGCTCTCCTTCAAGGGCCTGGAGAACCGCGTCTACTACATGCTCGGCGACGGCGGCTCGACCTATCGCAACTACACCGGCTGCGGCAACACGATCAACGGCAACCACCCGATCGTCCGCGAGCTGATCTTTCTCTGCCTGCGGCACTGGGTGCACAACTACCACATCGACGGCTTCCGCTTCGACCTCGCCAGCATCCTGTCCCGCGACCGCAACGGCGACATCCTCCCCAACCCGCCGGTCGTGGAGGTGATCACCGAGGATCCGATGCTCGCCGACACGAAGATCATCGCCGAGGCCTGGGACGCCGCCGGAGCCTATCAGGTGGGCTCCTTTGCGAGCCTGCGGTGGGCCGAGTGGAACGGCCGCTACCGCGACGACGTCCGTCGCTATTGGCGCGGCGACTTCGCCCAGACCGGCCACCTGGCCACGCGGCTGGCCGGCTCCAGCGACCTGTACGCCAACAACGGCCGCCAGCCCTTCCACAGCATCAATTTCATCACCTCGCACGACGGGTTCACGCTTCAGGATCTCGTCAGTTACCGTGAGAAGCACAACGAGGCCAACGGCGAGGGCAACCGCGACGGCGACAACAACAACTTCTCCGACAACTACGGCGTCGAGGGGCCGACGAAGCGGACCGACGTGAACGCGGTCCGCGGGCGGCAGGTTCGCAACCTGATGGCGACGCTGCTCCTCAGCCAGGGCGTGCCCATGATCCTCGCCGGCGACGAATGCCGGCGGACGCAGCAGGGCAACAACAACGCCTGGTGCCAGGACAATCCGGTCTCCTGGTTCGACTGGCGGCTCGTGGAGCAGGAAGCCGACATGGTGCGGTTCGTCCGCGAGCTCGTGGCCCTGCGGCGGAGCAATCCGACGCTGCGCCGGCGGGACTTCCTCGTGGGCGGAACCAGCGCGGCGGGCAGCCTCCCGGACGTGGAATGGTTTTCACCGGATGGCGTCCACATCGATTGGTACGCGGCCGACGGAAGCCTGGCGTGTTTCTTCGGCGCGCCGACCGAAGAGACCGGCGCCGGCGTGCCGCGGCACGTGCTCGTGTTCGCCCATGCCGGGTCGGCACCGCAGACGTTTCATTTTCCGCGGCCGGAGGCGTTGCGTGGGCTGTCCTGGCGGCTGTTCATCGACACGGGCCGTCCGCCCCCCGCCGACATTCACCCGGCCGGGGCCGGCCCGCTGATCGACGTCGCGCAGCCGCTGGAACTGTCCGACCGGTCGCTGGTCTGCCTCCTGGCCGATACCCAGCCGCCGGTCCGCCGCCGGATTGCCGGACCCCGGTCGTGAGCGGTAGTCTTCTGAGATCATTTTCCGCCCCCGTCCGGAGACTCTTCCATGGCCCGCTCGTCCGCCTCCCGCCGCCTGTCCGTGGTTGCCGTTACGGCCGCCCTCGCCCTCGCGGGCTGCGAGTCCGCAGCGCCCCCGGCGGCCGGGACTGGGCAGAAAGCCGCCCACGGGCATGATCACAACCACGACCACGCGGATCACGACCACCCCGAGACGCTGGCCGAGGGGGTCGCCCAGCTTGCCGAAGCCGCCGCCGCCGTCGAAAAGCACCTGGCTTCCGGCGCCACCGATGCGGCCGACGAAGTCGTGCACGGCGTGGGCCATATCATCGAAGACATCCAGGGGCTCCTGCCGAAGGAAAACCGGACGGCCGAAGCCAAGGCGGCGGCCGCCAAGGCGCTCGACGAGGTCTTCGAGTGCTTCGACAAGCTGGACACGGCCCTCCACGCCCCCGCCGGCAAGGGCGAACCGCCGGCGGAGGTGCATGCGGGCCTGAAGAACCGGATCGATGCCGCGATCAAGGCGCTCAAGGACGCCTTGTGAGCCGCGGCCAGACGCCGCAGGAGGAGGATCCCCGATGACGATGGCACGGATGCTGGTGATCGGGCTGGTGGTGGCAGTGGGCCTCTACCGAGGAGCGTCGGCTGCCGACCCCGTCTCCGGCTTGGTGCTGGCCGCGGAGCCGGCCGGCGCCCTGTCGCTGGCCGAAGCGAAGGCAAAGCTCACCACCACGCCCCAGCCGATCGTGATCGCGGGCCGGATCGGGGCCCGGGGCATGGACCCCTTCCTGGAGGGCAAGGCCTCGTTCTCGCTCCTCGAGATTCCGACCGACGACCATGCCAACAAGCCCGGGCACGTCGCCGACGACTGTCCGTTCTGCAAGAAGCGGAATGCCAACTCGCCGCTGGCGGCCGTGCAGTTCCTCGGCACCGACGGCAAGCCGCTGCCTGTCGACGCCCGCAAGGCGTTCGGCGTCCAGAAGGGCTCCGACGTCGTCATCCGCGGCACGGCCGTGTTCGACCCGAAGCTCGGCATCCCCATCATCCAGATGACGGCTGACGGGATCCACGTGCGCAAGCCGGCCAAATGACGCCGCCCCGCCCCGCCCTGCCGGCCTTCGCGTTCAAGGAGTGGGCCGCGATCTGCCGCGCCCTCGCCGCCGGCCGGCAGGACGTGATCCTGCGGAAGGGCGGGATCGTGGAGCCGGGCGGCGCGTTCCGGCCCGAACACGCCGAGTTCCTCCTCATGCCCACGTTCGTGCACCAGGGGCCCGAGAGCCTCGTGCCCGACGCCTGCGACCTGCTCGTCGACATCGACGCCGACCGGCCGCCGGAAGGCGCCGTCGTTCTCCGTCACGTGGCTCGCGTCCGCCACGCCCTGCGGATCCGCGCACTCGCCGACCTGGCCGCCTTTCGTCCACGGCACGTCTGGAGCGACGCCGTGGTCGCGGAGCGATTCCACCGCTGGCAGGACGAACTGCACGTCCTGGAGGTCGAGGTCACGCCGCTGCCTGCGCCGCTCACGCTCCCCTGGCACGACTCCTACGGCGGCTGCAAGTCGTGGGTGGAATTGATGACGCGCGCATGAGCTGCCGCTCTGCCGTCCGCGCCCGGACCGGGGCCGCGTCATGAGCCTGTCGCTGACTTGCTTTCTCGTCGGCGAGGTCGCCCTCCTGCTCGTCACCCAGGCTGTCGGGGGGCCGCCGTGGCGGCCGTGTTTCTCGGCGTGCGCGTCTGGCAGCTGGCGACTTCCCGGGTTCTGGCCGTGGAATGCGCCGTGGTGGCGGCGATCATCGGCGGCACCGTGTTTTTGCGCGGGCGGCTTCCTCGCTCACCCGCAACCCACGCCGCACTCGTCGCGGCTGCCGCGGTCGCCGCCTACGCCAGCCTGGCGCTGTGACTGCATGTGATCAGCGCACTACCCGCATTCGCAAGCCTGGAGCGGCGGTCTCTGACCGTCGTGCCGGTTGCCGGGAAGCCCGAAGCGTAAGCTGAGGGAATCCGCGTCGCTCCGCCGGAAACCGATCCCCATTCCCTCGGCTCACGCCTCGGGCTTCAAGGGCACCGAGGCCAAACCACGAAGCAGCGTGACGCGCTCCTCTGGAGCGGCGGTCTCTGACCGTCGTGCCGGTTGCCGGGAAGCCCGAAGCGTAAGCTGAGGGAATCCGCGTCGCTCCGCCGGAAATCGATCCCCATTCCCTCGGCTCACGCCTCGGGCTTCAAGGGCACCGCGGCCGAACCACGAAGCAGCGTGACGCGTTCCTCTGGAGCGGCGGTCTCTGACCGTCGTGCCGGTTGCCGGGAAGCCCGAAGCGTGAGCTGAGGGAATCCGCGTCGCTCCGCCGGAAACCGATCCCCATTCCCTCGGCTCACGCCTCGGGCTTCAAGGGCACCGAGGCCAAACCACGAAGCAGCGTGACGCGCTCCTCTGGAGCGGCGGTCTC
>Ga0315904_10006350_pt1 | contig 16183 bp, 11 predicted proteins | sample LakEriMetagenome_6_FD_203529 | JGI IMG/M metagenome (GOLD analysis project Ga0315904, IMG submission 203529) | Freshwater fungal communities from buoy surface, Lake Erie, Ohio, United States - Buoy 12 MA120 | ecosystem: Environmental > Aquatic > Freshwater > Lake | place: USA: Lake Erie, Ohio... | reverse complement strand
ACTTCCGCTTCGTGATGCCGGTGACCTTCGTGCCGACGCCGCCGAGATACTTGGCCTTGCCGCGGATGGTGACCTGATTGCCGACGGAAAAGCCCTTGCCGCAAACCTGACAGGAACGTGCCACGGGAACACTCGAGCGTAGGACGGGAAAGTTCGGGAAATCGAGGTCACTAGCATACTGACCGGCTGTTTTTCGACAAGTCCAGCCTGTTTGCGGCCGGCTGAACCGATCACGCCGCCGCCAGAAGGTGCACTGCCTGCTGCCACACCGTCCAGCCCCCGACGAAGACGAAGCCGGCGGCTGACACCCACAGCAGCACGTCGAACGCGGGCCTCGGCGCGAGCCGCGGGTCGGCGTGGCGATAGCGAAAGAAGAGCACGGCCACGGCGATCGCTGCCAGCATGACGGCCTGTGCGGCACCACTGGCCAATACCATGCCCACCGGTTCGCGGATCGCCACCGCCAGCACCAGGGCCACCAGGGGCCAGACCATGGCCACCCGCCGCGTCCACGTGCGCCGCGACACCTCGTCGCCGGGGATCGCGCCGGCGAGCGTGAGGCCATCGCCGATGAGCCGTGAGTTGCCGTCGGCCGCGGCGAACAGCGTGGAGTAGAGCACCGCGAACGCCCCGATGCGGAACACGTCGCCGGCCCACGGGCCGAACACCGGGCCGTACATCGCCCCCAGCGCCCGCACCATCTCGCTGCCCGCCGGCCGCATGCCCAGACGCCCAAGCGTGGCCGCGCCGAGCATGTAGAAGGCCACGGTGACCGTGGTGTAGACCGCCATCGATGCCCAGGCATCGAACTGCAGGACGCGGATCCAGCCCCGCGCCCGGGCGGCCCAGGCGGGCGAGTCGTCGCGCGGCCCGACCGCACGGCCATAGCCCTTCTCCAGGCACCAGTAGGGATAGAACATCAATTCGGAGGCCCCGACCCCGATGATGCCGAACGTCGCCAGGCCCGCCGCCAGCGGCGACCGGCCGCCCACCGCGGGCGGAATCGAGGGCACGGCGCCGCTGGCGAACTCCGCCCCCGAGATCGCCCACGCCGGGTCGAACTGCAGCAGCAGGAGCGCCAGGAGCGTGACGCCCACGAAGGTGCCGACGAGCACGAGCGACACCCGCTCGATGACCCGATAGCGGCCGATCGCCAGCAAGGCCGCCGTGGCGACCGCGGTGATCGCGGCCCAGATGATCTCGTCGCCCGGCCGCACGAGGCCGCGAACTTCGGTCTCGAGGGCCGCGACGCGAGTTGCGATATCGGCGGCCTGGGCCGCATCGCCGCCGCGGGCCGCCGCAGCCGCGGCGATCCGCTCCGTCGTCAGGGCGTCGTGCACGCGGTGCCACGCGCGGCCCGCCGCTGACAGCGGCATGCCCGCGGCCAGCGTCTGGGCTACGCCCATGAGGATGCCCCCCTGCTGCACCACGATCAGCACGGTCATCACCGCCCAGCCCCAGTAGATCCAGCCGCGGCCGGCGAGCCGCGGGCCGGGCACGGCGTCGAAGGCGGCCAGGGGCGTCCGCGGCCAGGTGAGCGCCGTGCGGCCGATCTCGATCTGGGCTGCGACCTTGATGGCGCAGCCGAGCACGATCAGCCAGAGGAGGCGGAAGCCGGCCTCCGCGCCCACGGTCGTGGCGGCGATCAGCTCCCCGGAGCCGACGATGCAGCTGGCGAGGACGATCCCCGGCCCGAGGGCGGCGAGCGTTTCACGCAGCGTCCGCGGGGGCTCGCGTGTCTGGTCGAAGAGCACGGCCATGGACGACACCATAGCAGGTCCGCGGAGCCTCCACCCTGCCGCGAATCAGCCCGCTTTATTCGGAAACGGCGGCGGCCGGGCGCAGGCATGTCAGCACGGCGTCGTGGAGCAGGCCGTTGGTGGCCACGCCATCGCCGGAGTCTATGCGGTCGCGGCCGCCCCAGTCGGTGAACCGGCCGCCCGCCTCCGTGACCACCGTCTCGACGGCGGCGGCGTCCCAGGCGTTCATCAGCGGGTCGACCATCATATCGGCCCGGCCGGTCGCCACCAGCAGGTACCCGTAGCCGTCGCCCCAGGTCCGCGCCACGCCGCAGGCCGTCTCCAGCCGCCCCCGCGCCGCGTTGCCCGCGTCGGCGCCGCCGCTCCAGCGGGCAAACGACGTGAAGTCGCTCGAGCAGAGCAAGGCCTCCCGCAACGACGTGCGCATCGACACCCGCGCGGCGACAGGCGTTCCCGCGCCGCACACGTGCCAGGCGCCGCCGCCGCGGGCGGCGTAGACCGACTCATCGAGCGCCGGCATCGCGATCACGCCGAGCACGCCGCGGCCATCCCGTCGGCATCCGACCAGCGTCGCGTACAGCGGCACCCCGCGGATGAACGACTTCGTGCCATCGATCGGATCGACGATCCACTCAAAGCCGCTCGTGCCCGGCGTGCCGCCGGTCTCCTCGCCGAGAAAGGCGTCCTCGGGAAACCGACCGAGCAAAGCGCGTCGCAGCACGGCCTCGGCCGCCCGGTCGGCTTGTGTCACCGGTGAATCGTCAGCCTTCAGGTCCACGACCAGGCCGGTGCGGCCGAACCAGGCGAGCGTCTCGGTGGCGGCGAGTCGCGTGGCGGCGAGCGCGGCCTCCAGGCGGCCCGCGATGGCTGGTTCCACGGTGTTCGCGGTCATGGCGCGGCGGATCCGGTGACTGCGGCATTCGCCGCCGGCGCTCGCAGCGACCCCAGCAGCAGCAACGCCGCCCCGATGACGAGCCAGGAGTCGGCGAGGTTGAAGATCGGCCAGTCGATGACTCCCGGCACGACGACGTGGATCCAGTCGCGGACCGCCCGCACGGGGGCACCGACCCGCTCCAGCGGTGCATGCCACCGGAGCCCCGGCAGTCCCAGGCGATCGTACAGATTGCCGAAGATGCCGCCGACGATCAGGCCGAGCGCCCAGACGAGCCACGGATCCCGTCGGGTGGCGGGACGGGACATCATTGCCAGGATGCCGCCAATCGCGGCCAGCGAGACGGCGGAAAACACCGCACCCATTCCCTGCCCCATGCCGAACAAGGCGCCCTCATTGAGGTTGGTCTCCAGCCACAACACGCCGTCGATGATCGTCGCGGGTGGGCTCGTGCCCGGCATGCCCAGGGCGCGGAAGATCACGTCCTTGGTGATCAGGTCGGTAGCCGTGGCCGCCACGGCGATGGCGGCGAAGATCAGCCAGCCCCGGCTGGATGGCGACATGCGGAATCCTTTCCCCGGAGCCGGATCGCCGGCCGCGCGGTCACCGCGGCTGACGGGGCCGAACGCCGTCCCCCTCCCGCTCCTGCTTCTCAGCGCAGCGGATGCACAGCGAGGCGAAGGGAATCGCCTCCAGCCGCTTCTTCGAGATCACGCCCTCGCACGCCTCGCAGACGCCGAAAGTGCGGCTCCGGATCCGCTCCAGGGCCTGCTCGACCATGTCGAGCGTGCCTTCCTCGGTGGCCATGAGGCTGAGGGTGAACTCTTGCTCGTAGGCGTCGGAGCCGATGTCGGCCATGTGGATCGGCATGCTGGACAGATCACCACTGGCCTCGGAGCGGGTCTTTCGCAGGGCGGCGTCGGCCATCATCGACACGTCGCCGCGGAGCCGGGCGCGCATGTTCTCAAGGGCCGCCTTGAAGACCTTCAGTTCCGCAGCTTTCATGGTGCTTTCCGCCTGTATGCCAGTGCTTGAGATCCCGGACCGCCCCCGGACCGCCAAGACCCGCGAGTTTAAAGCCTGTGGCACGCCTGTCAAACTGGCAGGCCTGAATCGCCCTCCTGTCGCGGCGGCGTTGCAATCGGCGCCGTCGGCAAACTTGCTGGCCGCGGGAGCGTGACATACCTTTGTTTCCGTCGGGAATCCGTGCCCGACGGGCTCCCCTCACCGGCCGGCCGTCGAGTGCCGATGAAGGGGCATCGTTCGGAGACATGTCCGTGGCCGTCGCCGCCCGCACCGACCTCGCCTTCCAGCAATGCATCGATCCGGCCTGCGCGGCGACGTTCTCGGTGGACGAGGTGCTCACCGCCTGCCCGGCCTGCGGCAACCTGCTCGACGTCGAGTACGACTGGGACCGGATCCGGCCGCCGAACTCGTTCGAGTTCTTCGAGCGGAAATGGATGCGGCGCAGCGATCCGCTGGCCTTCAGCGGCGTGTGGCGGTTTCATGAACTGCTCCCCTACGCCCCGCGGGAGAGCGTGGTCACCATCGGCGAGGGGCAGACGATGTGCGCCCCGTCCGACGGCGTCGCGGGCTACGTGGGCGTCAACCCCGGTCGACTGTTCCTCCAATACGAGGGCCTGAATCCATCGGGCTCGTTCAAGGACAACGGGATGTCGGCCGCGTTCACGCACGCGCGGATGATCGGCGCCCGCCGGGCTGCCTGCGCATCCACCGGCAACACCAGCGCCTCGCTGGCCGTCTACTGCGCGGTCACGCGGTTGATGCGCGGCATCATCTTCATCGGCTCCGGGAAGATCTCCTACGGGAAGCTCTCGCAGGCCCTCGACTACGGTGCGCTGACGATCCAGATCGCCGGCGACTTCGACGACGCCATGGCCCGGGTCAAGGAGGTGTCGGGCAAGCTGGGCATCTACCTCGTCAACAGCGTCAATCCCTTCCGCCTGGAGGGACAGAAGACGATCATGTTCCGGGTGCTCGAGTCGCTCGGCTGGGAAGTGCCCGACTGGATCGTGGTGCCCGGCGGCAACCTCGGCAACTCGAGCGCCTTCGGCAAGGCGTTCGCCGAACTGCGAAAGCTCGGCCTCATCGACCGCGTGCCGCGGCTGGCGGTGATCAACGCCGCCGGGGCCAACACGCTCTACGAGCTGTACCACCGCCGCGGGCTGCGTTGGGAGGGCGGCCGTGCCGACCTCGCTCCCGCCTGCCACTACTACGACGAGCTCGATCGCGACAACAAGCGGGCCGACACGATCGCCAGCGCCATCGAGATCAATCGCCCGGTGAACCTCAATAAGTGCCTGCGGGCGCTGGAGGTCTGCGACGGCGTGGTCCGTCAGGTGAGCGAGCAGGAGATCCTCGACGCCAAGGCGCAGGTGGGCGCCGGCGGCCTGGGCTGCGAGCCAGCCAGCGCCGCCAGCGTGGCCGGCGCGCGGCAGCTCGTGGCCGAGGGTGTGATCGGCCGTGACGAGCGGGTGGTCTGCATTCTCACGGGCCACCAGCTCAAGGACCCGACCGCCACCGTGGCCTACCACACCACGGACCAGAAGCTCTTCAACGACGTCCTCGGCAGCCGGGGCGTGAGCCGGGCGAGCTTTGCCAACCGCGCCGTGAGCGTGGGCAACCGCGTCGATGAAATCGTCCAGGCGATCGACCTCTACGGCTGATCGCGCCGTCGTGTCCATGCCGTCTGCGATGACCGCAGCGCGGCCTACCTGCCAGGAGGCTGTCGTGTCCGCCAGTCCGTTGCGTCTCGTCGTTCACGGTGCCGCCGGCCGCATGGGGCAGCGGGTCGTCGCCTGTGCCGCTGCCGACGCGGCTCCCTGGCGGCTCGTGGCCGCGATCGAGCGGGCCGGCCACCCGCGGGCCGGGGCCGATGCGGGCGCGCTCGCGGGCATCGCCCCGGCGGGGATCGCGGTGGCCGCCGATTGGGACTGCCCCGCCGACGTGGTCATCGACTTTTCGCTGCCGGAGGCGGTGGCCGGGATCGTTGCCGCCTGCGTCGCGCGGCGGGTGCCGCTGGTGGTGGCGACGACCGGCCTCGAGGACCGTGAGCGGCAGGCGATCGCCGCCGCCGCGCGAACGATCCCGATCCTCCAGTCGCCGAGCATGAGCCTGGCGGTGAACATCGCCATGGACCTCGTCGGCCGGGCCGGCGCGTTGCTCGACCGGGTCGGCGGCCGCACCGACGTCGAGATCATCGAGTGCCATCACCGGCACAAGGAGGATGCGCCGAGCGGCACGGCCCTCAAGTTCGGTGCCATCGTGCGGGAGCAGATGCGGCAGGCCCGCGAAGCCCATGGCCGTGAGGGCCGCCCCGGCGCTCGGCCGGCCGACGAGATCGGTTACCACGCCGTTCGCGCCGGCGACAATCCCGGCGAGCACACGATCCTCTTCGGCATGGAAGGCGAGTCGTTTTCCGTGAACGTGCGGGCGACGAACCGCGACTGCTACGCCCGCGGGGCGCTGGCGGCGGCCCGGTTCCTCGTCGGCAGGCCGGCCGGCCTGTACTCGATGCGCGACGTGCTGGGCATCGCCTGACCGGCGGGCCGCGGGGCACGCAGCCCGGGCGTGCGGGCTGGTGCCGCGCGTCGGCATGTCGCCCCGCCGTCCGGCCAGACCGCCTCATGGGCCAGGTTAGACTCTTTGCGAGAGGTGCATCATGGTGCGTGGTGTCGGGGTTGTATGGCTGTGCCTGTCCGCTGCCGCGCTGGCGGCCGACAGCGGGCCGGCGGCGTTGCGGGCGGAGGTGAAAGCGCCCGCGGGTTTTGACGTCACGATCTTCGCGACGCCGACGCAGGCGAACTACCCGGTGTTCGTCGCGGCTCGTCCCGATGGCACGCTCTTCGTGTCGAGCGACGGCAACGGCTCGCTCGGCCGTGATCCGGGGCGGGGCCGCGTGCTTCGGCTGCGCGACACCGACGGTGATGGCACCGCCGATGAGGTCCGGGAGTTCGTGCAAAGCCTCGACAGCCCGCGCGGCCTGGTGTGGGTGGACGACCAGCTGATCGTGCTCCATCCCCCGCATGTCACCGCCTTCCGCGACGCCGACGCCGACGGCCGGGCCGATGACCAGGCAGGCAAACGGCTCGTGACCGGGATCGCCTTCGACTATGCGAAGCGGCCGGCGGATCATACATCGAACGGACTCGCCCTCGGCGTGGACGGCTGGATCTACGCCGCGATCGGTGACTTCGGGTTTCCAGCGGCGGAGGGGAGCGATGGTCGCACACTGCAGCTCCGCGGCGGTGGCATCGTTCGGTTTCGCCCCGACGGCTCCGGGCTCGATCTCTTCGCCCGCGGCACCCGCAACACCCTCGAGGCCGCCGTCGGGCCGCTCCTCGACATGATCGCCCGCGACAACACCAACGACGGCGGCGGCTGGAACGTGCGGCTGCACGCGTTCACCGGGCTTGAAGATCACGGCTACCCGAGGCGCTACATGCACTTCGCCGACGAGATCGTCGCTCCCCTGGCCGACTACGGCGGTGGTTCCGGCACGGGAGCCTGCTGGATCGACGAGCCCTGGATGCCAGCGGACCTGAACGACGCGCCGTTCACCTGTGACTGGGGCAAGGGGCAGATCTTCCGCCATCCGCTCACGCCGCGGGACGGCGGCTCCGCAGCGACGCAGGAGCCGTTTCTCGCCATCACGCGGGCGACCGATCTCGATGTGGATGCGGTCGGGAATCTGTACGCCGCCAGTTGGCGGGGTGGGTCCTTTTCATGGAAGGGGCCCGATGTCGGCTTCATTGCCCGCCTGCGGCCGGTGAACACGCCCGTCATCCAGTGTCCAGGCCTCGAGACGCTGAAGCCTGACGACCTGGTGGCCGTGCTCGCCGGCCCGAGCCACCGCCTGCGGCTGGAGGCCCAGCGAATGTTGCTCGCCCGGTCGCTCGTGCCGGCTGCGTCGGCCGCCCTCGAGGCGCTCGCCACGGATGCCAAAGCCCGGCTCTCCTCCCGCGTGGCCGCAATTTTCACGCTTGCGCTCGGCCGCCAGGCGGAGGCTCTCCCGGTGCTCGAGCGGCTCGCGGCCGATGCGTCCGTCGCGGCGTGGGCGGTACGGGCGCTTGGAGACCTTTCCGCCGAGGGGATCGCCGTGCCATTCGAGGCCGTCGCGCGGGCGGTCAAAGCGCCCGCTGCCCGGACCCGCAAGGAGGCGATCGTGGCTGCCGTGCGCAGCGGGCGCAGCGATGCGGTGAGCCGCATCCTGCCGCTGGCGGCCGATGCCGATGCGGTCGTGGCCCACACGGCGATCGAGGGAGCCGGGCGGCTGGCGGCGGCGCATGAGCCCGCCGTGATCACAGCCTGTTGTGCCATCCTCGACCAGCCGGCGACGCCAGCCGCCGTGCGCCGCGCCGCAGCCCGCGTGCTGGGGGAGATCCATTCCGAGGCGTCCGCCGCCGCGGTGGTCGAGCGACTCTCGCGGGTCACCGACCCCGCGCACCGCGCCGACCTCGTCTGGGCTGCCGCTCGGCTCTGGCGGCGGGAGTCGGTCTGGAAAGAAGAGAGCTGGGGCACGCGGCCCGATACCCGAGGGCCCTACTACGCGATGGAGGAATGGGAAGCCTCTCCGCGGCTCCACGCGGCGGTCATGGCCGCGGTCGAGGCTGCTGCTCCGGCGGAGCTCGCGGGCTTGGCCCGCACGCTCGGGCTGCATCGGTTTCCCGCCGCGGTGACCCTGCCCGCGTTCCAAGCCCGCGACCCATCGCTCACGGCGGTCGTGACGTTCCTGGATTTGACCGGCGCAGCCCCACCGGAGACGAGCCTGCCGGTGATCGCGACGATCAACGGGCAGCCCGCGGACCGGCTGGCGGCGATTCGGGTTCTGGCCAGCAGCACGGCGCCGGCATCGATCCGTCCGCTGTTTGACGCCGTGCTCGCGGCCGAAGCGTCCGGGCTGCCCGCCGTGGCGCTTGCCACGACGCGGCGGGCCGCCACCGGCAGCAAGGCGGCCGCCCTCGACATCGGCCCCGTCGCGGCGATCGCCGCGGTCAGTCCCGCCCATCAGTCCCTGGCTGACGACATGCTGCTGACGGTGGCTGGTTCGAGTCACGCCAAGAGCAATGTCCGTGGCGCCGCGGCGTCGTGGCTGGCGGCGGAGTGGAAGCGGGACTCCGGCCGGCGGCTCGCGCTCGTCGCCGCCAGCCTGCGGACGCGATCGGGGGCGCTGGCGACGAGCCTCGTCGCGGCGGCGGACCAGACGGACGATCCGCCGCTCGCCAACGCCGCAGCCGATGCCCTGTCGCCGCTCGGCATCGATCCCCACAAGGTCCGGGAGATCGCGGCTGATACCGGGACCACGATCGGCCGGCGGAAGGTGGGCGACGTGCTCGCACTGATCGACCAGCGGCGCGGCGACCGGGCGGTGGGCGCGGAGTTGTTCGTGTCGCGCAAGTGCATCGCCTGCCATGCCGCCGGCGTCGATAGCGCCGGTCTCGGGCCATCGCTCGCCAACGCCGCCGGTATCTACAACCGCAGGCAGCTCGCCGAGAACGTGCTGCTGCCGAACAAGTCGATCGCCCAGGGCTTCGCCACCACCGCGCTGGTGCTCGACGACGGGCGGTCGTTCGTCGGCTTCGTGACCAGCGAAGGGGCCGACACGCTCGCCCTGCGAGACGCGCAAGGCGTGGAGCGGACGGTCGCGAAGCAGTCGATCGAGGAACGAACGAAGCTCTCCACCAGCGTCATGCCCGAAGGCCTGGTGGCCGACCTGACGGTCTCCCAGTTCGCGAGCCTGATCGACTACATCGAATCACTCGCCGCGGCGCCGGCGGCCCCTTGATGCCGGCTGGGGCGGTCGCGCCGCGGACCACGAACCCCGCCTGGTTTCGGGCCCCGCCAGGCGGACGCGTTGCCCCGCAGGTCGGCGGCCGGCATCAGCGGACCCGCAGGACCCGCGTGACGGGCGCCGCCGCCTTCACGCGTGGCTCGATGCCGCGGCCGAACTGGTAGGCGACGACCTTGACCTCGATGGGCAGCCGTGCCCGCCGGGGCAATTCATGCAGCATCAGCCTGCCGTGCTTGATGGTCGCCGGTCCGTGGGCCACGTAGTACTCGACGGGCAGGTTGCTGTCGCTCGTGGCGTTCAGCTCGAGGGCGGCGGGGGCGGCGTTCCCGTCCCCCGCGGTCATGTCAGGCAGCGCCGGAAACATGATCGCCTGCTCTCGTCCCTCGGTGAGGACCAGGCTGCGGACAATGCCGACCTGTTCGGCATACCGCCACTGTTCGTCGCCTTCGACAAAGGCGATGAACGCGGTCGCCTTCGGGCCGGGAGCGGGTGCCAAGGCGTCGAACTGCACGCGGAAGGCGTTGGGCCCCACGGCCACGAGCGGGCCGCCGGTGGGCCGCACCCGGATCGCCTGGCCCGAGTTGCCGACCGGCTGGCCGGCCTGCGCCCAGATCGGGCCTTCGCCGTCGTACTGCTGCGGATAGGTCTCCGCGAATCGGGGGTGGACTTCGAAGGTCTGTCCGTCACCGATCCACGCGATGTCGTCGAAGAAAAACCGTGCGCCCGCTTTCACGGTGTGGGGATCCAGCCAGCGGATGAACTGATCCCGCTTGCCGGCGAGACCACGATGATGCGCGACCGTCGCCTCGGCCATCTCGCGGTCGAAATGCCACGACGCGTCGCCCGGATCGCCGGTGTACTCGGTGACCGGGGCCGGGATGTGTTTGGCGGCGGCTCTGGTGGGAAGCTCCGTCAGCCAGCCACGAGTCGCGTCGATCTGTCGGCACATGACGGGGGTCTTGGCATCGGGCGACCAGTCGGGGATGCGCTGTTCGGCCGCCTTCCGCAGAAACAGCGCGAAGTACGCCGCGCTGCGATCGGACCATGCGAAGTGCCCCGCCCCGGGCTCGACGGCGAAGCAGCCGAGGTTGCTTGCATTGGCGGAGCGGAAGGTCCGCATCGCGACGACGCCGTTCTCCCAGTTTTCCCGCCCGCCTTCGTCCCGCGCGACTTTTCCGAACTCGTCGTACTGACCGAGCATCATCACCGCGGGAACGCCCGGCGGAACGGGATCGGGATCGGTGGAGTTGGCCTGCACTCCGGGCGAGCCGCCGCGGTACTGCATGACGCCGAAGCAGCGGTCGCGGTGGGCGACGGCCGCGGCCTTGGCCTGAGGGCCGCCGACCGAGTGGCCGACAAAAAAGAGAGGCGCGACGGACAGCTCGTGATAGCCGCTCGCGGCGGCGAAATCGTCGAGCACCTGCTGCACGTCGACGGATGTGATGCTGGTCGTCAGGAACACGATTGCCAGGCTTTCCGCGCGGCACACGCGGCGCACGGCGGCATCCTTGACGAGTTCACGCTCGGCCGAGGCCATGCCGGCGAAGAGCACGCCCCGGACCTGTTCCGCCTGCGGTGGAATCCAGAGGAAGGCATCGCGTTCGCCGGCGGACGTTTTCACGACCGCGGTGAATTGGAAAACGGCCGCGGCGGCGGAGCCGACATCGGCAGCCGCGGCCTGTCTCATCGCGAGCGTGGCGACGGCGATGGCGACGACGACAATCGAGCGGAGTGTGATGCGCATCGTGTGTGGCCTGGTGCCCGGTTTCTGCCCATGTCCCTTGTACCCGGATGCGCCGTCGGGCTGCAAGCGGCGAGCCCGACCATGACGGGGCCCCCGTCCGCATGCTTCATCGCGGCCGCGTCCCCGCCTGCCTCGCGATCCAGTCGGCGATCTGCGTCTTTTCGGTGTCCGTGAAGCGGTTGTAGTTCGGTGGCGCGATGAACTGGAGCCGGTCGGCGGCGTCGAAGAGCCGATAGACCCGGCCGGCCGCCGCCACGCTCGCGGCGACCTCGTCGTGCTGCGCATGGCGGTCGAACTGCGCGGCGATCACCAGCACCGGCCGCGGCGCGACGGCCGCCAGCACCGCGTCGAAATCGACGGGGATCCGCCCTTCCGCGCCGCTGAAGAACCCCAGCCGCGGCACGAGGCCGTGCCGCTCTGCCAGGTCCGCCACGAACGCCGCGCCACATGGCGACGACCGCAGCGGCGTGAAGGCATTGCATACGGCGACCCCCGCGATGCGGTCGTCGGTCGCCGCCGCGACGAGGGCCACGGTCCCGCCCAGGCCGGCGCCGGTGAGAAACACCCGGCTTCCATTCACTTGGTTCGCGCGGGCCAAGGCCGTCACGAGCGTCTGGACGTCGGCGACCATCTTGCCCAGCAGCGACCAGCGGGGAAACCGCCCGTAGAAACCCGTCCCTTCCTCGAGACGGCTGTGAAAGCCGGCCAGATCGATCGCCACCACGGCGATGCCGCGGTCGAGAAACCGCTCGAACAGCGGCCCCGCCCGCAGGAAGAAGCCCGTGGCGTAGGCATAGTCGTGCAGAAACACCACCACCGGGGGCCGGTCCGCGGTGCCGGACGCGGCGGCCGGCGGCAGGAACATCCAGGCGTCGAACCCATCGCCGGCCGCGTCTCGCGGCCCGACACGGAATCGTGTGCCGGCCAACCGCGGGCAGTCGAAGGGCATGAGCTGCGCCGCCTGACGGTTGAGCCGCGGCTCGGTGTCGGCTGCGGTCGGGAGCCGGAGGACGGCCGCGGCGGCGGGCTGACCGGGCGGCGGCTCGCCGAGCAGCCACGCGAGCCGCTGGCGAATCTCCTTCCGCGTGGCGTCCCACTCGGCGGCGGACGGGGGCGCGTCGACGAGGCCGCGGGCGGGCGGCCAGTCCGCGGCCCGGAGATCCTCGCCGCTGGCCCGCTTCCAGTTGGCGAACGTGTAGGGAAACACGCGGTCTTTGGCCGCGCGAAAGGCCTGAGACCGGCCGAAGACCGTGTCGAAGAAGTCGAGGTACACCGCGAACTCCTCGTCCGCCACGCCGTGCACCCCGTCCCGCTGCCGCAGTGCCAGGCGATCCTCGGCCCCGAGCAGGCGATAGACCGGACGGACCGAGCGGTCCATCTGCTCGAGGGCCCAGGGGTTGGCATCGGCCTCACGGACGCTCGCCGTCAGCAGGAGCGGCCGCGGCGCGACGAGCGCCATCACCGAGTTCATGTCGATCGGCAGCCGGTCTTCACGGCCCACGAAGAATCGTAGTCGCGGATGGAGCCACGACGGAAACGCGTAGGTCAGTTCGTCGAGCGTCTGGGAGTTGGCCCGGTCGGCGAGACGGAATCCGTTCAGGCCCACCGTGGCGCTCGCGGGAACCACCGCCTGGATCCGCTCGTCCAGCGCCGCGGCCAAGACCGCCTGAAACCCGTTGCGCGAGTGGCCGATGAGTCCGACGCGGGCTTTGTCCACGATGGGGAGCGAGTGGAGGTAATCGACCGCCCGCGAACAGCCCCAGGCCCGCCGCATGAGCAGGGCGAAGTCGTGGTCCGGCCAGAGGGGCGGATAGCCGGCGGTGTCGTCATCGCCGTCGGCGGCCGCGTACAGGCAGCCGATGAAGCCGCGTCGCACGGCGGCCCGGATCCAGCGGTCGTTCCGCTGCGTGATCACGACCGGCAGCGGCCCGTTCGCCTGCGGAATGAAAAGGCGAACGGTCAGCCGCGCCCGCCGGTCCGGCCCGAAGCGGAGCACGACCGTGCGCAGCGTGAGCCCGTCCTCGGTCGTCTCCGCGACGGTCTCCGCCACGAGATTGTCGGGGGGCGGCGGAATCGTCCCCGTGATCCAGTGCTCCACCTGACGGATGATCGACCGGCGGCGTTCACGCCAGTCGGCCGCCGTGACGATCGCCCGGCCCTCGTCGTCGATCAGCGGATCGGGCAGGAACGGCCGCGAGGGCAGCCGGTCGAAGTCCGGAGGCCGCTCCCCGGTGCGCCGCTGCCAATCCGACCAGGTGCGGTCCCGCCAGTTGACCGGACCACGCTGCCGGTCCGCCTGCACCCATTTCACGGCTGCGTAATCCCCGAGCAGCCGGTTCGGGCGGCCGGGAGCGTCATCGGCCACGAGATCGAGAACCTGCCGCAGGCGGCCCTCCGCGTCGCCCGGTTCGGCCTCCGCGGCCGGTGCGACCGCCATGATCGCGAGGCCGAGGAGCGCGGCGACGAGGCGGATCACGCGGGACATGGAGCGACGCATCATTGTCCGGCTCACGGCGAAGGACGAAAGCGTCGGATTGTAACGGGCGCGACCCGCCCTTCTCGCCCTGCCGGTCGCGCTGGTCGGCACGAGCAGGCTTGCGGACGTCGGCCGCAGCAACCTGTTCTCCGCCGCCGGTCAGCAATCCTCGGCGGCGTCCTGCGTCGGGCGGTGCGCCCAGATCGAGGCCAGCACCGAGCCGGTGACGTTCATCACGGCCGAGAACAGCGCCGGCACGATCGCGGCTCCCGGGACCTTCAGCACCTGGACGGCCAGGTTCGCGGCCAGGCCGCCGTTCTGCAGGCCGACCTCGATGGCGACGGTCCGACTGTCTTGCTGGTTGATGCCCACGAGCCGGCTGGCGGCATACCCGAGCAGATAGCCGCCGAGGTTGTGCGCGGTGACGCCCAGCAGCAGCAGCCCGCCGACGTGCTGGATCTGCGCGCGGCTGCGCACGGCGATCACCCCGCAGATCAGGCAGATCGCGATCATCGACGTGATGGCGAGCAACCGCTCTGCGACCCGCCGATCGGCCCGGCAGCGGGCGAGCACCGCATTGGCCACGAGCCCCACGACGACCGGCGCGACGACCGTCGCCAGGATGCTGGAAAACATCTCCGCGTAATCGAGATCGACCGTCCGCCGCGCGTAGAGATAGACCATCAGCGGCGTCATCACCGGAGCCAGGAGGGTCGACACGGCCGTCATGGTCACCGACAACGCGACGTTGCCGCGGGCCAGGTACGTGATCACGTTGGACGAAATGCCTCCGGGGCTCGCCCCCAGAAGGATCATGCCCAGGGCGAGTTCCTGCGGCAGGCCGAGGGCCCGCGAGACCGCCCAGCCCAGCAAGGGCATGGTGGTGAACTGCAGGACCGCGCCCACGAGGACGCCCTTGGGCATCTGCAGGACGCGGAGGAAATCCCCCGTGGTGAGCGTCGCCCCCATGCCGAACATGGCGATCTGCAGCAGCCGCGTCACGAGCAACGGGTTGTCGAGCGGCAGCCGGCTCACCACCGCCGGCGGCGCGATCAGCCCGGCGAGGACGGCCGCGACGACCCACGCCGCGAACCCGTAAGCCCGCGTCCGCGGATGGACCGCCACGACTGCCGCGGCCGCCACGACGACGAACACGGCGATCAGGCTGGAGGTCGGATCCATGACGGCCGAAACGAGTCAGGGCGGCCGGAGGCATCCCCGCAAAGACTTCGCCCTGGGCCGCTTCATGCGGCGTCAGACTCGTTCCGCGGCCTGCCGGTCAAGCAAGGAGGATACGGCGGCCGCTGGTGGTTCGGCAAGCGCCGGCCCGGCGACACGTGGTTGCCGCCGCACTGGCCGGAGCCGGCCGGCCCGGCAGGCACATGGTTCAGTACAGTTCGTGCAGGTACGTCGAGATCTTCGGCCGCTGTCGCTTGAGCTCCCGCAGCAGATCGGTCCGCACCTCACAGCCGGTCAGCGTGAGCGAGTGCAGGCGGGGCAGCATGTCACCCGTCAACGCCTTGACGGCCTCGTCGCCGAAGCCCGGCCCCTCCAGGGTGAGCCATTCCAGCTGCCGAAGGTTGCGGAGGTGGGCGAGGCCGGCCGCCGTCAGCCGCTTCCCCGTCTCGTCCCGCAGCCGCAGGCTTGTCAGCCCTTCGAGCTTGCCGACGGCCCTCAAGCCCTCGTCGTCGATCTCCGTATTGCACACGGTCAGGGACCGCATTTTTTCCATCTGCCCCACGACCTGGAAGTCGGCATTGGTCGCGGGCGTCGCGCACAGGACCATGTACTTCACGTCGACTTCGTCTCCAAGGCCCCGCATGGCGGCTGCGATCGACTCGCGGGCGACGCCGATCGCCACGAACTGGAAGACGTTATTGAGGTCGGCCACAGCCGCGGCGTCGTCGCGGTCGCCGATCCAGCCGGGGTAGATGCGCAGGTCGGTCTCTCCAGGACACGAGTGGACCGACAGCTTGGCCCCGGCGGCCCACAGCCGGAGCATGGCCCGGTAGTGCTTGTCGCGAAAGGCCTCCGGAATGACGACGGCATGATCCGAGTAATCCGGCGGCGGGGCGTGTGGATCGTCGATGTGCATCCGCCAGACGCCGAACCCGGGCCGCACGGGCGGCGGGGGGGGGCGGGGGCGGTGCCTGTTTCGCTCTGGCCACTTGCGTGGCCCAGTCGACGCCCGGGTCCCATCTCCGCCCATCCCCCCAGAAGACGACGCCGAAGTGTGCCGAACTTCCCATCATCTCGAGCATTTCCCTTCTCGGGATGAACTCGCCCTGGGGCACGAATTCCTCGACTTCAAGCGTCCCGGGATCGAAACGGCTCCGGCATTGCCTGGAGTAGAGCAGGCCCTGGTGCACGACTGAGGTGAACATGTCGAAGGGCACGCGTTTCGTCTTCCATGGCTGCGCGGCGCTCTGGGGTGCCTTCCAGACCTCCATCATGTTCTGACCGTGCGACGACTGGATCACGACCACGCCGTGGGGCAAAA